>Ga0070681_10001616_pt1 | contig 20065 bp, 21 predicted proteins | sample KBSC83BmetaG_FD_65650 | JGI IMG/M metagenome (GOLD analysis project Ga0070681, IMG submission 65650) | Corn rhizosphere microbial communities from Kellogg Biological Station, Michigan, USA - KBS C8-3B metaG | ecosystem: Host-associated > Plants > Roots > Rhizosphere | place: USA: Michigan... | reverse complement strand
CAGGTTCTCCAGATCACCGGTGCCGGCGGACGCCCGATCATGTCGACGATGATGTCGCTCGGCAGCGTGCCGACGGGCGCATATACGGGCAACGCGAATGATGAAATTCTCATCGTCGGGCCGAACGCGAACGTGTTCGCCAACACGACCATTCAGGATCTCGGCGTGCCGGTGCGGATCGCATACACATCGATGTCAGTCGCGCCGTCCGGTGGTGCGACCGCGCCGGTGACGCTCACGCTCAAACCGGGTGTGGTTTTCAAGTTTCCAAAATTGCCGGGACCGCAGCCGGGCGCGCGTGTCTCCTTCGGAACCAACGGCAACGATCCCAACAATCTCGTCGGCGTCCTCAACGCGATCGGGACGGCCGCGAAGCCGATCATCTTTACGTCCGGCGAGGCGGCTCCCGCGCCCGGCGACTGGGTGGGGCTCTGGCTGAACACGGCCAACGGATCGCGGCTCGATTACGTGCAGATCAACTACGCCGGCGCGGCGAGCAGCATCGTGTCGAACAACTGCAGGCTCGTCAACACACCCGACAATGCCGCGCTGCTCATTGGCGACTTCTCGAGTCAGTATGTGCCGCCCTCCAACCTGATCACCAACAGCACCATCTCGAACAGCGCAGGCTACGGCATCAATGCGATGTGGCAGGCCGGCATCTTCAACAGCGTGGACCTCACGGCCACGAACGTCTTCACGAACAACGCGCGGTGCCGACAGACGTACAACGGCCTTACGCCGCCGGGAGTGTGTCCGGTCGGCGGAGGGTGTACGGTGCCGTAGCGTTTACGGTTTGGCGGGTACTGCGCCGCAGTCGAAGTGCCCGGATGCCTTGCCATCTTTCGTGGCGAAGGTGCCGGTGTGGCCGTCGGGATTGATCGTCACGGTGCCAAGTCCGCCATAGCTCTCGTCGCGCGCCGTCTTGCCGAGGTAGACCATGAGGATCTCATCCTTGTAGGTCCCGGGTCCTTTGAACGCAGCGAGGTTCGCGTGCATCTCGGCCGCCATCGTCGCTTTCGGCCCGATCGAAAAGCCGAGCGTCGGCAGTGCGTCGGGCGGGAAGGTCGCCGAGAATGTACCATCACTCAGAATGCGACACGATCCACCGTCGACCGTTCGTGCTTTTGGCTTTTCGACGGTCACACTCGCGTGAGGGCGAGCAGTTTGAGCGGCCGACGTACGCGGGACGAACGAAACTGCGAGAATCGTCGCTCCAGCGACGAGCACGCGGGGGTGGTTCACAGGCATCTCCGCCTCTTCATTTACCGTTGGCATCAGTTGGGCGAGCGTCCGCCGTCGAAGTGCCAATCTAGATGCCGCGGCGGCGGTGGCGAAAGTCGCGCTACGATCCTCGAAGCATGAGGACTGTGATGACGATCGGCTGACCATCTGCGCGGCGGCGAGTGCGTTGCGTCTGATACTCGACGAAGTTCGCCGGCGTCGCGCCGAGTCGCGTGTACTGGCTCCACGCAGCGATGTCCGTCGTCACCAGGACAGCGCCGTTCGTCGCCTCCGAGCCGTATCGCCTGACCGCGGCTTCATTTTGCAAAACGTCGACGGCGCTGCTTGCCAGGAGATGAAGCGCATCGATGTCTTCGACGCGAGCGCCGTCCAACATGCAGATCGGTCGCGTGGTCGCTTTGCGCTCGGGCGCGCCGCGAGCGCATGCCCAGAGACGATTCCCCCAGGTCGAGTCATCCTGCATCATCACGGCGTGCGCCATTCCTGCCTGCGTCATCGCCAAATCGGTCGCGGACAGGCGGAGCGCCGTGCTCCGCACGTACTTCGCGTTCGTATCGACGACGATCACCACGGTGTTCATCCCGGAATCACCCGAGATGACTTGCGGGTGGTGCTCCTGGATCCAACTGCGCAGAACGTCCATCTGTGGTAGTTCCGCGATCTGCGAGCTGGCATAGCGCACCGGTAGCATCATCAGTAGCAGCGCGACTACCGATGGGATCAACGTTCTGAGATCCCTCGACATCATTCGCATCGGAGCGCCTCCACGGGATTGAGTCGCGACGCACGCCACGCGGGAACAGAAGCCGCGAGGAACGTTGCCGCCGACAAGGCGACGCAAGCAGCGGCTGCAACGGCCACATCGCTGTCGCTCACGCCATACAGTTGCGACGCGACGAGTTTCGAGAACGCACGGCTGAGCGCCAGCCCGCCGATCGTTCCGCCAATCAGCAAACCGATGGCACCGCGCGCGACCAGCGTCATGATTCGAGCTTGCGACGCCCCGAGAGAAATGCGGACACCGATCTCTCTCGTGCGCTGTTGCGTATCGAAGGCGATGAGGCCGTAGAGTCCCACAGCCGCGAGCAGGAGCGCGATTACACCGGCAACCGCGGAGAGCAGTGCGACGACACGGTCGCTCACCATCGAGCGCTGGTGCTGCTGCACGAGCGTTCGAACATCGTTCACGGGCAGGCCTCGGTCCAAATCGTGCACGACGGATTCGAGCGCCGCTCGGACTCGCAGCGGATCGCCGCTCGTGCGTACATAGATCGTGCGCTCGAGTCCGACCGTGTTCGAGTCTTGGTCGAACGTGACATAGATGATTTGGGGCATTGCTTCGCGTGCGCTGCGATACTTCGAGTCGCCGGCCACGCCCACGACAAGAGCCGGCTTTCCCATGAGAATCGCCGACTGGTTGACCGGATCGCGATCTCCGAAGTAGTGGCGCGCTGCGGATTCATTGAGCACGACCGCGATCCTACCCGGACCGGCATCTTGGTCGTTGAGTCCTCGGCCGCGGAGGACGCGAGTGCCGGTCGCGCCAAAGAAATCGCCGCCGACCGTTTGAACCAGCAACGTCATAAGATCGGACTTTTCTTGGCGCCGACCGGGGATCGCCAATGTCGTGACGTTGTAGTTCTCGCTGAGGAGCGGACTCTCCAACGAGCCCACGGCGCGAATTGCGAAAGTGCACGCGCATCGTATCGCCGACGCGAACACGCAAGACCGGCCCCGGCACCGAGCCGTTGAACGTCCATACGCGTTGGACCACGCCGGGCGCGATGGTCATCGGCCTTTCTTCGACCCGGATGTCGACATCATGCATCGTTCCGGCGAGCCGCGGCGGCGCGATCGGATTGAATGGCGTTCCGGGATCCTTTGCCGCGCCGGCCAGCGCAACGGCTGTCATATCTTTGCTCGGTCGCGTGCTGCCGGACGCGGTGCGGGAACCGAAGCGAGCGAGGAGAAACGTGCCGAACACGAACAGCAACGCGATCAATGCGGCATGCCGGTAGGCGTGCCAATGGCGGCGCCCATGCGCGATGAGGAACCTGAACATTGCGCGACTCCATGTCGGATGGCGCGCCATGCGCCCGCGTGGTTCTCCGGCGCCCGCGCTCCATCGTCGACCCGAGAATGATGAAGGACGTGCTGTGCTACGCTACAGCTCCACGACAGCGTGGCATCGAATGGTGTGCAGCTCCATCACGAGCATCGATGCCCGGCTGGCGGACTGCAGCGCTCCGCGCGGCTACGCGCGGCGCCGATCGACTCCCCTCGTCGAAGGCATCGACGCGGGAAAAACCCGGCGACCAGGGAATCTCCTGAGCTCGCCAGCCGTCATTCCCGATTCCGATATCATCGCATTCCGATTGTATTGCACGATGCTCCCACACGCGACCGACGATGCGCCGATCCGACGCCTGAATCCCGCGAGCGACCAGTCGAGCGCTGCACATCGAGCGCTACTGTTGGCACAAGCTCGCGCTCTGACCGCGCAGGCAGCGTTGGTTCGATCCAGCGTCGCGGCCGTACGCTCCTGCGCTGTCGAGTGCAAGCTCCACGCAGCAAGCCTGGTTGCGGAGAGCGCCGTGCTGAGACACGCCATCGCCAGCGAGCGGCTCGGGTTGCGACGATCGACCCGGTGACCGCGGCCCACGACGCAAACCTCGGTTCCACATGAAGCGCCCCCGCGGATCGCTGATCCGCGGGGGCTCGTTTCACGGCATTTCGGAGAATGACTATTCCAACCGGTCAGCGACTGCCGGATTGGACGACGACTGCGGCCGAATCCGTGTGTCCGTCGACTGTCGCATATACGAATGCCGAACCGGCCGCCTTCCCGGCCACCGATCCTGCATCATCGACGGACGCGATCGCGTCGTTCGATGAATGCCATGCCGCTGTCGCCGCGACGACGTTGCCATGCTCATCGAGCATCGTGGCCACAAGCTGCCCGGTGGAACCTGCAAATAACACGAGGGAATTCGGGACGAGCGCGATCGATGCCACCGGTGCACGCGCGGCGGCCGGTGCTGGCGCCGGTGCACTCGGCGACGCGCTCGAGCTGTCGCCGCAGGCCGCGATGCTTCCCGTGGCCAGAACGCCGAGACCGAAAGTCGCGCACTGTGCCTTCCGTATGACTTCTCTGATATTCATTTCCTACTCTCCGCAGAAGTGACGTGTTGTGGACGCGCATAGATACCCGCGCGTTCGCGCACGCGTCACAGCGCTCCAGGCGGCGAAGCGCGTCCGCCGGGCGGCCGGCGGTCAATCGATCGGTTCGCGTCGAGGGCCTGCATGTACGCCCGCATTCGTGTCGCGAGAGCAATATCAGGCGTCGCGCCGGCCGTGATGTCACGTGCGATATCGGCTCGAAACGCGACGAGCTCGTCTTCGGTCGCGCGGCGGCGCAGGAGATCGGCCACCGACATGCCCGCCGCGGACGCCGGAATGTGCTTCGCGATCAGATCGACCACCGTGACCAGCGCGCCCACGAGCGGCCGCGGATCCGATCGCTGCGTCGAGTCCAATGCAACGAGACTTTGTATGATGCCGGGCGCCACGCCCGCCTGCAGTGCACTCGCCGTGGCGCCGAGAAGTCCGTAGCCGTCCGTGTCCCTGCTGCGCGGGCCGAGGATCCGCTGCGCATCCGCCAGTCGTTGGATCAGACTTTGGACGGCCGCGATGATCCGACGCTCGTCCGCGCCCTTGAGCGCTCCCTCGGCGATTTTGTTCTGGAGCGGCGCTGCGGGAATGCCCGCGGCGCGGGCGGAATCGACGAGTCGCTGCAAGGCAACGCGCGCGTCCGGCGAGAGCCGGCCAGCGAATGACTCCGCGGGTTGCATTTGCGCCGAGGCGGCGCGGGCAACGAGCGCGAGACCGATGATGAGATGTCTCATGTGCCTTGGACCACGACGACCGAGTTTGGCATACCAAGTCCGTCGTCCTCACCTTCAGCGGCGGTTGGATCGCGCGCGACCTTCCCGTCTACGACGAAGGCATAGACGTGCCGCCCGGACCGGAGCGAGACCTCGATGACCCATGTGCGTCCGTCGGCCGACCGCCTGAGCGGAAACGCGGCCGGGTTCCATTGATTGAAATCGCCGACGATTGACACCTGACTCGCACTCGGCGCAACGAACGCAAAGCGCGTCCGCGACAAGCCATTTTCAGTCGTCTGGCCGGGAGCTCGAACGGCGAGCGCGGCGCCAATCCCCACGCCAGCAAAGACAAGGGCGGCAGCGATTGCGGCGAACGGTCGCAGCGTCGATCGATCACGTGCTTTTACTCGCACGTTGAACGACGGCTGACGGATCCGCGCATTGAGCGCCGCACGCCACTCGGCGCGAACGTCCGGTATCTCGCGCAGCAGCTCGGTCGCACGTTGCAGCATCGGAGATTCAGGGGACGCGTCGCGCTCACGCATAGCCGTCTTCCTCTAGGAGAGCCTGTAATCGGTCGCACGCGCGCTGCACGCGCATTTTGAGCGCGGAGATCCCCAGACCGGTGATCGCCGACATCTCGTCATAGCTCAGAAGCTCGACATGCTTGAGGAGGAATGCTTCACGCTGGCCAACATCGAGTCGCACAAGCGCCCGTTGAATCGCGCCGCGCAACTCGGCGTCGCTTCCCGACACTGGCGCGACGGCACGACGGACGGCGTCGTCATCGAGCACAATGCGAGCGGCGCGGCGCCGCCGATGCAGCAACATGGTACGGCAGCGATTGATGAGAATGCTCATGAGCCACGTGCGGAAATTCGCCCTGTCGTCGAATCGATGAATGGCGCGATGAGCGCGCCAGAACGCATCCTGTGTCGCTTCCTCCGCATCTTCCGGACTGTCGAGCATGCGCGTTGCGAACCGCAGACACGCGGGCGCGTGCCGATCGACCAACGTGGCAAACGACGCCGCGTCGCCCGCCGTTGCCCGCCGCGCGAGCTCGGCGTCGGTGATGTCCACGGCGTGATACCCGTGCAGCGCAGCGTGCGTCACGATCGAACCGCGCCGTGATCGTCAGCGAACGACAACGATGCCGACGGTACCATTGAACTCGTCGTCGACGACGACGGTGCCCGGCGGCGCCTGCCAGGGGCCACCGTCGACCCGCAGGTTCATGTGATAAGTGCCAGGATGCAACGCGAGCATTGCCGTCCAGACGCCATGTTGGCTTTCGACCAGGTCGATCGCCTGCCACGCGTCGAAATCGCCGGACAGCTCGACGCGATGAGCCGTCGAATGACGGAGCGAGAGTACACAGCTGTCGGAGGAAATGGCGCGCACAGTGAACGCCGGCCCTGGCGGTACCCGATCGAGCACGGCGTGGCGACTCCCGGGCAGCGCGGCGATTGCAATCGACGCGATGCGCGCGGGCGGGACACCAAGCGCGAGTTGCGCGGGTTGCGTTCCGACGCTCACGACGAGCGCAGAGTGCGTAGAAAGTGAGATGGTGCTCGCAAACCGTCCCCACATCGCACTCGGATAGCTCGCGACTGAACGCCGAGCGCCGAGCGTTGCGTCGAACACCGCGCGGCCGGCGCGCCACGATGCAGCACCTTCGATATCCGACCAGAGGCGGAGACGAGATGACGCGCCCCCGGTGTACGTGGTTTCCTGGTGTACGATGGTCCCGGGCTGCGCGAACGTCTTCTCGGGGAAGAGGTGCATGGTCGGAGCAATTCCGCCGAGCCGCGCAGCGTGCGTCGTCGCGACGAGGCTCATGCCGATTGCGCGAAAGGTTCGTCGCACGCCGGCCTGCATCAGCGGCAACAGTGGGATGGAATCGACTTCGCGCGCCTGTTCGCCCGCCACGCCGAGCCAAAGGAGTTGATTTCCGATGGGCGCATACACATTCGACTCGAGACGCAGCGTGGTTCGGGGTCCTACACTCGTTCCGATTCGGTCTGCTGCGATCTCGCCGGAGAGATCGAGGCGACGGACGTGCAGGAGCGATCCTTCCGCGCCGAGTCCCACACCGCCGGCATTCTGCGCGTGCAGCGATGCGACAGCGGCGGTCATCGCGATGATGGCCGCGACAATCGTTGACGCCGCGCGTGCGGCGAGCGTGTCAGCTTTCACTGGCGCGAGCTCTCAAAGGGCAACGTTCCTCCCGGGCCTTCTCGAGATCGCCGCGCATGCTCCTCAGCATCGGCGATCCGGCTACCTGTACCTCCAGATCACGCGGGGCGTCACCGATGCGCGTCCGTCCCGTCTGCCGCCTAGCTCCTCAGCTAGATGAACGAATCAACCGGCGCCCAGCGGACATCACCATTGCGCAGCCCTGTCCCTTTCCATACAGTACCTGCATAGAGAAAGCGACTCCCATGGCCAAACCGACTCCCCTGCCGATTCTCCGCGGAAACCTCGAGGTTCTTGTCCTCAAGGCCCTCACCGCGGGCCCGCTCCACGGATACGCGATCACGGATTGGCTCGAGCATCAGGCGCACGGCAATCTCGAGTTGGTCGACAGCGCGCTCTATCAAGCGCTCTACCGCCTCGAATCGCGGCGGCTCGTCAAGCCGGTGTGGGGCGTCACGGAGAAGAACCGGCGCGCGCGCTTCTACCACATCACCGACGCCGGACGCGCCGAGCTCCGCGCTGAGGCGGCGAGGTGGACGCGGTACGCGGCAACGATCGGAGACATCCTCGCGCTGCCAGTTCCCGCCACCGGATCCGCGAATGGCTGACGAGACGCCCCGGCGCTTTCGCCGACTGTTTCATCTTGGACTTCGCCGTCCCAACCGAGTCGACGCCGAGGTGGACGATGAGATTGCGTTTCACCTGCAAGAGCGCGTGGATGCGCTCGTCGCGCGTGGATGGTCGGAAACGGATGCTGTCGCGGAAGCGCATCGATTGTTCGGCGACGCGAAGACAGCGCGGCCGACGCTCATCGCCGAAGCGACCCTCCGGGATCGGCGCCTCGACTGGTTCGAGCGACTCGATTCGATCGTCGCGGATCTCAAGCTTGCGGCGCGACAGCTTCGCCACGCGCCGGCGTTTTCGCTCGGCGTCATTCTAGCCATCGCGCTCGGCATCGGTGCGAACGCCACGATGTTCAGCATCATCGATCGACTGATGCTCCGCCCCCCTGCCGGCGTCGCGATGCCTGAGCGTGTGTACACCTTCGCACGCCCTGGTCGAGACCGTACGTCATCGGCGATGTCCTTCGTCGCATTCTCGGCAATGCGCGATGACTTGGCAGGCGTCGCGACCCTGAGCGCGGAGTCATTCTTTCCGCTCACCGTCGATTTTGGCGGCGAGCCACGCTCGGAGCACGCCCTTTTCGTCGATTCGAACTATTTTGGTCTGCTCGGAACCATGCCGGCGCTCGGCCGCTATTTCGCCGCGGACGACTTCACGGCTCCGGGCGGCGCGCCCGTCGCGGTCATCAGTTACGGTCTGTGGCAACATGAGTTCGGCGGCGACCGCGGCGTCATCGGTCGCGCCGTCAACGTCGACGATCAGCGTCTGCTCATCGTTGGCGTCACGCCGCGAGACTTCAACGGCGTCGAACCGGTCGAGCTGGGGGCATTCGATATTTGGCTGCCGATCGCCCTCGGGTCCAAGCTCACGGACGGCCCGGCGAACTGGCAAACATCGAGGGTGAGAAACCTCTTCCCTGTCGCTCGCGTCAAGCCAGGCGTCGCCACGTCGCTCCTTGCTGAACGTGCCACGGCGGTGCAGCGCGCCCTCGAGCGAACGGTTCCAAACGGCGATACGACGATCGCGTTCGAACTTCGGTCGATTCTCCCCTCGCGCGCGCCGACGCTTTCACCTACCGAGCGCATTGCGTCGATGCTCGGCGCCGTCTCCTTGTTCGTGCTCGTCATCGCGTGCTTCAACGCGGCCAACCTGATGCTCGCGCGCGCCGTCCGTCGCGAGCGTGAGATCGCGATCCGCGTTGCCCTCGGTGTGTCGCGTCGCCGGCTCCTTCGTCAACTAATGCTCGACTCGCTCCTGCTGTCGATGCTCGGCGGCCTCGTCGCGATTGCCGTGGCCGCGGTTGGCGCGTTCGTCATGCGGGGTGTCCTGTTGCAGGGCGTATTGTGGAGCGGCACTCTCGTCGATGCACGAACACTCGGCTTCATCGTCGCGACGGCATTCGTTGCGTCGCTGTTGACGTGCGCCTTCCCGGCCCTGCTTCTTCTTCGCCGGTTCGACATCCAGCATGCGCTCGTGGGTGGATCATCGCGGCAGGCCGGGCGATCGCATCGAACGCGATTCGTCTCGCTGCTGGTCGTCAGCCAGGGAGCACTCTCGGCCGTGTTGTTGATCGGCGCGCTCCTCTTCGTTCGTAGTCTCGAGAAGGTTCGAGGAGTTCCAGTCGGAATGGATCTCGAGCACACGACGATCGCGACGCTGAGCGCTCGAGTGACTCGCGCGAATGCTCCCAACACCGACGCGCTGTTCACCGAGCTCGCCGCTCGCGCATCGAGGGTTCCCGGCGTCACGAGCGTTGCAACGGCGGAGGGTGCGTCGTTCACGGTGTTCCAGGTTCGGCAGATTGCAGTGCCCGGACTTTCGCCCTCGCTGGATGCCATCCAAAACGGCACAGTACTTCGCGCGGTCTCGCCGAACTACTTCGAAACGATCGGAACACCGATCCTTCGCGGCCGACCATTCAGCGCTGACGAGGACCGGGTCGACGGCGAGCCACTGGCGATCATCAACGCATCGCTGGCTGATATGCTCTGGCCGAACAGCGATGCGATCGGAAAGTGCATTCAGGTCGCGCCACGAGAAGCGGCGAAAGCCCCCTGTCGACGCATTGTCGGGATTGCCAGCGATTTGCACGAGCAGCTGACCAACTTGGATCGGCGAGAAACAGCATCGATCTACGTGCCGTTGAGTCAAGGCGGCCACATCGCAACGTCACGCGCGGTGATCGTGCGCGGTGACGCAAGCAGTGCGATCGTGCAACACGTGCGGGCTGCAGCGCTGGGTGGAGGCTTCGCGCTTCCAATCGGCGACGTATTTTCGATCGAATCGAAGCTCGCGCCGCAGCTTCGCCCATGGAAACTCGGCGCAACGATGTTCGGCATCTTCGGAGCGCTCGCTTTCGTCCTTACAGCGCTCGGCACCTACAGCATGTTCACGTACAACGTGGCGCAGCGAACGCAGGAAATGGGCGTGCGTATCGCGCTCGGTGCCCGCACACTCGATATTCTCTCGTTAATTGGGCGACGGAGCGCCGCATTGTCGCTGATCGGCGTTCTCGTCGCAGTGTTGAGCGCCGCGTCGTTCGCGCGCTTCATCCAGCCTCTGCTCTTCCAAACATCGGCGCGATCGTGGCCGATCTACGCTCTGGTCGCGGTCGCGATGACTCTCGTCGCGATTGGTGCGAGTCTGATCCCTGCCTGGCGCGGCGCGCGCGTCGATCCCTTGATGGCGATTCGCAGCGAATGAACCGACGCGCCGCGCGAAGCGGTTAGTCGAGATCGTCGAGCTGTCTCACGGCGCCGAGCAGGACATTGGCGCCGTTGATGCAATCCTGATCCTTCGTCAGCTCGCGCGGCGTGTGGCTGAGGCCATCGACGCTCGGCACGAAGAGCATGCCCGACGGACACACGACCGTCATCTGCTGCGCGTCATGTCCGGCGCCGCTGGGAAGAACCATTGTGCTGAGGCCAAGACCGCAAGCCGCTTCCTCGATGGCGTCGCGTACGCGCGCGTGCGTCGGCGCGGGAACGTTGTGCGCCGTAGGACGAAACTGCACGCTCGTGCCCGTGTTGCTCGCGATCTCGCGCGCACGCAGCTCGATCGCTTCGTATAGACGTTCCACGTTTGCGCCAACGAGATCGCGCAGCTCGAGCGTGACGACGACTCGGCCAGGGATGACATTCGGCGCACCAGGATGAACGTTCAGGCGCCCCACGGTGCCGACGTGGCGTCCAGGAATCGACGTTACCACGTTGTGCACCGCATCGATGAATCGGGCGGCCGCAAGGAGAGCGTCGTGTCGGTCGGGCATCGGCGTCGTTCCCGCGTGCGAGGCGACGCCTTCGAACGTGACTTCCCAATACCAGATGCCGACGATGCCCTCGACGATGCCGATGTCGATCGCGCCGCGCTCGAGAAAGCGGCCCTGCTCGATGTGAAGCTCCACATAGGCAGCACGGCTGCCCGGCGCGAGCACGCAATCGCCGAGGCGATCAGGATCGCCACCCAACCGTCGAATGCCTTCGCCCAGTGTGAATCCACTCACGGCAGTGCGCGACAGCTCGGCGGCGTTCAGCCGGCCGACGACGGCCTTGCTGCCGACGATTCCGCCTTCCTCGTTCTGGAAATCGACGACCTCGAGTGGATGACGGAGCGCCTCTGCACTCGCGCCGAGTGTTCGCGCGACTTCAAGTGCGGCGAGCACGCCAAGGGCGCCGTCATAGCGACCGCCGTCGGGAACGGAATCGGTGTGCGAGCCAATGACGATCGGCGGAAGGTTCGGATCGCTACCCTCCAGCCGCGCGAAGGTATTGCCAGCCGTGTCGATGCGGACTGCCATTCCCACATCTCGCATCCAGCCGCGAACGATCTCGCGCGCCTTCACGTCGTCGTCGCTGTACGCCGGGCGGTCAACGCCGCCCGATGCTGTTGCCCCGATCGTCGCCAGTTCGCGCAGCCGCGCGATGAGATGAGGTCCGTCGATGAGCGACGCCGTCATGATTGCTCGCTCGTCAACGGCAAAGGCGCAGCCGCGGATTGCTGCGATACGTGTCGGCGGCTCGTCGCCAGCGTGACGAGCGCGAACACCGCAACGTTCATCATCAGTGCCACAATACCCACATTCAGGTCCTTCACTGCGTCGGGCGCCCAGGGGAGGAGCGTCGCCAGCGATGTGCCTGAGAGAGAGATGTACGCGACGGTCGACACGCCGGCCACGATTCCGGCAAATGCGCCTGCGGCGGTCATCACGCGCCGGCGGAAGAGGGAGAGCACCACGGCGGGAAAGAGTTGAGTGACCAGGTTGTAGCCCATCAGCAAGAGGTTCACGATCGCGCTTCCACCGCGCAACGCGAGCACCACCGCGACGAGTGCGATGACGGGTACCAGGGCGCGCGCCAGGACCGACACCGTTCGATCTGTCGCGCCTTTCGAGAGCGGGCGATAGACGTTCTGCGCAAGAATGGTGGCGGCTGAAATGAGAATCATCGAGCCTGGTACGAGCGCCGTCAGCAGCCCAGCGGCGCCGATGAGTCCGAGCATTGGCGCGCCGAACGTGTTGCGCGAAATCCGAAGCAGCGAGAGGTCAGTGTCGGAACCGGTGAGCCCTGGTACGACGAGGACGGCGGCAAATCCGGTCAAGAACACGAATAAGATCACGAGCTGATACAATGGCAGCATCATCGCGTTCTTCCGGAATACATCCTCGCTCTTCGCCGTGTAGACGCTCGCGAAATACTGCGGCCACATGTAAAAACCCAGCGCCGAAAGGAGCACCGTCGAGATGAACCACGTCGGGCTGCTGCCGTGATCCGGCAGCGTGAGGAATCCCGGCTTCGCGGCCTCGATCCTCGCGAACATCTCCGCATAGCCGCCGTAATAATGAAGCGGCAGATAGATCCCGATCCCAACCGCGACGCCGAAGATCATCATGTCCTTGAGCGCGGCGGTCCACGCGGAGCCCCGTACGCCGGAGATCACGACGTAAACCATCAGCGCGATGGCTCCGGCCCAAACGGCCACTGAGGGTCGAACCGATCCGAACGACGCTTCGGAGACGATGATCCCGAGTCCCTTGAGTTGCAGCACGAGATACGGCACGAGCGCGGCGACGCTGACCGCGGCGACGAGGATGCCCAGCGCCCGGCTTTCGTACTTCTCGACGAAGAAATCCGCCTGTGATACCAGCCGCCGGTCGCGGGCATAACGCCAGATCACGGGCAGCAGGAAGTACGACATGCAGTAGGCGATAGCACCGTAGCAGAGGATATAGAGTGCCGGCGCACCACGACCGTAGGCCCAACCACTGCCGCCGAGGAACGTGAAGGTCGTATAGATCTCGCCGGCCATGAGCAGGAACACGAAGATCGTGCCGAAGCCGCGTCCACCGAGGCTCCATTGCTCAAGGCTCATCTCGTGGCCGCGACGCGCCAACAATGCCAGCGCGACAGCCACGACAAAGAAGAAGGCGATGATCGCGAGCGCCGCGTTCATTGCCGCTCCCCCGGTTCAGGCGCGGCGCGGTGATCGAGCGCGTAGAGCAACGCCATGCAGGCCGACGCCAGGACGACCCAGCCCACGATCCACGAGAGCAGGACCGGCAACCCCAACACCAGCGTGTGGACGCGGTTCACGAACGGCACGCCAGCGAGCATCCCGATCGGCGGGATCACGGCGAGCCAATGATATTTTCGAAGTCGGAATGGTGCGATGGACGTGGCCACGGCTATCTCCGGGTTCCGTTTGCGCCTGTCGCTCCCCTGACAATATCATTACGGCGCATCTTCCACAGGTATCCTGCATGAACTCCCGCCCGAGCCGGGCCACGCGCACGGCCACCGCCGTCGCGAGCCTCGCCCTCGTTTTCGCCTTTGCACGTCCTCTTCAAGCGCAAGGCGCGCAGCCCGAACGCGTCGTCTGCGTCTCGAAGCAGATCAACGAATTCATGTTCGCGATCGGCGCCCAGGGCGTCCTCGTCGGCCGCGACCTGACCTCGATCTACCCGCCGGCGATCGTCAAGCTCACGTCCATTGGCTATCACCGGGCGCTGAACGCCGAAGGCATCATCTCGCTGCGCCCCACGCTGTTTCTTACCGACGGCAACTACGGACCCGCCGAAGTCACCGCGCAACTCGAGAAGGTCGGCGTTCCGATCCTTACGATCAAACCCGGTCAGTCCATCGACAGCGCCGCCGCGCTGCTCGTCACCCTCGGAAAGCGCTTCCATCGCGAGCACGCGGCCGACAGCATCGCTTCGGCCATGAAGACCAAGATGGCCGCCGCCCTCAAGGACACGGTCAAATGGGCGAACGGGCCAAAACCGCGCGTGCTGATCATGCACTTCGGGCAGATCGCGAACAACTACCTTGGACTTCGCCGCGGCAGCATCGGCGATCAGATGCTGCGCTGGGCCGGCGGCGTGAATGCGCTCGATTCGATCGGCGGAATGCAGCGCCTCACGCCCGAAGCCATCGCCAAGGCGGCGCCCGACATCATCATCGCGACGGACGTCGGCTTCGACCGCTTCGGTAGCGGGGAGAAATTCGCGGCCATGCCCGGCGTCGATCTCACGCCTGCGGCCAAAACGCATCGCATCTATCGCATCGAGGAAGACGACGTGATGTACTACGGACCGCGCACGGTGGACGCACTCCATCGGATCGAAGCGATCCTCCATCCCGCCGCCGCTGGACGCAAGTAGCATCGCCGCCGGCCGAATGCCGGAGCGCCGCGGCTACGGCCGTATCTATCTACTGCTGACGGTCCTGCTCGCGGCGTCGGTGCTCGCGTCCGCCGCGCTCGGCGCGTTTCGATTCACGCCCGCCGAGATGTTTCGCTATCTGCTTCAGGCGATCGGGATCAGCGAGCCGGCAGCGACAGACGCGCTCGCGCGGAACGTCTTCCTTCACCTGCGCCTTCCCCGCGTGATCGTCGCCGGACTCACGGGTGCGGTGCTCGGTGTGTCGGGCACGTTGATGCAAGGTGTTTTCCGCAACCCGATCGTCGAACCAGGGCTCGCCGGAACGTCTGCGGGCGCGGCGTTTGGCGCCGCATTGGTGTTCGTGTTGGGAGAACGCACAACGTTGGCGTTCACACAGCCGCTCGGCACGCTCGCGGTGCCGCTATTTGCGTTCATCGGATCGTTTCTCGCGACGATGCTCGTGTACCGCGCGTCGGCGAGCTTCGGCAAGGTGAACGTGTTCACGCTCTTGCTCGCGGGCATCGCGGTGAACGCGGTGTGTACCGCCGGCACCGGATTTCTCTCGTACATCGCGCGCGACCCGCAGGCGCGGAACATCACGTTCTGGAATCTCGGAACGTTCACGACGGCCAATTGGCGAGGCACGATCGTCATCGCCGTCGTGTTCGCGATCTCGTTCGCCGCGCTGTCGCGGCACGGGAAGTCGCTCAACGCCCTGATGCTCGGAGAGGACGAAGCCGCATCGCTCGGCATCGATCCGTCGGCGCTCATTCTACGGCTGATCATCATCAACACGGCGATGGTCGCGGTGGACACGGCGATGGTTGGCGTGATCGCGTTCATCGGCCTCGTCGTTCCGCACATCCTGCGGATGCTCTGGTCGTCGGACTACACGTTTCTCATTCCGGCGTCGGCGCTCGCGGGCGCATTCTTGATGGAAGTGATCGACGTGATCGCGCGGTTCGTGATCTCTCCGGCCGAGCTGCCGATCGGCATCATCACCGCCGTGATTGGCGCGCCGGTGTTCCTGTGGATTCTGTTGCGACAGCAGCGCGCCGGGAGCGTCGTGGTCGATGGTTGAGCTGCGCGACGTCCACTATCGCGCCGGCGCCGCGCACATTGTGCGCGGTGTGTCGCTGGCATTTCGCGCCCGCAAGTTCAACGTGATCCTTGGGCCGAATGGCGCCGGGAAGTCGACGCTGCTCAAGCTCGCGACTGGGCTGCTCGAGGCGAGCGAGGGCGCCGTGATCTACGACGATGAACCCGTGAAGGCGATCGGCGTTGGTCCTCTGGCTCGACGCCGCGCCGTACTGTCGCAACACGTCGAGCTCGCGTTTCCACTCCCGGTGGAAGACGTCGTGATGATGGGACGGTATCCGCACTTTGCCCGTGTGCCCTCACAGCACGATCGCGATATCATCGCGCAGGCGCTCGAGGTCGTCGAGATGACGGCCTTTCGCGTTCGATCGTATTCCACGCTGTCGGGCGGTGAGCAACAGAAAGTGCAGCTCGCGCGCGTGCTCGCGCAGATCTGGATGGACGATCAGCAGACTGGCGAGAAGTATTTATTTCTCGACGAGCCGACGTCGAATCTGGACATCTACTACGAGCTGCATTTGCTCGAAGCGGCGCGGGCGCTGCTCGCGCGAGGATGCACGGTCATCGCGATTCTGCACGACATCAATCAGGCGCTGCGTTACGGCGACGCCTTTTTCGTGCTGGAGAAAGGTCGCCTGGCGCAAGAGACTGACGACGAGTCAGCGATCTCGGCCGAGCTTCTCGAGCGCGTTTTCCGCGTGCGCGCCCGCCGAGCTACAGACGCGCGGAGCGGCGAAACATTTTGGCGGTTCGACCCGGGATGACGGTCGCCCGCGAACGCTACGAGCGCGGGCCTTTCGATGGAGCGAGCAATGCGTTGAGATGGCTAATGAAGCTCGCCTGGCGAAACCATCCTTCCTGCGTCGTCGGCACCGCGCCGTTCGTGTTGATCGCGACGGAGTTGAGGTGCTCAACGCCGGATCCCGGGCCCGCTCGTGTCACGATGTTCAGAAAAACGTAATTCTTGAGCGGCAGCGAGCCCCAGAAACGGTGGTGCTCTTCGAGTAAGGGCTTCACCCACGCGATCGCGCTATCGGCGCCAAAGGCGGCCTCGCCGAGGTCGGCCCAGCGATGTGTGACGCCACCGACGGTCACGCTGGCCGAGGTGAGATGTGTGCCATCCAGGATCGGCGAATCGGCGAGCACGTCGTAGTCGGGCGCGACGAAATGATTGACGTGTCGATCCGGCGCCGCGTCGAGCGACGTTGCCGCGGGTTTCCAACTCGACGGCACATCGAGGCGCACCTCGGCAGGACGCTTGTGGTCATCCGCCAGCGTGATGTACGTCGCCGGGCCAATGATGACGAGCGACGTGTCAGTCACGCCGGTCGAGAGATTCGTGCCCCGGGCGGCCGAGACGGTGTACGACACCGTGGCCGTCGCGTGACGGCCCGTTTTCAGCAGCCATCGGCTCGGCGAGACGCGGCTCACGTCGAGCGCGGTGCCGTCCGGCGCCTTTGCCGCAATGGCCGTGACGCGATCGCCGTACGACTCGAGCGCGTACATCCCCGGCGACCAGATCGGCATCATCAGGAAAATGGAATCGCGCCCGTCCGTCGGAACCTGGACATCGATGTCGAGCGCCTGGTGCGTCGGCGGCGTGACGTGCACCGTGTAGACAAGCGGTTGGAGCTTGGTCGTTGGCGCGGAAAGCGTCGGCGCCACGAGGACCAGCGCCGCGATCCACCTGCGCACCACAGAATGAAGACTCATAGGGATCGTTGAATCAGCCCGGGAAACATCAAACCGGAACCGGCTGCTCCGATCGCATCGCGCGCGCGATCGCCCAACTCGGTTTCGCATCATCGCTTCGGATTCGTGTAGCCAAGCCAACGATCAGCAAGGTTCCCGCGAACAGCAGCGTGTCGAAAATAAAATTGATCGCGGTCACCTGATCGGCGGGGCTGCGCGCGATGAAGAACTGGGGAACGTACAGCGCGCCTGTCAACAGCGTCACCAACACGCCGGCCCATGCGGCTGCCGAGTCGGCGATCTGCCTCCTGAACATCGCCAGTCCACAGACGATTAGCAGTAGGCCGGTCACGTAGGCGATCGCGTGCGACGCCGGGACCCACGCCGCGGTCGGCGTCGTGGAGGGAACGCCGGGCGAAAGCTGTGGAAAGAGCAAGTGCTCGACCCCGTAGAACACGAGGACGCACGCCGTCCAAAGCCTCGCGATCGTCGCGATGATCCGAGAAGCACCCCGTCGGCTATCACCGGTCACGACCGCGAAAAGCGCCAGCGCGCCAATCGAGAACGTTGCTTCGCGCGCGACGAGAATCCAGAAGATCCGAATGCCCGGACGACTCACCGCGGCGGGGAGATCCATGAGCACCACGAATAACCCGAACATGAACGCGAGACAGATCGAGGATACGCGGACGTACCGCTTCGCAACGAAGCTCGATGCCGCGGCGAGATGGGCCACGCCAACGAAGTACGCGATGAACAGTCGCCCCGGCATGAATTTCGGGACGATCTGCGCGAGACTCGACGCGGCGGTAAAGTGCTCGCCGGCGAACGCCGCGAGACCGGAGGCGACGAATACGGGCCCCAGCGCGAGAAACCGCCGTATGCCCGGGGACGTTAGCGCCGCGACGTCCACACGATAGGTGATGATTCCGACGACGAGAAACAGCACTCCCAACGTCGCCGGCCAGAACACGGTGGGATTCGTCATGGTGCCTCCGGGTTTTGTCGTTGCGTCGCAGACCGGAGCGCCGCCGATCGCCTACGTGCCTCGTGCGGGCCCGCCGCTCCGGATGCGTTCGGCAAGCCGAGCGGTCTCCACCGACGGCTCGACATTGTATTCCTTTTGGAGCCGCGCCGCGAATCGGGAGTAGACCTCGATCGCACCAGCGCGATCATGCAGCTCGTAGAGTTTGGTCATCACGCGACGCAACATGCGCTCATCCGTCGGCGCCATGCGTGCGACGACTCGCGCGAGGTGCGTCGCGTTCGTTCCCTCCGAGTCCTCCTCGTACTGCTCGACGAGCTGCCACGCGCATTGAATGAAGCGATCGGCATAGTATGCTCGTTCCATCTCCAACCATCGCTCGAACTCGTCGCTGCCCGGCAGGAAGAAGCTCGGAAGCAACTCGCCCTGATAGAGGGCTACCGCGGCGCGCAGACGATCTTGCGCCAGGGCGTCGATGAACGCGAGGGCGTCGCACGTCACGCGATCCGACGCCAGCGCAACAGACTCCGATCCGCGATTCTGGATCGCGTCTTCACCGAGCAGCTGCCGCAACCGGTGTAACGTGCCGCGGAGCGCCGTCCGTGCACGGTCCTGGTCGAGCTCGGGCCAGAACAGACCAACGAGCCGATCACGTTGCTGGGCGCCCGCCGGTCGGGCGAGCGCGAGATACAGCGCCAGCGCGAGCGCCTTTGGCTGAGCGAGAAGCTCGTCGGCAACGCCAGGCTCAGTCCCCTCCACGCGCAGGGCGCCCAGCACTTGAAATCGAATCACGACGGCGATTGAGAACGAGGAATGTTCGCGGTAACGCCCGTAAATCTTGCCGTCGCGTGACCTTGCTCACAATGGGGCTCCGGGCCGCGGCCAGCGCACGCGAAGATCACGCGAAACCGGCGTGCTGCGCAACGGGACGGAAACGATGACCAAACCGTGTCGCCCGATCATAGGGCAGACTCCAACACGGATGTGGTTATGACGATCGCCCTGCCGCTGAACAGCCAAGAATTGACCTCGTCGACCGAGCGCGTCAGCCGCGGGTCGGTAGACCTCCAGCTCAGGAAGCTGCTCGAGCGAACGAGCAGACAATTGAGAGCGCTCGATCTCTCCTCGCTGGGCGCCAGCACCGACGCGCTGGATCAGCTTCGACGAGAGGTTGGTCCCACCGAATGGACGCGGTTGATGGCCGATGTAATCGCTCCTCATCCAGTGTGCGCGCAGCTGAGAGAGGACCCCTTCACGCGGCGCGCATTCGAGAAGCCGCGCGGCTATGCCGGCGACGCGGTGATGCTCGACTTCGTGTACTGTCACGGCCAGGAGCCCGGCACGCTCACGCGACTGGGCGCGGCGCTTCGCTCGTGGGGCGTTCGGCGGCCGGCGTCGCAAAGTCTTTTGGAGCGCCGCAGGATTCTGGCCGGCGAAATCGACGCGGCGGCAGCGCGCCGCCAGGCGCCTCGCGTCCTGTCAATCGCCTGCGGGCACCTGCGGGAAGCCCAAGTGAGCGATGCAGTGCAGCGCAAGGCGATCTCCGAGCTCGTCGCATTGGATCAGGACTCCGAGAGCTTGGCCGTCGTGGATCACGAGCAGCGCGACTACAATGTCCGGGTGCACCACGCCTCGGTCGGACGCTTCGTCAAGTCTGGCCGCGAGCTCGGGGACTTCGATCTC
>Ga0070681_10001615_pt1 | contig 20067 bp, 20 predicted proteins | sample KBSC83BmetaG_FD_65650 | JGI IMG/M metagenome (GOLD analysis project Ga0070681, IMG submission 65650) | Corn rhizosphere microbial communities from Kellogg Biological Station, Michigan, USA - KBS C8-3B metaG | ecosystem: Host-associated > Plants > Roots > Rhizosphere | place: USA: Michigan... | reverse complement strand
TGCGCTACATGTCGCAGACCGACGGCCTCACGGGACTCGACAACCGCCGGCATCTGGAGCAGCAGCTCGACTCGATGTTCGCTCATGCACGCCGATTGAACGAGCCGCTGTCGTGCGTGATGTGCGATCTGGACCGCTTCAAGACGGTGAACGACACCTACGGCCACCAAGCGGGAGACGCCGTACTCAAGCAGTTCGCGCGCATCCTGAAGAACGAGGCGCGCGAGAAGGTGGACCGCGTCGGGCGTTACGGCGGCGAAGAGTTCATGCTCCTTCTCCCGGGCACGGTGCTCGACGCGGCGGTGACCTTTGCCGAGCGGGTGCGGAAAGAAGTGGAGTCGCGTACATTCAGCTTCGACGGCGGCACGATCAAGCGAACGGCGAGCTTCGGTGTCGCCGGTTGGCCCCACCCACGCATTTCCAATTGCGACGAGCTGGTTCGCGCGGCGGACGACGCGCTCTACGTTGCCAAGGAGACGGGTCGCAATCGGGCGATCCGCTTCGATAGCGACGCCTTCAACGCGCACATCGCGGAGCATGGATCAGAGCAACTCGGCCAAGGCGACAGGGAGCGGCCACTCGGCGGCGACTCCGGGCTCGCCGATGGCGACGGAGCCGGAGAGCTTCGGGCGTGACGACGAGGTGACGCGGCTCCGGAGCCGCGTCGCCGAGCTGCAGAAGGAGCGCGATCATCTCATCGCGGTCGTCGACATCCTTCAGGAAATCTCCTCGTCGCTTCATTTCGTCGACATTTTACAGAGCATCGCTCGGAAGCTGGGGGATGCTTTTGGTTTGGACCGCTGCGCGATCTTCCTTGCCGGCGAGAAGGACGAGGTGCGACTCGTCGCGAGCTACGAGGATCCGGCGATCCGGAATCTCGTCGTCGACCTGAATCGCTACCCGGAGCTGAAGCGCGCGTTCGAGTCGAAGGAGACGGTGTTCATTCCCGACGCGACGACGGATCCGATGCTCCGCTCGGTGAAGTCGACGCTCGACCTGCGGAACGTGCGCTCCATCGTCGTCGTGCCGATTCAATGGCAGGGTGCGGTGATCGGGGCAATCTTCCTGCGAACCGAGCGTGACGGGCAGACCTTCTCCGATGCGGACGTTCACTTCTGTCAGGTGGTCGCGTCCCTGACGGCGAAAGCGCTCCGCAACGCGCACCGGTTCGAGACGTTGATGCGATCCCAGAAGGGCGCCTCCGAAGTGCAGCGCCGCTCCGAGATCCAGCGCATCGCCCTGATCGCGTACGTGCGGCGCCTGCTGGATCGTTATGCGACCAGCGAGGACCACATGTGGGCCGAAACGCTGCTCCCGAAGGCGTCCGATCAGGAGCTGGAGCGGCTGGTGGGTGTAGCGATGAAAGTCCTCGAGGAGGAGGCCAGCGGGTGACCGGTGGCGCCAGGTGTTCTCTTCCCCCCGTCAACAGCGTTGTCGCGGACGCACACGAACACAGGCGAACTCACGCGGACCGCTCCTCTTGGCGCAAAGGGCTGCAGTGGCACGAGCCTGGGCAATCATTTTTTGTTAACGACTCCGGGAAGTATTTGGCGCCAGCGTTCGATTTGTGTGCTGTTTACAAAACAAGAGCAGATGCCTCGCTGCGCTCGGGGTGACCAATTCTGAGGAGCGGTCCGCGGTAGTCCGCCTGTGTCGGCGTTCGTCCGCGACAACGCTGTCAGGCCCCGGCGCCAGGGGCTCGGGGTAGCCTCGCCACCAGCCACCAGCCACCAACAACCATTGGACCTTCACCACGATCTCGCCGCGCGCGCAAAATGGCTGCGCGAGGAGATAGAGCGCGCCAACTACGAGTACTTCGTCCTCGACGCGCCGACGAAATCGGACGCCGAGTACGATCGACTGATGCGCGAGCTGCGCGAGATCGAGGAGCGGCAGCCGACGTTGCGGGCGCCCGATTCGCCGACGCAGCGGGTCGGCGCCGAGCCGCAGAGTCAGCTCGCCAAGCATCAACACCTCGTGCCGATGCTCTCGTTAGGCAACGCCTTCAACGAGGACGAGCTCGCGGCCTGGGAGGAGCGGATCGTCCGGCTCGCCGGCGAGGAAGTGCGCCGCGCTGGGTACAACTGCGAGCTCAAGATCGACGGCGGTGCCGTGAGCCTGACCTACCGGGACGGCGTGCTCGTAACGGCGGCGACGCGCGGGAATGGCAACATCGGCGAGGACGTCACGCCGAACGCGCGCACGATCCGCGAGATTCCACTCCGGCTCAAAGGAACGGGTCACCCGGCGCTCATGGAGATCCGCGGCGAGGTGTACATGCCGTTCTCCGGCTTCGAGCGGATGAACGAGGAGCGGGTGAAGGCCGGTGAGCCGGTCTACGCCAACCCGCGAAACTCGGCGTCGGGTTCGCTGCGCATGCTCGATTCGTCGATCACGGCGTCGCGACCGCTGCGCTTCTTCGGCTACGCCATCGCCGTTCCGCAGGGGGTGCGGCTCGAGGTAGCGCGGCAGTCGGAGCTGCTCGACTTGCTCGTGTCGTGGGGAATTCCGGTTGCGCCGCATCGGCAGTGCTGCGAGGGACTCGAGGCCGTGCATGAATGGGCACGTGCGCTCGAGTCGCGGCACCGTGCCGCGCTCGATTTCGCCATCGACGGCGGCGTCGTCAAAGTGGACCGCCTCGCGCTGTGGGAGGAGCTCGGCGTAGTCGCGCGCGAGCCGCGTTATGCGATCGCGCGCAAGTTCGCCCCCGACATCGCGGAGACGAAGCTGCTCGCGATCGAGGTGAACGTCGGGCGGACCGGGGCGCTGAATCCCTTCGCGATGCTCGAGCCGGTGGAGATCGGCGGCGCGACGGTGAAGCTTGCGACGTTGCACAACTTCGATCTGATCCGGGAGAAGGATCTGCGTCCGGGAGACTGGGTTCAGGTGAAGCGCGCCGGCGAAGTCATTCCGCAGGTGATTGGACCCATTCCGGAGCGTCGCGACCCTAACGATCCGCCGAAGAAGGTGCGGGCGCCGACCCAGTGTCCCGTGTGCAAGACGAAGGTGGAGCGCGACGAGGAGGAGGTCGCGATCTACTGTCCCAACGTCGCCTGTCCCGGGCGGCAGCTCGAGGGACTCGTCCATTTCGCTTCACGAGGCGCGATGGACATTCGCGGCCTCTCGTATGCGCGCATCGAGCAGCTGATCGCGGCCGATTTCATTCACGACGTCGCCGATCTGTACTCGGTGACGGAGGAGCAGCTCCTGGAGCTCGAGGGATTCGCCGAAAAGAGCGCGCAGCAGCTCGTGGCGGCGATCGCGGCGTCCAAGACGCAGCCGCTGTCGCGTCTCCTTTTCGGGCTGGGCATTCGCCATGTCGGGGCGACCGCGGCGGAGCTGTTGGCGCGGCATTTCGGAGAGCTGCCGGCGATCTCCGAGGCGTCGAAGGACGACATCCTCGCGATCCGCGGCATCGGCGAAACGATCGCGATCGCCCTCACCGCGTACTTCGCCGACCCGTCCGTTCGGAAGCTCATACGAAAGCTCGCAGCCGCGGGAGTGAACTTCACGGAGCCCAAGCAGGTCGTGGCCGGGGGTGCCTTCAAAGGGCTGACGGTCGTCATCACGGGAACGCTGCCGACGCTATCGCGCAGCCAGGCAACGGAATTGATTGAGGCGCAGGGCGGCCGTGTCACCAGCGGTGTCTCGAAGTCCACGGATTTCGTCGTCGTCGGTGAGGACGCGGGAAGCAAGCTCGAAAAGGCGCGCGCACTCGGCGTCGAGACGATCGATGAGGCCGAGCTGCTCCGTCGCGTGGGTGGGAATGGTCCCGAGGAGGCCAACTGATGGCGCAATCGATCGACCTGTCGGCAAATGCGATGGTCGGACTCACGCGTGAAACGCTCGTCTCGCTCTGTGCCGCGCTGCTCCGCGAGAACGGATCGCAGGCGGCGATGCATCTACAGAACGCCGGCTATGCGGGGGGCGCGACGCTGTTCGAGGCATTCTCGCAGTGGCTGCTCGCTCGAGGCTATGGCGCTCCGGAAGCGCAGCCTGCGTCGCTCTTCGGCCAGCGCGCGACGCAATTCTTCGGTGAGCTCGGCTGGGGCTCGCTCGACCTCGGAACCGTCGGCGATTCGGTCGCAAGCGTGGATAGCAGCGACTGGGCGGAATCGGATCCGTCGTCGGCGCTGGAGTTCCCCGGCTGCTATCTCACGACCGGTCTTTTCGCCGACTTCTTCGGCCGGCTAGCAGGGAGCCCGGTCGCGGTGATGGAGGTGGAGTGCCGGTCGATGGGCGCGGAGCGCTGCCGCTTTCTGATCGCGAGCGGCGACGTGATGCAGCACGTGTACGACGCGATGGGAAACGGCCTGGCCTACGACGCGGCGGTGGCCAGCATCGCGGGCTGAGGGGCGCGGGGTGCGGGGTGCGGGATCTCATGAAACGCTTCGTTCCGAATCCACCAGCCACTCGCCACCAACCACCAATCACCCGCCGAGCACACCCGCGTAGAGCGGATTCGTCACGAGCTCGCCATCGATGAGAATTTCCCGATCCCACGGAAGCACGATGGTGCTCTCGGTGGCGATCGAGTGAAAGTCGGGCTCGTACGAGCCTGTCTTGAAACCGACGGCGGTCTTGACCGCGGCTGCGCCGGCAGCGGTGATCGCGTTGATGGCGAGGCGGAGAGTGATGCCGCTGTCGCAGGTCTCGTCGACGATCAGGACGCGCCGGTTGCGCACGGCCGCGGGCGCAGTGCCGACGACGGCCGGCGTATCACGCGGCTCGTCGACGCCATAACGACGGCTGACGACGATCGAGTGGAATTCGCGATCGAGGATCGCGGCGATCACGGCGCCGGGAATGACACCGGCAGTCGCGACCCCGACGACGACCTCCGGGTCGTAGGCGCGAGAGACCTTCAACGCCAACGCACGCGAGAGCTCGCCGAACAACGGCCACTCGACGTTGAAGACGCCCTTGGAGTGCTCGACTGCGGTGCGGCGGGGAGCCATTTGAAGTGGTTGGTGGTTGGTGGCTGGTGGTTGGCGGGTATGCGGCGAGCTGTGATTACCAGTCACCAGCCACCAACCACCACGCACCGACGGGAAGCTAGCCCTGACCGCGATCCCTGCATAGCTTTGCCGCCGGGCCGCGTCGCACTCCGCGTGCTGCGACACCCCCTTTTCCCGCCCTGTCCTCGAATCAATGTCCTGGTGGAGCCGCCTCGTCGGCGGCAAATCCCAAAGCGGCGTGAAGCCACAGCGTCTCGATTACTTGAGCGAGGCGTTGGCATTGGAGCGGCAGGGTGATTTCGACGCGGCGCTGACTTCGTATCGGCTCGCATTGAGGGATCGGCCGAACGATCCGAAGATCCTGCAGAACATGGCGATCGCGTTCTCGAAGACAGGGCGTCTCGATGATGCCGTGCGATGTTATCGCCGGTCACTGGACATCGCGCCCGAGCTCTCGGGCTCGCACTATGGGCTCGCCTTTCTTCTGCTCAAGCGGAGCGATCGAGCGGGTGCGGAGAAGCATCTCGAGGCGTTTCTCGCGAAGCCGCCGTCCGGCTCCGAGGCGGAGCGATGGGTGCGTCATGCACAGATGACGCTCGACGAATTGCGTTCGGGCGTCGATACCATCTCCGAGGAACCAGAGCCGTAACGTGGGGCGCGTGCTCGCGATCGTCAGCCAAAAGGGGGGCGTGGGCAAGACGACGACGGCGATCAACCTCGCCGTCGCCATGGCCCGCCGCGGCGTGAAGACGCTGCTCGTCGACGTCGACCCGCAAGGCTCGGTGCGCTACGGCATGGGGATGTTGTCCCCCCATTACCGACTCGGCGTCTCGGATTTTCTGCACGGCGAGATCGAGATGCAGGAGATCGTCCGACCGACGGCGCTGCCCTGGCTCCGGGTCGCTCTCGCGGGCACGATCGCCGACGGCGGTACCCACGAGGACTACCATCAGACGTTCGCGACGTCACCCCGATTCGAGGAGCTCCTCGCGCGAGCCCGGGAGCGCGGCTACGTCGTCGTCATCGACACGCCGCCCGGACTTGGGCCGATCGTGCAGCGGGTGCTCGCGAACAGCGACCACGTGCTCGTCCCGCTGCAATGCGAGCCGGCGGCGGTGCAGACGACGGCGCAGATTCTGCGCGGCATTCGCGGCGTGGTCATGCAGAATCAGCAGCTCACCTTCGACGGGATTCTCCTCACGATGTACGAGCCCGGGAACGCGGTCTCGGAACGGGTCGCGGCGCACGTGCGGTCGCAGCTGCCGCAGCTCGTCTTCGACATCGCGGTGCCGCGGACGGTCGCGGCGGTCGACGCCGTCGCGGCGGGCCAGCCGGTGGTGCTCCGCGCGCCTAACGATGCGGCGTCGCGGGCGTACACGACGCTCGCGGACGAGCTCGTACCGCGGCTGCAATGAGCAGGCGCTCGCTCCGGCCCATGGCGGCGGTCGCGGCCGCGTGGTTCATCGTGGCCTGCCTCGACATCTCGTCGCCGGTCACGGGCATCTCGGCGATCACGAGCGTCCTCCTGCCGACGCCTTCCGTGGTCGAGAACGACAGCCTGCGAGATACGTCGGGGGCGGTGCAGTCGCTCGTGGTGTACGCGTTCGCACCTAACGGCGATACGCTCAAGGACGTCACGGTCCGGTACTTCGCCATCGATTCGACCGAGAAGCTGCACGTGGACAGCATCACCGGGTTGGTGTACGGCGAGGCGCTGTCGCCACTGGCCAAGGTGGTGGCGCGCGTGACGCCCGCGAACGGGAAGGGCGTAATCCAGACCCCTCAGGTCCCGCTCCCCGTCGTGCCAACTCCGGTTCGCGCCACGAAAGGCGACGCGCTGATCGACTTTCCCTTCGATCCGACAACGCTCGACAGCCTTGGCAGCGGCGTGCTGTCGCCGACGCTCGACGTGACGGTCCTGGGCAATCCTGACACGACGATTCAGAGCTACGTCGTGAGCTACAAGATCGTCCGCGGGCCCGCCGCGAAGAACCCGGGCGAACCGACGGTGCGGATACTCGACCGGTCGGGGAACGACAGCACTATCGCCATCACATCGTCATCCGGCATTGCCTCACGACAGCTTCGCGTACGCTTAAGCGCGATTCCCGACGCCCTCCGGTTCCCCCCCGCGACTGATACGGTCGTCGTGCAAGTGCAGGTGCGCTTTCAGGACAAACTGCTGCCGATAACGCCGAGCGATTCCTTCAAGCTGGTGCTGCGACCGACCTTCTAGCTACGTCACCCGACTCATACCCGCGGCAACCACTTCGGGGTATACTGTCGGCGGAATCGATCGTCATCCGGAGAAGGGGCACGGGTCTCTCCCAGGCGTAGCGATTGGAGGCAATTCATGATCACGAGCGGTGGGCCGCGGAACTCGACGCCGGGCACGTTGAACCAGCTCTTCTTCAACGCCGTTGAGCGGTACGACAAGTCGGACGCCCTACTGGTGAAGGTCAACGGCGCCTTCCAGCCGATCTCGCACCGCACGCTCGCCGAGCGGGTGCGTCGGACCGCCCTCGGCCTTCAGGCGCTGGGCATGAAGGAAGGAGACCGCGTTGCGATCCTCTCGGAGAACAGGCCCGAGTGGGCGATCGCAGACTACGGGTGCCTCACGTCGGCTCTGACGGACGTGGCGATCTATCCGAATCTGCCGCCCGACCAGATCGCGTACATTCTGCGCGACTCGGGCTCGTCGGCGATCTTCGTCTCGACGGCACAGCAGGCCGAGAAGGTGCGAGCGATCCGTCGGCAGTGTCCGACGCTCCGCGTCGTGATCGGCTTCAGCGGAACGCGCGAGAATGGCGTCGACCTAACGATGAGCGAGCTCGAGGCGAAGGGCGCCGCGGCCGAGACGCCCGCCTCCATCGCCGCGTATCGTCGCGCCGCGGATGCGGTCGCTCCGGATCACCTCGCCACGCTCATCTACACGTCGGGAACGACGGGCGAGCCGAAGGGCGTCATGCTCACCCACGACAACATCTACTCGAACGTGATGGCGGGCGCGGTCCAGATCCCGTTCTCCGGTGACGATCGCTGCCTGAGCTTCCTGCCGCTGTCTCACATCTTCGAGCGCATGGCGGGCCATTACCTCATGATGCAGACGGGTACGTCGATCGCGTACGCCGAGTCGATCGATACTGTGCCCATCGACATGCAGCTCGTGAAGCCGACGCTCGTGCTGTCGGTGCCGCGGCTGTATGAGAAGATGTATGCGCGAGTGCTCGAGAACGCGCTGTCGGGCGGCGCGGTCAAGAAACAGATCTTCTTCTGGGCAAGGAAAGTCGCGGATCGTTGGGCGACGGAAAAGCTCGCGGGCGGGACGCCTGGCGGCTTGTTAGGCATCCAGTATCGGCTCGCGCAGCGGCTCGTGTTCTCGAAGCTCAAGACGCGCACAGGGGGCCGGCTCCGCTACTTCGTGAGCGGCGGCGCACCACTCGCGCCGGAGATCAACAAGTTTTTTTACGCGGCGGGATTGGTGATTCTCGAAGGCTACGGCCTCACCGAGACTTCGCCGGTGATCGCGGTCAACACGCCTGACGCGTTCCGGATCGGGACGGTCGGCAAGGCGTTCGTGGGCGTCGAGGTCATGATCGCGGGGGACGGCGAGATCTGTACGCGCGGACCGCACGTGATGAAAGGCTATTACAACAAGCCCGATGCGACGGCCGAAGCGATCGACGAGCAGGGGTGGTTCCATACCGGTGACATCGGCCAGCTCGAGGACGGATTTCTGCGCATCACCGATCGCAAGAAGGACATCATCGCCACGGCCGGCGGCAAGAAGATCGCGCCGCAGCCGATCGAGAACAAAGTCAAGACGAACAAGTACGTCTCTCAAGCAGTGATGATCGGCGACAAGCGCAAATTTCCCGTGCTGCTCGTCGTGCCGAACTGGGAAACGCTGGAGAAGTGGGCGCGCTACAAGAACATCATCTGGACGGATCGCGCCCAGCTGCTGCAGATGCCGACGGTGCGCGCGAAGATGGAGAAGGAAGTCGCAGAGGAGCTCGAGGGTTTGGCGCGATTCGAGATGCCGAAGAAGGTCGGGCTACTCGAGCACGACTTCTCCATCGAGCGCGGAGAGCTGACACCGACGTTGAAGGTGAAGCGAAGAGTCATCGATGAGTCATACAAGTCGATGATCGATTCGCTCTACGTAGATGAGGGAGAGCCAGCGGGCGTTTGAGCTGAGACGTCATCCTCATAATCAGCGCTCCGCTGCCTAAAGAGCAAAGGGGATACGGATTTGACCGTAAAATCCGTATCCCCTTGCTCTTTTGGACCAATAGCATGGTCCCACGTACTATTTCCGCCGCTCGAGCGGGATGATTCCGGATTCGCGTGGGACCGCGCGACGCTCGGCAAGCCACTGACGAGCGTCGCGCGCTAGCTCCGCGACTCCAGCCGGCAGCGAGAGTGTCACAGGCGCGAGCACGCGACCGGACTGCCTAACGACGTTCAGCGCAGCGAGGAGCTGTGCCGGAGTCATGTCGTCGTCGAGAGCGACAGCGCGGGCGCTCGAGGGAGCCAAGGGCAACGTCGTCCAAGCGGAGTCGATCGTGAGACCGGACAGGCCGCTCCCCATCCCGATGCCAGGCGGTGGATTCACGAGGAGGAGCTGTACGTCGGTCACCGCTCGCAGATATGGCGCGGCGCTGCCAAGAGTGCCGGTGATGATGGCGTAGCCGCGCGGCGTGGCAAGATCGAGCAGTGCGGCCAATCGCAGCGCGTCTTCCTCGCTCGACGGAGGCGCGAGCACGTCCGAGTGCGGCTCACGCGCGAACTGGACGACGCCGTCGGCGATCGGATACTCGGCCGCGCAGACCGGACAGCCGAGCACGCCCTCCATCACGTCGCGTCCGTCGATGCGGCGCGATGCGAGCACGAGCCAGCTCTCCTCGTGCGCGCTCGGGCAGCGGAGAACGTCGATCAGCTCGATGAACATGCGCGCGTCAACTGCGCGAGAGCCGCACGAGCTCCACGTCCACGTCGGGCGGCTGCGAGACGGCGAACAGCACCGCGGCGGCGACGGCGGTAGGCGACAGCATCCGGGAGCGCGGCGTGAATCCCTCGCGCGAATCAGGATCGATCTCGTCCCACAACGACGTGTCGACGGGACCCGGTGAGATCAACGTCACACGGATGCCGGTGCCGCGCAGCTCGGTGCGCATCACTTCATGAAGCGCGCGGAGCCCGTGCTTGCTCGCCCCGTACGCGGCGTTCCCCGGGAATGCCTGATGATCGGCGATGGAACCGATGCTGACGACGTCGCCGCGGCCGCGCGCGCGCATTCTCGGAAGGATGGCGTGCACAAAACGAAAGGGCGCGACGAGATTCACCTCGAGCGCCGCCGCGAGTGCCTCCGGTGACGTGTCGTCGAGCGGGAGCGGCTGAAAGAGTCCGGCGTTGTTGACGAGAATGTCGGGTGCGTCGCCGATCGACGCGAGCGCGCGCTCGATATCCGCTTCATTGGCGACGTCGCACGGAATCGCGCGGGCGCCGAGCTCGCCGGCGACACGACCGAGTGCCTGCGCATCACGCGCCAGCAGAGTGACGCGGGCCCCCGCAGCGGTGAGCGACTCGGCAACGGCGCGGCCGATGCCACGCGAGCCGCCGGTGACTACCGCGGTCCGGTCCGCGAGCGGCGTGACGGTCACGGCGAAGTGCCTAACGGCGCGCCGCGATCAGCGGCCGTCATACTCCACGTAATTGTTGGGCGTCTCCCAGAGCACGAGTCGAGACAGCTTGCCGGGAGCGATGTGCGGCTCGATGGCGCGCCACATCGCCACCACGATGTTCTCCGTGGTCGGAATGATGTCGCGCATGAAATCGACCTCGAGATTGAGATTGCGATGGTCGACCTTGTCCACCACTTCGGCCTGGACGATCGCTTTGACTTTGGCGAGATCGATGACGTAGCCCGTCTTCGCGTCGACTGGGCCGGTGACGAAGACGTCGAGCGTATAGTTGTGGCCGTGCCAGTTCGGATTGTTGCACTTGCCGAACAGGGCGCGATTCTCTTCGTCGGAGAGCGCGGGATTGTGCACGCGGTGGGCCGCGTTGAACTGCATGCGGCGAACGACGGTGACGATGGGCACTGCTGGTGGCTGGTGGCTGGTGGCTGGTGGTTGGTGGTTGGTGGTTGGTGACTGCGGAATAATACTGCGGCGTGAGTATCAGCCACCAATCACCAAGCACCAATCACCAGCCACCAACAAAACGTTCGAGCCCCGTGGTTTCCCACGGGGCTCGAGAGGTCGGAACGAAGAAGGGTTTTGCGAAGCCCAGTCGAATGTATGAGGTCCTCACCACACCTTCCGCCTTCCCCCGCACTGGGGGCATGACGTCAGCATAGATTATCGAACCCACCGAATGGACTTGTTGGCTCGAAAACGATGGTTCTCCGCCCCGAAAGTCTGTATTAGTTCGTCGCGCAATTTATAGCGCGAACCGAGGAATGCAATCAATGTCTTTCGCGCAACTCATTCACCAGATCTTCACGCGCTTTGGCATCATTATCGCCATTGCACTGCTCGTCATCTGGGCGATCGGCACGCTCTTCGAAGGGCCAGGCGGCATTCACCTGCTCCTCACGATCGGCGTATCAATGCTGATCTGGCGCATCGTCGTGCGCGGTGATCGCGCACATCCGAAGCCCAAGAAGCAGCCATGAGCTCGTCCGTCATCTACCCGAGGATGACGATCCAGAATATTCCCCATAACATCGTCGCGATCGTCACTGGCACGCCGACTTTCAGATAGTCGATGAAGCCGATGCGCGCGCCGCGGGCGGCGGCACGCTCCGCGACGATGAGATTCGCCATCGAGCCGATCAAGGTGAGGTTGCCGGCGAACGTCGAGCTCATGGCCATCACGAGCCAGACGAAGTTGGGATTCGCAGTCCGCGGAACGACAGGTAGCCAGAGAATCACCGCGGGCACGTTCGACACGAGATTCGAGAGCGCGAGCATCGCCGCCGTCACAATCCCGGCGTCGTGCAGCCGCGCGCCGGAGAGACTCGCCCCGCTGGCCAGGGTGAGCTCCTGCACGAGTGGGACGTCGCGGACCCCGCGCATCACGACGAACAGCGCGCCGAAGAAGAGGAGTAGCTCCCACTCGACCTTCGCGAACGCCTCGCTCGGATCGCGGCGCGCGACGGCAATGAGCAGCGCCGCGGCGGCAATGGCGATTAGTGGCAGCGACAGCCCCGCGAGCCAGCCGACGAGCGCGCCACCAAAGAGCACGAGCGCCTTCGTCACGAGCACGGCGTCGAACGAATGCTCGGCGACCGCGGGCGCCTGCGTCGTTAGGCGACGTGGCGAAGCGGCCAGCGCGCGGCGGTGAACGAACGCCAGCACGGCGAACACGATCGCGAGACCGCCGAGCGAGGGGAGGGCGAGCGTCCCGACGAACCGAGCGAAGGGGATGCCGCTCGCGACGCCGATGAGCATGTTCTGCGGATTCCCCGTCGGCGTCATCGCGCTGCCGACATTCGAGCCAAGCGCGATCGCGAGGAGATAGGGCAGCGGCTCGAGGCCAAGCGAGCGAACGACGGCGAGCACCAGCGGCGGGAGAACGAGGCAGATCGTGTCGTTCACGAAGAACGCGGAGAGGAGGCCACTGACCGCGACGACGACGGCGAGGAGCGATGCCGGCGCGTGAGCATATCTCACGATGCGGGCTGCGATCCACTCGAAGAACCCACCGAGCTCGAGATACGCGGTAAGGATCAACACGCCCAGGAGAAAGACGATCACGTTCATGTCGATCGCCGCGTACGCGTCGGTGAGCGCGAGACCGCCGAGGGTCACCATCGCGACGGCACCGAGAAGCGACGCGGCGGGACGCGTCAGCCGCAGCCAGGGAATGCCCTGGGCCGCGATGAGCAAATACGTAACAAGCAGAATGACGAGTCGAATCGTCGGCACGGCCGTTCTTGAATGGTTGGCGCGGTCGCGCCCCGCATGGTCACCCAAATGTCGCGGGGCCAGGGTGCGCAGGGCAGGTCCGACATCGTGACAGCCTGTCCGCTGTCGCGACACGCGCCGCGTCTTATCTTGGTGTCACCATGCAACACGCTCCGGCCCCGCTGTCACCACCGCCACTAGAGAGAGTGGCGACGCCGCCGTCGAGCAACGACATCGACTGGCAATCATTGCTCATCGCCGGCTTTGGCGCGACCTGCGCGCTCTTGACCTGGCTTGTCATCGGCGCGCTCACGGGCCTGGGGAAGGTGCCGTCGCTGCTCTTCCCGACCGCCGCGCTCGTCGTGCTCGTCGGCGCGGTCATTGGTCTGACGCGCGCGGCTGTCGTTCTCTGGGTGACGACGGCGGCGGCGCTGGTCGTGTTCTGCGTCATCGCGATGACCTCCTTCGTCACGGGCGTGCTGCCGACGAGCGCGATGGTGCGGCAGGACAATTTGCCCGCGCAACCGCTCGACGCCGTGGTGGTGCTCTCCGGCGGGATCACTCCTGACGGGATGCTCGTGCCCGAGGCGCTCGATCGGCTGCTCACCGGTCTCGCGCTGATGCGCGACAGCGTAGCGCCGGTGCTGGTCGTCACCGAGCCGCGCCGCTCGCGCCATGGCGTCACTGCCGCGACGGATCAAGCCCGCGTGCGAGGACTGGTGGCGCGGCCGTTCCCGATGTTGACGGTCGACTCGGTGCACACGACGCGCGACGAGGCCGTCAATGCATGGCAGCTGCTTCAGGCGAGGAACGCGACGAAGATCGCGGTCGTGACTTCACCACTACACACGCGGCGCGCGTGCGCGACCTTCGAGCAGGTGGGCTTCATAGTGACGTGCGTCCCGGCCGCGTCCCGAGTCTATTCGGTCACTGGCGCGGACAACGGCAGCGACCGTCTGACGCTCTTTCGCGAATGGCTCTACGAGCGCGCGGCGTGGATCGAGTATCGCGCCCGGGGCTGGGTCCCGCCGTCGCCGACTCGTTAGGGCAGACGAGGCGTCCCGGGATGGGCATCGTGATGACGGCGTCGGCGCCATCGACGAACGCGGTGACGGAACCATCTCCTCATCCCCGGCCAACTCACGGCGAGGACGAGCACGACAATCGCCAGCGGGATCACGGCGCCGGCGACGTCGACCACGTCGCGAAAGGTGTCGTTGCCCGGCGCTTCCGTCGTTTGCGGCAGCTGGACCATCGCTACACGCACCACGGCTCCAGGTGTGACTCGAATCGAAGCTGTCTCTCGGAGCCGCTGGCGTCAATGTAGCGGCAGCGGTTCCCTACCACGGCTCGGTGATGAGCACATCGTCATCGGCCTGGTGACGTGGCTCACAAGATGCGGAGCGACGTCGACAATTAAGAAAGCTCAAGGAGCTTCGAAATGCGCCGGTTTCTCGCGCTTCCGCTCGCCATGGCGTTTACGGCGTGCCTCCCGAACCGGGCGACCGCCCCTGCGCCCGTCTCGTTCCACGCGTCCCGCACGGCACGGGAGGCGACGCAGGTCGCTGCCGTGGCCCTCATCAATGCCGGATTCCGGGTCACGCAGGCTGATTCGATCGGCGAGGCGCTGACGGCGAGCCGCACAGCGACGCACAATGGCAATCAGGAATACGTCACGTGCAACCTGCCGAAAGGCTCGGCCGCAGCCGCCAATAGCGAGACGACGTTGACGATCGACTTCAAGGCCACGCCCGGCGCGAGCGGAAGCGACGTGAAGGTGGAGAGCAGGGTGCGCACGTCCTATCCGGGCTACGTAGGCACGTCGATGGAGACAGCTCCCAACGAGACGGACTGCGTGAGCAACGGCGTGATGGAGCAGCAGCTCGCCGCCGCGCTGAAATGAAAGCGAGCGTTGCCGTTGGCGAACACAACTCGTCTTGCCGATGAACCCGCTGTTGCGGGGTTGACTCTTTCGTAAAATTTTTCGGAAGAGCGGACCCTTAGACCAAACATCTGGGTAGATTGCCAGACGACGCGCTAGTCACGCGCCGCATAGAGCTGTGCCCACCGTTCGCGAGCGCTGCGCATCCCACCGACAGCGCTGATCCCACTTCATTTTGCCTTCCACCGCGCGCGCCGCGCGCACTGGGGTCATTTCATGCCAATTGTCTTGCTCGCCGCACTAGCGGCTCTAGGTTTGTCGGCACGGGAAGTTTCGGTCTCGCACCATCAACACGATGTCATGTCGCAGGCACAGGCCCGCTACATCGCCGTGCACGATCCGGCGTGTCAGGATTCGCTACGCACCGCAACGACGGACAGCGCGCGCGCGACGATCGTCGACGCTTGCACCCAGCGCGTGATTGCGAATGGAATGCGTTCGACCACCAATCGCGTGGCGGACAGCAAGTGATGAGCGCGTAGTCGTAACGACTACTGAAAGTCTGCGGCCGGTGAGTGACTCTCACCGGCCGTTTCGTATCTTCGGCGTTGCACCTGGAACAATGGCCCCTGATACCACTGACACGGGCCTGAAACCACTGACACGCTCCTCAGCAGCGACGCCTCCGCGCGCCGAGTAGCGAGAACCTTCTTGTTAGAGTGCCTCGGGAAGCTTGTTCAACGGCACAAGCCTCCCGAGGGATTTCACAAAGATTCAGGGCATCGGTGGTGCGCCGAGTCCTCTCGGCACACGGAAATCGTCAGTGGTTTCAGGGCAGTGTCAGTGGTATCAGCGGCCTACATGTTCCGGCGCGACAGCCCGAGGCCGCGACATCGCCAGCCCAAGACTGACAAGCGCGAGCAGGAGCGCAGCCCACGCAACCCACCTCGAGGCGCCGCCGCGCGCGTCCTGATTTCCGAGTGTCGTCACCGACGCCGGGCGCTTCGAGCCTTCGTCACCAGTCCACTCGACGCGCTCGCCGTCGGCATACGTCTGGTACGTGGGCCACACGAGGCGATCGCCCGACTTCGGGTTCGCAGCCATGAACGGAAGCTCGACGAACCGCTGCGGCGCGAGCGCCCCGGTCCACACGGCGCCGACGATCCGCTTCGCGGAATCGGTAAGCACCTCGAGCTGCCAGCCGGGCACGTCCTCGAAGGACGTCACACGGAGCTCCGCAGGAAAGCGAATCTCGACGCGCGTGGTCGCGGTGGTTTTCTCGTTAGGCACCCGCAAGACGTATCGCTCATAGGCGCCCGGTGCCGACGTCTTGGGATAGACCACCGCGTGGCCGAACGCGAGAACGGGAATGCCGAGGACCAGCGCGAGCGACGCGACAAGAACGGCCAGCCGGCGCAGTGGCTGGCGAATCGTTAGGGACATGATGGTACTCATTCGATGGAGGACGCTGCGGCAGACGGCGACGGGATGCTGCGCGCGGGCGGCACGTAGGCGAGCAGCCCGCCGAGGAGAATGACGACGACCATCGTCGTAAGCTCGCGACGAACGGTGACCGCCATGCGCGCCGGCGTCGCGGACTCGCGAGCGAGCGCCGGCATTGCACGAAACCGATGGTACGCGCCGAATGCCATCAGCGCGAGCAGGCCGAGCACTTTCGCCAGCAACACCGCTCCGTACGCGCTGTCGACGAGATCACGTGGCGACGTGAGAAAGACGGCGGCCATCGTGACGCCGGATGCCGCAACGAGCAGCGAAGCCCAGAGTGCAACGGCGGAGACGCGTAGCGCCTCGCGGACAAAGCGCTCGATCGCCATGCCTCGACAGACGAGGAGCCAGAGCAATCCGCCGAGCCACCCTGACGCAGCAAGGAGGTGCACCGCTCTCGCCGGCATCGCAACCATCGGTGAGATCGCCGCCGAGTGGCCGGTCGCTCCGCTCAGCGCGATCGCGCCGGCCGCGAAGACGAGCGCGAGCCAGGGTCGTCGGACGAGCCACACTGCCCAGAGCGCGAGCACCGCGAGGCCGAGTCGCCAGAGCTCGATACGGCCAACGGTACTCCCGATGGCACTCGCCAGGGAGTCGGCCGTCAACCGATGGTCCGGTGCGGCATTCACGGACCAGGCGAGAGCATGAAGACCCAGCAGGAGCGGCGCAGCGATGGAGAGCCAGCGAACCAGTCGGTCACCGCTGGACGTCGAGCCATGATGAGCCACCGCGACGAAGAGGAGCACACCCGCGAGCGCCATCGTGACGCCAACGGCGATGCCGCGCAGAACTGCCGGAACGAGAGGAGCGGCGGCGACGGTCAGCCCCCAAGTGCTATTGATCGGACGCTCATCGTCAGTGATCGCGGGCGGTGTCGCTCCGGCTTTGGCTCCCACCCAGAAGACGAAGCTGCCGCCTACAGGATGGCCATCGGCGGAGACGACGTGCCACACTATACGATACGCGCCAGCCGACAGCCGTCCTACGGTGCCGATCACGGCATCGACGTCGTGCGGATCGCCGGTCACATGCAGCTGATCGACGTGGCCGTCGCCGGCGACGACAGTGACGTGCGCCAGCGAGGGCTCGATCTCCTCGCTGAACAGCAACCGAACGCGCGCTGGACTCGTCGCGACGACACTCTCGGCGGCCGGCTCCGAGGCGACGAGCATGGCGTGGGCGTGCAGCACACCGCGCGCGGCATGCACGAATGCCGCGACGAGAACGGCAATCGCCAGCGCGCGATGCGAGCCGCGTCTCAAAGTCCGAGCTTCGCGCTCACCACGAGCGTGCGCTGTGGGAAGGGATGGAAGAGGAAGTACTTCCGATTGAGCAGATTATCAATGCCAGTCGCTACCGACCAGCGAGCGTTCACGCGATAGTTTGCCCGGGCATCCATGACGAACCATTCCGAGAAGCCCTGATAGGTGTTCGGGTTCACGTCGGCGTTGTCGAGCGTTGTGTAGAGCTTGCCGCTGTACCGGCCGGCGAGCGAGAGCGAGAGGGACGTCACCGGCTGATAGGTACCGAGGAATGTTGCGCGCCAGCGCGGAATGTTGGGGAGGAACTTGCCGATCGCGCTTCCAGCCTGTGCCGTAGCACTCGCGCGGCCCGATAGCGCGAGGGTGCGGGCATCGAGGTAGGTCGCGCTCGCGGAGAAGCTCAAGCGACGCACCAGCACATCGCTCGCGCCGACGCTCGCTTCGACGCCACGCGCACGCACATGGTCGACGTTCGAGATGTACGAGTACAGCGTCGTCGAATTCGGTACGAGCGGCAGGAATTGGGAGATGATCGCGTCGTGCACGTCGTCCTGGAAGAGCGCCAGCTGCGCCGTGCCGCGCGAAAAGGTGCGCGCGACGCGCAACTCGGCCGCGAGGTCGTTGTCGGGCCTGAGATTCGGATCGGGCGACGTGAAGGTCGCGCCCGTCGACACGAGCTGATAGAGCTCCGCCGCCGTCGCGAATCGGTATGCTTTCGCCACCGAAGCCGTCAGACGCCAATCGGGATTGACGTCCCAGGCAAGAATGCCCTTCGGTGAGAATTTCGCCGAGCTTACCGTTGGCTGGATTACCTGCGTGTTGCCGTTGGCGTTGAAGCCGTCGTACGCACGCCACCACTCGTAGCGTCCACCGAAGGTGAAGCGCAGCGACGGCGTGATCATCCACGCATCCTGTGCCCACGCCGCTTGCGTTCGCGTCTTTCCGTTACCCTCGGTGAAGACACTCCCGAATTCACCCGATCGCCAATCGGGTGTGTTGTACGTGGGATTTCGCAAACGGTAATCGTCCTGGTGGACGCCAAAGGTGAGCGTGTGGGTCGCGGCGAAGCCGCCATGGTGCCACGCACCCTTGAGATCGACGCTCGACCAGCCGGTGCCATCGAGCACCGCGACACGGCCCGTGTTTGCGAAGCTCGTATCGGTCGACGAAGCCGTCGTCGGAAACCGCTGCTGGTCCTTGTCGAAGCGATAGAGCGCGCCCACTGCCTCGAAGTCCCAATCGCGCTTCGTATCGCTCCGGACCGAGAGGCTGTGCGCGAAATGCCGCTCGGCGAGATCGTAGAAGCCCGTGGCGAAGCCCGCCTGGCCGCTGAACGTCGGCTGGCCCGAGGCGTCGAGGTAGGTGTCCACGCGCGACTTGGCGTCGTTGTTCCAGGCGCCGAAGGTGTACGCCGCACGCACCGCCGGCGTGATGTCGTACGCGAGCTTTATCTTCGCGTTCGTCATCCCGGTGTGAAGCAAGCCGGTTGCACCGAGGATGTTCGCCGGCGCGCCGAGCTTGTTCTCCTCCGCATAGCCACCGGTGGTGCCGTTGGGAAAGCTGCCACTCGTCACGTACGTCAGTGGCTGTGCGTGGCTGTCCTGGTAGCTGCCGCTCGCCCAGAACGAGAATCTGCCGAAGCGGTTGCCTAACGTGGCGGTGGTCTGCGCGGTATTGAACGTGCGCGATGTGCCGTAGAGCGAGAATCGCTGCAGCGCCTGCGTCTGCTCGACGGAGCCCTCGAGGGAATCGGGCTGGCGCGTCGTGATCTCCATGACTGCTCCCATGGAGTTTCCCGCGTACGCGGCCGAGAACGGCCCGTACATGAGATCGATGCGGGCAATCTCCTCCGTGGAGATCAGTCCCCATCGGGGCCCGCCGATGTTGTTGTTGTTCGCGATGAGCGCCGAGAGCGGCACGCCGTCGGCGAAGACGAGACTGCGTGCGCTCGAGCTCAAGCCCCAGACACGCGTCGCCATCGTCGATTGCGTGTCACCGTAGTTCCGCTTCCGGATGAAGACACTCGGCAGGTATTTCACAGCGTCTTCGGGATCGACGAGGTTGATCGTCTGACGCGCCTGCGCGGCGGTGATCGTGGCAACGGCGGGCAGTGTGAGCCGCTGCATCGCCTGCACCCGGACTTCACGCACAGGCGTGGCGGTGATGGTCATCGCCCCGAGGGTGACCGCCGTATCGGTCTTTGCCGGCTGTTGCGCCCCGGCGGAAGCAAGTGGAAGGAATGCCCAGATCACGCCAAGAGCGGCGGGCACTCGTAATCGGATGTCGAGCATATTGGTAATCGGCCTCGATCGGCGCGAAGACGCGCGCGATGGTCGCTCATGTGGGGATCGCCCGGTGGATGCCGGGACAGACGTGCGAACGCTATGATGTTGCCGCGCTCCCCCACTTTGCCGTCGTTAGGCAGGGACGGCCTAACGGCCTGGTCGCGTGTCCGGGGCGTTACGCGGCGATCGCTGCGGGAGGTCCGTTCGCGAACGGATGCGCGTAGCGCGCGGCGCTCCGGCTAAGCGGAGCGTCAGGGAACC
>Ga0070681_10001613_pt1 | contig 20083 bp, 17 predicted proteins | sample KBSC83BmetaG_FD_65650 | JGI IMG/M metagenome (GOLD analysis project Ga0070681, IMG submission 65650) | Corn rhizosphere microbial communities from Kellogg Biological Station, Michigan, USA - KBS C8-3B metaG | ecosystem: Host-associated > Plants > Roots > Rhizosphere | place: USA: Michigan... | reverse complement strand
CCCTTGGTCAGGCCGTACACGCCGTTGTTCTCGACGATATAGACCATGTTCACGCCGCGCCGGATCGCATGCGCGAACTGGCCGAAGCCGATCGAGGCGGAATCGCCGTCGCCCGACACGCCGAGATAGATGAGGTCGCGATTGGCGAGGTTGGCGCCGGTCAGCACCGAGGGCATGCGGCCATGCACGGTATTGAAGCCGTGGCTGGCACCGAGGAAATAGGTCGGCGTCTTGGAGGAGCAGCCGATGCCCGACAGCTTGGCGATGCGGTGCGGCGGCAGGGCCGTGTCGAAGCAGGCCTGGATGATGGCGGCGGTAATCGAGTCATGGCCGCAGCCGGCGCAGAGCGTCGAGACCGTGCCCTCGTAGTCGCGCCTGGTATAGCCGAGCTCGTTGGTCGGCAGCTTCGGATGGTGGAGCTTCGGCTTGGCGAGATAGGTCACGATACCACCTCTTTGGCCGCCGGCGCCGCGGCCGGCTGCTTGCCGCCGAGCGCTTCGGCGATGGCGGCGGATATGAAGCGCGCCGTGATCGGCGTGCCGTCGTAATGGACGATCTTGGTGAGGCGCTTGGGCGCGATCTCGGCCTCGGCGATCAGCAGCGTGCGCAGCTGGCCGTCGCGATTCTGCTCGATCACGAACACGCGCTCGTGCGTCTCGACGAAGTCGCGCAGCGAATCCTGGAAGGGGAAGGCGCGGACGCGCGCCGTATCGAGATGGATGCCGCGCGCCGCGAGGAGATCGAGCGCCTCCTCCATGGCCGGCGCGGTCGAGCCGTAATAGAGGGCGCCGAGCCTGGTTGGCTGCGCCGCCTTGCGGAATTCGGGGGCGGGCACCAGCCCCTTCGCGGTCTCGAACTTGTGCAGCAGCCGATCGACATTGTCCTTGTAGACCGAACCTTCCTCGCTATAGCGCGCGTAGCGGTCGCGCGAGGTGCCGCGAGTGAAGAAGGCGCCCTTGCTCGGATGCGTGCCGGGATAGGTCCGGTAGGGAATGCCGTCGCCGTCGACATCGAGATAGCGGCCGAAATCGCGGCCGGCCTCGAGCTCCTCGGCGCTCATCACCTTGCCGCGATCCATGCGGCGGGTGTCGTCCCAGGTGAAAGGCTGGCACAGGCGCTCGTTCATGCCGATGTCGAGATCGAGCATGACGAAGATCGGCGTCTGCAGCCGGTCGGCGAGGTCGAAGGCGTCGGCGCCCATGGTGAAGCATTCGTGCGGATCCTTGGGCAGGAGCAGCACATGCTTGGTGTCGCCATGCGAGGCATAGGCGCAGGAGAGCAGGTCGGCCTGCTGGGTGCGCGTCGGCATGCCGGTAGAGGGGCCGCCGCGCTGCACGTCGAAGACCACGGCGGGAATCTCGGCGAAATAGGCGAGGCCGAGGAATTCCTGCATCAGCGAGATGCCGGGGCCGGAGGTCGAGGTGAAGGCGCGGGCGCCGTTCCAGCCGGCGCCGATCACCATGCCGATCGAGGCGAGCTCGTCCTCGGCCTGGATGATGGTGAACTTGTTCTTCCCGGTCGCGGCATCGACGCGGTAGCGCTTGCAGTAGCGCTCGAAAGCCTCCGCCAGGCTGGACGAGGGCGTGATCGGATACCAGGCGCAGACCGTGGCGCCGCCATAGACCGCGCCCAGCGCCGCCGCGGCGTTGCCTTCGATGGCGATGCGGTTGCCGACCTTGTCGGCGCGCCGCACCTTCAGGCCGATCGGATGGTTGAGATGAGCCAGCATGTCGTCGCGGCCCATATGCAGCGCCTTTATGTTCGGCGCGATGAGCTTTTCCTTGCTCTTGAACTGCTCGCCGATGAGCCGCTCGATTTCCTGGGGATCGATGTCGAGCAGCGCCGACAGCGCGCCGACATACATGATGTTCTTGAACAGCTGGCGCTGCCTGGGATCGCTGTAGGCCCGGTTGCATAGCTCGGTGAGCGGCAATCCCACGACGTTGATGTCGGGCCGGAATTTCTCCGGCGGCATCGGCTTGGTCGAATCGTAGAAGAGATAGCCGCCCGGCTCGATTTCGGCGACGTCCTTGTCCCAGGTCTGCGGGTTCATCGCGATCATGAGATCGGTGCCGCCGCGGCAGCCGAGATAGCCCGCCTCGGTCACGCGCACCTCGAACCAGGTCGGCAGGCCCTGGATGTTCGAGGGGAAGATGTTGCGCGTTGCGACGGGCACGCCCATGCGCAGGATCGATTTGGCGAACAGCTGGTTGGCGCTCGCCGATCCGGACCCGTTGACGTTGGCGAACTTGATGACGAAGTCGTTGATACGCTCTATCGCGTGCGGCATGCCGTCTCCGCCTGTGCCATATCGTACAGGAACTTCTGCATGTCCCAGGCGCCGGTCGGGCAGCGCTCGGCACACAGCCCGCAATGCAGGCAGACATCCTCGTCCTTGGCCATGATGCGCCCGGTCTTGAGAGCCGGCGATATGTAGAGGTCCTGCGTGAGGTTGTTGGCAGGGGCGCTCAGCCGCGTGCGCAGCTCCGCCTCGTCGCCATTCTCGGTGAAGGTGATGCAGTCCATCGGGCAGATGTCGACGCAGGCGTCGCATTCGATGCACAGCTTGGTCTCGAACACCGTCTCGGCATCGCAATTGAGGCAGCGCTGGGCCTCGACATAGCCGAGCCTGGGGTCGAAGCCGAGCTCGACCTCGATCTTGATGTCCTTCAGCGCGATCGCCTGGTCCTTGTGCGGCACCTGATAGCGGAGGTCGTTCGAGATGTCGTTGTCGTAGCTCCACTCATGGATGCCCATCTTCTGGCTGGCGAGCGTCACCATCGGCGGCGGGCGGTCCTTGACGTCCTCGCCCCGGCACAGCTTGTCGATGGAGATCGCCGCCTGATGGCCGTGCGCCACCGCCCAGATGATGTTCTTCGGCCCGAACGCCGCATCGCCGCCGAAGAAGACCCTCGGGTTGGTCGCCTGCATCGTCACTTCATCGACGACCGGCATGCCCCATTTGTCGAAGTCGAGGCCGATATCGCGCTCGATCCAGGGGAAGGCGTTCTCCTGCCCGATCGCCACCAGCACGTCGTCGCAGGGGAAATGCTGGTCGGGCTCGCCGGTCGGCACCAGGCTGCGGCGGCCCTTGGCGTCGTATTCGGCCTTCACCGATTCGAACAGCACGCCGGTCAGCTTGCCGTTCTCGTGCGTGAAGCTCTTGGGCACCAGGAAATTCAGGATGGGAATGCCTTCGCGCATGGCATCGTCCTTCTCCCACGGCGACGCCTTCATCTCCTCGAAGCCCGAGCGCACGATCACCTTCACGTCCTCGCCGCCGAGCCGGCGCGAGGAGCGGCAGCAATCCATCGCCGTGTTGCCGCCGCCGAGCACGATCACGCGGCGGCCGATCTTGGTGACATGGCCGAAGGAGACGTTGCTGAGCCAGTCGATGCCGATATGGATATTGGAGGCCGCTTCCTGGCGGCCGGGAATGTCGAGCTCCTTGCCGCGCGGCGCGCCGGATCCCACGAACACCGCGTCATAGCCTTCGGCGAGCAGGGATTTGAGGCTGTCGATCTGCTGGCCGAAGCGTGTCTCCATGCCGAGATCGAGGATATAGCCGACCTCCTCGTCGATCACCGACTCGGGCAGGCGGAATTTCGGGATCTGGGTGCGGATCATGCCGCCGCCCCGCCGGTCGCCGTCATAGATGACGATCTCGTAGCCGAGCGGCGCCAGGTCGCGCGCGACGGTGAGCGAGGCCGGGCCGGCGCCGATGCAGGCGACGCGCTTGCCATTCGTGGCGGCAGGCGGCTTCGGCAGCAGCGGACGGATGTCGCCCTTATAGTCGGCGGCGACGCGCTTCAGCCGGCAGATCGCCACCGGCTCCTTCTCGACGCGGCTGCGCCGGCAGGCCGGCTCGCACGGACGGTCGCAGGTGCGCCCGAGAATTCCCGGGAACACGTTCGACTTCCAATTGACCATGTAGGCGTCGGTATAGCGCTGCGCCGCGATCAGCCGGATATATTCCGGCACCGGCGTATGGGCCGGACAGGCCCATTGGCAATCCACCACCTTGTGGAAATATTCGGGATTCGCGACCTCGGTCGGCTGCACTACCGCCTCTCCCCCTCCGCATCGCTCGGCCTGCCCCGACCCTCGGGGTATGACGGCAAGTCCCCGGATGCGAAACGCTCTACGCGCTGGCGGATTTCACTTGCAGACATAAGCTGGATGCCGCGGATCCCGCACGCTTGGTCCCATTTGGCTAGCGAGAGTGCCCTATGTGCATCTGCACGGCAAGGCTCGAAACAGGACTAGGTTTGCCGGCCGCGACGCCACAAATCCGCCGCTTTCAGGGGCCGGGCTTGAGCGTCTCGCGGGCCGCGGCAACGGCTTCGGCCGGGCTGGCATAGAGCCGGTCGAGCAGCGCCGCGATCGCCGCCCCGCCCATGGGCGAGACATCGATCTTGAGGCGGCCGGCCATGGCCAGCAGGGCCGGGTCGCGCGCCGTCTCGTCGAAGGCCTGACGCAGCGCCGCGAGCCGGTCGGGCGGCAGGCCGGGCGGCGCCAGATAGGGCCGTCCGGCCGATTGCGGTGCCAGGATGAGGGCGAGCGCCTGGCGGTCCCGCTCGGTCCGGGCGAAGCTGCCGACCAGCGGAACCGTGGGGAGCTGCGGATCGCCCTCGAGCGCGATCTGAATCAGGATGGTGACCTTGTTGCTGCTGAGCCAGTCCGGCCGCTCCGCCATCAGCGAGCTCAAGGGACCGCCGAAATAGCCGGTGAGCTCGCCGCGCTCGACGGCGCCGAAGACGCTGGCGCTATCGGGATACCCCATGACGATTTTCAGCTTGGCGCCGAGCAGATTATTCAGCATCCGCGCGAACTGATAGCCGTCCGACGCGACCGACGAGGCGCCGGTCAGGAATTCCCGGCTCTGCACGTCCTTGAAACTGTCGAAGCCGCGGCCGCTCCAGGCGAAGCCGATGCTGACCTCGCGGGCCAGGCTGCCGATCCAGCCGAATTTCCTCGGGTCGAAACGGATGTTCTTCGCCTCGACCGTCTCGAGCAGCGGCGCCAGGGGCACGCTGCGGTTGATGGCGCCGATCACCGTGCCGTCGCGCGGCGCCAGATTGTAAAGATAATTGGCGGCGATGACGCTGCCGGCGCCCGGCATGTTCTCGGGCACGATGGTCGGATTGCCGGGCATATGGCGGCCGAGATTGTCGGCCAGCAGCCGCGCATAGATGTTGTAGCCCGAGCCGGTCGGATAGCCGATCACCAAGCGGATCTGCTTGCCGCGGTAGAACTCCGCCACGCTCTCGGCGCGCGCCGTCGCGGCGAGCGCGACAAGCGCCAGTAGAGCGGCGGCGGCGAGAGCGCTGCGGGCCACGGTCAGAAATCGCGCAGCAGGCGGCCGTAGCCCTGGACGCCGTCCGTGATGCCGGCGCTGCGCAGCATGTCCCAGAAGATCGCCTGCATCGAGGACATGGTGGTGACGCCGAACTCGCGCTCGAGCGCCTCGACCGCCTCGATGACCGGCCAATGCGGCGAGGGGAAGAGGATCGTGTCGGCCTCCGGATGCGCTTTCAGCACCTTGCGCCCGAGCTCGAGGGCGGCATGGCGCGGCACGGTGCCCACCTTGGCGATGGGCGTGCCCCAGGCGACCGTGCCGAGAACCTCGCAGCCGAATTTCTGGCTGTACTCGTCGAAGCGCCAGTTCTCGCTCTCCTCATAGGGATGGGCGACGACGATGCGCTTCGAGCCCAGTGCCTTGAAGGCCTTGGTCTGGGCATTGGCGCTGGTCGAGACCGTGACGCCGAGCTCCTTCTCGAGATCGCTGATCATCTGCTGGGCGTTGGCATAGCCGCGCGACACATTGATCGGGACGCCGCCCAGCATGATCATGTCGACGCCGCTCTTCGCCATGGCGCGGGCCGCGTTCATGCTGATCTCGTAGGAGCGCTCGACCTCCTCCTTGCTGCGCTCGACGATGGCAAGGGTGGTGATGACCAGCGTCACGCCATCGGGCATCACCTTGTAGAATTCGTAAGGGAACACTTCCGTCGTGAGCGGCGGCGAGGTGTAGCCGATGCGCGCCCGGTACCCGTACATGCCGTCATTCTTCGCCGCCATCCTGTCCTCGCTCCTTCGTGACTGGTCACGCACCCTGCATCGCCGCCTCGAGCAGCTTCTCCGCCTGCAGGAACAGCGCCGGATCGACTTGGCTGTCCGATGCCGCCGCATTCTCCTCGACCTGCTCCGGCCGCGTCGCGCCGATGATGGCGGATGCGACATTGGGCGCGCGCAGCACCCAGGCGAGCGCGAATTGCGCGAGGCTCAAGCCGGCGCTCGCCGCCAGCGGTCCCATCTCCCGCACCGCCGCGAGCACGGAAGGCTGCTTCATCCAGCCCTCCCGGATGAAGCCGCCCATGGCCGGGCTGGCCGCGCGCGAATCGGCCGGCGGCGCGGCACCCGCCCGATATTTGCCGGTGAGCACACCCTGGCCGAGCGGCGACCAGACGATCTGCGAGATGCCGTTGGCGGCGCAAAGCGGGAAGATCTCGCGCTCGGGCTGGCGGTGGAGCAGCGAATATTGCGGCTGGCTCGAGACGAAGCGCGCCACGCCCGGCATGGCGATCGCGGCGCGGATCTTGTCGGCCGGCCATTCCGAGAAGCCGATGCAGCGCACCTTGCCCTGCTGGGCGACCTCGGTGAGGGCCTGCATCGTCTCTTCGAGCGGCGTATCGGGATCGTAGCGGTGGCATTGGTAGAGATCGACATGATCGGTCTTGAGGCGCTGCAGCGAGGCTTCGAGCTGCTTCATGATCTGCGTGCGCGACAATCCCTTGTCGGTTTCGGTCATGGGGAAGAAGAGCTTGGTCGCCAGCACATAGCGGTCGCGCGGCACGCCGGCCAGCGCCTCGCCGAGCAGGAGCTCGGCGCCGCCGCGGCCATAGATGTTGGAGGTGTCGATCAGGGTGACGCCGCAATCGAGCGCGCGGCGGACGCAGGCGATGGCCTGGCCCTTCTCCAGGCTGCCGCCATAAGTCAGCCAGGAACCGAGGGCGATCTCGGAAACCAGGATCCCGCTCGAGCCCAGCTTACGCGTGCGCATGCTTGTCTCCTCCCGATGGGGGGAGACTATACTGGCCGGCATGTCACAGAACAGGCGGGGCTTTCCATCGCTGTTCGTCGATGCGGCGCCGGGCGAGCGCACCTCGCTCGTTCTGGTGCCGGCGGCCAAGCTCGGTCTCGGATCCGACCAGGATTTCCTCGCCGCCGCCGCGCACCGGCTCGGCCTCGGCATCATCATCCGCCTCGCCGGCCCGACGCTGCTGCGGCCGCTCGACGCGATGCTCGGCTGGGGCGGGCTCGGCCCGGAGGAGCGCGGGCATATCGCCAATATCCTGCAGCCGGGTAGCCGCAGCGGCAATCTCGCCAAGCTCGCCGCCTATCTCGACGGCGCGCTGGTCGGCGGCGGCGCCGGCACGCTGCTGCTGCTGCGCGTGCCTCAGGGCGCGCTGCTGATCGGCGCGGCGCGCGGCGCCTTGCGCGGCATCGCCGAGGAGTTCGGCGAGCCGCTCGGCGCTGCCGACCGCATGAGCCCAGGCTCGCGGCCGGTGCGCGTCATCAACCAGCGGCATCTCGCTTTCGAGGACCTCGCCGCCGTCTCCGAACGTTCCTTACCGCGGCTCATCCGTCAGGTCGGCGAGGATCGGCTGGCGCTGGCGCTCAAGGATGCGTCGCCCGCCGTGGCCGATCGGCTCTGTGCCAGCCTGTCGCAGCGCCGGCGGCGCCTGCTCGACGAGCAGATCGCGGCCCTGGACGAAGCCGACGCGACGCGCCGAGCCGCGGCGCGCGACGAGCTGCTGGCGGTCGCGCAGGATCTCTACGACCATCTCGAGCTGACGATCGAGTGATGCCATGAGCGAAAAACAGCCGAACGACTATGCCTCGCCAGCCTGCAGCCTCTCCGAAGCGCCGGACAGCTACGCCTTCGCGCAGAGGCTGTCGGCCGAGGAGACGCTGGCGCTGCTCGATCTGCTGCTCGAATGCGAGCGTGCCGGTGCCAAGGCCTTGCGCTTCTTTGCCGGCGACGAGCCGCCCGCGGCAGCCGGCCCGCTGATCGCGGCGCAGGCCGGCGACGAGGCGCGTTACGCGGCCGGCCTCGCCCGCGAGATCCGCCGGCTCGGCGGCAAGCCGAGCCCCCGCACCGGCGACTTCTTCGCCAAGGCCAAGGCGCGTCAGGGCTGGCCGGCACGGCTCGATCTGCTGGTGCGCGGCCAGCGCTGGGTCGAGACCCGCATCCGCGAGAGCCTGCCGCTGCTCGCCGACGGTGCGCTCGCGTCCTTCCTGCAGGAGATGGCCGACACGCATCGGGTCAATATCGCGGCGGCGGAGGCCCTGCTCGCCGCTCTGGGCGGGGCACCTCCCCGCTCGGGCTAGCAGATTCGAGGCGACGCGGCCGATCCCTTCTGTATGCTGGCGCCATAACAACACGTCCTAGGGAGGACCCATGAAATCCGTCTCCTATGCAGCTCTGGCGCTCGCCATGGCGCTCGCGACGCCGGCCGTCGCCGCCGATTACAAGATCGTCGACAAGTTCAAGATGCCGGATGGCGGCTGGGATTACGCCACCTCCGATCTCAAGAACAACAAGATCTACTGGGTGCGCAGCGACCATACCGATGTGATCGACACCAAGACCAAGAAGGTCACGAGCCTGAAGAGCACCGGCGGCGGTCACATGGCGGTCGTCGTCGAGGGCACGCCCCTCGTCGTCATTCCGATGCGCGAGCCGCCTAAGACCAATCGCATCGTCGATGTCTCGGCCGACAAGATGGTGGCGGATGTCGGCGGGGCGGGCGAGGCGCCGGATGGCGCCACCTACGATCCCGTCTCGAAGCATGTCTATTCGGTCAATCACACCAGCAGCGACGTGACGGTCGTCGATCCGGTGGCGAAGAAGAACGTCGCGACCATCCCGGTCGGCGGCGGCAAGCTCGAATTCGCGGCCTCCGACGGGGCCGGGCATGTCTTCGTCAATGTCCAGGCCAAGGGCGAGATCGCCGTCATCGACGTGAAGACCAACAAGGTGACCACCAACTACAAGATGGCCGGCTGCGAGGATGCGTCCGGCCTCGCCTATGCCAGCGCGTCCAAGCTGCTCATCGCCTCCTGCGGCAACGGTGTCGCCAAGGTGCTCACGGCGGCCGATGGCAAGGAGGTTGCGTCGATCCCGATCGGCAAGGGTCCCGATGCGGTGATCTACGATCCGAAAAACAAGGTCGCCTTCGTCCCCTGCGGCACCGACGGGGTGCTCGAGGTGATCTCGGTCGCCGATGCCGGCAAGGTCGCCAAGACCCAGACATTGAAGACGCAGGTGCTGGCGCGCACCGGCGCCGTCGATGCCGACGGCAAGCTCTATCTCATGACGGCGGCGCCCGATCCGACCAAGCCGCCCGGCGGCGGCGGGCGTCCGACGCCGAAGGACGGCACCTACGAGATGCTGGTGATCGGCCTTTAGCCGCGCCGCCTCGCTCGAAAGCAAAAGGGCAGGCCCAAAAGGCCTGCCCTTTTCATCTTGGGCGCCTGTGGTGCGGGGCTAGAAGCCCTCGGCATTCTCCAGCTGCTCGAACCAGTCGAAGCCCATCGGCTTGATGATGCGGCTGTTGATGACGATGATGCGCGCCTCGTTCTTGGCGTCGGAATTGACGTGCTTATGCGTGCAATAGGGCGGGATGTAGACGAAATCGCCCTGCGTCCATTCATACTTCTTGGGCTCCTCCTCCCACTCCCAGACGAACTTGTCCTGGCAGTCGAAGCGCACGTCCCAGTGCAGATCGTAGCCCGAGCCCTCGACGACGTAGAAGATCTCCTCGGAGAGATGGCGATGCTTGCCCGAGGCTTTGCCGGGCTCGAGGAACTGCATGTAGATGTCGACGCAGCACTCCTTGGTATCCATCTTCTCGTTGATGATGTGCTTGATGAGCCCGTCCGGCGAACGCTCGAACGGCATCTGGCTCGACTTCACCACATTGACCCGGCCTTCATAGTCCTTGCGGAACTCGGCGGATTGCTTCAGCGCCTCGGCATAGAAGCTGACGTAGTTCTCGCCGGCATGGGCGCGGGCACGTTCGCGTTCGTCAACGACACGGGACATCTCTCACTCTCCTCGAGGCCAGATAGACGGAAACTAGGGCGCTTCCGCAGCAGGTGCCAAGCGATTTGTCGCCCTGGCGCGGCCGAGCTAATCGACCGCCGTGCTTACGAAGATGCTGTCCTCGGCCGTGATCATGCCCTGCTCGATGAGCCGCGAGATGGCCTTGGGCGTGACCATTTCCTTGGCCTTGGCCAGCATCATGCCCTTGGCATTGCGGAGGTCGCGGGCCAGCGTCACCGGCTGGTCGATCGCGCCCGCTTCCAGCCTTATTTCCTCGGCTTCCGCCTTCTTGCGCGATTCGGCGAGGGCGGCCTCGCGGGCGGTGAGCTCGGCCGGCTTCTCTTCCGGGGGCGGTGCCGCCGCGGCGGGCGCCCAATCCGTCGGGATGCGCTGGTAATCGGCCGGCGGCCGGTCGGGAACCGGCTTCTTCATCACCGCGGCGAGCGCATTGGCGAGCTGTGCGGCGGCGATCGGCAAGGAGAAGACGAAGCCGACATCGAAGCGGCCCGCGAGCTGGGTGAATTTCTCGTCGGTCGCGTCGCCCAGCAGAACGCAGGGGATGCCGCGCGGCACTTTGCCGAGGCCGCTGCGTACCGCCTTCATGAGCACGAAGCCGTTGCCCTGGTCGAGCAGGAAAGCGCTGAGGAACAAGTCGATCTTGAGCAGCGGCGAGGCGAGCATCTCGAGCGCGCCGCGCGCCGTGGCCGCCGTCAGCACGTCGCGCGCGCCCGACAGCCGCAGCATGCCGGCCACGGTCTGTCGCGTCTGCGGATTGGTCTCCAGCAGCAGGATGATCTTGCCGGCAAGCGGCCCACTATTCATCGCGATCAGGGCTCCAGCGAAAGCTCGACTATAAAAGCTTCCGTCCTGGGCGCAATGGCAGCGCGCGGACGCCTACACCGGCATTCTGGTTAAAATCGCCGCCGCCGCTGGTTAGCGCAGGCCGCCGCTGCGGCGCAGGAAAAGCGCCGCGGCGCCCAAGCCGAGCGCGGTCAGCAGCATCGGCAGGAAGACCAGCGCGGGCCGGCCGGTGAGATCCCAGATCGCGCCGCTCACGATCGCGACCACGACTGCGCCGGCATAGCTCACCGTGAAGACGGCGGCGGAATTCATCGCCACCTCGTCGGCGGCGCTGAGCAGCGGCGGCAGCGTCAGGCCGAGGACGAAGCTGCCGCCGACTGCGAAGCCCAGCATGAAGGTCGCCGCGACGATCCATTGGCCGTGCAGACCGACCAAGATTGCGAGGCTCGTCACCGTCAGCACGGTCGCGAGGAGGTAAGGCCAGGCGCGGCGCTCGGCGCTCCTCGCCAAGGACAGCAGCGCCAGCGAAGCGGGAAGCTGGCCGAAATTGAAAGCGGTGAGCGACGGGCCGACGAGCGCCGCCGCGCCGGTCGCGGTGAGAAAATCCGGCAGGAAGGCGTTGATGCCGAAATAGAGGCTGTTGATGCAGCCGAACAGCAATGCGAGCCGCCAGATCAGCGGATTCTTCCAGTCCGGCCACCAGCGGCCGCTGGGCGCGGTCGCCTCTCCGGACAGCGCCTGGCGGCGCGGTGCGAACAGCAGGACAGCCAAGGCGATGAGCGCCACCGGCAGCGACCAGGCGGCGAGGTCGCGCCGCCAGTCGCCGGCGAGCGGCAGGACGACCGATAGGGTGAGCATGACCGGCACGATCTCGCCCATGATGAGGCCGTTCGTATAGACGGCGGTCGCGAAGCCGATACGCTGCGGCAGCCATTGGCGCACGATCGCCGGCAAGGTCGGCTGCAGGACGGCGACGCCCGCGCCCATGAGGATGGTGGTGGCGTAAAGCTGCGCCGCATTGGTGCTGAGCGCCCGCGAGGCCGAGCCGAGCGCCACGAGGGCGAGTCCGCCGATCAAGGTCGTGCGCGTGCCGAGCTTGGCGACGAGCAGCGAGCCCGGCAGGGCGGCGAGCGCGAACAGCGCGACGGGCAGGCTGGCGAGCAGGCCGATCTCGGTTGCGGTCAAGCCGAGCTCGGCATGGATGAGCGGCAGCACCGGCGGCACCGCCAGGATGGTCAGGCGCATGCTGCTGCCGGCCAGCCACAGCAGCAGAAGGATCGTCGGCAGAGATGTCACGCCGTGGCCGGTCGCCGCCCTCTCGCGGCGCTCACGACTCGGCGTTGGAATAGCCGTCGAGCAGCGCCGACATCACCGGATGGAGGGGATCGCCGCGTCCGCCGAGATGGCCGGCCAGCATGCCGGCGGCGCGGGCGAAAACGATCGCCTGGCTGCGGATCATCTCGGCATGGCTTGCCGGCGAGGCGGTCGCCGCATCATTGACGCTCATCGCCAGGAGATCGGCGAAGAGATCGTCCATATAGCGGAACAGGGCCCGCTGGCCGAGCCTGGCGCCTTGCGGCCAGTTGGCCCGATGCCCGAGTCCCTCCGGAGCCTCGCCGCGCAGATGGCGCGCGAGCTGACCGAGAATATCCTCGGATTCATTGTCTTCGAGGTCGCCGCACATGATCCAATCGCCTTTCCTGAAACCGGCCGGACGGGGCCAGCGATTCCGCCTCAGAGCTAAGGTTTTTCCAGGCTGCCGACAAGCCGGATCCGGGCCGCCGCAGAATCGGCTAAGCTGTCGGCAAAGCCTCGAGGGAGGGAGCATGATCCAGCATGGCAGGAGCGGCGCTCTGTCGCGCCGGCATTTCCTCGGCGCGGCTGCGGCAGTGCCGCTCGCGGCCCCGCTTTCCGCATCGCTTGCCGCGGCGGCCGAGCCTTCGACGGAGCCCGAACCCTTCACCTTGGCGAGCGCGCGCTTCTCGCGCGCCGAGCGCGACCGGCGCTGGGCGGCGGTGCGCGCCATCATGGCGCGGCCGCCATGGGCGCTCGACGCCATCGTCACGTTGAGCAGCGACAAGAGCGGCGACTACGCCCACTATCTGACGCAGGTCGCCAATCGGCCGGGCAGCGGCAGCGGGCCCGAATGTATCTTTCCGCGTGATGCGGCACAGCCCGTCTATGTGCAGGTCGGCGCGTCGCGCAACCGCGCGATCTGGGCGGCGCGGCTCGGCGACTGGACGGGCGACGGCAAGCTGGTTATCTCCGAGAAGGACGGCCCCTCCGGCCTCGTGCCGCAGCTCAAGGCGCGCGGCCTCGACCGCGCCGGCGCGCGCATCGGCCTGGCACGGCTCGCCGGCAGCCGCTTCGATCCCGACGGGCTCGTCTCCGCGACCACTCTCGAGGCGCTGAAGGCCGCACTGCCCGCCGCCAGGTTCCTGCCCATCGACCAGTGGGGCGCCGATGCCGGGCCGGTCGAGGAAAGCGCCATGCTGAAGGGAGCGGAGGAGCATGATGTCGTGCGCCGCGCCGCTGCCGCCAGCGAGCATGGGCTGGCGACCATCGTGGCATCCATCCGCGGCGGCGCCAAACGCCAGGCCGATCTCTGGTTCGCCGCCTACAGCGCCATGTTCGCGCACACCGGCGAGGATCCGACGCGCCTGTCGATCGGCCTGGACCAGCCGGCCAACGCCACCATCGGCGAGCCCGTCGCCGACCCGGTGCGCGACGGTCAGATCGTGCTGCAGGAAATCGACGCCACGGTGGCGGGCTATCGGGCGCAGGTGAATCACGCGATCTTCATCGGCAATGTCCAGACGCCCGGTTATGGCTATTATCGCGCCGGCATCGAGATCGCGGCCGGCATCATCGCCGATGCGCTCACCTTCATTCAGCCGGGCAAGACCAGCTGCGGCGATCTGGTGCGACGCTATCTCGAGCGGCTCGCCGCCGCCGGCGCCGAGGATGCCTCCGGCGTCATGATCCATTCCTCGGGCATCGGCAATCTCAGCCGACCGCGGGTCGGGCCGGGCAATTCCGAAGGCGACTTCCCGATCATCCTCAGGCCCGGCATGTGCTTCGACCTGAAGCCCGCCTTCCGGATGAAGCGCGAGCGTCTCGCCGATGTCGGCCCGCGCAACCGCGAAATCCAGCTCGGCGAGCATCTGCTGGTGACCGAGACCGGCGCCGTGCGGCTCGGCTCGCGGCCATTGGAGCCGATCACCACCGGCTAGATAAGACCCGCGACCAAATCCCCGGTCCGGCGTTGACGAGGCGGGACCTCAGCCGACGGACGCGGATCTTGGCTTCGAACAATGCCTCCCACCGGGTGATTGTTGCCGCGCTTGTCGGCAACATCCTCGTCCTGATCACCAAGTTCGCGGCGGCGTTCTGGACCGGCAGCGCCGCCATGCTGAGCGAGGCGGTGCATTCGCTGGTCGATTGCGCCAACGAGCTGCTGCTGCTGCATGGGCTGAGGCGTGCCGCGCTGCCACCCGACAAGACGCATCCGCTGGGCTACGGTCGCGAGCTCTATTTCTGGAGCTTCATCGTCGCGCTTCTGATCTTCGCGCTAGGCGCCGGCCTTTCCATGCTCGAAGGCGTGCGCCAGCTGCGGGTGCAGACGCCGATCGAGCATGCGATCGTCAACTACATCGTGCTCGGCCTGTCTTTCCTGTTCGAGCTCGGCTCCTGGTACGTGTCGCTCAAGGAATTCGCCAAGGTCAAGGGCGAGCGCAGCTACTGGCAGGCCATCCGGCGCAGCAAGGACGCGCCGACCTTCCTCGTCCTGTTCGAGAACACGACCGACCTCGCGGGCCTGCTGATCGCCTTCGTCGGCATTGCCGCGGCGCAGATTCTCGAGGTGCCCGCTCTCGACGGCGCCGCCTCGATCCTGATCGGCCTCATGCTCGGCGCCACGGCGATCGTCCTCGCGAGCGAGATCAAGGGGCTGCTGATCGGCGAGCGCGCCGACCAGCAGATCGCCGACGCCATCCTCAAGATCGCTGCGGACATGCCCGGGGTGTGCAATGCCAACGGCATCATCACGGTTCATCTTGCACCCGACCAGATCGTGGCCGTGCTCAGCCTCGAATTCGACGACGATCTGACGACACCGGAGATCGAACGGCGCGTCGCCGAGCTCGAAGACAAGGTGCAGGCGAGCTGCCGGCAGGTGACGACCTTGTTCGTCAAGCCGCAGAGCCGCGGCGGCTGGCGCGAGCGCCACGAGCGGCGCTACGGCACGCGATAACAAAAGCGGCCACGCAGAGCGCGGCCGCCTTGTTCATGCGACGGAAGAAGGGCTAGGCGGTTTTCTTCAGCAATGCCCCGTAGCGGCTCTCGTCGATGCTCTTGCCCATCCGCGAATCGACGCCCGTCTTGGCGAGCTCCTTGAGATAGATCTCATGGATGCGCGGATCCTGGTTGGTGTACTCGATCTGGTTGCCGCCATCCTCGACCGAGGTGTCGACGCCGCCGCCGAACAGCTTGCGCTTCGATTCGACGAAGGGATAGCGCATCGAGCCGAGCGCGACCGCGAGATAGCGCGCCGGGGTCGGGTTGGTGTTGAAATGCTGGTGGAACATGCCGTCGGGCGGCACGAACACCACGCCGTGCTTCCAGTCGATGCGCTCGAATTCCTTCTGGTTGTCGTACCAGAGCAGCGAATAGCCGGTGCCGTGCACGGTGAAGACATAGAAGTCGGCGCCGTGCCGGTGGCCCTTCTTGTAGGTGCCGACCGGCATTTCCGAGGAATGGGCGTGCATGGTGCCGTCGGCCAGGATGAACTTCATGTTCGAGGAGCCCGAGCCGCGCGCTTCCCAGGCCTTGAGCTCGAAGGCCGAGACGGTCGGCACGAAGTTGGTCACCCACATGTTGCGGCCGGGTCGGATCGGCACGAACTCGCCTTCGCCCGAGAAGTGATTGGCCTCGCCGTCGCGGCTCTTGAAGTGGAAGGCGTTGTTCCAGGTGAAATCGGTGTCGTGATAGAGATTCATCACGATCGGCGCCGCGTTGACGCAGGCGAGGCGCGCGCGCTTGGTGCCGCTGCCGTTGAAGAACTGGTATTTGGCGTTGAGCGGCAGGGCGAACAGGCTCTTCGGCTGCCATTCGAAGGAATGCACGCGCCCGTCGGCGGTCTCGATGGTGGTCGAGCCGTTGCCGTCCAGCACATAGACGACCATCTCGAACATGTGCTTCAGCTGGGCCGACTTGCCGCCCGGCTGGAGGTCGAGCAGGAACAGCGAGGTGAAGTCGCCGCGGCCCTTGAGATGCACGATGGCGCCGTCGGTGCCCCAGCGCGCCCAGGGCTTCGTCTCGACCTCGAACAGATCGAGCCCGAGCGCTTCGACGATCGGCACGCCCTCGCCCTTGGCCCAGTCGCCATATGGGTCGAGGAGGAATTTGAGGTCCTGGTTCGGGGCATCGGTCACGGCGTGTCTCCTTGGCTCCCCGCTCATGGGAGCATTTCCTGTCATACAGCAACGGCGCGTTGGGCCGGAGAGTATCCAGCCGTCCTAGCCGCCGCAAGGGCGACCCGGCCAGGCTACCGCTTGACGCTGGCTAAGCTGCGCTTTTCTCCCGCGCCCGCCAGCCGTTGGCGGGGTCCTTGGCCATCTCCGCGACGATGCTGCGCAGCGCCGTCCGCACCGCCAGGAAGGGTTTCGAAGTCTTGTGGCGCTGCGCATAGACGAGATGCAGCGTGCGGGTGATCTCGGGCTCGACGATGAGAATCGCATCGAGCTGGCCCGCCTCGATGCGATTGTTGACGGCGCTGATCGGCAGCACCGAGGAGCCCAGGCCGCGCCGCACGAACTCCTTGATGGTGCGCACCGAATCGATCTCGAAGGCGGGTTCGACGTTGCGCCCCACGGCTTGCGCCTGCTGATCGACGAGCTGGCGGATCTGCTGCGGTCGGCTGGCGAGGATGAGGTCGTGCCCGAGAATCTCGGCGAAGCGGATCGGCCGGTGCTCGACACCGGGCGAGATCGGACGGATGAAATGCAGCAGCTCGTCGACCAGGGGCTCGCAGACGAGCTCGGGATCGTCGGGCGGCTCGAAAGTGAGGGCGATGTCGACGCGGTCGGATTCCAGCCATTCGGTGAGCTGCCGGTTCGAGCCCTCGAGGATGGTGAGGCGCACGGTCGGGTGGTCCAGCTGGATGCGCTCGGCCAGGGCGGCCGCGATGAGCAGGGTGGTCGTCTCCGACATGCCGACGGTGATCAGGCTGCGCCGGGCGCCGGCGAAATCGACCATGTCCTGATGCATGCGGTCGAATTGCCGGAGCAGCGATTCGGCATGCTGCGCCAGGCGCAGCCCGGCCTCGGTCGGGGTGATGCCCCGGGAGTGGCGGACCAGCAGATCGACCCCGAGCTCGTCCTCGAGCTTGCGGATCTGCAGCCCCAGCGCCGGCTGGGCAATCGCCATCGTGTCCGCCGCCTTGGTAATGGAGCGGGCCTCGAGCACGCCGAGGAAATAGCGGAGCTGCTTGATGTCCATGGGCTTCCGCGGTCATGATGCCGCCACGGGCCGCCCGGCGCCAGATCGAAAATATATGGCCTCCCCGGCCTTCTCTAGGCTAAAGCGGCTTTCCATACCGAGAGCTTTCCCGGGCCAGCGCGAGATTGTCTTGGTCGCCCGGGATCTCTGCCTCTATCCATCAGCCTTCCGTTTTCCGGCGAGGATGCCATGGCTACAGCAGTCGAAACCGCAACGTCCAACCCGATCCGCGTCGGCGATTACGCGGAGCCGCATGTCGATCTGCGCGATTGGCTGCAGCGCGTCGAGGGCATCGGCCAGTTGAAGCGCATCAAGGGGGTCCATTGGAACCTCGAGATGGGCGCCGTGGCCGAGATGATCTACCACCATCAGCCCGAGAACCCGCCGGCCATCCTGTTCGAGGACATCCCGGGCTACCCGAAGGATTTCCGAGTCCTCAGCGGCATGACCAACTCGCCGCAGCGCCTCGCTCTGACGCTCGGACTGCCGACGCCGAAGTCGCCGCTGGACGTGGTCAAGGCCTATCGCGACCGCATGAAGAGCTTCAAGCTCATCCCGCCGCGCCCGACCAATGGCGGTCCGCTGCTCGAGAACGTCGATCGTGACGACAAGGTCGATCTCTTCAAGTTTCCGGTGCCGTTCCTGCACGAGCTCGACGGCGGCCGTTACCTCGGCACCGGCGACCTCGTCATCCTGCGCGATCCCGATGACGGCTGGGTGAATATCGGCACCTACCGCGTCATGGTGCATGACAAGAACCATGTCGGCCTGTGGATGTCGCCGGGCAAGCACGGCCGGCTCATCCGCGACAAGTGGTTCGCCAAGGGCAAGAACTGCCCGGTCGTGATCAGCGTCGGCCACGATCCGCTGTTGTTCCTCTCGGCCGGCAACGAGGTCAATTACGGCGTCGAGGAATTCGCTCACGCCGCCGGCCATCGCGGCATCCCGTTCGACGTGATCAATTCCGAGCTGCACGGCCTGCCGATGCCGGCGCACGGAGAGATCGTGATCGAAGGCGAGATCATGATGGACGACGCCCGCCCCGAGGGCCCCTTCGGCGAGTGGACCGGCTACTACGCGAGCTCGGTGCGCGAAGACCCGGTGGTCAAGGTGCAGCGCGTCTACTACCGCAACAGCCCGATCATCACCATGGCGCGTCCCGGCCGTCCGCCGTCGGACTACTCGCTGTCGAAGTGCGTGATCAAGTCGGCGATGATCTGGGACGAGGTCGAGAGCGCCGGCCTGCCGGGCGTCAAGGCCGTGTGGTGCCACGAGGCCGGCGGTGGCCGCCTCTTCAACGTCATCTCGGTCAAGCAGGCCTATGCGGGCCATGCGCGCCAGGCGGCGCAGCTCGCCGCCAACTGCCACGCCGGCAACTATATCGGCCGCTGGGTGATCGTCGTCGATGAGGACATCGATCCGTCGAACATGTTTGACGTGATGTGGGCGATGGCCTCGCGTTGCGATCCGAGCGAGGACATCGACATCATCCGCCGCGCCTGGGGCGGCGCGCTCGATCCGCGCATGCGCAAGGGCGTGAACCACAATTCGCGCGCCATCGTCGATGCGACGCGGCCTTTCGAATGGAAGGACGAGTTCCCGCCGGTCGCCGAGTCGAGTCCCGAGCTTGCCGCCAAGACCTGGGAGAAGTGGAGCCACCTGCTGAAGGAGTAGGCTTCGGCCGGAGCGTGACGAAAAACGGCGGCGGAGAGCGGTCTCCGCCGCCGTCGCTTTGGTGGAAGCCCGTGCGCTCAGCTCGGCTTCAGATATCTCTTCCAACGCTCGAAGAAATCGATCTGCTCGTGCAGCACGCGGTCGGCCTGCGCCGGGCTGGTGATGGCGAGGGGCACGTCGGACCGGCGCGCCCAAGCCACCACCTCGGGATCCTGCATCGCTTTGCTCAGCGCATCGGAGAGGATGTTCACGATGTCGGCCGGCAGGCGGGGTGGGCCGCCGAGCAGCCGCTGCAGCGTGATCTTGGCGAGATCCGGCAGCCGCAGCGCGCTCGCATCGGGGACGCCCGGCAGCGGGCTATGCTCCTCCAGGGTCGCCAGCACGCGCATCTTGCCCTCGCGCTGCAGCCGGATGAGAGTCGGCATCACCGAGACGACGGCGTCGCCCTCGCCATTCACCACCGCCTGCACATATTCGATCGAGCCCTTGTAGCCGGCGATCATCTCGACCTTGATGCCGAGCATCTCGGCGGCGATCAGCGTCGCGGAATAGGCCGTCGAGGCGGGGCCGGCGGCGGTGAAGCGCACCGGCTTGCCGATCGCCCTGAGATCGGCCAGCGACTTCACCGGTGATTTGGCGCTGACGCCGATGCCGTAGACATCGTTCCCCATGCTGCCGATCCAGCTGATCTTGGTGAGGTCGTAGCTGACCTCGCCCTGCTGCTGCACCACCAGCATGCCGGGAATGTTGAACAGGCCGATCGTGTAGCCGTCGGGCTTGGCGCGATAGACGATGCTGGCGCTGCGGCCGCCGCCGAGCGTCGGCACGTTCTGCGGGATGATGTTCACATGCGCCGGCAGATGGCGCTCCATCGCCGGCATCAGGGCACGCGCGATGCTGTCGAAGCCGCCGCCGACCACCGAGGGAATGACGAGGGTGATGTCCTGCTCGGGATAGGCCGCGGCGGCGGGCAGGGGGAGGGCGGCAAGGGCGGCAAGG
>Ga0070681_10001612_pt1 | contig 20087 bp, 21 predicted proteins | sample KBSC83BmetaG_FD_65650 | JGI IMG/M metagenome (GOLD analysis project Ga0070681, IMG submission 65650) | Corn rhizosphere microbial communities from Kellogg Biological Station, Michigan, USA - KBS C8-3B metaG | ecosystem: Host-associated > Plants > Roots > Rhizosphere | place: USA: Michigan... | reverse complement strand
CCACACCGTCGGGATAACGTTTCAACGTGAGCGGCCGGTCCCTCAAATGCGGCAGCAACACGGGCGAAATCCGGATGTAATAATCAATGATCTGCGCCTTGGTGAAACCGGTTTTGGGATAAAAGATTTTGCCGAGGTTGGAAACGGGAACCTGATGGCCGCCAATGCTGAGAGTTTCGCCTGTGCGCCGGGCCGGTTTGGCCGGGGCGGAATTCCGGGCGAAGGATGTTTTTTTTGCGCGACTCACGGCCATACATCATCGGCTTGGTGAGCAGCCATTCCTAGGAGTTGGTCGCGCCGGGAATATGACCGCTCAGCCAAAAGGCTGATTCCATGGTCAATTCAAGCTCCTCATCGCGGCGTTTCACCATTCCTTCAAACGTGCCATATTCCTGAGCAAAATTCCGTTCGGGAGAAATGGCATTCTGGAATATTTCAATTTCGTCACTGTTCAGTGCTCGGGCCATAAATCATTCATTGATTCCCCAATGAGGAAACGAAGGTGTTTCTTGGGCGGCGCTCGCGAGAAAAGCGATCGTCTTTTCGCTGCGCGGATGTGCCAGCGTGTTGGCGCTGCGCGTTTGGGAAGCGTCGGGCCGAATCCCAGGCTGGCAGAAAAATTCGATCTGCGCGCGGCTCGCAATATCCGCCAGATACACCCGCGCGGGATTAAAATTATTATTACCATCAAACAATGCGACCAGTGCGCTCGCTTCCGTTTTGTAGCCCAGCCACATTTGAATCCACGTTTTGACATCGGCGGGCAAATCACAGCCTCCGTGCGCGGAAATGATGATGATTTCGGCCGCCGCCGCGTCTTTGGCGGCAATGTCTTTCAACTTCGGCACCGCCAGCACATCGAACTTCCACATCTGATTGGCAAAAAGACACTGCTCGCCCAGTTGTTGCACCATGTTTTCGTACGTCTTCATGGCGCGCTTCCCGGTTTCCAGGTCCTCGTAGGCAATGACTACATTTAACGCGGAATTAACGTCCCTTTCAGAAGACCCGAAGCTTGGAAAACTGAGCGAATGCATGCGGTCCATTTTGTACTTCTGTACCAAAAGCAACAATGGGGTGCTTACCTACGATATCGATAATTAATGCAGCAGAGCGGTCAAAATCGGCGCCACTGCCAAGCTGGGCAAGTAGTCCGTGACGGGCACTTTGCGCACTTCAAAAATCAGCAACGAAACGCAGAAAATCAACAATCCGCCGGTCGCGTTCACCGAATCGACAAGCGCGTGCGTCTGCAAAAACGGCGCGAGTGAATTGGCGCACAGCAGCGTGATGGTGCCTTCAAAAATCAACACCGGCACCGCTGACAGCAGGACGCCCCAGCCGAACAGCGCGGCGAAACTCAGTGCCGCAAGCCCATCCATGACGGCTTTGATGGCGAGCGGAAAAAAGTAATCCCGGTCAAGGCCGTTGTGAATGGAGCCGAGAATTCCCAACGGCGCAGCGCAGAACAGGAGCGAGCACACCATGAATCCGTCGAGGAAGCGCTCGGGATTCCCCTGCGCCGCGCGCGCCATCCGGTCGCGCGTCAGCGTGCCAATGCGATTGGAAGCTTTTTGCAGCCGCAATAATTTGCCGATCAAGTTGCCGAGCGAAAGCGAGAGGATCACGATGCCGAGTTGTCCGAGAGCATGGCCGAACGATCCGTTGATGCTGATCCACGTGAGGCGCAACCCGAAATAAACCGTGGCGGCGCCCAGGGCGACCTTAAAGAACGATTGCGTGGCGGGGGAAGGCTGCCGGCGGATCATCAAGCCGGCCAGCCCACCGAGCCCGATGGCGGCGACGTTCAAGATCGTTCCCAGAATCGTTCCAAGCACACCTGACTGAAACATTTCGGAGCAGGGGAGCAAAGCGGAAAGTTACGATTTTTAAATTTCGACATTGCAATTTGTCGCAAGTCCCGGCACCTTCTTCCGCCCTTGGGTCGGGGCGTAGCGTAGCCTGGCTAGCGCGCTTGTTTCGGGTACAAGAGGTCGTGAGTTCGAATCTCACCGCCCCGACCATTTGACTTTCTGTGACAGCAGATGCCAAAGCGTGACTTTCCCCTTTGATTGCAGTGGTTTCCTGCGCTTTTGCCTCACCATTTTTCGTGTCTGTCTGTGCCACCAAATGACCCTCCGGGCCTAAACCTTGTGTGTCTATTTGTGTGCCTGACGGAGCAGGGGGCGCTTTGACTGTGCCCTCCCAAGGCATGGCGGCAACGGCATCAAACGTCGGCAGCAAATGAGCATCCGTATAAATGTTGGCCGTCAGCGCAGGATCGCTGTGACGCATAGGTTAGACTGCCTTTGAGAGATGGCTAACCGCTAATACTTTCGAAAAAGCATCACTTTCTTTTTTAAAAAGCCGGTTGCGCATGCAACCGATGCCAGCCTCTTTTTATAGCCCGGCAGCAAGGTCAAGGGTGCGCTTTTGCGCACTTGCGAAGCCCTTGACCGCGCGAGGGGCGCAGCCCCTTAGCTTTTCTTTCTTCAGCCCTTGCGTCGAATAAATCGGCCCTAATTCATGGTTTAATCGCACTCGGCTGATTAAGATTAGTGCTGCGCAGCCAAAGGGATTCCAATTGTAATGTCATCCCATTAACTTCCGCCACGGTGAATTGAGCATCCGGGTCGTCCTGTATGCTTTTGCTTCCGGGGCGCTGCCACCAGACTCTGAAACGCGCAAAGTTAGGGTGGTTTTCATCTGGCCCGCCGCCAACAAACGGAGGCTGATCCAGTAAAATCGCACGATCCGAGTAGCCAAGCTTGCGCACTTGTTTCGTTGCGAAGTCCAGAATTTGCTCTTTTGTAAAGACCCCTTTCCCGTCAATGGTGCGTGGGTCTGCTCCTTCGCGGGTGTCGCTATTGGGGGTATAAAACGATGTCACGAGGCCATGGCCATAGCTGAAACGGTATCCATTATTGAGGACTGCCGTGCACCTGAAATCACCATCTCTGAAACCAAAATTACCTTCTTTGATATCCGAAGCGAGAACAGGGAGTTTGATGGGCAATCCAAGTCGCTTCGCCATGTCGGTCACTTTCGTGCAAAATTCATTTGTCGCTGCACTCCGAAGTTTTTCGGGAATAGGAGCCATCGTCGCTCCGCTTCCCTGCTGAGTGGAAGGGGCCGGTTGTGCGACGACTGGCGGTTGCGGGATATTTGGCTGGGCACGTTGAAATTCCTGTCCGAGGAGCCAGTACATTTCTGGACGTTTGGCATCCGTATTGATTTCAACGTCGGCAACGTGCTTGCGGCCGTCCGGCGTGCTTTTTTCCCACGTCACGCGAAAATGGGGGATCACCTTTGGCTCGTCTCGCGGGGCCGTCTTAGCCCGTTCCACTTTTGGTTTTTCCGTCTCCAGCCAAAGCGGGTTGTACCCGGCTTTCCGGATCGTTTGACGAGCCATTTGTACGGCTTCGGATTCTGTCATTCTGTTAGTGCCATAAAAGCGGGGGATTTCTTTAGGGTCCTGCAAATGGAAATAGCAGTCAGGGCTTTCGATTGAATTAACAAATCCATGCTCAAACCAGAATTGATATCCATTGGTCAATGTGACCCATCCGCCGATTGAATCTTTCCGTTCGTCGCAAACAAAGTTCCGTACGCAGGCAGGCTGGATTGGCCGAACAATCGGCAAATCCAGCCTTTTCGCCACGTCTGTGACATTCGTGAGAACCACGAGCAGGACCGCATTCGAATACGTGGCGGTCATTTGGATCAATTCAAACATGCGCTCGGTTAATTAAGGCGTGGGAACATCATAATCGTAATTGTAGCGATTATACTGCATTTCTTCATAACCCACGCGAACCTGGTCGTCTCCGGGCCAGTAAGTTGCTCCCTTTCTCGGGCCGTCCAAGTAACTCATTCTTGGAGTCGGATACGCGCCTTCAACTAAATCCTGGGTTTCCTGAAACGCCTGCTTGTAGGTATGGCCAACGGATTTCCAGTAGAATATGAACTGGTTGTAAAACTCGGATTGAACGCGCGGAATATAACCGTCATAGGTGACGCCTCCAACCTGAGTCTGGTCATCGTACGGGATTCCGAGGGGAACGGAATACTTGTTGCCGATGAACAGCGCCGGGCGTTTTGACCGCTCTTGGTAATAATCAAGAGCGAAAAGTCCCGGCCCATGAATACCGAACGTATCCGGCCACGAACCGCTGCCTGTTTCACAGCCATCTAACCAGACGAACCGGTAGCGATGCATGCCATAATCAACCAGCAATTTTGAATAAATGGAACTGCAAATCCATTCCTGGCTTCCGTGTCCATAGTAAAAAAAGTTTCTCGCCCGAGGGTCTAGAAGCATTTTTGTCAGCAAATCCTGATCATACAAGGTGCCCTGATAATAATCGTCGTTGGTTGGATTCATATCTGAGCGAAAGCGGTTGTAAAAATAGCGCACTGGAAACGTTTGTGCGTTCGTGCCGCCAAGCGGCCCCTTCCAGAAAGGGGGCGTGTCCGGCAAATTCCCCATGTTCAGCATCCCGATAAAAGAATTACTCAGCCAGTTGTTCTGATCGTAATAATGCTTAAACATGTGCTGAAACGAAACGACCCATGAACCTAACCCCGGCCACTTTGCTGGCTGTTTCTTCAAAGGGTTTCCAGTCGAGGCACTGCCTCCCGCATTCGGGACCGCGCCGCCGCCCGATGATTGCGATGCGCCGGACCATTGCGTGTAGGTAAATGATACAAAATAGGGGTCCGAATTTGGATCGTTTCGGGGATTGCCCAAATCGTCAGTCAGATTCCAATCGTATTGAATCAATCCGTTTGTGGTGCTTCCCGTTTTGACATGAATGGGGTAAATGTCCGGAATTTGACCGTTGACCCAGGCGATGTAGTCGTAAATATCATAAACATCGATTTCCCAATCCACTACAGGATGCGCGGACACGATATCGAAACCGCAAACCGCATCTTCCGTCATATCGTCCCAATCGGGAAACGATAATTCGTTGAAGACGCTGACCTGAAAGGGCTGGCTCAAAACATGATGTAATCCCTCGCTGCCGAGGTTGGGAACCTGATAAACGGCCTCGACTTGAAGGGTGTGAGAGCCATTCGCCATGCGAGCGGTATCAACGGAATCGAGACTGAGCGCGTTCGTGAACGGAGGAATGAGTGCGTCCTGGGCAGGATAGGGTTGTCCGTCCACCAGCAACTGGATGTATTGTGCCCCCATTTCCGGCCTGACGGCGATGCTCTGAATGTAATCCGAAACCGAGGAATTATTTGTAATGCCGCCGGTCACTGTCACACCAAATACTTCATAAAATCCGCAGTTGTTTGTTGCGGTATCAACTGCATCCTCGGTGCCTTCTCCATCGGGTGTTGGGTCCCCAAATGAAGGGAAGGCCAGTGCGCTTGCGGAGCTTTCCGCTCGGGAATACCCAAAGCCATTGACCCATTCAGTGGTGGCAGGGTCATAAATCAGGAAATTCGAGAAATCGAACCCCGGCGGATAGAGCGAAAGCGGTGAAGTTCCGCCAGAGCCGTCCGCACGTTTCACAAGCGGCACCTCTTGCTCCGTTACGCTGGTGTCTGTCGAACTGGATTCAGACCCTCCAATGCCTTGCGTCATCATGGCAAATGATTCCCCGCCGCCATCAGCAGGGGCAAGTTCTCCGGAATGAACGAATGTGGTTTGGTTCGTATTATCTGCCGCAGGATAGCTGGTCGCCAACACTGTCCATTGGACGGGCGGGTTGATGCTCTTGGTGTATAAAATCAAATAAGTCCGGCCGGGTGTGCTCGGCCAGGACAGAACAATATCACTGGATTGAGCGGATATCTGAAGCCCGTCGATGGCCAATGATTTAACAACTGATATCGCAATTATTGCGAGTGCTAATGTAGCTCCCTTAATGGTTTTCATGGTTCGGTTCGTTACTGTAATACGCTGCGGGACTGCAAATCTTTCAAAATTTAGGAATATTTTTCACGATGTATATATCGTTCATTATTGTTTTCAGAACGCGATGTAATATGTCGTGGCTTTGTCCAGAAAAGAATGGGCGAGAATTAAAACGTTCGGCGCAAATGTCCGGCGCGAACGTATCCGCCGAGATTTGACGCAGGATGAACTTGCCGAAAAAGCTGAAATTGCGACGAGAAACCTCCAAAAAGTAGAAGCAGGCGAGATCAACCTGCTTCTCACCACAGCGTTCAGAATACAGATGGCTTTGGGATGTCCTTGGAGCAAATTGGCCCCGAAAGAATAGTGCGTGTCTCAAACGGTGGACTTGCTTTATGCAGCCCGCCCTGTCCCCAATTTTCTTCATAACAGATTTTTTCCTGAATCCCCGGAGATCAACGCGGTTTAGATATGCGGTTGCACATCCTCGTTAGAGGAATGCAAGTGGAAAATAAAGGGCTGTATACTGTGTATGACAATCTTCCTTCGTGTTTGTTTAGGCGGAAGTGCCAACGCCCTTACGAGAACGGAAAATTATCGGTGAGACGATCCGCAAATTCAGAAAGCGTGCGGGCTTAACGCAAGAGAAGTTGGCGGAAAAAGCTGAATTGCATCCCGTTTATGTCGGTGAAATCGAACGCGGAGAACAAACCGTAAGCATTTATGCACTGATGAAAATGGCGAAAGTTTTAGGCGTTCGGGTGCGTGATCTTGTGAGTGGAATTTGACGCCAAACCGTCTAACATTTCTAACGCTCGGTTGGTCGGATATTTAACAAACCAGATGAACGAAAACTATCCTTTGCTCAAAGGCTCAGGTCCAGTTGTTGGCCAGATGTGACGCGGCGCGACTGCCCGTGACAGGCACGGCCAGAACTTTGTGTGTCTATTTGTGTGTTTGCTTGCGCAAACTTATTAGAAATGCCTAATTTATTGGGTGAATCGGTATGGGTGGGTGAGGGTTCGAATCTCACCGCCCCGACCATTTTTTCTTCCGTGACGAAGTCTGAAATCGGTAAAAGTTATGGAAATCAACCTCTTCTTTCCCACCATCGCCGCGGTTCTGGGCCTGTCGTTCTCCGCCCTTGCGCAGCCGCAAATAATTCCCTCCCCAAAACATGGCTTATTGCTCGTTTGCAACAAGGGCGAACAGACGCTTTCCATCATTGATCCTGCCAGTGGCGAATCTTTGGCCGTGGTGAAAGAAGACGGCATTACCGGCCACGAAGTGATTGCCTCGGCGGATGGCCAACTGGCTTTTGTTCCCATTTACGGGAATTCCGGAGTGGGACGTCCCGGAACGGATGGCGAAATCATTCGCGTGATCGATTTGGAAAAGCATGCCGTCGTCGGCACGGTGGATTTTGGGCACGGCGTGCGCCCTCATTGCGCGATGATTGGCCCCAAAAATCATTTGCTGTACGTCACCACCGAATTGTTGAATGCCATCACTGTCATCGATCCTAAAACGTTCAAGATGGTGGACTCCATTCCGACCGGGCAAAGCGAGTCTCACATGCTGGCGATTTCTCCGGGAGGACGTTACGGTTACACCGCGAACGTCGGCCCGGGCACGGTTTCAATCATCGATTTGGAAAAGAAGAAGGTGGAGAAGATCATTCCCATTGCGAAAGTAACCCAGCGAATCGCCATTTCGCCGGATGACAAATGGGTGTTTACCGCGGACCAGACCAAACCGCAACTGGCCGTGATCGACACCGGGAAAAAAGAAATCAGCCAATGGATCGAGCTTCCCGGCATTGCCTACGGCACCGCCCCCACGCCGGATGGCAATTGGCTGGTGGTCGCCATGCCGGCCATTCAGAAGGTCGCTTTCGTTGATTTGAAAACGATGAAGGTCGCCCACACGGTGGATGTGCCGAAATCGCCGCAGGAAGTTTTAGTCCGTCCCGACGGCAAAATTGCCTACGTGTCTTGCGATGCCAGCAGACAGGTCGCCGCTATTGACACTCAAAACTTCACAGTGAAAAAATTGATCAACACCGGCAAAGGCGCGGATGGTTTGGCCTGGGCGCCTTTAGAGCCGATAACAAAATGAGGAACGCGCCCATTCCTCATTTTGTTATCGGCTCTAACGGAACGATGCGGTAGGTTTTGGGGAGCGCACGCGTCTCGCGTGCCATCGACGGCGTCTCGCCGTCGATTTCGTCAGACCATATTCCGTTGACTTTCAAGGGAAGAAAAATGGTGAGACGAAGTTTGCGGCGAGACGCCGCCAACCACACGCCAGAGGCGTGTGCTCCCTTCTTAACTGGATCGTTCCGGCCCAGGAATATTCGAGAAATCAGTTAACGCGAGCTATTTTGGTAAAAAAAGTCGTGACTGCGAATTTCGCCGTGCCGGTCATTTTCTCGGCAATTTCCTGAACCGTCACACGATGGCAACCGTCTATTGATCCATGAAACGAATCTTACTTTCACTTTGCATTGCTTTGGCGATGTCTCCATTGGCGAAATTACCGGCGCAGGAGAAAGCGCCGGCGAAAGAACGTGTGATACTGGTTGGCGATTCCACCATGGCGTCCGGCAGCGGGTGGGGCGACGCGTTCGGCAAACTCCTCGCGGCGGGTGTGGAATTTCGCAACCTGGCCCTCAAGGGGCGCAGTTCGAAAAGTTTTCGCGATGAAGGCGTCTGGCAAAAAGTTTTGGCCGCGAAGCCCACCTGGGTGCTGATTCAATTCGGCCACAACGACATGCCCGGCAAGGGGCCGAAGCTCGAGACGGATGCGAAGACCACCTTTCGCGAAAATCTCGTGCGCTATGTCGCCGAAACGCGAGCCATCGGCGCGCAGCCCGTGCTCATCACTTCACTCACGCGCCGGAATTTCAATGCGGAAGGAAAAATTGTGCCCGAACATCTTGAGTCGATGACGGACGGGCAGGGGAAGGCAACCCGCGATTTCCTGAATGATTACGTCGAAGCCACTCGCGCCGTGGCGGCGGAACAAAAGGCGCCATTGCTCGATCTCAACGCATGCAGCATCGAACAACTGAACCGGATTGGACCCCAAGCGGCGCTTGTTTACGACGCCAGGACGAAGGATCCATCCAAACCGGACAAAACGCATCTTTCGGCGGAAGGCGCGAAGGAAACGGCGAAGTTGGTCGCGGATGAAATTCGTAAAAATGCGCCTGCGCTGGCCAACTTGATGAAACCTTGAAACCGTGAAACATTCATTCTCGTCTGGAGATTTGATTATGAAAATGTTGAGCCTGTTATTTTGTTTTGTGACACTTGCGGCCAGCGCAGCCGACAAGCCGTATGACGAATCCGCGGACGCGAAGCGGGACATCAAGCAGGCGCTGGCCACAGCCACGAACAATCCGGTGCTCATTGTCTTTGGCGCGAACTGGTGCCCGGACTGTCTCATGCTCGATAAAGCGATGAAACAGGGAACCACCGCGCCGTTGCTCGCCAAGGATTTTAAGATCGTCAAAGTGGACGTTGGCCATTTCGACAAGAACGATGAGGTAGCCGCGTCGTACGGTGTGCCGCTGAAAAAGGGAATACCCGCCGTTGCAATTCTCTCGCCCAAGGGCGAGCTGCTCTACGTGACCAAGGGTGGTGAGTTGTCCAATGCGCGCAAAATGGGCGAAGACGGGATTTATCAATTCTTCAAGACCGTCACGGCTTCAGAGAAACTGAAGCGATGATTTGAATTAATCCTCAACCGCTGGTTTGCCGGCCAACCGCCGTTTGAGAAGCTTTCCACGTGCTTATTCATCCGCCGGCAAGTCAGCGATGTGCGTGGCCACCCACCAAATATTTCCGCAGGGGTCTTTTATCCCGCCGTGGCGCCCGCCGTATGGCGTATCGCGACATTTCGAGATTGTAATGCCACCGGCGCCCAGCGCCTGCTGGTAAACCGCGTCGCAATTCGGCACGTGCAAATGGATCGCGATCGATGTGGGCGCGTAATCACTCGTGGCTTCCGCCGGCAGGAGCATTGAGTTTCCGATCCTCATCTCGGCGTGCATGACCGAACCCTCCGGGCGGTTGTTCCGATTGATCAATATTCCTTCGAATGCCGCCGATGGAAACTCGATCACCCTGGCGCGTCCCTGACGATCAGATACGGAGTGATGGTGTGAAATCCGTCACGCATCGGTTTGACGCACATAAGCCATTTTAGCGCCGGCAGGAAAAGAAGGGAATCGTTTTTGAAACCAGCCGTTTTCGGCCGTGGAATTAAAATAATTTTGATGTCCGAAAATGGCGAGTATTGTGAGACTAGGAAGGTATATTGAATTCGATGTTACGCGAATCGAAGATACTTTATAAGGCGCTGTGCGCGCGGGACAGCCGGTTTGACGGGGTGTTTTTTGTGGGCGTGAAGTCTACGGGCATCTATTGCCGCCCGGTTTGCACGGTGAAACCGCCGAAGGAAATCAACTGCACTTTTTACAATAGCGCACAGGAAGCTGAGCAGGCGGGTTACCGTCCCTGCCTGCGCTGCCGCCCCGAATTGGCGCCGGGCAATGCGCCCGTGGATAATTCGCAGCGCGTCGCGCACCTGATCGTGCGGCGGATCGAAGAAGGCGTCGCGGAAGAGGAAGGCGCGGCGCTGGAAGTCATCGCCCGCGAATTCGATCTGAGCTCGCGGCAAATCCGCCGGATCATCCAGCAGGAATTGGGCGTGCCGCCGATTCAATTGATTTTAACCCGCCGATTACTGCTCGCGAAACAATTGCTCACGGAAACCAAGTTGCCCGTCATCGAAATCGCATTCGCCAGCGGTTTTACCAGCCTGCGCCGCTTCAATGATGCGTTCACCACTCGTTATGGCATGCCGCCGACGCGTCTCCGCAAAAAAGCAGTCGAAGGTGCGGAGGGTTTTAACGCCGCGGACCCGCTCACGTTGCAGCTGGCCTACCGTCCGCCATACGATTGGGCGGGGACCCTGGAGTTTTTGAAAACCCGCGAGCTGAAGCGTGTGGAATGGGTGGGCGACGATTTTTACGCGCGCACCGTCCGGTTGGGCGGCAAAAAGGGGTGGATACGAGTGAAACATTTCGCCAAAAAAAACGCGCTCCTGTTGGAGTTATCGCACGAACTGGTCACGGTCCTGCCGGCGTTGCTGAATCGCGTGCGCGACTTGTTCGATTTGAATGCGCGCCCCGATGAAATTTCCCGACAGTTGCGCAAAGACAAACTTTTAGCGGCGTCGGTCAAAGCGAATCCCGGGCTGCGCGTGCCGGGAGCGTTCAACGGTTTTGAATTGGGGCTGCGGGCGATTCTCGGGCAACAAATAACGGTAAAAGCCGCCACGACCGTCGCGTGCCGTTTCGCTGAAGCGTTTGGCGAACCGATCGTCACGCCCTTTTCTGAACTGGATCGTTTGAGTCCTGAGTCGACGCGTATAGCGCGCGCCAGCGTGCACGACATCGCATGCCTGGGCGTCACGGGCGCCCGCGCGAAATGTATTATCGCTCTCGCGCAGGCGCAGAAGCAATTTTCCCTCGAAAACGGCGCTCATCAGAACCCTGACGCGACCATCGCGCGATTGGCGGAGTTGCCCGGCATCGGCCAATGGACCGCGCATTATATCGCGATGCGCGCCTTGCATTGGCCTGACGCGTTTCCGAAAGAGGACATGGCGGTGCGCAAAAATCTCGGCGGTGTGACGGCGCGCGAAGCGGAAGCAATGTCGCAAGCCTGGCGGCCCTGGCGCAGTTACGCCGTTCTGCATATCTGGAAAAACCCGATCAAAATTTAATTATGAAAACGAATAAAAATTACGTCTATAAAACCATGCCGACTGTGATCGGCAAATTGAAACTCATTGCCTCGGACAAAGGGCTGGCGGCTATTCTTTGGGAGAACGACAAACCCAACCGCGTGCGCCTGGGGACTCCAATCGAAGACAAAAAGCATCCCATCCTGCTTCAAGCCGAGCGTGAACTGTCGGAATACCTTGCCGGGAAACGAAAAATGTTTTCCGTGAAATTCGACCCGGCCGGAACGCCTTTCCAAAGCAAAGTGTGGGAAGCGTTGGAGAAAATCCCATTTGGTGAAACGTGCAGTTACGCGGCCATCGCCAAGAAAATCGGTAATGTGAAAGCCGTTCGCGCTGTCGGCGCCGCTATCGGCAGAAATCCCATTTCAGTGATGGTTCCTTGCCATCGCGTCATTGGTTCCTCGGGTGATCTGACCGGTTTTGCCGGCGGTCTCGACACAAAAAAATTTCTTCTGGCACTGGAATGCGGTAAAAATGAAAAGAAAACCTGATTTCCCAGCTGGGAAGATGGCATGGTATGACCGCGGAAGTGACTTAAAAGCGATTTAATCGAAAATTTCGCTTGAACATGAGACCCCGTTTTTGTGTCCATCATGGGTAACATTTGCAATGAATACAGGAATCAACGCAATTAACGAAGCAGCGCAGGAGGCGAGCGCGTTCACGCGACCGCTGTTTAACGAAATCGGGAAAGTCATCGTCGGGCAGACTTATCTCGTCGAACGGCTCGTGGTGGGCTTGCTTGCCAACGGCCACGTGCTGCTCGAAGGCGTGCCCGGTTTGGCGAAGACGCTGAGTGTGAAATCGCTCGCGAACTGCCTCAACGTGAATTTCTCGCGCCTGCAATTCACGCCGGACATGCTGCCGGCGGATGTCATCGGCACGCAGATTTATAATCCGCAATCAGGCGGGTTCACCACGCGGCGCGGCCCGATCTTCGGCAACCTGATCCTCGCGGACGAAATCAACCGCGCGCCCGCCAAGGTGCAAAGCGCCTTGCTCGAGGCGATGCAGGAGCGCCAGGTGACCATCGGCGAAACGACGTTTAAACTTGAAGAGCCGTTTTTGGTCCTGGCCACGCAGAACCCGATCGAACAGGAAGGCACGTATCCGCTGCCCGAAGCGCAGGTCGATCGCTTCATGCTGAAACTGAAGATCGGGTATCCGTCACGCGCGGAAGAGCGACAAATTCTCGATACGATGGCGAGAACCTCCGATATTCCAACCACGAAACCCGTGGTGGATCCGCGCCAGATTCTGAACGCGCGCAAAGTCATCAACGACATCTACGTGGACGACAAGGTGAAGGATTACATCGTGGATTTGGTCTGCGCAACGCGCGACCCGGATCATTACAAAATCCAGGTGAAAGATTTCATCCAGCTCGGCGCCTCCCCGCGCGCGACCATCGCGCTCACTCTCGCTGCGAAAGCTTATGCCTTCCTCAAAGGCCGTGGTTACGTGACCCCGCAGGACGTGAAAAGCATCGGCATGGACGTGCTGCGCCACCGCGTCGCCATCACCTACGAAGCCGAAGCCGAGGACAAGACGAGCGAAACGGTCATTCAGAAAATTTTTGATGAATTGCCGGTGCCGTGATCTTGCTGGGTATTCTAATTGGATTATGAAGAGTAAATACACTCCTATAATCACAGAAGAATCGGGGTGGTGGCTCGGGCGTAGCGAAGAGATTCCCAACCTCAACTGCCGAGCCAAATCGAGAATAGAATTGATTCAACTCCTTGCCGCAGCATTGTTGGAAGCTGGCGGAAAGAACGACGAAATCAATGTCATGGTTGTTCGAGAATTAGGAAAAAATAACGAAAAATTGTTGAAAGCCTCCGAGGCCTGGAGGCGGGGCGAGGGTTGCCGGATCGAATAAGATATTCCGCCACATGATCCCCCGCGAAATCCTCAAAAAAATCCGGCAGATCGAGCTGCGAACGAACCGCATCGTGAAAGAAACGCTCGCGGGTGATTTATTTCAACCGGCGTTGCAGTTCGCCCGGGTTCCGCGAATCGTGCCAAATAGTGCTAATAATGATTTCAGAAGTTTCGGACTTGATGGTGAAGAAGACGCAATCTGGCCAAGGTCTTGGCAATCTGGCCACGCGGGTCAGTCGACTAACCAAACGAAATCGCTCGGGATTTTTACAAACGAACTTGAAAAAGACCTGCAAGTCACGGGCGAAGCGTTGTCCCACCCCCGGTTGGCGCTCGTCATAGAAATAAACCGCCTCAATAAATTCCTGTTCCGCTTCGTCTTCAATGACGACTCGAAAATTCATCGCTTCGCACGAAACTGCTTCTCGATGTCAGCAACAACTTCATCCAAAGGGCGGCAGCGTTCAGGATGTGCCAGTGCTCGTTCGGCGCGCCGGTCGAGTTCGGCTTTTTGCTCTTCTGTGAGAGTAACATCGAAGTCACCGAACTCCATCTCGATGATTTCCACAAGTTCACGCCGTTCCGCCTCCGGCATCCGGCGCATTTCTTCAAGGATCTCGGCCTTGCTCATGACACCAATTTATACCCGTGAAACTTGCAGACAAGCCAGATTTGTAAAGGGTTCACGTTTCACGCATCAGGTTTTACACTGCGCATGATCCCCCGCGAAATCCTCAAAAAAATCCGCCAGATCGAGCTGCGCACGAATCGCATCGTGAACGAAACGCTCGCGGGCGCGTATCATAGCGTGTTCAAGGGGCAGGGGATGAATTTCGATGAAGTGCGCGAGTACCAGCCCGGTGATGACGTGCGCACCATTGATTGGAACGTCACCGCGCGGATGAATCATCCGTTCATCAAGAAGTTTGTGGAGGAACGCGAGTTGACGCTGATGCTGCTCGTGGATGTCAGCGGCTCGGGGTTGTTCGGATCCAAGGAGCAATCAAAGCGCGAGCTGGCCGCGGAGATTGCGTCGGTGCTGGCGTTTTCCGCGATTCGCAATAATGACAAAGTTGGCCTGCTTCTTTTTACCGACGAAGTGGAGAAGTTTATTCCTCCGCGCAAAGGCCGCAGCCATGTGTTGCGCGTGATTCGCGAGGTGTTGTTTTACGAACCGAAACGCCGCGGGACGGACTTGAATGAAGCGCTCGAATATTTCATGCGCGTCACCTCGCATCGCGCCATCGCTGTCGTCATTTCGGATTTTATCGGTTCACCCGCGGCGGCGCGCGGCAAGAGTAAACACCGGTTGCGTCCGCAACTGATGCTGCTGGAATCGCTGGCGCAAGCGTCCTTCACAATGCTTCGGCAGGCGAATCGCCGGCACGATGTGGTGGCCGTGCAGGTGACGGATCCGCGCGAATTGGAATTGCCAAACCTGGGCCGCCTTGTGTTTGAAGACGCCGAGACGGGCGAGATCGTGGAGGTCAGCACCGGCGATCCTCGCAAACGCGCCGCATTCGCCGAACGCCAGGCCAGGGCGCAGGCGGACCTCGCGCGCGTGTTTCGCACCGCGGGCATCGACGCGATTCAATTGCGCACCGACCAGCCGTATACGTTTACGCTGGCGAAATTTTTTGAAACCCGGGAGCGGCGGAGAATGCGCGGATGACGAACGCTGCTTCACATGCCGCTCAGGACGCCCTGCGGGACATCAAACCGCCGATTGATATCGTCAATGTCTGGCTATGGGTCGCGATGGGCGCCGCCGCATTGGTGCTTGCGGCGGTTGCGATTGGGTTGATTCTATTTTTTGTGCTGCGGAAAAAGCCGGTGGTCGTTCCGCCGCCCGTGCCGCCGCATCTGCGCGCGAAACAGAAGCTCAAAGAAGCGTTGGACCTGATCGCACAGCCGAAACCCTTTTGCATCCTCGTTTCCGATACGCTGCGTTTTTATTTGGAAGAACGCTTCAAGTTTCGCGCGCCGGAACGCACCACCGAAGAATTCCTGCACGAACTGCAAGCGACCGATCGCCTGCTGCCCGACCAGAAAGAAAGCCTCGGCGAATTCCTCAAACGCTGCGACCTCGTGAAATTCGCACAATACGAACCGCGCGAAACCGAACTGCGCGAACTGCACGACTCGGCCGTGCGTCTCGTCGAAGAAACTGAGCCCGCTCCAACGCCCGCGGCCTCGGCCGAGGCTACTCGCAACCCGCAACCCGCTTCCGCATGACCATCGCGCACAAATGGGTTTTATTATTGCTGTTGCTGCTGCCGTTGCTGGCCTGGCTGAAAGGCAAGCGCGGCAGTCCGCCGGCGTTTCTATATTCCTCGGTGCAACTTGTGCGCGCGCTGCTCAATGTATCGAAATCGCGCTCGGGCGGTTTTCTGGTTGCGCTGCGCTGGCTCGCGCTGGGATGTTTTATCTTCGCGCTGTCCCAGCCGCAACTCACCAACAGCCAGACGCAGGAAAATTCCAGCGGCATTGATATCGCGGTGGCGGTGGATCTTTCGGGCAGCATGGCGTCGCTGGATTTTGAAATAGGCGGCAAACGCGTGAGCCGCATTGAAATGGCGAAGAGCGTTTTGCGCAAATTCATCGAAAAACGTCCGGGAGATCGCATCGGGTTGATTGCCTTCGCCACGGAGGCTTATATCGTCACGCCGCTGACATTGGACCACGATTACGTTTTACGAAATCTGGATCGCTTCATCATCGATCCCTACGATTACAACAACGATTTGATCGACCCAAGGAGCACGGCGATCGGTTCGGGGTTGGGCACGGCCGTCAATCGGTTGCGCGATCAAAAGGCAAAAAGCAAAATCGTGATTCTTATGACGGACGGACAGAATAATTCCGGCAAGCTCGCGCCTTTGATCGTGGCTGAAGCCGCGAAGTCGCTCGGCGTGAAGGTCTACACCATTGGCGTGGGCATGCGGGGCAACGCGCCCATGCCCGAACTGGATCCTTTTGGGCGTCATGTGCTCAAGTTGGAACCGGTGGACATCGATGAAGAGACACTGACGAAAATCGCGGATATGACCGGTGGGAAATATTATCGCGCGGATAATGCCGAGCGTTTCCAGGAGATTTACGCGGAGATCAACAAACTGGAAAAATCCGACATCGAGACCAAAAAATACACCGAATACAAAGAACTGTTCGCGTGGTGCGTTTTGATCGGATTGACGATATTGCTCACGGAACAAATCCTCAAACATACGATTATGAGGAGGCTCCCATGATTTTTGCCGCTCCTCAAATGTTTTGGTTGCTGCTGATGGTTCCGGCTCTGCTCGTGTTTTTCTGGTGGTCGGGGCGCGTGCGGCAAAAGCTGATGGCGGAATTCATCCAATCGCGATTGCTGCCGGGCTTAATCGCGGGAGTCTCTCCAACGCAGCAGAAAATTCGCGCGTTATTGATTCTTTTGTCGATCGTGTTTTTTGTCCTGGCACTGGCTCGACCGCAGTGGGGCTATCACGAAGAGGAAATCCCGCAAAAGGGATTGGACATCATTGTCGCCATCGACACCTCCAAGAGCATGCTCGCAAGCGATATCGCTCCGAACCGGTTGCAGCGCGCGAAAATGGCCGCCGTGAGCCTGATGCAGGAGGCCAAGTCGGACCGCTGGGGCGTGGTCGCTTTTTCGGGAGCGGCGTTCCTTGAATGCCCTTTGACCGCGGACGAAGGCGCGTTTCAGCAAAGCGTGGATGCGCTCGACGTGGACACCATTTCCGAAGGCGGCACCTCGCTGTCCGAGGCGATCGATGCCGCCGAGCGCGCGTTCAAGGAAGGCAATAATTTCAAAGTGCTCGTGTTTCTGACGGATGGCGAGGACAACGACGTGGGCGCCGCGGAAGCGGCCAAGGCTGCGGCGAAGGAGGGATTGAAAATTTTCACCGTCGGCATTGGCACAGCGGCCGGCGAGTTGCTGCAATATCGCGATAAGAACGGAAACATGGAATACATCCGCGACGACCAGGGCAATGTGGTGAAGTCGCACCTCAACCAGCCTTTGCTCGAGCAAATCGCGACGGAAGGCGGCGGCGCGTATTACTCCCTCAGCGGAGCGAATACCATGGAGACGCTCTATCAAAGAAGCCTCGCGCCGCTTCCGAAATCCGAAGGGAAAGAAGCTCGCGTGAAGCGGCCCTACGAGCGCTATCATTTCCCGGTGGCGATTGGCATCGCCTTGTTAATCGCGGAAATGTTTTTTCCGGAGCGAAAAGGAAATCGGCACAATAAATTGAAACTCCAGCCCTCATCTGCCGCGGGACCGGGTGTCGCGACGGTGGCGGTGGCAGTCATCACGGCGCTGGTGTTTTTACCGCGCGTCACGTTTGCCTCGCCGTCCTCAGCAATGCGCGATTACAAGGCGGGGAAATTTGTTGCGGCGCAAAAGGAATACGAGCGGCTTGCTGCGGAAGACAAGAAGGGAGATTTGCGTTTTATTTTCAACGCCGGCGACGCCGCCTATCGCGCGACGAATTACGATGACGCGTTGAAGGATTACGTGGCCGCGTCGGCCTCTCAGGACGTGAAATTGCAACAGAAGGCGTATTTCAACATCGGCAACGTGCTGTTTAGCCAGGGGGAAGCTGAATTGAATCCGGAAAAGCTGGACCTGGATGCCGTGCAGGAAAAATGGGAGCAGGCAGTCAAAAGCTTTCAGAACGCGGTCACCCTGGACGCGAAGGATCCTGATGCGGCGCATAACCTGGACCACGCCAAAAAAGCCGTGGCAATGATCCAGCAATTGAAGGAATTGGCCCGCCAGGCCAAGCAGGCCGCCGACAATTCCGTGAAGCAACGGCAGTATCACCGCGCGCTGGAAATCATGCAGCAAATCGTCCAGCACAACCTGGCGGCGAAACAATTTGAGGATTACGTGAAACGACTGCAGAACATCGATGAAATTGCGACTCCCCATCAGCCTAATCAGCATTAGCGTTGCCTTCGCAACGCTGAAAGTTTGCGCACAGAGCGCCGATGATTTTTTTCACACCGGGGCGCAGGCCTATTTGACCAACAACACCGCCAGCGCGCGCGAGCAGGTCGACAAGGGGCTCAAGCTGTATCCCAACGACGACAAACTGAAGAAGCTGGATCAATTGTTGAAGCAACAAAAACAGCAGCAGCAACAACAGCAACAACAAAAGAATCAGCAGCAGCAAAACCAATCGCAACAGAATCAATCCCAGTCCAAGGAAGATCAGAAGAAACAGCAGGACCAAAAGAAACGGGACGAGCAAAAAAAGCAGGATCAAGAAAAGAAGGACCAGCAAAAGCAAGATCAGCAACAGGATCAGAAGCCCGAAAAGAACGACGACAAACAGCCGCCCAAAGACCAGCCGACTCCCGGCGAGATGTCCAAAGATGAAGCCAAAAAATTATTGGACTCCCAAAAAAACGACGAAAAGCTGCTGCCCGCCAACCAGGACAAGCAAAGTGAGCGCCGGCATTTGAAGGATTGGTAGTGGCACGGGCGTCTCGCCCGTGCGATCACTGCGGAGCTTGGGGAATACGCAGCAGCAAACCTTAAAAAGCTTTGGAAATAAAAATCCCTGAAATATAACTACCGCTGTGGCGAATCTCGATTTCTACGCATTGGGTGATGATCTGCGTCAGTTGTTTCAATTTCTCTACGCAGAAACGGATGTTGTGGTTTACGAGTTAAGTTCTGAGCCTGATCGCGATGTGCGCAAGTTCCATTCTTTGGCTGAATTAGAAACAGTCTTTCACTTGGGGACATATCGTGCGGGACATTTAAAACTTTGGTCCCCTTCAGTTATGGCCCGTCCTGTTATCCGGCGTATTGAATTGAGGACGGGTGCTCATTCTTTTCGTTACACGGCCGAGGGCGCGGGATTGATTGAACTTTATTTGGATGGGAGCCGTGAGGGCGTTATTTACCATACGCATTACGGACATTGGAATGAGGCGGGAGCCAGACAGCGGTCGATGCATCCGGCGCAGGATTGTGACTGGAAGGCGCTTTCCAAGATTTCCGGTCGTATACAGCGATACATTCGCGGTAATCTTGCGGACGCTAAATTGTATTCTCGCCCTATTCTTCATCAGGCTTTCGCGGCCCTGCAGCAAGATCATGGTTTGTGGTGGGGGCCGGCGATCTATCGCGCTGATTCACCAGACATTCAACAATTGACCCTTAACCCTAAGCGGATTTCAGAACAATAAAAAAGGCAGGCCTTTCGGCCTGCCTTGATTGTGAGATTTCTTAAATTATTCGCCTTTGGCTTTTTTGGCGGGCTTCTCGGCTTTGGCGGCCTTCGGCTTTTTTTCGGTCGCGGCTTCAGCCTTTTCTTCGGTGGCCGGAGCGGCTTCCGCACGGCGGCCGCGCTTCTCGGTCACGCGACCTTCCGCGGCGGGCGCTTCCGTCGCGGTCGGCAACGGAGTCGTGCTCTCGATGCGCAACTTGAGCATCGCGTTCACTTCATGATGCAAACGTAATTCCACTTCCTGTTCGCCGAGCGTGCGGATCGGATGC
>Ga0070681_10001611_pt1 | contig 20094 bp, 19 predicted proteins | sample KBSC83BmetaG_FD_65650 | JGI IMG/M metagenome (GOLD analysis project Ga0070681, IMG submission 65650) | Corn rhizosphere microbial communities from Kellogg Biological Station, Michigan, USA - KBS C8-3B metaG | ecosystem: Host-associated > Plants > Roots > Rhizosphere | place: USA: Michigan... | reverse complement strand
CGCCCGTCGGGTGTCGCGTGATCTGTTCCGCCTTGGCGCTGTCGATCCCCGCGACGGGCATCCGGTAGAGCTGTTCCTCACCGGCCTTGCCGCTCCGGTAGACGAGCCACTTGCCGTCCTTGCTGAAGGCAAACGTCGACACGCCCTCCTTTGCGTCGGTGATCTTGCGCGCCTCACCCCCGTCGGGGTGCATCATGTAGAGCTGAAATCCGGGGCCGCCGACGGGACCGCCGAACGGTCCGCCCTGGGGCTCGGCGCCGCTCGCGTTCGCCGGCGCGTCGCGATTCGATGAGAACACGAAGAACGATCCATCGGGTGCCCACCGTGGCTGCGCTTCGCTCTTGTCCTTCGTGTAGGTGAGCTGCCGCGTGGACGGGACGCCCTGGTCCATCGAGACGACGTAGATGTCGGTCTGGCGCTTGGCTTCCTTCCAGTCCGGGACAGAGATCGTGTAGAGGAGCCACTTCTTGTCGGGGCTCGGCGTCGGTGACCCGACCTGTCGCATGTTCTGCTGGTCGAGGAAGGTCATCGGCCGCTTTCCGTCGGCGGGCGTCTGCGCCGCCGCGATGCGCGCCGAGCAGGCGAACGCGACGGTGAGTGCCGTGGCGACGTGGATGGCACCGAGGTGCCGCGAGCGAGAGGACATAACTGCGCTCCGGATTTGCACGCGTGGGTTCGGGTGACGATTCACCCGAGGTTACGCAGGAGGGAAGGGAAGTGCTAGAGCAGGCGGCAGGCGACCGGCGGCCGGCGACCGGCGACCGGCGATGTCATTCCTCGCTGCGCTCGGGATGAGACCATCGTTATCCGTCGACAGGTCCGGCGGCGTGCTCGTCAGGCAGCGTTCGCGCGACATAGTCAGCGATGTCGCCGACCGTGATGGGACGGTGCAGGACATCGGTCCACGGGCCATTGGCCTCCTTCCGATTTCGTGGCGCGATGAGCACCAGCCGCGCTCGCCAAGTGGCACGCAGCAGCCCGTCCACGGCGGCCGGCTCGAGTCCGGCGCCTAACGACACCTGGTCCACCAGCACGAGGCCGACCGGGCCGCGCCCGGGTTCCGGGCGAGACGCGCGCACGGCCTCGGCGATATCGCGAGCGCCCACCGCGTCGTACCCCCGCTCACGCAGCTCCCCACGAAGCCCGGCGCGCAGCCACTGGTCGTCGGAGACGATCACGATTCGTGGCAGAAGCCGTCGGCCCACGTCGCTTCCCTACGACACCGCCGCGCTCGGCGCCGCCACTCCGTGCGGAGTTTGGCTTCTCGCGCGGGACTCGTGTCGCAGCCGTCGAAAGACGACGATATGCCCCACGATTGCCGCCACGACGAACACCGTCGGTAGCCACACCCACGGCGCGTGGGCAATCCACTCGTTCGCGGGCTCGTTGTGGAAGACGCGGATCGACGTCGGCGTCGAGAGCACCGCGATCGTGAGGACGTTCGTCAGCAACACGATTCCCGCCGCGTTCCAGACGCGGGCCACGATGATCGCGTCAGGTCGTCTCGCGAGATACAGCGCGACCACGATCGCCGACAGTCCGGTGAGAATGTCGAAGTTGAACCCCGAGTAGCTCATCTGCACGGGCATGAGCCCATCGCGATAGGCGCGATGCAACACCAGCTCGAGCGGGAATCTGAACGCCTGCGCGCCGACGAGTGCCGCAAGCGGAATACCGGTCGCGAGTCGAGCGCCGAGCCGTGACGTACCCACGACGAATGCGACCGCGATGGACGCGGCGATAAGCATGCCGGCGGTCGGAGGACGTGACGTGAAGCTCAGCCGCCCGCTCGCCGCCAGCGCGAGCGTCGCCGCGAGCCATACCATGGTACCAGCTGCCGCGAGCAGCGTGTCGCGGCGATTGGACGAACGCGCTCCGTGCCCATGCGACACGTGAACGGCCGCGACGAATACGACGGCAACCAGAATGGCGAGCGCAACGAAGCACCAGGCGAGCATCGGAGATGCGTTGACCATGGGTCCCAGCCGATGTAGGTTCACAGTAGCTATCAGAAAGTAAAGTACTAGCTTTACAAATCAATAGTTTCATGCCCCGGCGGTCCTACGATCAATACTGCGGCCTCGCCCGCGCCCTCGATGTCCTCGGCGAACGGTGGACGTTGCTCGTCGTGCGGAACCTGCTGCTCGGACCGCAGCGCTACTCGGAGCTCCTGCGCGGCCTCCCGGGCATCACGACCAACCTCCTCGCCAAGCGGCTCCAGGAGATGGAGGCGGAAGGTCTCGTCGAGCGTGGCGACGGTACGAGCGATGCCACAGCGTATCGGCTTACCGACCTTGGCCGAGAGCTGGAGCCAGCGATCCACGCACTCGGGCGGTGGGGCTGGCGGCGCATGGGGAAGCCCACCAGTCGGGATCGGCGCAGCGTCGAGTGGCTTCTGGTCGCATTACGCCGTCGCTATCGCGGTGACGTCACCCTGTCGACCGAGCTGGAGGCCGACGGCATCTTCTACCACATCGTGATGCGGGGGAACCGCGCCGAAATCGGCCGAGGCCGCGTGCCGGCTCCGGATCTCCGCATTCGAGGAAAGGGCATCGAGATCGCACGGTTATTTCTCGACGGTCTGCCCAGGGACCCCGACGCATCGAGCCTCGAGATCGACGGCAACGCTCGGCAGTTACGCACTCTCATCGGCGCGTTCGAGAGCGGTGACCCAGCTATTGCAGCGGCAAGATGACAAAGGCCCGACGACTCGTGACAGTCGCCGGGCTCTTGCCGTGTCAGACTATCGGCGATCGGTCAACTCGCTGAGTAGAACCGCAACTCCATCAGCTTGAGGCCATTGTTGTCGTAGTTCCAGAAGTAGTTCTGGAAGCAGTCGTCGAACAGGTACACGTCGATCGTCGCAATGCCTGTCGTGGTCGTACCGAGACAGCCGGCAAGCGCCGTGTTCTGCGTGCCGTCGATGGTCAGCGTCATGTGGAGCAGAGCGCCCGAGATGTCGACGGCCTTTTTCTGCTTCGCGTAGAGCGTGATGCCGTTGCTGCCACACCACGTGTCGCCGCCGGTGGCGGTGGTGTCAGTGGCGCAGGTCGTGAGCGTCGCGCTGCCGCGCGGGAAGCCGTGGGTGCGGGCCCAGACGCTATAGCCGGGGGTGCAGGCGGTGGACGCGAGGTTGTCGTCGGCGCAGGGATCGGGGATGCCGAAGATCGCGCCGTCACCATCCGTCGCATTGGCATCGATCACGCCAAACTGATTGGCGTGCGTCGCCCGCCACGCGTCGCAACGCGGGTCGGTCACATCGTTCAGGCCGTTCGTGCTGTTACAGAGATAGATGTGGTTCTGATCGTCACCACCGCCTTTGGCGAGCTGGTTGTTCTTGCCGCCGGGCGCGGTGACGACGTTCGTGGAATTGAGCCTAACGAAAATGCGATGGCCGTCGCTGTTGTCCATCGCGACGTTCTTGTCCTTCGGGACACCGATGATGTTCAGGTGGTAGTCGTGCCCGCCCGACGGGAACCCATTCCCGAGCAGCCTGGATGGGCCCGCGAGGTTCGACACCTTTGATGGCGTCGTTGGCGAATCGCTACACGCCGCCAGGAACGCGATTGCGGCGAGCAGGGCGATCGGGGATTTTTGCATGCGGCGACTCCTGTGAAACGGGGAGGCAACTGCGAGCATCGTGATGGACGCCACCTGCATAACGTGATGGGGGGCGCGCGTCAGGCAGGAGGCGGTCGATCGGGTCGCGCAACCTAAACAGATGTAATCACAGCCGACCAGGGCATGGATCACCTTTTCGCGCCCGATTCACGCGCATAACGACTCAGTGATCCGCAAGCGTGCCACGCCGTAACGGACGTCACATCCAGGCACGCGCACGCCGGATCACGACGGGGCCGCGCGGTCCGTCGCGTTACATGCCTAACGCGATCCCGGCTATCGCGCCGCCGATCACGAGCCACGCAGCATTCACGCGCCGCGTGGCGAGCAGCGCTCCGGCGATGACCGCCACTGCCCATGAGGAAAGGCTCACGATGCTGGCGCGGCCCAGCTGCCACGTCACCACCGCCATGAGGCCGAGCGAGGCCGCGTTCACACCGTCCAGCGCGGCGCCGGCGAGTCGAGACCGCCGAAGGCGTGGAATGAGCGGACCGCTCACGGCGACAAACACGAACGCCGGCAGGAAGATCCCCACGGTCGCGGTCACCGCGCCAGGAATGCCGCCGAGCACATACCCGATGAACGTGGCGGTCGTGAACACGGGACCCGGCGTCACCTGCCCCACCGCAACGGCGTCGAGGAGCTGCCGCTCGGTCAACCATCCGAGGCGCTCCACGAAGTCAGCGCGCAGAAACGCGAGCAGCACGTAGCCGCTGCCGAAGAGTACAGCACCGATCTTGAGGAAGATCGCGAACAGCGTCCACAGGGACACCGCCGCGGGCACACCGACCGCGGCGCCTAACGCCGCACCAAGTCCCGGTCTGCTCGCCGACGCGAATACACCGACCGGGATAGCGATGTTCACCCGATCGCTGGCGGCGCGCCCGCGCAACGCCACCCCCAGCGACGACAGAGTGGCTGCCACGAGGAGCACGACGAGCTCGTTCACGCCTGCCGCCACCGCTACGATCGCCGTGGCGGTCACCACGCCGAGCCATGTAGTCTTTACGGCGGTTCTGCCGAGCCGCCAGAGTGCTTGCACGATGATGGCAATGATCACCGGCTTGACGCCGGCAAAGAGCGCGAGCGCTGCTGGCAGGCTGCCGAATCGCACGTACGCCCACGCCGTGATGGTCACAATGATCGCCGCCGGAACGATGAACGCGACGCCGGCGACGATGAGGCCCGGCCAGCCGGCGCGATCACGCCCGATCTCGATGGCGAGCTCGGTGGAGTTCGGGCCGGGAATCAGGTTCGTTGCCCCGAGGTAATCCATGAACGCTTCACGGGTGAGCCACCCGCGGCGCCGCACGACCTCGTCCTCCATGAGCGCGATATGCGCGGCCGGGCCGCCGACGCCAATCGTGCCGAGCTTGAGGAACAGTCGCGCCAGTTCGCCGAGCGTCGTCCGATGCCTAACGTCGATCTCCGTCATGCGCCGCGCGGCGCGGTCGCGCGCGACGCAGGGACGACGAGCTCAGCGTTCGTCAGCCTCACGCTGAGATCCCAGAGCGCTCGGCGTAGCGCCGCATCGTTGGCGCGACGAGGAAGCGGCACCGGACGGAGTGTCGCCGCGAAACATCTGCCGGTTACGCCATCCAGGGCCTCCGACGTCGCCACACGGACCACCCGAGCTGCCGCGTCTTCCGGCGAAAGCAACCCCCCGGACCAGAGCGCGCGAAGCCAGCGCGGCCGAAACCACCAGTGCTCCCGCATGAGGTCTGTTGCGACCAGCCCGGGCGAGACGCAATTCACGGCGATGCCCGAGCTCGCGAGACGGTGTGCAAGCTCCGTAGTGAACATGACGGTCGAGAGCTTCGACTGATTGTACGCGCGAGTGGATGAGTACCACCGTCGTTCGAACATGATGTCGCGGACGTCGATTCCCGCTACGTGCGCGAAGACCGAGGTGACGTTGACGATGCGCGACGGCGTCCCAGCAGCCAGCGCCGGGACGAGCAGGGACGTCAGGAGAAATGGCGCAAGGTGATTGACCGCTAACGTCAGCTCGAAACCGTCCGCGCTCACCTGTCGGCGTCCGGCATTGATCCCCGCATTGTTCACGAGCACGTGGATCGACGACCAACGCTGCATGATCGCCTCGGCGGCCCCCCTGACCGACGCGAGCGACGCGAAATCCGCCCGGACGCAGCTCACGTCTGCATTCGCGGCTCGCTCCGCCTCACGGCGGAGTGCGTCCATTCGGTCGGCGTCGCGGCCGACAATCACAACCTGTGCGCCGAGCTTCGCCAGCGCGAGAGCCGTTGCGCGACCGATACCTCGTGTCGCGCCGGTAACGACGCATACTCGGTCGCGCGACATGCTAGTGGTCGGCGTAGCCTGTGGCATTGCGACAAGACATCGGGCGTGTGTTATGGCGCAACGACCGTGAGCGGCACGGCCCCTGCGGCGGCGTAGGAATTCCAATACGCAGCGCTTGGCTCACCAAAAATGATTCAGTCGAACCGTAGCACCAGGTTCCTGACGAGTGTCCCCGATCTCGCAGTGGTCATACCCGTTCATGACGAGCAGGACAACGTCGGGCCGCTCGCGCATGACATCGATGCCGCGCTCACGGGCGTCCTGGAGTACGAGGTGATCTTCGTCGACGACGCCAGCACGGATTCGACATTCCCTCGGCTCGTTGGTCTGGCACGCGACAATCCGCGAATTCGCGTGCTGCGCCATACTCAGCGATGCGGCCAGAGTACGGCGCTGCGCACTGGTGTGACCCATGCCCGCGCCTTGCTGATTGCGACGCTCGACGGCGATGGGCAGAACGATCCTGCTGATATCGCCCGTCTTCTCGCAATCCTGGCGACCGCCGATGTCGACGTCTCGCGTACTCTCGTCGCGGGACATCGAGTGCAGCGGCGGGACTCCCGACTCGTCCGTCTGTCATCGCGACTCGCGAACGCCGTTCGCTCGCGCATTCTCGGTGATGAAACTCCGGACACGGGGTGTGGTCTCAAGGTGTTCGGGCGTTCGATGTTTCTCGAGCTTCCGTACTTCGATCACATGCACCGGTTCATGCCGGCGCTCGTCAGGCGGGCCGGTGGACGTGTGATCAGCGTTCCGGTCAACCATCGCCCGCGTCTGACGGGTCAATCCCACTACGGTGTCCACAACAGGCTCTGGACGGGAATCGTAGACCTCGTCGGCGTCATGTGGTTGACTCGGCGTGCGAAGACCGCGACGGTGATGGAGGCGCTCATTCCGCTACCGTGGGAAAGGGCGGTGGTCCAGCCGGGAGGCCGCGCGACGTCGTCTCAACCGTCGCGTGGGCGGCGGGAAGGGGAAGGCGGAGAGTCCGTCGGATGAACGGCCTGCTGGCGGGGCGGACGTGGCTGATCATCGGGTTCGCTGGTCAGGCGCTCTTCACGCTGCGATTCCTCGCGCAGTGGATCGCGAGTGAACGAGCGCGGCAGAGCACCGTTCCCGTGGCGTTCTGGTGGCTGAGTCTCGCTGGCGGAGCTGTGCTCTTCACGTATGCGCTGCACCGGCGCGACCCGGTGTTCGCGTTAGGGCAGGGCGCCGGGCTCTTCATCTATGCCCGCAACCTTGTCCTCATCGGACGCCAGCGCCGGCCAGGTGCCGGAGATGGGCGACGGCCGACGGGCGACGGGCAACGGACAAGAACCGAGAACCTCCGGGATGCGGAGCTCCCTGACGGATACGCGGGCCGATATAGGCGTTAGGTATTTCACTGACCGACGCCGCCGTTCGCGGTGGCGCGGTGCGACTCCACTGCTCGCCGCAGCCTGGCTGGTATCGGTGGCGATCGCCATCGCGAGTCGGCCGCTCCTGCCGATCGACGAGACACGATACGCTTCGGTCGCGTGGGAGATGTGGCTCCGTGGGCAATACCTCGTTCCCCATCTGAACGGCGCGCCGTACAGTGACAAGCCACCGCTGCTCTTCTGGCTCATCCTCGCCGGCTGGCGAGTGGTCGGGCCCGTGGAGCTCTGGGTTCGACTGGTCGGTCCCGCGTGCGGAGTAGCGTCGTTGGCGCTCGTGGCCGCGCTCGCGAAGCGGTTGTGGCCCGATCGAGACGTGGCGCGGGTGGCTCCGATCATGCTCGCGGCCACGCTCGTCTGGCTGGTGTACAGCACGCTGCTCCTGTTCGATACCGTGCTGACGGTCTGTGTGCTGGTCGCGGTGATCGGGATTCTCGATACGCGGCGTGGGCGCACGAGTGGATTGCTCCTCATCGCGATCGGCACCGGACTTGGCATCCTCGCGAAGGGCCCGGTGCTGCTCATCCATGTGCTACCGGCCATGCTCCTGGTGCGTTGGTGGGACGTTAGGCGCCAGCCGGATAGGGTGGCGGACACCGCTGACGAACCGCTCCGACGCTGGGCGCTCGCGGTCGCTGGAGCAACGCTCGCCGGAACCGGGATTGCGCTCGCGTGGGCAATCCCCGCTGCCATGACCGGCGGGCCGGAGTATGCACGCGCGATCTTCATCGGCCAGACCGCGGGGCGCGTCGTGAACAGCTTCGCTCATCGCCGACCGATCTGGTGGTACGTGCCGAATCTTCTCTGGATGCTGCTGCCCTGGCTCGTGTGGCCGGTGGCCTGGCGGTGGATGAGAGCGATGCACGCAAGAACGAAGGAACGGCGCGACGCGCTCGCTGGCGATCGGGGCCTTCGGCTGTGTGTGGCCGTCATAGGTCCGGCATTCGTCGTCTTCAGCATCGTGAGCGGCAAGCAGGTGCACTACCTCCTGCCGGAGGTGCCCTTCGTGGCGCTCGCCGTCGCCAACCTCGTCGCTCGTGCCACGCGCGAAACACACGCCGATGACCGCACGGTCCGTCGCGTGCAGTGGGTGGCGCTCGCGGCATTCGGCGTCCTGGCGGCGGTCTCGATTGTCGCGATCCGCCCAATTCATCAGCGGTACGATCTGCGCCCAGTCGCCGCGCACTTGTCGTCGGTCGAACGAGCCGGTGAGCCGATTGCGCACGAGGGACGATACGCCGGCCAATACACTTTCCTCGGCCGCCTTCGCCGCCCGCTCGACGAGATTCCGCGTGACAGCGTCGCCGCGTGGCTGGCAGGGCATCCGGGTGGCCGAGTGGTGACGTACGGGCGGTCGCCTAACGCAGCGGGGCCGGCCGGCACCGAGATCGTCAGTCGCTTCGGGAACCGCTTCGTCATCGTGCGGGCCGCGTTCTCTCCGGGAGACCAGGCATCCCCTCCGACGCCGCGTGACGATAGGATTCGGCACGAACCTCCGCGCATCGAGAAACCGTGACCGCACTGGGACGCACGCTCGCCTTCGCTCTGCTCCTCGGTATGATCCTCCTCGGCTACGGCGCCGCGGTGCACCCTATGCTGGCGGGCGGACCGGAGACCCAGCTCCGCACGATCGCCGAGACGCCACACTGGCGTACGATGCATCTGTTGATGCTCGCGGGATCGGGCCTGATCATCGCCGGTGTTTGGGTCCGGCTGCTCACTGATCGAAGCGTCGTTGGCGTGCCGTCGTTGCCGTCGGGCAATCAGGGATTCAACGCGCCACTCCTCGCCGCGCTCGCGCTGGTCGCCCTTGGCCTCGCAATCAACGCGCTGAACATCGCGTTCATGGCCGGTGCGGGAACCCACATGGCCGAGGAGTTCGCGGCGGGCCGTACGGGCGTCGCGCCACTCTTCGACGCGACGCATCCGATCGGGCTCGTTGCCGCGCGATTCGGAAACTTCATCGTCGCGCTCGGGGCGCTGGCGCTCGGGTGGGTGGAGTCGCAGGACCCTTCGCGGCCGCGGTGGCTCGCGTGGCTCGCCTGGGCAGCCGCGGCGGGCGGCTTCTTCGGCGTGATCTTCTTCAATGAAGCGAGCCGGGTCGCGCTGGCGGCCGTCGCGCTGCTCTCGGGTTGGGAGCTTGCCACGGCGCTCCTCGCACTTCGCGCGCCCAGTCTTTCGCGTCAGGCGTCTTGACCGGCGCGGTGCGTTAGCGTTTCGTTCAGCAACCGGTGCGCGCGATTGGCGCGCCCGTCATGTCTCTTCGGTTACCTGAGGCGCCTGTGCGTACCGCCGTCGTTGTGAGTCCGGCCGCGAGCTTCGCGTCCTGACGTAGCTGTCATTCCGAGCGCAGCGCCGAAGGCGCGGAGGCGAGGAATCGCAATCATCCCGACCGAGTGGCCGGCCCCTCTGCCGGGACGACGGCGATTCCTCGACTCGCTGCCGCTCGCTCGGGATGACAACCGCGCTCGGATGACCACATCCCTCAGGACGCTCCCCTCGCGGACACGGCGTGATCGTTCACGTCGATCGCCGCGTGCGGTCGGCACATCCGTGCGACCAGGAGCCTTTCACCGTGACAATACATGACCCCACGCATCTCGCCTCGTTAGGCTGGGATGCGGGCTGGGCGGCCGCGTATCGGGCCGCTGCCGAAGGACTCGGAAATCGATCAGAGAATACTGCCGTTCCCGGACGGGTGGTGGCCGAGCATCGCCGGCGCTACTCCGTGTCCACGGGTGGTGGTGAAGTTTCGGCCGTACTTGCGGGACGATTGCGCCACGATAGCGCCGGACGTGAGGATCTTCCTGCAGTCGGTGATTGGGTTGGCATCTCGCGCGAGTCCGGAGATGGGACGGCCATCGTCCGATTCGCCGTCCCGCGCCGCAGCGCATTCGTCAGGAGATCGGCGGGGACGGTGACGGAGGCGCAGGTCATCGCCGCGAATGTGGACGTCGCGCTGATCGCGACAGCGTTGCCAGGCGACTTGAGCTCACGACGGCTGGAGCGATATCTCACGCTGGCATGGGAGAGTGGCGCAATGCCAGTGGTGGTGCTTACAAAATCCGATCTGAGCGACGACGTGCGTGATGCACTGGACCAGGCAGGGCTCGCCGCGCCGGGCGTCGACGTCATCGCCGTCTCGGCGGTCAGCGGTGACGGACTCGACGTGCTCACGACGAGGCTGGAGCCGGGTCGTACGGCGGTTCTGCTTGGCTCGTCAGGGGTCGGCAAGTCGACGCTCGTCAATCGCCTGCTTGGGATGGAACAGCAGCGAACGGCGTCTGTTGCCTCGACCGGAAGGGGTCGACACACGACCACGCATCGCGAGCTCGTTCGGCTTGCAAATGGCGCCTTGCTCATCGACACGCCCGGGATGCGCGAGCTTCAGCTGTGGAGTGCGGACGACGGGTTGGGTTCCACATTCGTTGATGTGGAAGCGTACGCCGCGAGCTGTCGGTTTCGCGATTGCGCGCACGATCAGGAACCGGGTTGCGCGGTCCTCGACGCGGTCGCGTCAGGCGAGCTGGGGATCGAGCGACTCGAGGCTTGGCGCCAGCTGAGCCGTGAGCTCGCGTTCCTCGCGCGTAAGCAGGACGAGCGCGCGAACGCGGAGTACAGCGCCAGAATACGGAGCCTGATGCGTGGCGTCAGAGCTCACCAGCGGAGGAAGTACGGGGACGGAAACGCCTAACGCTCGAGCTTCCGTGTGAGCCGTCGAGGTCGCTGCCAAATGCGGCCTCGACGGCCACATTCCTCCGGTCCGGGCTGCCACGCGTGCACGGGACTTGCCCTTCACCCGCGGGTCAAAGGTAGGGCCACCACACGGAGGAGGAAGCGATGCAATCAATCAGCACAACGCGGCTGTCGGGCGCCTTCGCGATGGGCGTTTTCGGTATCCTGGCCGCGTGCTCGCCACGGAAGGAACAGACGACCGATACACTCGCCACCACGCCGCCTGCGGCCGCGACGACGCCTGCGGCCGGCGAGACCACGACTGGATGGACCGACGCGAACGTCGTCGATGTCATCACGGTCGCGAACCAGGGTGAGATCGACTATAGCCAGCTGGGCGTCGAGAAGGCGACGAACCCGAGCGTCAAGCAGTTTGCGCAGCTGATGGTGAAGGACCACGGCACGATGCTGGACGGGGTCAAGAGCCTTGCGACCAAGCTGAACCTGACGCCAGCGCCGAACGACAAGGTCAACGATCTCCAGAAGGAAAATCAGAAGGACATTTCCGACCTGAACGGCAAGACGGTCGGCAAGGACTTCGACAAGGAATTCATGGAAGAGCAGGTCGACATGCACCAGGAAACGCTCGACCTGTTGAACGACCTCGATGGGAAGACGACGAACGCGGACCTCAAGGCCGCGATCGCCGAGGCGAAGCCGAAGGTGCAGGCGCACCTGGATCAGGCGAAGGCGATCAAGGACAAGGTCGACTGAGCCAATTGCTTCGCGCCCCAACGGTTGACGTTGGAGCGGACTCACTCGTTAGGGCCGGTCGAGAGACCGGCCCTTTCGATTGCCGCCTCCGGCCGCAGCACGCTCCTTGCTTGCCGACCCCTCGCCTGTCCGTGCCGCGAGTGCGGTGGCGGGCTGTGGCTTCAGAAAGGGAGGCGGCAGTATGCTCAACAAATGGCAAGGGATTGCAGCCGCGACGGCGTGCTCGACGCTCGTCGCATTCACGGCCTGCAGCAAAGGCAACCGCAACAATGCCGACAGTGCGACCGCGGCCGCGTCGAGTGGCGAGGTCGCGCGCACGGACACCGCGGCGACCGCGATGGCGCCGAGTGCGGGCGCGACGGCCGCCGCGACCGCGCCGGGATCGACTACCGGAACCACCAGCTCGATGAAGATCACCGGCGGCGACCCGGAGATTCTCCAGGTATTGGCGGTCGTCGACCAGAGCGAGGTGCGTGATGGGCAGCTCGCGGAGCGAATGGCGCGCAGCGCCAAGGTCAAATCATTCGCACGAGAGCTCGTCGCCGATCACTCGAAATCGCTGCAGCAGGATCGACAGATCGCGAAGGCGGCCAAGATCGACCTGTCAGGTGTCCTGATGTCGGGTGCGAACAAGACGAGTGGCACGCCGAAGACCGGTACAGACACGAGCCGCTCGGCAGCAGCGAGCGCGGCACAACCCGGCACGGCCGGTCCCAGTGGTGCGACCGGGGTCGTAGCGGAGCTCGTGAACATGCACACGCAGGCGATGGATCAGGTGCGGCAGCTCAAGGGCGCGGCGTTCGACTCGGCCTTCGTGAACGCGGAGGTGCAGGGGCATCAGCAGGTGCTCAGCCTGCTGCAGTCCGCGCAGGCTCAGAACTCGAGTCTGCAGCAGCACGTGACTGCGGCGACGAAGGACGTACAGGAGCACCTCGATAAGGGCCAGCAACTGCAGCAGTCCCTCGCGAGCGGCGCTTCGGGCTCGATGAGCGATACGACGTCGAAGTCGAAGAGCAAATCAGACACGGGGAAGGCCAAGTCCGATACGGGCCGTCGCGGCTGAGCACGTTCCAGCGCTCGGGCCCGAATTGCGGCACGAACCCTGAATTGTGGCGGTGACAGGCAAGGGACGGGCGATGCCCGTCCCTTCGGGCCACATCCACGCGGAGCAGCCAACGTGCGGAACGTGCGGAACGAATCGCGCTCGAGCGTCAAGGAAGGGCGGTCGCGTCGACCCGCCGCCGTGCGCCGGGGCCGGCGGAAGGAGACGCCTAACGCGAATCAGCCGGCGAAGGTCGGCCCGAGGCCGCAATCGGAGCGCGTCATCGTCGACGCCTCCAACGTCGCCCACTCGACGGAGAAGAATTCGGCGCGTCTCGCGAACGTGCGCCTCGTCCGCGATCGACTCACCGAGGATGGGCTCACCCCGATTCTCGTCGCGGACGCCGCGCTGCGTCATCAGATCGACGACCCGAACGGCTACGAGGTGCTCGTGAAGGCGGGCGAGATCCAGCAGGCGCCGGCAGGCACCGATGCCGACTACTTCATCCTCACGTTCGCCCGCGAGCTCGACGCGTCGGTGCTGTCGAACGACCGGTTCAAGGACCGCATCGCGAGCTTTCCCGAGGTGAGACACCGCATCATCCGGTACATGATCGTTGCCGGCGAGGTCGTCCTCGAGCGGCGCACGAAGCGGAGAGCACGGTGACCGGTCCTGTGGACGATCGCCGCCCGACTGAACCCTCGAGCGATAGCGCGATCGAAGCCGTGTTGCTGGACATCGACGGCACGCTGCTCGACAGCAACGACGCGCACGCGCAGGCGTGGTCGGATGCCTTACGCGAGGCAAATCTCGATATCGGCTCGGAAACGGTGCGACCGCTGATCGGCATGGGGTCGGACAAGCTGTTGGCGAAGCTCACAGGCATCGCCGCGGACAGCGAGGAAGGGAAGCGGCTCGTGGAGCGATCGAAGGCGATCTTCGCGAAGGAGTATCTGCCGCTCGTGAAGCCATTCCCCCAGGCGCGCGAGCTGCTCGAGCGGATGCGCGATGACGGGGCCACGCTCGTGGTGGCGACGTCAGCGAGCGACGACGAGCTCCGCGGGCTCCTCTCGGCGTTAGGCGCCGAGTGGCTGGTGGACGAGACGACCAGCTCGAGTGACGCGAATCGGTCGAAGCCGGACCCGGACATCGTGCGTGTGGCGGTGGACAAGGCGGGCGTCGGTCCGGCGCAGTGCGTGATGGTTGGCGACACGCCGTACGATGTCGAGGCGGCGACGCGCTCTCGCGTGCGGATCATCGGCGTGCGGTGTGGGGGCCACGGTGACGAGGAGCTTCGCGGTGCGGTGGAGATCTACGATGATCCCGCGGCGCTGCTCTCGCGTTATGACGAGTCGGTGATCGGTCGGGGCATTCGTTCGGCGCACGAGCCGCAGGAGGCACGACCCGATCGAGCGAAACGGCAAGCGGGGCCCGAGTCGGAACCGCGACGGTAGCGATCGAACGAATCGAGTGCGCTTGGGCGAGCGCGATCAGAGGACGGAGAGGAGGATGCTCATGCAGTTTGCATTTGGCGCGCGTGGATTGATGTGGGTGGGGGTCGCCGTCGGCCTTGCGGCGTGTAACGCGAAGGGCGGCCGGACGGACTATTCGAAGTCGCCGGATTCGGGTGCAGTGGCGCCAGCGATGAAGCAGGACACGTCGTTGACGCGGACGTATCCGGAGAGCACGGCGGGTGGTCCGGGTCGTACGGGGAAACCGGGTGTGGCGGGTGACACGTTGTCGACGCGTGGGCAGCCGGTGGGGACGCGGGGGCGCGCGTCGGACACGGCGAACAAGGCGAAGCCCAGGCCGTAAACATACGGCGGTTTGTTAGGCGGCGCCCAGGCTGACCGGATCGGCCGGATTCGAGCCGAACCGTTGCTTTCGGGCTACACTCCGGTGAAATTCCATGACTCCCGCGTGAGGCGGGTTCTTGGGGTGTAGCTTAGCTGGCAGAGCGCCTGACTGTTAATCAGGAGGTCGGTGGTTCGAATCCACCCGCCCCAGTTTGCAAAGTGATTGCGGGATATGAGAATGCGAGCGCCCGGCCTAACGATGGCCGGGCGTTTTGCTTTGACGGTCGGCCGCTGCTCGCTGAATCGAGCGTTGCGCAGGGGTTGTCCGTATAGGCGAGCATGCGATTGTTCACGGGTCCGCAATAGCTCATCCCAACCCCGCCAGAATGACGATCCACCGAATGTTCGCCATTGCCGCATTCGCGGCTGTTTCAGTCCTGCTCGCGCCGCGAGTGATTGCCGCCCAGGTCACCATCGGCGGGACGGTGGTCGACCGACAGACCGGAAAGCCTATCGCTGGTGCTGCCGTCACCGTAACCGGTACGACGAACGGCGTCCTCACCAACGATGCTGGCGGCTTCGCCCTCACCACACGGAATGCGATCAGCCGCCTCACGGTCAAGAGCATCGGCTATCTCGACACCGAGGTGCCCGTGACCGGTGGGGCCGAACCGCTCCGCATCCGCCTCACGCCGTCGAAGACGGAGCTGCCCGGCATGCAGATCGTCGCGACGCGCACGACTCCGGCGACGACGACGCTCACCGAGACCGACCTGCAGCGCGCGAGCGGCGTTACGCTCGAGAGCGCGGTCAACACGGTACCGGGCGTGTTCATGCAGTCGCGCACGCCGTTCGGCGGCGCCCGCATAACGCTGCGCGGCTATTACCCGAGCGTCGGCAACTCGGCGAACTTCAACGGTCTCGGTTACCAGGTGTTCCTGAACGACATTCCGGTCACCGACGCCAGCGGCTCGACCGTCCTCGACGACATCGACTTCACGCGACTCGGGCGAGTCGAGATCATCCGCGGGCCGTCGTCGAGCCAGTACGGCAGCTTGATCGGCGGCGCGGTGCTCTTCACGACTGCCCGGCCACAACCGGATCGGACGGGGTTCACGCAACACGTCGAGGTTGGCAACTACGGCTTGCTCCGCACGACGACCAGCTTCGAGACGTCCGGTGCGAACTCGAACGCGGTGATCGACTACGCGCACCAGGACTTCGACTCGTTCCGCCCGCACAGCGGGTCGGGGAAGGAGTACTGGCATGGCACCGCGGACGTGAACATTGGCGAGAACCAGACGCTGTCGGGCTACTTCTCGTACAATCGATCGTTCGAGGAGCTGGCCGGTGAGATCGATAGCACGCCGTTCTACAGCCGCGAGGCCAAGAGCAACGATCTGTATCTGGCGAACGACTCGCACATCAAGCTCAACACGTTCGTGGCGGGTGTGTCGGACCAATACCGGTTCGCCGAGCACTTCACGAACCGTACGACGGTCTTCGGCAGCGGCCGCACGTCCAACCAGCCGTTCGCACACGGCTACACGGACGTCAACCAGACGAACGTTGGTGGACGGTCGGTGTTCTCGTTCGCGAACCAGTGGGGCGGCGTGAGCCTCAACGCGACGTTAGGCGGCCAGGTCCAGCTGACCAGCCTCACCTCGAACGGCGTGTTCATCATTCCCGCACCACCGAACCCGCAGCGGCCAACTGCGCAGGAGAATTGGGCGGAGAACGGGAGCGTGTTCACGGAGTGGAGCCTTGGACTGCCGGCCGAAGTGACGGTGACCGCCGGGGCGAGCGTGAACCAGAACCGCTTCTCGATTCGCAACATGCTGAGCAACGGTCAGCTCACCAACACGACGACGGAGGTCGTGAAGAAGTTCGACGCAGTGTTCACACCGCGGGTGGCCGTGACGAAGGCGTTCGGCGCCGCCGGGTCGGTCTACGCGACGGTCGGGACCGGATACACGCCGCCGCTCCTGAGCCAGGTGGTCAGCAACAACGGGGCGCTCAATACGGCGCTCAAGCCGGAGCGCGCCGTGCAGTACGAGATCGGCGCGCAGGGCAGCCTGTTCTCGAACCGGCTGAGCGCGCAGGCGAGTCTCTTCGATCTCGAAAATACCGACAAGCTCGTGTCGCAGACCGTCAGCGCGGTGACGTCGACGATCAACGCGGGCGAACAGCGGAACCGCGGGCTCGAGGCGTCACTCAGCGCGCTCGTGGTCGACCGGCCGCAGCAGCTGCTTTCACGCGTGCGCCCCTGGGCCTCGTATGCCTTCACCGACGCGAAGTACATCGACTTCAAGAGCGACGCGAACAATTCCGCCAACACGCAGGACTTCTCCGGGAACGAAGTGGCGCGCGTGCCGCGCAACATGCTGAGCGCGGGGATCGATCTCGGCACGCGGGTCGGGGCATACCTCACGAGCACGTACCAGCACGTCGACAAGGTGCCGGTGACGTTCGACAACTCGACGTACCTGCGAGCCTATGACGTGTTAGGCGCGAGGATCGGTTATCGGCACACGCTGAGCCGGCACTGGACGCTCGACGCGTTCGCGGGCGCAGACAACCTCACCAACGAGACGTTCTACAGCTTCCTCTTTGTGGGGCCGAACATCACGGGGCTGGCGACGCCGGCCGAGGGCGGGACGGGCGACGGGTACATCATTCCCGCACCGTACAAGGCCACTACGTACACGAGCCTGACGCTGCGCCACAGCTTCTGAGGGCGTTGGGGTTCCATCAGCTCGCGATGCGAGACGAGTGTGCGGACGATGAATCGGCACCCTCGTCTCCCTCCGGCCATGCCGCGCTCAGAACGAGGTGATCGTGTTCGTCTTGTTGGCGAACCAGCTCGAGATCGAGCTGCCGAAGATCGTCACGACGCCGATGAGCAGCACCGCGACCAATGCGATGAGCAAGCCATACTCGGTCACGGCGATACCGTCTTCGGAGTTGGCGAATCTCGTGACGGCGGCAGGTAACTTCATTGCGGGTCTCCAGTGGTTGGCGAAGGGTAAACGGGCGCGTTGAGAACCGGACCTCTAACCGCGCACGATAAAAGCACGCGGTGTTCCGCAGCCGGCAGGGGACACGGGGATCGTTAAGGCCCTCGATTCGGGATCAACGGGAGGTGTGACCAGCGCACCCTGTGGCCGAAGCGCCACGGCCGCGGCACGCAGTCGACATGCCGGTTGTCGCCCGACCATTTGCGAGTTCGCGCCAGCCGGCTCACGTTACTGGCATGCGCAACTACATCGTTCTCGCCCTCACGGCGCTCGCGGCGTGCACCAACGCCCCCGCGAAAGAGCCGGCTGCCTCCACGCCGCCGCCCCCGCCAACCGTTTCAGTCCCGGCAATCGACGTCAACGCCGTCGACACCCTCATTCAACGCGTCGTCGCGGAAAAACGCCTCGTCGGATTGTCCGTGGGCGTCATGCAGGACGGGAAAGTCGTCCTCGCGAAAGGCTACGGCTACCGATCGCTCGACCCGAAGCTGCCGGTGACCCCAACGACGATGTTCGGCATCGGCTCCGTCACGAAGCAGTTCACGTGCAGCTCCGCCCTGCTGCTCGAGCAGGAGGGCAAGCTGTCGATGAACGATCATGTCGCGAAGTACGTCCCGACGGCGACGCGAGCGAACGACATCACGCTCATGGAGCTCGGGCAGCACGTCTCGGGCTATCGGGACTACTACCCACTCGACTTCGTCGTGCGAGAGATGGCGAAGCCGGAACCGACCGACACCGTCATCGCGCGTTACGCCACTCGACCGCTCGACTTCGAGCCGGGATCGCGGTGGTCGTACAGCAACACGAACTTCCTCATCCTCGGCAAGGCGATCGAGACGGCATCGGGGAAATCGGTCGGCGAGTTCATGAAGGAACGGATCTTCACCCCGGTCGGCATGACGCGCACGGCCTTCGATCGAATCCCTAACGATTCGAATACCGCCAAGGGCTACACGTCGTACGCCCTCGCGGATCCCACGGCGGTCGCACCGGAAGCGCAGGGATGGATCGGTCCCGCGGGCGCGATCTGGTCGACGCCGACCGACTTGCTCAAGTGGGATCTCGCGCTCATCGATGGCAAAGTGCTCAGTCCTGCGTCGTACGCCAAGCTGACGACGCCGCGGGTGCTGACCGACGGGCGGGTGACGACCTACGGTTGCGGGCTCGGAGTGCAGAAAACGGGGGACGCGATCATCTTCTCGCATGGGGGCGGGATCGCCGGCATCGTGACGCAGAACATCGTCATTCCCGCGACGCGGTCAGGCATCGTCACGCTCGCGAACGCGGACTTTGCCGCGACGGGAGAGATCACCTCGGCGCTCATCGCCAAGCTCTCCCCGCACGCCGACGTGCCGAAGATCGCCGGGCCAACCGCGCTCGAGGCGGCGAAGGCGTTCCTCGCGTCGGTGGAGCAGGGCAAGGTCGATCGCTCCACGCTCGGCGACGACTTCAACGCGTTGCTCACGGACGAGCACCTCGCGAAGGATCGCGCCTCACTGGCCGCGAACGGCAAGGTCACCGATGTCGTCGTTAGGCAGACGGTCGAGCGCGGGGGTATGGAGGTGGCGATCGTCGACTACAAGGTCGGGAAGACGCCCGCCCGAACGGCCATGTATCGCTCGCCCGACGGGAAGATTCAGCAGTTCCTGATCAACCGGCAGTAGTTCGCGCTTCGTCAGGGCACGGTCAGCAGCCAGCGGTGGTAAAGGCCGGTACGGTAAGGGCGGCGTCGCCCCTACCGTACCGGTCAACGGTTGACCGTTTGCTACGTCGCCCTGATCGGGGTCACCTCAGTAGGCGGCAATCGGATTGGCGAAAAACGGCGGCGTGGTGGTACACCCCGACGGCTGATTTGCCCCCCGCTGGATGCACTCGTTGACCGGGATCATGAGATACGTCCAGTTGATGTCCCCCTCGCGATCCCGCTCCAGATCCTGAATTCGGCCATACTTTCTGGCGTCGACCCAGCGGTCTCCGTTCTCGTACATGAGGGAATACCGCTTCTCGTACAGCAGCTCCTCGAGCAGTGCCGTGCTGGGGATGGCTGCGGCGGTACACGCTGCTGTGCTGCACACCCCGGGCTGCTTGAGCGCTGCGTTAGGCACGTACGGATCGGAGATCGGCGGCAAGCCCCCTGACGCCGCGCGCACCAGGTTGATGTCAGCGATCGCCGCCGAACTGTTGCCGAGGCCGATGTTCGCCTCCGCTCGCATGAGCAACAATTGCTCGTTCTTCATCACCACCGCCGGCGAGGTGTTGGTGGGGTAAATGTTGAACGCGTAGCGAACGTTGAAGCCGTAACGGGTCACCGAATCGGTCGCACCGCCGGTGAGGGCGTTCAGCGTAATGAGCTTCGTCGTAAAGCGGTCGTCCGGTGCACCGCCCGGCGATTTGAGTTGCGCCGAGTCCGCGAACTCCCGGCTCGCGTA
>Ga0070681_10001610_pt1 | contig 20098 bp, 23 predicted proteins | sample KBSC83BmetaG_FD_65650 | JGI IMG/M metagenome (GOLD analysis project Ga0070681, IMG submission 65650) | Corn rhizosphere microbial communities from Kellogg Biological Station, Michigan, USA - KBS C8-3B metaG | ecosystem: Host-associated > Plants > Roots > Rhizosphere | place: USA: Michigan... | reverse complement strand
CAGGGTGGACCTGAGCCGGTTCCCGGCGCCGGTCTGGCACCGCGACGACGGCGGGGCTTACATCGGCTCGGGCAGCATCGTGGCGATGCGCGATCCGCAGTCCGGCTGGGTGAATGCGTCGATCTACCGCGTGCAGGTGCACGACAAGACCCGCGTCACCGTGCAGTTCGATCACCAGGGCCGGCACGGCGCGATCATCGCGAAGCGGTACTGGGACGCCGGGAAACCGTGCCCCATCGCCGTGGTCAATGGACCGGACCCGTCGCTGTTCATCGCCGGGTTCGAATATCTGCCCGAAGGCGCCTCGGAGTACGACTTCGCCGGCGCGATCCGCGGCCGGCCGGTCGAGGTGCTGCATGCGCCAGTCACCGGGCTGCCCGTGCCGGCGCGCGCCGAGATCGTGCTCGAAGGCCATCTCGTCCCCGACACGCTGCCGGAAGGACCGTTCGGCGAATTCACCGGCTACTACGCCGCCGACAAGCGGCCGGCGCCGGTGATGAACGTCGCCGCGGCGCACTGGCGGACCGACCCGGTCCTGCTCGGCTCGCCGCCGATGAAGCCGCCGCGCTTCCACTTCGGCCTGCCGTTCCGCGCGGCGAGCATGTGGTCGCAGCTCGAGGCGGCCGGCGTCACGGATGTGGTGGGCGCCTGGCAGCACGTGGCGCAGCTGATGACCGTGATCGCGCTGCGGCAGCGCTATGCCGGCCACGCCAAGCGCGCCGGCCTGATCGCCGCCGCGCAGAGCTACATGGGGCGCATCGTCGTGACGGTCGACGAGGACGTGGATCCGTCGAACCTCGCCGACGTCATGTGGGCCATCACCACGCGCTGCGAGCCCTCGGAGCAGGTCGACATCGTGAAAAGCGCCTGGAGCTCCGGCCTCGACCCGCGCATCACGCCCGAGGCGCGCGAGCGCGGCGACACCTCGCACTCGAAGCTCATCATCGACGCCTGCAGGCCTTTCGCCTGGCGCGACCGCTACCCGCGCACTTCGGCCCTCACCGCCGGGGAAGCGCGCGCCATCCGAGACAAATGGTTTAAATAAATAGGGACAGACCCTAATTATTTTTTAATTAGGGTCCGTCCCTATTTATCAGGCGACGGTGTGGCTCAGGTCGCCGATGCCTTCGATCCACAGCTTCAGGCGCTCGCCGGGCCTGAGGAAGCGCTTGCGGCCCATGCCGACGCCCGCCGGCGTTCCGGTCAGCACCACATCGCCGGGGTGAAGCGTGACGCGGGTGGAGAGCATGGCGATCTGCTCGGCGGTGTCGAAGATCATCTGGCCGGTGTTCGAGTCCTGCATCAGCTCGTCATTGACCCACAGCTTGAGGCCGAGGTTGTGCGGGTCCTCGATCGCGCTCGCCGGCACGATCCACGGCCCGAGCGGGCAGGCGCCGTCGAAGCACTTCTGGCTCACCCAGTCGTAATGGAAGGGTGAGGTCGGCGGATTGAGCTCGCGCCGCATCGCGTCGCGCGCCGACAGGTCGTTGGCGATGGTGTAGCCGGCGACGCAGTCGAGCGCCTTCCCGACGCTCACGTCCTTCGCGCGCCTGCCGATCACCGCGGCGAGCTCGATCTCCCAGTCGACCGCCTTCGAGAACGCGGGCAGCTTCACCTTCGCGCCCGGGCCGACGACGGAGCTGCGCGAGGTCTTGACGAAATGCCACGGCTTCTCGCCGCGGTCCTTCATCGTCGGCCCCGGCTCGCGTCCCTGGGCGCGGTCCATCTCGGCGACGTGGTCCCTGTAGTTGGCGCCGGCGCAGTAGATGTTGCCGGGATACAGGATGGGCGCCAGCAGCTTCGCTTTCTGCAGCGGCACACCCTTGCCCCGCGGCGCCTTCGCGAACTTGGCGAGCTGGGCCCTGGCCTTCGGCCAGTCTTGCAGGAGCGCAAGCACGCTCGTCCACGGCCGCGGCAGGTCGTAGACCGCGTCGTCCACCGCGACGCCGCCGCGCGGCTGGCCGCTCGAGAGGTGAGAGAGGAGTCGATAGCTCATGGTCCGGCTCTTATATCATCGTAACGGCATGCCGATAGTCGGAGCTTTCGCCACGTCGCACGCGTACACGTTCCAGGAGCCCGAGACCTGGGACCAGCGCCGCGTGCGCTCGAAGACCAACGTCGCGAAGAAGGCCGGGCGCCTCGCGGAGGACACGCCGCAGGCGAAAGCGGAGACGCTGGAGGACAACCGCGAGCGCTATGCGCGCATCCGGAACGCGCACGCTGAAATCAGGAAGCGGCTCGCCGCCCTCGAGGCGGACGCGGTCCTTCTCATCGGCGACGACCAGACGGAGAACTTCGGCGCCGAGAACATCCCGCAGTTCCTGATCTACACCGGCGGCGACTACCTGGCGGACGACTGGGACCGCAAGCACGCCGCGACCATCCGCAACGAAGCCGGGATCGCCCGCACGCTGGTAGAAGGCGCGCTGGAGGAAGGCTTCGACGTGTCCTGGGCGACGAAGTGGAAGGACGGCAAGCTCCTTTCGCACGCGCATACCGAGCCGATCCTCTACCTGGTCCGCGACACCGCCCCGGTGATTCCGCTATTCGTGAACGCGGTCCATCCGCCTGCGCCCTCGCCGGCGCGCTGCTACGCGTTTGGGCAAGCGCTCGGCCGGGTCGTGGATCGATTGGATAAACGCATCGTGCTCTGCGCCTCGGGCGGCCTGTCGCACTTCTCGCCCTCGCATCCGTGGGCGCACCACGTCGGCACGCGCTACGTCGGCGACATCAGCGTCGAGTTCGACCGCCGCATCGTCGGCTGGATGCAGGCGGGCGAAGGGCATCGCCTCGCCGAGTTCTCCTCGCGCGAGCTGATCGAGCACGGCGAGGCGGAGCTGCGGCAATGGATCGTGCTCCTCGGCGCCATCGGCTCGCGCAAGCCGGAGCTCATCGTCTACGAGCCGCTCTTCCGTTCGATCATGGGCATGGGGGTGGCGTGGTGGTGAGGCTCCTTCTCCTCTGGATATTCTGCATCCCGGCCTGGGCCCAGGATGCGTATCCCTCCCGCCCGATCAAGCTCATCGTCTCCTTCACGCCCGGCGGCGGCGCGGACCTCACGGCGCGCACGGTGGCCTTGAAGATGGGCGAGCAGATGAAGCAGCCGGTGGTGGTGGAGAACCGGCCCGGCGCGAACGGCCTCGTCGGCGCCGGCGCGGTGGCGCAGTCGGCGCCCGACGGCTACACGGTCCTGCTTACGGATCGCGGCGCGCTCGGCGTGAATCCGAGCCTCTACCAGCAGATGCCGTACGACCCGACGAAGGACTTCGCCTACATCGGCATCGCCACCGTCGCGCCGTATGTCCTGGTGACCGATCCGCGCCTGCCGGCGAAGACGCTCGCCGAGCTCATCGCGCTCGCCAAGGCGCAGCCGGGGAAGATCAACTATGCGAGCTTCGGCATCGCCAGCATGGCGCAGCTCAACCTCGAGGCCTTCAAGTCGCGCCTTGGCGTCGACCTGGTCCACGTGCCTTACAGGGGCGCGGGCCCCGCGGTGCAAGCTGTCGTCGCCGGGGACGCGGGCGTGACCATCTCTTCGCCCGCCGCGGTGCTCGGCTTCGTGCGCGACGGCCGCCTGCGCGCGCTCGCCATCGGCGCGCCGCAGCGCTCCGCATTGCTACCGGATGTGCCGACGCTCGCCGAGGCAGGCGTCGAAGGCGACCTCCTCGCCTCCACCTACTTCGCCCTCGCCGCACCCGGCGCCACGCCGCGCCCGCTCGTCGATCGACTGCACGACGAGATGAAGCGCGCGCTATCGGCGAACGATGTGCGGGAGCGCCTGCTGAAGGCCGGGCTCGAGCCGGTCGGCGGTACGGGTCAGGAGCTCGCCGAGCTCGTGCGGCAGGACATCCCGCGCTTTCGGAAGCTCGTCACCGAGATCGGCATCCAGCCCGAATAAATAGGGACAGACCCTATTTTTAAAATAATTAGGGTCTGTCCCTAATTAACTTCGTGGCCCTGCAGCAGCATCTGCACGAAGAGCTGCAGCTTGCTGTTCGACTGCGCGCTGAGTGACGTGAACTCGAGCCCGGCGACGCTATCGCGGGAGCGCTTCACGACGCGCGCGTAGATGTCGTCGGCGTTGTGCGCGACGAGCGGCAGGTCGACGCCGAGCTTGATCTCCGAGTGGAGCGGCACGTCGCGGCGCATGTCGGCGAGCACGCCGTGGTAGCCGACGTCCAGGATGGTCCCCGGCATGCGCTCCGGCACCACGATCTTGCGCTCGACGCGCTGGAAGGAGAACGGCAGCTGCACCGCGATGCGCGGGCTGCGGCGCACTTCCTGCCGCGGCACGCTGAGCTCGAGCGACGGGATGCCGACCACCTCGCGCAGCTGCATGCGGCCGCTCTTGCCCTTGACGTACACCTCCATGCCGTCGCCGGTGGCCGCGAAGTCGCCGCACAGCGCGTAGGTCGATTCGCTGATCAGCACCTGCCCGCGCAGGCTGAACGCCTCGATGCGCGAGGTGAGGCTCACGTCCTCGCCGATCAGCGCGTACGCCGAGTAGAGCTCCGAGCCGACGAGGCCCGCCATCACGCGCCCGGTATTCACGCCGATGCCCATGTAGAGCTCGGGCAGGTGGCGGCGGCGATGCAGCGCGTTCAGCCTGTCCATCGCCATCTGCATCTCGACCGCGCAGGTCACGGCGGCGCGCGCGTCGGCGAAGATCGCCATGATCGAATCGCCGGCGAACTTGTCGATGGTGCCGTGGTGGCGCACGATCGCCTCGCTCATCTCGACGAAGCACTGGTTCAGCATGTCGAGCACCACGCCGGCGGGATGCGAGGCGGAGAGCGAAGTGAAGCCGCGCAGGTCGGCGAGCAGGATGGTGACGTCGCGGTGCGAGAAGTTCTCGACGGTGCGCGCGCGGCGATGCTCGCCGGCGAGGCCGGAGAGCACGTTGAGGAGCCGGCTCTCGTGCTCGGCAGGCAGCGTCGCGCCGGTCGCATCGAAGACGATGTCCTCGATGCGACGCAGGGCATTGCGGATCTGCGACTCCCTCATCCCGCGCGGAGTGTACGCCCGCTCACGCGCCGAGGTCTTGCGTTTTCCTGTCTAGGAAACCCCTAGTTCGGCGGCCACATCAAGTCGATCAGGCGGAGGATGGCCGGGGCCGGCGGCCGGGCGCCGGCACGTTGAGCAGGCCGGCGAGCACGGACCGATAGAAGTCGCGGTCGGTGAACATGCAAAAGAGGGTGCAAATGCGATGCCGCTTCCCCTGATGCGTCCGGCCTATGGTTGAATCACGACCAGGGGGTTACACCATGCTCAAGACGCTGATCGCCGCCGCACTCGCTCTCGCCGCGCTACCTTCATTCGCGCAAGACGTGACGCCCGGCCTGTGGGAGATCTCGATGGAGACGCGCGTGCCGTCGGACCCGGGCTTCCAGCCCACGCCGTACACGATGACGCAGTGCTTCACCGCCGCCGATGCCAAGGATCCGGGCGCGCTCTTCTACAAGATGGGCAACCCTGGCGCCTCCAACTGCCGCTTCCAGGACCGCAACTACCACGGCAGCGACTCGTTCACCTTCTCGATGACGTGCACGGGCACCTATAACCTTCGCTCGACCGGCGAGGTGAAGTTCACGAAGGAAACCATGGACGGCACGGTGAACGCGACGGCCAGCATCGGCGACCGCGACGTCGAGACGCAGAACAAGCTCAGCGCGCGACGCGTCGGCGGCTGCTGAAGCTCCACATCGGCGAGGAACGCACGACGATCGGCGCGGCCGAGCTCGCCGTCGGCGTGCGCTCCATCTCCGCGCTCGGGGTCGAGGACGCGATCGCGCTGATCGAGGACGAGATCGCGCGCGTGCGGCCGAGCGTGCCCGACACGCTGCAGACGAGCGACGCGCACATCCGCGCGCTCGCGGCCGGTCTCAACCCGTTCACCATCGAAGCGGTCGAGCAGGACTTCCAGCGCCTCGCCGCGCGCGCCATTCCGCCGGCGCTCATCATCCTGCGCGAGCTGATGCACCACCTGCACGTAAAGGCGATTCGCCTGGTCTAGACGGTCAAGGGCGCGCCTCGGCGACGCGCACCACCGTGCCGCGCGTGATGCGCACGAGATCGTCGTATGTGAGGCGGAACACGGTGTGCGGATGCCCGGCGGCTGCCCAGATATCGGCGTAGGCGGCGAGCGATTCTTCGACGAAGGTACGAAGCGGCTCGGCGTGGCCTACCGGCGCGACGCCGCCGATCGCGAAGCCCGTCGCACGCCGCACGAAGTCGGCGTCGGCCTTGCCGACCGGCTCGCCGGCGAGCAGCGCCAGGCGATCAAGGTCGACGCGCTTGGCGCCGGAGGACATGACGAGGAGCGGCGCGCCGGACTGCAGGCGGAAGACGAGCGAGTTGGCGATCTGGCCGACGTCGCAGCCGAGGAAGTCCGCCGCCGCCTTCGCGGTGCGCGCTGCGCCGGGCAGCTCGACGATCTCCGCGGCCAGGCGGGCGTGGTCCAGCGCTTTTCGAACGCGCAGGACGCTCGCCGAATTCAGTACCTCGGACAGGTCTAGTAACCGGTCGAGCGGTCGACGACTTCTTTGAGCGGCTTGCCGTCGAGGAAGCGGCCGAGGTTTTCGACGAACAGCCTGGCGACGAAGCGGTCGCGCTGCGGATGCGGGCCGCCGATGTGCGGCAGGACGATGATGCCGTCGGTTTTCCAGAACGGATGCTCCGCGGGCAGCGGTTCCTGGCGGAAGACGTCGAGCATGGCGCCGGCGATCTTCTTCGCCTTCACCGCGGCGACCAGATCGTCGTCCTTGATCAGGTGGCCGCGGCCGAAGTTGAGCAGCCACGCGGTCGGCTTCATCATCGCCAGGCGCTCCGCGTTCATGAAGTTGTCGGTGTCCGGCGTAGCCGGCAGCAGCAAAAGGACGAAGTCGGACTGCGCGAGCACCCTCGGCGTCTCGTGCGCGCTCTGGCGCCGCGTGCCGAGGACGCGCATGCCGAGCGCTTCGGCGAGTCGCGCGACGCGCTGGCCGATGGCGCCCATGCCCAGGATACCGAGCGTCTTGCCGGTGAGCGGCTGCGCCACGGTACGTACCCATTTCGACTGCTTCTGGTTCTCCACCGCCTGGGCGAAGGGCTTCGCCACGTAGAAGATGGCGCCGAGGATGTTCTCGGGCATCGACTCCTCGTGCGTGCCGCGCGCGCAGGTGAGGGCGAGCTTCGCCGGCAGGTCGGGGAGCGCGAGCCATTGCTCGACGCCCGCGGTCATGGCCTGCGCCCAGCGCAGCTTCGGCATCTTCGAAAGAAGTCCCGGCGGCACGTCGTAGGCCATCATCGCCTCCGTGCGCGCGAGCTGCTCCGCGCCCGGCTTCTCCTTGCGCGGCAGCGTGTCGATGGCGACGCGGTCGGCGAGGCCCGCCGCCTTGATCGCGTCGACGTAGGCGGCGGTGGAATCGGTCCAGAGCAGGATGTTTGTGCGGTTCACGGGGTAGATTATCGGGGATGCGGCTGCGCGACGGCACCGAGGCAGCGATCCGCCCGATCCGGCCGGACGACAAGGCGCGCCTGCGGGAGGCGTTTCGCGGCCTCGAACCGGCGACCATCCATACGCGCTTCTTCCACGCGAAGAAGGACGTGACCGACGAGGAGTTGCGCAAGCTCACCGAGTTCGACCCGGCGAAGGAAGCGGCCCTGGCGGTGACCGTCGGTGAGCGGATCGTCGCGGTCGGCCGCTACATCGTGATCGGCGATGGCTGCGCGGAGGTCGCCTTCATCGTGGAGGAGGACTACCAGCGCAATGGGCTCGCGGGCCTGCTATTGCGCGAGCTCGCCCAGATCGCGCGCGCAAGGGGATTGGCGCGGTTCGAGGCGTTCGTCCTGCCGGAGAACCACGCCATGCTGCGCGTGTTCGAGCGCAGCGGCCTCGCGATGAAACGCGCTTACGCGGACGGCGCCGTGCAGCTGACGCTCGAGCTCGGCTAGCGCCGGCGCTTCTTCGCCTTGGCGCGCGGGCCTTTCGGCTGCTGCGACACGGCGATCTCCTCGCCAGTGTGGCCCTCGAGCTTGGGCGTGATGTTGTCGTTGATCCACTTCGCGTCCCACCATTCCACCGGCAGGACGGCCACGCCGTCGAGATAGACGCCGAAGTGCAGGTGGTCGCCGGCCGCCAGCCCGGTTTGCCCGCTCTTGCCGATCACCTGTCGCGCCTGGACCGCGTCGCCCACTTTTACGTCGATCGAGCTGAGATGCCCGTACACCGTGTACAGGCCGAGGCCGTGGTCGATCATCACGCAGTTGCCGTAGATGCCGTTGTCGCCGGCGAACGCCACCTTGCCGCTGTTCGCCGCCTCGATTGGATAGTGCTGGGTCACCGAGAGGTCGTAGCCGAGGTGGTACGCGCTGTCGACCGGCTCGCCGTTCCAGGTGTAGGTGCGAAAGTCGGCGAAGTTCGCCTCGACCTTCGAGTTGCTGAGCTGGCTGAAGGCGCCCTTCCACAGGATCTGCGGCGTGGCGTTCCTCGTCACCTCGACGATCTTGCCCTCGTTCTGCTTGCGCAGCGTCCGGTTCACGGCGATGAAGACGTCCTTCACCGAGCCCTGGCGCGCGCCCGCGTCGGCAAGCGGCGCGACCTTGCTCTGCATGAAGTTCTCGGTGAGCGCGATGGTGCTCTTCTTGTACTTCACGTTCTTCAGCTCGTAGACGAGCGGCACCTCGCGGCTGTTGCCGGCCTTGTCGGTGGCGACCAGCTTCGCGCGCACGTCGGCCGGCGCGTCGTACGGATGCGCGAAGAGCGCGAAGAAGCGCTCGGGCTGGCCCTGGATGGCGCCCTTGAAGCCGGGGAAGAAATGCTCGCCGATCTTCACGCCGCTCACCGCGGTATCGGGCGAGGCCTGGTAGACGATGGCGCCGACGCCGCCAAAGTTGATGTAGCGGTCGTCCGCGATCAGCTCGACCGTCGGCGGCGTGAGGTCGATCGTCAGGTTCTTCTGCACCACCGCCTCGTTGCCGCGGAAGAGCGAGGCGTCGCGCGCCACGATCTTCAGCGTGGCCGGGCCTTCCTTGGTGCCCTTCGGCAGCACGAGGCTGATTTTCTTCTCCACCACCGGCTGCGCGAAGGTCTCCGAGGCGAGCGTGGTGTCGCCGAGCATGACGGTGAGCGACTTCAGGCCTGAGCCGGTATCGCTGACGCGCAGCTCGAGCGGCGCGCTGCCGACCGCGTCGGTGTCGGGCGTGAGCGCGATCTTCGGCGGCTCCGACTCGAAGCGCGCGTGATACTTGATGCCGGCGGCGATCAGGCCGATGGCGAGGACGACGACGAGGGCGAGGAAAACCGGAAGCTTCCGGCGAGGGCGATCGTTGGAGTAGATGCTCATTTCAGGAGGAAAACCGCGGTAGCGCGGGCGCCATTCTAATCCGGATCACCCGCCGCAATGGGACCTTGGTCGTATTCGCGACGAGCGTGATCGCCGAGAGAATGAACGGTCTCCACCGCAGGAGTTCCGCCATGACCGCACGCACACTCGCCCTCGCCGCCAGCGTGGCCTTCACCGCGCTCGGCGCCCGCGCCGACTATCCCGACCACCCCGTCCGCATCGTGGTGCCGTTCGCCGCCGGGTCCGGCACCGACGTCGTCGCCCGCGCCACGGCCGGCGCCATCGCGAAGCGCACGAAGGCGCCGGTTTCCGTCGAAAACCGCGCCGGCGCCAATGGCATCACGGGCACGGCAGCCGTCGCCAAGGCGGCACCCGACGGCTACACGCTCCTCTTGACGGGAAGCGCGTTCACGCTCGCGCCCTATTCGCGCAAGACGCCGACCTACGATCCGCTCAAGGACTTCGTCCCCGTGGCGCGCATCGCGGTCGTTCCGCTGGTCGTGGTGACGAGCGCGAAGTCGCCTTACAAGACGTTCGACGAGCTGGTCGCCGCCATGCGGCAGAACCCCGCCAAGGTGCGCTACGCGACGTCCGGCAAGGGCACGGTGAGCCACCTCGAGGTCGAGCTGGTGAACCACCACTTCAAGGTACAGGCGCAGGACCACGCTTATCCGAGCGACACCGACGCCCTCGCCGCGACCGTCGCCGGGGAGGTCGACTTCGTCCTGGCGAGCTACCCGCTCGCCGAGCGGCAGATCAATTCCGGCGCGCTGCGAGCGCTCGCCCTGGGATCCAGCGCGCGGCTGGCGACGCGTCCGGAGGTGCCCACGCTCGCCGAAGTCATGCGGCGCCCGGGCTACGAGGCGAGCGCCTGGTTCGGCATGCTGGCGCCGCGCGGCCTGCCGGTGGACGTGATCACGCGGCTCGAGGAAGAGGTCGAGCTCGAGCTCGAGGTGCCCGAGGTACGGGAGAAGATCGAGCGCGTCGGCGCTCGCCCCGCCTTCCTGCGCTCGGCGCCGTTCGGCGGGCAGCTCGGCTACGAGTACCGCAAGTGGGCCCTCGTGACGAAAGCCATGCAGTAGCCCGTGTATTCGGCCGACCAGGCACTGGCGCGCCTCATCGCCGGCAACGAGCGATTCGTTCGCGGCAAGGCGCGCTTTCCCACGGTCAAGAAAGCGGTTCTCGCGCGGCTGGCGAAGCGGCAGCGGCCCTACGCCACCCTCGTCGGCTGCAGCGATTCGCGGGTGCCGCCGGAGCTGCTGTTCGATACCGGCTTCGGCGAATTGTTCGTCGTGCGCGTCGCGGGCAACGTGATGTCGGCGGAGGTCATGGGCTCGCTGCAGTACGCCGGGGTGCACCTGCATACGCCGCTCTTCGTGGTGCTGGGCCACGAGGGGTGCGGCGCGGTGCAGGCGGCGCTCGCCATGAAACTCCACGGCGCACGCGAACGCAGCCGCATCGAGGTCGTCCTGCGCAACATGCTTCCCGGATTGCGAGGCTTGCGGCCCGCGAAAAGCGCGGCAGCCCGTCTCGACGCGGCAGTCGAGGCCAACGTGCGCTGGTCGATGCGCCAGATCCTGGAGACGCCGGAAGGCAAGGCCCGGGTCGCCGAAGGCGTCCTGAAGCTGGTCGGCGCGGTGTTCGAGATCCGCACCGGGCGCGTGCGATTCCTCGGCTAGCCCACGACGGTGATGCGGCCGTGCATCTCCTCGTGCCCCGAGCCGCAGAAGATGTCGCACAGGAACGTGAAATCACCGGTCTTGTCCGGGGTGAATTCCACCCGCGTCACCTTTCCGGGGATCATGTCGCCGCGCACGTTGAAGTCCGGCAGGTTGAAACCCATGACGACGTCCCGGCTGGTGAGCTCCAGGACGACGCGCTCGCCTTTCTTCAGCTTCAGGTTGCCCGGCGCGTACTCGAAGCGCTTGGCGCTCACCTTGATCACCTTCGCTTTCGGCGCCGCCTGGGCGCCGAGGTAGGCCGCGGCCAAGCCGAGCGCGACGAGGACCGCTATTCCGAATCTGGTCTTCATCGCTCAGGCCTTAAGCACCGGGAATTCGGTGATCTCGTAGCGCGCCTCGTCCACGTCCGCGTCGACCTGGCGAAACCCGAGGCCCTTGTACGGCTGCGCCGGATCCCACGGCAGCGGCGTGCGGTTGGGCTGCGAGCCCGGCGCGGGGAGCGGGAACATGAGGCCCTTCGCCGCGTGGTGGGCGATGTGGCCGGTCATGTGATGGTGCTCCTGGTGGATATGGCCGTAGAACACCGTGGCGTTGGGGTACGGCATGAGGAGCTCGATCGCCTTCGCGCCGTCGCGCGTCGCCCAGTCCCACTGCGGCACGAGGTCGAAGAGCGGGCGGTGGGTGAAGAGGACGATCGGCTTCTGGGCCGGCTGCGTCTTGAGGTCGGCCGCCAGCCAGGCGAGCTGCTCGTCGCCGATCTGCGCGCGCGGATCGGAGACGTTGTCGACGACGACGAAGTGCACGCCCTTGTGGTCGAAGCTGTAGTGCGTGCGGCCGAAGAACTCCTGGAAGGCTTTTCCGTTGTCGAGCGAGGCGTCGTGCTCGCCGGGCATGAAGTAGAGCGTCTTCACGTCGAGCTCGCCGACGATCCTCTTGAACTCGCCGAGGCGCTTGCGGCGCTCGACCGGGTTGTCCGTGGTGTGCGTGAGATCGCCCGTGAACATGATGAAGTCCGGCTTCTCGCCGAGGCTGTTGATCGAGCGCACCGTCTTAGGCAGCGTGCCCTTCGCGTCCGGGTTCGGCGCCCCTTCGAAGCCCCAGTGCGTGTCAGACAGTTGCAAGAAGAAGAAGTCGTCGTCGCCGTGCGCGTTCGCCATGCCCGGCAGCGCGGAGCCGAACACCACGCCCACGCCGCCGATGCCCGCCAGCTTGAGAAAGTCCCGCCTGCCCATGCGATGTTTCATTCGTGCCTCCTGATCCGCGGTTGAAGTAAAGTCGCCTGCCCTACGCCGTAGATACCGGCGGCGCGAGGCGGCTATTCCCGGGAATAAAAGGCGCGGCGGGGGCGGTATAGCGCATATGGCCAAGATCCATGTGCTTGCCACGACCAGAAAGGAAACGCGTCCCTTAGTGACCGACGAGCGCAGCAGGGCGCAGCGATTCGAGCGGATATTCGTGCCCCATCTGGATGCGGCCTACGACTTTGCGCGCTGGCTCTCGCGCGACGAGCGCACCGCCGAGGACATCTGCCAGGAAGCCTGCCTGCGCGCGTTCAAGTCGCTCGACAGCTTCCAGGGCGAGAGCGGCCGCGCGTGGCTGCTCGCGATCGTGCGCAACACCTATTACACGTGGTTCACGAAGAACAAGGCCGACGCTGCGGCCGTGCCCTTCGACGAAGACGGCACCATCGCCGGCGCCGAGCTCGAGGCGCCGGTCGAATCGATCGAGCGCATCCTGCAGCAGCGCGACGCGCGCCGCCGCGTCAACGCGGCGCTCGAGCGCCTGCCGCAGGAGTTCCGCGAGGTGATCGTGCTGCGCGAGCTCGAGGACCTCTCCTACAAGGAGATCGCGGAGGTGGCGCACGTGCCGATCGGCACCGTGATGTCGCGGCTCGCGCGCGCGCGGAAGCTCCTGCTGCAGCACCTGCAAAATACCGAGGAGTCCTGACATGGACTGCACCGAGACCCAGCGTCGCCTCCACGCCTACCTCGACCAGGAAGCCGACCGGCCGACCGCCACGGCCATCGGCCAGCACCTCGACTCGTGCGCGCGCTGCCAGGCCGTGTTCGCGACGCAATCGGCGCTGCGCAACGGGATCCGCCGGCACGCGGACTACCACCACGGCGCGCCGCGCGAGCTCGCCGAGCGCATTCGCGCGCGCGTCGGCGGCGAGCACAAGCCGCGCTGGCAATGGCCCTCCCTCGGGCAATGGCTGTCGATCGGCGCCGCCGCGGCGGCGGCCGCGGTGATCTCGTGGACGGCGGCGATCCAGTATGCAGACGCGCCCTCCAACCCGGTGGCCGAGCAGGTCCTCGCCGCCCACGCGCGCTCCATCGTCACCGGCCAGCAGATGCAGGTGGCGAGCTCCGACCAGCACACGGTGAAACCGTGGCTCTCGAGCAAGCTCGATTTCTCGCTGCCGGTGCCGGACCTCGCCGGCGCGGGATTCCCGCTCGCCGGCGGGCGCCTCGACTATCTCGACAACCGCGCCGTCGCGGCCCTCGTCTACCGCTCGCGACAGCACGTCATCGACCTCTTCGTCTGGCCAGACGCCAAGGCGGGCGACGAGGCGCCACGCACGCTGTCCAAGCAGGGCTACCACGTGCTCTGGTGGAAGCAGGACGGCATGAACTACTGGGCGATCTCGGACGTGAACGCCGCCGACCTGAAGGCGTTCTCCGAGGCCTACGCCAGCGCGAAGTAGCGTGCCGCATCACCTGCGCATCGCGCGGCCGGTGAGCGACCTCGCGCGCAGCGCCGGCATGTATTGCCGCGGCCTCGGCTTCACGGTGATCGACCGCTTCGAGGACCACGCGGGATTCGACGGCGTCATGCTGGGCATTCCCGGCGCGGCCTACCACCTGGAGCTGACCCATTGCCGCGAGCGGCACGTCACGCCGACGGCAGAGGATCTGCTCGTGTTCTACGTCCCCGAAGCGGCCGAGTGGGAGGCGGCGTGCACACGCCTGCAAGGCGCCGGATTCAAGCCGGTCGCGCCATTCAATCCGTATTGGGGCGTGCTCGGTCGCACCTTCGAGGATCCGGACGGCTACCGGATCGTGCTGCAGCGGGAGCGCTGGAAATAAATCAGGCGGAGGGCCGGTATCCCTCCGCATGCATCCCAAAACCCGCGACTTCCTCAGCTGGCTGATTGCCGTCCTCGCCATCGGCGCCATCGTCGGCGGCGCCTTCCTCACCCTCGCCGCGCTGCGCCCGCCCAATGAGCCGATCCCGTTCGACGCCACCGACGTCACCGGCGTCGACTGGGGACGCGATTTCCAGCTGATCGGCGACGACGGCCGCGCGCGGGAGCTGGCGGATTTCCGCGGCAAGGTGGTCGCGCTCTACTTCGGCTACACGCGCTGTCCCGACGTCTGCCCGGCGACCATGGCCACGCTCGCGCAGGCGGTGCGCCTGCTCGGGCCGGACGGCGCTCGCGTGCAGGCGCTCTTCGTCACCGTCGACCCGCGGCATGACAGTCCCGCGCTGCTCGGCCGATACGTGCGCACGTTCGATGAGAATTTTCTCGGCCTCTACGGCGACCGCCCGGCGATCGCGCGCACGGCGCAGGAATTCAAGGTCGAAGTCGGCGAGCACCATTCCATCCCGGTATTCCTCCTCGACGGCAGCGGGCGGCTGCGGCTCGTCGTGCATCCCGAAGCGAGCGCCGAATCGATCGCGCAGGACATGCGCGCCTTATTCCCGGCGAAATAACGCCGCGCGCGCGGCGGTATTGGCGTTTACCTACAACGGAGGTTCACCATGACGCCAAGACGCTTCGCTTTTCTCTTCCTTTTCGCCGCGCTCTGCGCCGGCTGCGCCAGCGGGGGCGCGACCGACTGGTATGCGATCGGCGCGCGCGATGGGCGCCTCGGCGCCTTTCCGCAGGACGACTATATGCAGTCGCGATTCAGCACGCCGGCCGATCGCGCGCAGTACCTGCGCGGCTGGGACGCCGGGTACCGGGGCGTTGCGATTTCTATTCCGCGCAATCGAGTGGGCGAAACTCCGGGCTGATCGCGAAATAGATTCCGGTCGTCCATCGGTACTGCCTCCTGAGAACCACAACGGAGGCAACCGATGGACAAGTCCGGAAGAATTTTCGTCACGGCGGCATCTCTCCTCGCGGCCAGCGGCGCGGCGCGGGCGGATGTCACCTACCAAGCGCCCGGCACGGATACCACGCTCTACGTGCGCGGCTACGTGAAGGCGGACGCGATCTGGAGCAACCACAGCGCCGGCGTCGACAGCGTCGCCGACCAGGAGCTCCTGCCGGGTTCGATTCCCGTCGGCCCGACGGCCGGCCAGCACAAGACGGACCAGGTCACCTTCCACGCGCGCCAGACTCGCCTGGGCCTCGGCACCGGCACGCCGACCGGATACGGCGACCTGACGACGTACGTCGAAGGCGACTTCTTCGGCGCAGACGGCAACGAGTCGTCGAATTCGCACGGCTTTCGCCTGCGTCACGCCTACGGCGCGCTCGGAAAGCTGCTCGCCGGCCAGACGTGGACCAACTTCTTCAACGATCAGGCGTACATCGAGACGCTCGACTTCGGCGGCCCGTCCGGCGAGATCTTCGTGCGCCAGGCGCAGTTCCGCTGGACGGAGAAGTACGCGAGCGGCGACTGGTCCGTGTCGGCCGAGAGTCCCGAATCGGTGATCGCCGTGCCGGGCAGCGCGACGCCATTGCGCTCGGACAGCGACCACGCGCCCGACTTCACCGCTCGAGTGCGCCACCACATCGGGCGCGCGGTGTACTCGGCAGGCGCGCTCGGCCGGAACGTCCACGTCGATTCGGCGTCGCTCGGCGCGAACAGCGGCCGCTGGGGCGGCGCGCTCAACTTCTCGGGCATCGCGCCGGTCGGCGCACGCGACGACCTGCGCTTCGACGTCAACGCCGGCAACGCCATCGGCCGCTACCAGGTCGGCGGCTTCTTCCCCGACGGCTACCTCGACGCGAGCGGCAAGCTCGAGCTCGCGCACCAGGCGAGCGGCTACGTCGCCTACCGGCACTTCTGGACGCCGCAGCTGCGGAGCACTTTCGAGTATTCGGCCGCGAATTCCGCGCCGCCCGCCGGCACCGCCGTCGGCATCAACAAGTCCGACCGCTCGCAGCACATCAACCTGATCTGGAGCCCGGTCCCCGCAGTCAACGTCGGCGGCGAGCTCATCCATGCGCAACGCACGGTAGTCGGCGGCGACCAGGGCACGCTCAACCGCCTCCAGTTTTCCGCGCAATACAGCTTTTAACCCACCACCAAGGAGAAACCCATGAAGACCGTCGTTACCGCAGTGCTTCTCGCGCTTTCCCTCTCGGCCTGCGCCGGCCTGGCCGATTCAAGCCGCGGCTCGACCGCATCGCCGTCGAAAGGGGCCAGTGCCCCGGCCCGGGATTACGGCATGCGCGACGCGACGCGCGACTATCCGTACAGCCCCGCGTACTGATCATGCGGCGCGAGGCGGCTCGGTCCCGCCGTGTGACGACGTCGAGGCCGGCCTTCGACGCTTCGCCGGCGAAAAGTACGGGCCGATTGAGACGGGCCCAGTGCCTCGCCTTCGTTTCGAATGTGGCGTCCCGGTGGGGTCACAGCCAGCGTAAGCGTTGTTTCGCACGGCGGATTCGGAGCCGCTCGGCAAGGACCGAGGATGACCGGTGTCCTGACGCAAATCGCAGAAGGCTGAGGGCGGGGAGCCGCTATCCCAGGACTGGCACTGCAGCGCGCGTAATCGGGTCGGAACGTACAATGGGCGACTGATGTCGAAGAGCAGCGAAAAGGCCTACGAAGCAATTCGCAACGGAATACTGAAGAGGGATTTTTCGCCAGGCTTTCACCTGCGCGAAAAGGACATCTCGAAGACGGTCGGCGTGAGCCGCACGCCGGTGCGCGAGGCGCTGAGAAGGCTGGCGGCTGAAGGGTATGCCGAATTCGTCCCCAACCGGGGCGTCTTCGTGGCCAGGTGGTCGAGCCGCTCGCTATCGGATCTGATAGACGTCCGCGCGGAGCTAGCCGCAATGGCCGGGCGGCTCGCCGCGAGCCGCATTCGCCGTGAAGACCTGGACGCGCTCACCAAACTGAATCACGCCATGACGCGTCTGTCCGTGCGCAAGGACCCGGGCTATCTGACCAAGGCAGCGAAATTCAACCTCGAGTTTCACAACATCATCTTCAAGGCGGCAGGGAACGAATGGTTGATCCTTCTCATGAGGCAGACCGCCCTGCTGCCCATGGTGCACGGAGCACACCACCAATACACGGCCGACGATTGGCGGCGAGGCACCGAGCACTACCGGGAGCTGATCGATGCACTCGCCTCAGGCGACGGCGAATGGGCGGCTGCCATGCTCCATGCCCATTTCCACGCCTCCAAGCACGCGCTGCTTCGGAACAAGAAGGCGCCGGCCCGCACGCCGCGCCGCGTACGCTAGGCGACCTGCTCGGCCGGTGGTCTGTAGCCGTACTTGGCTCGCGCTTCCTGGAGCGTTACGAAGCCCTGGCGTAGATCCTCTTCGATGCGCGCACGGTCTCTCTTCCGTGGGTCGCCATAGCCGCCGCCACCGGCTTCCAAAATCTCCAGCACATCGCCAGGCCGCATCTCGTAGCGCCCCTTGGCATGGATGTCCTGACCGTTGAGCAGGTAGCGGCGAAGACTGCCCGGTCCCCCGCCGCACACCCCTTGCGCCGGAAATTCGGTTCGGGTCCCGACGGTAAAGATGGTCATCGCCTGCCCGGTCTCGTTGCGCAGAACTATGTGCTGTCCCAGACCGCCGCGGTACTGTCCGGGGCCGCCGGAATCGATCCTCAGATTGCGCGATACCACCCTCATGCCGGTGGCGAGTTCCCACGTCTCCGTCGGCATCACCATCATGTTCGAGGGTGCCGGCGTCGTCGGCGTTCCGTCTAGGCCCTCCAGTGCCCCGAACCCGCCCGCCGAGAAGAACAGCGTCGTGAATGCGCGGCCCTGCCGGTCGCGGCCCATGACGTTGAGCACGCTCATCATGCCGGGATCGCCCTGCACGCGGTTGGGCAGCGCGTTGGCGAGGGCGCCGAAGATCAGCGGCTGCACGAAGTGCCCGACCAGCAGTCGCGCGCCGGTCGCGGCCGGCGGCTGCGCGTTCAGAATGCAGTTCGCCGGCGCCGCCACGTCGATCGGCACCACGGAGCCTTCGTTGTTCGGCACGTTCGGCAGGACCAGCGCCTTTATCGCGTACACGGCCATCGCGCGCGTGTAGCACAGCGGCACGTTGATCGCCGCCGGGACGCACGGCCCCGTACCGGCGAAGTCGATGGCGAGGCGTTCCCCCTCGACAGTCACCGTGCAGGCGAGTTCGACCGGGGCGCCGAAGCCCTCGACGTTGATGCGATGGGAGTAATGGCCATCCGGTATCTGGCGGATCGCCTTCCGCATTGCCGCCTGGGATTGCTCGATGACCCGGTCGGAGATCGGGTCGAGGTCTTCAAGGCCGTATTCATCCATGAATGCGAGCAGCTCGCGGCAACCCACCTCGGTCGCCGCCACGTTCGCCATCAGATCGCCGATCACCTGGTCGGGCACGCGCACGTTCTTACGGATGAGCTCGACCAGCTCGTCGTTCATCTTGCCTTCGCGAACGATCTTCGTGATGGGAATCTGTAGCCCCTCCTCGTACATGTCGGCGTTGATAGCCGACAGGCCTCGGCCGCCGATGTCCGGCAGGTGGCTGATGCTCATCGCGTAGCCGACGATGCGCCCGTCGCGGAAGGCGGGTCGCATCACATTCACGTCCCAAAGATGCCCGGTCCCCATCCAGATGTCGTTCGTGAGGATGACATCTCCCGGACGCAGAGCCTCGGGCGGAAAGCGCTCGAGCATGTGCTTCATGGTCAGCGGCGCCGTGCCGATAAACACGGGCACGCTCATCGTGCCCTGCGCCAGGCTGCGGCCGCGGCGGTCGAAGAGGACGCAGGACAGATCGTAGTTCTCGCGCGCCACCGTGGAGAAAGAGGTGCGCACCAGCGTCTGCACGATCTCGTTTGTGATCGAGATCAGCCGGTCCCAAAGGATCCCGAGGCTGACGGCATCGACGGCGGCCGAGCTGGCTCTGTTCATTGAGACGCGATCTCCGCGATCATGTTGCCGAATCGATCGATGCGCGCGCGGTCGCCGACGCCCAGCACGCAGGTTGATTCCCGCTCTTCCACTAGCCCCGGACCCTCGATGACTGCACCTGGAGCGAGTGCATAACGGTCGTAGACGGCGCAGTCCACATATCCGCCCGCCTCCGGGAAGTAGGCCCGGCGCGTGCCTTTCCTTGCGTCCACGGCGGCCGGGGTGCCTCGCACGCTCCAGTCGTTGTCGAAGCGAGGCGTCGGCCCCCTGACCTCGATCTTCCAGTTCAGGATCTCGACCGGCTCGTCGAGAAAGGCGAGCGAGAAGATGCGCTGGTACGCCTGGCCGTAGAGTTGCCCGAGCCGGTCGAAGCATTCCGCCGCGTCGACGTCCTCGGGCAGCGCCACTTCGATCTCGTACCCTTGGCCGCTGTAGCGCATATCGAGCTGCCGATGCGCCACGACCTGCGCGGGTGCGATGCCGGCGGCCCACAGCACGCGCTCGGCCTCGGCCTGGAGCTCGTCGAAGTAGGCGGCGAAGCCTTCGCGCGACAGATCGCTCAGGCGCACCCGGCGCGTGCGCGCGAGCTGGTACGAAATCGGAGACACCAGCATGCCAATCGCCGACATCACCCCGGAGCCGGCCGGGAACACCACCTGCGGTATTCGCAGCTTGCGCGCGATGCGGGCCGCGTGCGCCGGGCCGCATCCGCCGAAAGCCACCATGCTGCTGCTGCGGTAGTCGAACCCTATGTCGGACGCGTGGACGCGAAAAGCGCGCGCGACATCTTCGTTGATCGTCTCGTGGATACCCCACGCGGCCCTCGGCGTGTCCACTTTAAGGGACGCCGAAATGTGCGCGTCGATCACCGACCGGCCCGCGGCCTCGTCCAGACGCATGCTGCCGCCGAGGAACGAACCCGGATCGAAAAATCCCAGCGTCAAGTTGGCATCCGTGAGCGTGGGCGACGAGCCGCCGCGGCGATAGCAGGCCGGGCCGGGC
>Ga0070681_10001609_pt1 | contig 20102 bp, 17 predicted proteins | sample KBSC83BmetaG_FD_65650 | JGI IMG/M metagenome (GOLD analysis project Ga0070681, IMG submission 65650) | Corn rhizosphere microbial communities from Kellogg Biological Station, Michigan, USA - KBS C8-3B metaG | ecosystem: Host-associated > Plants > Roots > Rhizosphere | place: USA: Michigan... | reverse complement strand
CGCTACGCCCGCTTGCCCTCGACCAAGAGGTGCTCGAGCCACGCCTCGGGCAGCAATTGCCGCAGCGTGCGGCGCTCGCCGCCCGGCATCAGCACGACGCATTCCATGTTGCGCCGGTCGATCTGCACGAGGAGCTCGCGGCAGCGGCCGCACGGCGCGACGACGCGCTCGTCGTCGACCGCGACGATGCGCCGCACGCAGGTCTCGCGATGCTTCAGCATCTCGGCGACCGCCGAATGCTCGGCGCAAAAGCCGATGCCGCACGCGAGGTCGAGGTTGATGCCGGTGTAGAGGTGGCCCGCGTCGGTGACCAGCGCCGCGCCCACGGCGGCGGCGGTCAACGAGGGCTTCAAGAGCGCGAATTCGCCGACGAGCCGCTTCGCCTCGTCGGTCAGCTCCGCGTCGGAGAGCTCAAGCGGCTTTGCCGTCGCATCCACCGATCTTCAAATCCGCGCCGGGGTAGCCCGGCTGCAGGTCCTTGAGTCGCGACACGGTCGTCGCCTGGGGGTCGCGCACCACGATGAACGTCTGCGACAGCGTCTGCTGCCGCGGCACGATGCGCGCGTTGGTGGTGCCGTAGGAATTGAGGAGCGCGATCCGCGCCTTCGCCGCGTCCTCGGAATGGAACACGCCGGCGAGCACGGCGAACTGGCCGTTGCCGAGATCCTGCACCGTCACCTCGCCGACATCGCGTCCGCGCAGCTCGGTCGCGCGTCGCTCGGCGGCCGCGCGCGTCGCGAAGCCGTCCGCCATCACGCCGAACGCGCCGCTCACGTCCTGGCGACGTTGCGTCAGCAGGCTGCCGAGCGCGAGCGGCGTCAGGTCGCCCATCGCACGCGCGCGATCGACGTCGCTGAACGGTCCCCATTCGACGCAGACATCGGCGAGTGCCGCAACCTTGCCGGGACCGAGCGCCGCGACCTCGCGCGGCGTCAGCAGCTTGATCTTGTCGGGCTGCACCTGCTCGGTGAGCCGCACGCCCTCGCCGCCGCCGACCTGGTCGAGCTCGATGTAGCCGAACAGCGAGAGGTTGGCGAGGAGCAGCAGGACGAGGATCGTGCGCATCGGGTCAGTCGGCGAGGGCCAGCACGCCGTCGAGCACGAGATTATCCACGACCTCGACGGGCGCCACGAGGTGCGGGGCGATCTCGCGCGCGGCGCCGCCCGCGACGTAGACGCGCACCGGCGCGCCATCGGCGGCCGCCAGTCGCGCGCGCGTCTCCGCCACCGCGCCGCACACGGCGCGCACGACGCCGGTCGCGGCCGCGTCGGCGTCGTTGACGGGGAACTCCTTGACGCGGCCGCCGCCGGTGCGCGCCTGGGGCATCGCATCCGCCAGCGTCTTCAGCATCGCGTGCAGCCCCGGCATCATGATGCCGCCGCGAAAATGCCCGTCGGCGTCGAGCGCGTCGACGGTGACGCTGGTTCCGGCATTGACGACGACGCAGGCGTCGCCGCCGTCGTCGCGCGCGCTGCGCCGGCGTGCGGCGATCAGCGACGCCCAGCGGTCGGCGCCGAGCTCGTTCTGGCGATAGTCGTTGACGATGCCGCCGCCCTGCGACGCGGGGCGCAGCCATTCGATACCGGCGCGCCAGCGCGCAAGCTGGCCCTCGACGCGCACGCGCTGCGCTTCACCGGCGGTGTTGACGCCGACGACGCGCGCGGGACGCGGCAGGTTCTGCCAGTCGCGCAACATCAAGGTGCCGATCTCCGCATTGGCGACGCCGCCCTGCTTCAGCCATCCGTGCGGGCTCGCGAGCCCCCACTTCAACCGGCTGGCGCCGACGTCGATGCAGAGGATCACGCGCGGCGGAGGGAGATCTCGCCTGAGAGGAAACGCGAGCGCCGCGGGCCGTCGGCGAGCACCAGCGCGCCGCTCGCGTCGACGCCGGCGACCGTGCCCTTGACGGCGGCGCCGTCGGGAAGGATCAGCTTGACGGGCTTGCCCTGGTACGCGTGGCGCTGCTGCCATTCGGGCGCGAACGCCGCGAACCCGCCCTCGGCGTAGCGCTCGAGCGTCGTCGCGACCTCGTGCGCGACACGCGCGAACAGGCGGTTGCGGTCGATCGGCGGCGCGCCGCGACCGGCAACTGCGCCGAGGTCGGTGACCGCCTGCGCGATGTCCTTCTTCATCTCGCGCGGCAGGCGCACGTTGAGGCCGACGCCGACGACCACCGTCGACGGACCCAGCGCATCGCCGTTCAGTTCGACGAGGATGCCGCCGAGCTTGTGATGACGGTAAATGAGGTCGTTCGGCCACTTGAGCTCGACGCCGTCGTAACCTTCCTTCTCGAGCGCGCGCGCGACGGCGACGCCGACTGCGAGCGAAAGCCCGGCGAGGAAGCCGGCGCCCTGCTCGAAGCGCCAGCCGAGCGAGAACGTGAGGCTGCCGCCCGCGACGGCGGTCCAGGTGCGACCGCGCCGGCCGCGACCGGCCGTCTGCCATTCGGCGGCGAGCACGGCGCCGTGGATATCGCGACGCTGGCTGCGACGCAGGAGCTCGGTCGACGTCGAGTCGAGCTGATCGACGAGCTCGACCTGCAGCGCCGGTGTCGCGTAATCCATGCTCGGCCGCTCGATCGCGTTGATGCCGAGGTCGTCCTCGATGACGGGCTGCGGCTTGGGAATGATCGCGCCAGGCTTCGCCACCTTGGCGCCGAACTCGACGAGCGCGCGCCGCACCTCATTGGCGTCGAGGAAGTCGGGCGCGGCGACCAGCCGGTAGCCGCGGCCGCGGATACGCTCGAGCGCCAAGCCAGCCGTCTCGGCCTGCTTCAGCACCTGCGAGACGCGGGCACGCGTGAGCCCCACCTTGGCTGCGAGATCCTCGCCGGAGTGGAAAGCGCCGTCGGAAAGCTGGCGCAGAAGGGAAAATCCGATAGGAGTAAGCACTAACCTACGAACCTCACCGCAAGGGTCGGAATTTTAACCGATTTTGCCGAGAAATGCACGCCCATGGGGCAAAAATGCTGCGGGCGCACCCTACGGAGGAGGACATGCGGCCTCCCGCCGGACATTGCAAGTCGCGTCTCTCCGTCATTGCCGCGAATGTGACTCCGTCATTGCCGCGAAGGCTGGAAGCCAGCGCTGCACCCGTCATTCCCGCGAAGGCGGGAATCCAGCTGCTGCACCCGTCATTCCGGCGAAGGCGGGAATCCAGCTGCTGCACCCGTCATTCCCGCGAATGCGGGAATCCAGCCTTGACGACGATTCGGGCGCGCAGGCAATAGCCACGGCGCCAAGGCTGCATCCCCGCTTGCGCGGGAATGACGGCCAGTTGAGACGGCGGCGGCGACGGCTCAGAGCACGCCGCGGCGGACCTGATCCAGTTCGATGGACTCGAAAAGGGCCTGGAAGTTGCCTTCGCCGAAGCCCTGGTTGCCCTTGCGCTCGATGATCTCGAAGAAGATCGGCCCGATGACCGTCGACGTGAAGATCTGCAGCAGCATCTCGTCGTTGGCCGGCGAGCCGTCGAGCAGGATGCGGTTGCGGGCGAGGCGCGCCGTGTCCTCCCGGTGGCCGGGCAGGCGCTGGTCGAGCATCTCGTAGTACGTGTCCGGCGTGTCCTGGAAGACGACGCCCGACCGGCGCAGCGACTCGACGGTTGCGTGGATGTCGCCGGTGTCGAGCGCGACGTGCTGGATGCCCTCGCCGCGATACGCGACGAGGTATTCCTGGATCTGGCTCTTGTCGTCGCTGCTCTCGTTGATCGGGATGCGGATCCGGCCGCAGGGGCTCGTCATCGCCTTCGACTTCAATCCGGTGAGCTTGCCCTCGATGTCGAAATAGCGGACCTCGCGGAAGTTGAAGAGGCGCTCGTAGAAGCCCGCCCATTCCTGCATGCGGCCGCGGTGCACGTTGTGCGTCAGGTGGTCGATCGTGCGCAGGCCCGCGCCCGCCGGATGCTGGTCGACGCCGGGCAGCGGCACGAAGTCGATGTCGTAGATCGACACGCCGCTGCCGTCGCGCGGATAGCGGTCGACGAGGTAGATCAGCGAATCGCCGATACCCTTGATCGCCGGGATGTTGAGCTCCATCGGCCCCGGGTGGTTTGCGACGCCCCACGCGCCGCTGGCCACGCATTGCTCGTACGCGTACGCCGCGTCCTTGACGCGAAACGCGATCGCGCAGATCGACGGGCCATGCACGCGCGCGAACGACTGCGCGAACGAGTGCGGCTCGGCGTTGACGATGAAGTTGATCTCGCCCTGGCGATAGAGCAGCACGTTCTTCGAGCGGTGCCGCGCGACCGCGGTGAAGCCCATTTTCTCGAAGACGGCGCCGAGCGCGGCGGGATCGGGCGCCGCGTATTCGATGAACTCGAACCCGTCGGTGCCGAGCGGGTTGTCCCAAAGCGACTGCGGATTCGACGTGGCCATCGCGGATGCGCCCGAGCTGAATACGCGAGCTTAGCGCGCGGCTATATGGCGTGTGGAACGTTAATTGCGCATTATAGCTGTTTGGCGCAATATTATTGCTCACTCCTTACTGGATGCCTTCCGATGCCCGCGCTGCCCGATCTGGACAAGACCGATTTGAAGCTCCTCGACATCCTGCAATCGCATGGCCGGATGCAGAACAGCGACCTCGCGAAGAAGCTCAACCTGTCGCCGGCGCCGAGCCTGCGCAGGCTCGCGCGCCTGGAGGCGACCGGCGTCATCACGCATTACGCCGCGATCGTCGATCCGAAGAAGGTGGGCCTGGGCGTCATCGCGCACCTCGACGTGATGCTCGACAAGCAGGCCGAGCACGCGCGCTCGACGTTCCGCCACGCGGTGCAGCGCTGGCCCGAAGTGCTGACGGGCTACGCGCTCACCGGGCAATGGGACTATTCGCTGAAGGTCGTCGCGCGCGACCTCGACGCCTATGCGCATTTCCTGATGGACAAGGTGCTCGCGCTGCCGGTCGTCGTGAACGTGCAGTCGGCGTTCGTGCTCGAGACCGTCAAGGACACGACGGCGCTGCCCCTGCCGTGATTCGACGACCGGGTCGAGCGCCATGGCGCGGCACCGCCGCGGCGAGTACTGCCGTCACCCCGCGAATGCGGGGATCCAGCCTTGACGGCGCTGCAAGTCGATCGCGCAAGCGACGTCCGCAGCACGACGGCTAGTCCATCAGCTTCTTCGACAGGTACGTGAACTCGAGCGCCGAGCGTTTGGCGCGCTCGAGGAGGTTCGCGTCGGCGCCATGGCCGCCGTCGACGTTCTCGTAGTAGTAGAACGGCACGCCGATGTCCTCGAGGCGCGCGGCCGCCTTGCGCGCATGCGCGGGATGCACGCGGTCGTCCTTGGTCGACGTCTCGAACAGCACTTCGGGATAGGCCACGCCCGGCATCAGGTGCTGGTACGGGCTGTACTTTTCGATGTACGCGCGCTCCGCGGGGATCGACGGATCGCCGTACTCGCCGATCCACGAGGCGCCGGCGCCGATCTTCGTGTAGCGCAACATGTCGAACAGCGGCACCTGGATGACGACCGCGTGGAAGAGCTCCGGATGCTGGGTCATCGCCACGCCCATCAGCAGCCCGCCGTTCGAGCCGCCCATGATGCCGAGTCGGCGCGGGCTGGTGAGCTTGTCGTCGACGATCGCATGCGCGACCGCGAAGAAATCGTCGAACACCTTCTGGCGATTCTCCTTCAACCCCGCGCGATGCCAGCGCGGCCCGAACTCGCCGCCACCGCGGATGTTCGCGACCACCAGCACGCCGCCGCGCTCGAGCCACAGCCGGCCGAACACGCCGCTGTAGAACGGCGTCTCGGAGACCTGGAAGCCGCCGTAGGCGTAGAGCAGCGTCGGCGCGCTGCCGTTCATCACGAGATCCTTCGGCCGCACGACGAAGTACGGGATCCGCGTGCCGTCGCGCGACACCGCCCAGTGCTGCTCGACGACGTCGCGGCTCGCGTCGAATTGCGCCGGCAGGTTGCGCAGCTTGATCCGCGTGCCCTTCGCCGCGTCCACAAGCCACTGCTCGGTCGGCGTGAGGAAGCCGCGGGTGGTGACGATCGCGCGCTCGCTCGCGTCGTCGGCGGCCTCGATGTCCACCGAGCCGTCATCGGGCATGGCGACCGACTCGCGCGTCCAGCCGCGCGCGTCGTGGCGAAGGCTCACGAGCGTGCCCTTGACGTCGCGGTACAGCGCGACGAGCAGCCGCCCGCGCGTCGCGGCGACGCCGTCGAACGCCTCGTTGCGTGCGGCGCGCAGCACGACGCTCGCGCGCGCCTTCGCAGGATCTGCCTGCAGCGCGGCGAGATCGAAGCTCGCGAGGTCGCCCTCGAGGAGCCCCTGCTCCGGCACGTCCTGTTTCACCTCGATGACGACCTGGCCGTCGACGAAGCCCTTGAGCGACGAGCGCAGCGGGAAGGGCAGCTGCACCGCGCCGCGCGGCGTCAGCAGGAAGTAGCGCTCCTCGAAGTACGTCACCGCCTGCTCGACGATCACCGCGCGCGGCCGGCCGTCGGGATCGCGCAGCACGGTCGGGCCGGCCGCGACGTCGGACTTCTTGCCGCGGAACACCTCGTGCGCCGATTCGATCGGCGTGCCGCGCTTCCAGGCCTTGATGACGTAGGGGTAGCCCGAGGTTGTCAGCGTGTCGCCGCCCCAGTCGCGCCCGATGTAAAGCGTGTCCGCGTCCCACCATTCGAAGTCCTGCTTGCTCTCGGCGGCGACGAAGCCGCCGTCGACGAAGCGCTTCGCCGCGATGTCGTACTCGCGCAGCGTGACCGCATCCTTGCCGCCGTCGGACAGCTTGACGATGCAGCGCTGCATCGCCGGCGGCAGGCATTGCGCGCCCTTCCACACCCAGTTGGCCTTCTCGGCCGTGGCGACGGCGTCGAGGTCGAGCACCGTCTGCCACGCCGGTGAGCCGCTGCGATACGACTCGATCGACGTCTCGCGCCAGACGCCGCGCACCGATTTCTCGTCCTGCCAGAAATCGCGCACCGTGTCGCCGCCGGCGAAGCGGATCGCGGGGATGCGATCGCGTGTCGTCGACACGGTGAGCGCGTCCTTGTAGAGCTTCTGGTAGAGCGGCCCGGATTCGAGGGCGGCGAAGGTGTGCGCGTTCTGCTTGCGCGCCCAGTCGATCGCGCGCGGGCTGTCGGCGTCCTCCATCCAGATGTACGGGTCGGTGGCGTCGGTCATCGCAAAAGTTGCCGCGGCCTGCGCCGGCGCAGTCACCGACGGCGCGCGCTCGAGGCCCTGGCATGCGGCCAGCGCCAGCGCGGCGAGCGCGACGGCGGTGCGAATGATCGGGTGCGTCGGCGAATTCGTCGGCATGGCGTGCGGCTCGAAAAAGGCGGCAGTGTAACGCCGGCGTGCTCGCGCGCATCCAACATGGGGCTGACCGCCCGCAAAATGCCGCCGGCTAGCGAAGCCTATGATGAGGGCGGGCACACCCGCAGACCGCCGAGGACGAGACGATGACCGACGATCCAGCACCTCCACCGCGCGACCTCTCCACCGGCATCGCGCTCGACGAGCTCGACGGCGGCCGGATCGTCACGGGCCGCATCGGCGACGACGAGGTCATCGTGCTGAAGAACGGCGACGACGTCGTCGCCGTCGGCGCACATTGCACGCACTATCACGGCCCGCTCGCCGAGGGCCTCGTCGTCGACGGCACGATCCGCTGCCCGTGGCATCACGCGGCGTTCTGCCTCAGGACCGGCGAGGCGGTGCGCGCGCCCGCGCTCGACGCGATCGCCTGCTACCGCGTCGAGCGCCAGGGCGCGCGGGTGATCGTGCATGGCAAAACCGAGCCGCCGGCGCGGCCGCGCCTCGGCGATGCGCCGAAGTCGATCGTCATCGTCGGCGGCGGCGCCGCCGGCCTCGCCGCGGCGGACATGCTGCGCCGCGAAGGGTATGACGGTGCGCTGACGATGCTGTCGGCCGACGCGTCGCCGCCGGTCGATCGCCCGAATCTCTCCAAGGACTACCTCGCCGGCACCGCCGAGGAGGACTGGATCCCGCTGCGCTCGCCGGACTTTTACCGCGAAAACAGGATCGACCTCGTGCAAAACGCGCTGGTTGCGTCGCTCGACGTCGCCGCGAAGAAGGTTGCGCTCGACGACGGGCGGACGTTCTCGTTCGACGCGCTGCTCCTCGCAACCGGCGCCGAGCCCATCAAGCTCGACGTGCCCGGCGCCGCGCCGTCTCAGCTCCACTACCTGCGCAGCTTCGACGACAGCCGCGCGATCGTCGCCAAGGCGCAGCACGCCAAGCGCGCGCTCGTCATCGGCACGAGCTTCATCGGCCTCGAGGTCGCGGCGTCGCTGCGCACGCGCGGGCTCGCCGTGCACGTCGTCGGGCCGGACAAGGTGCCGCTCGAGCGCGTGATGGGCGCCGAGGTGGGCGCGCTCGTGCGCACCGTGCACGAGGAGCACGGCGTCACGTTCCACATGGGCACGACGGTGGCGCAGGTCGACGGCACGCGCGTGCGCCTGGCCGACGGCACGGCGCTCGAGATCGACCTCATCGTGCTCGGCGTCGGCGTGCGGCCGGCGCTGGGCCTCGCCGAGCGCGCGGGGCTCGCCGTCGACCGCGGCGTCGTCGTCGATGCGTACTTGCAGACGTCGAAGCCCGGCATATACGCGGCCGGCGACATCGCGCGCTGGCCCGATCCGCACAGCGGCGAGCGCATCCGTGTCGAGCACTGGGTCGTCGCCGAGCGCCAGGGGCAGGTCGCGGCGAGGAACCTGCTCGGCCAGCGCGTGCGCTACGACGCCGTGCCGTTCTTCTGGAGCGCGCACTACGACTTCGTCATCCACTACGTCGGCCACGCCGAGAAGTTCGACAAGGTCGACATCGACGGCTCGCTCGCGAAGCGCGATGCGACGGTCACCTACCGCGCGAAGGGGCGCGCGCTGGCAGTCGCGACGATCGATCGCGACATGGCGTCGCTGCGTGCCGAGGCGGCGATGGAAAAGGCGACGGCCGCGCGCTGACGCGGCCCGTCATTCCCGCAGGCGACCCTCGTTCGCGCTACTCGTTCGGCAGGAATTCGGCGATCGACAGGTAGCGCTCGCCCGTGTCGTAGTTGAAGCCGAGGATCGTCGCGCCGCGCGGAATCTCGGGCAGCTTCTGCTTGATCGCGGCGAGCGTCGCGCCGGACGAGATGCCGACCAGCATGCCTTCCTCGCGCGCGGCGCGACGCGCCATCTCCTTCGCATCGTCCGCGCTCACCTGGATCGTGCCGTCGAGCAGCTTGACGTCCATGATCGACGGAATGAAGCCGGCGCCGAGGCCCTGGATCGCGTGCGGGCCGGGCTTGCCGCCCGACAGCACCGGCGAGCCGTCGGGCTCGACGGCGAATACCTTGAGCTTCGGGAATTTCGGCTTCAGCACCTGGGCGACGGCGGTGATGTGGCCGCCGGTGCCGACGCCGGTGATGATGTAGTCGAGCCCCTGCGGAAAGTCGGCAAGAATCTCCTGTGCCGTGGTGCGCCGGTGGATGTCGACGTTGGCCGGGTTGTCGAACTGCTGTGGAATCCAGGAATTGGGTATCGTCGCGGCGAGCTCCTTCGCCCGCGCGATCGCGCCGTTCATGCCCTTTTCGCGCGGCGTCAGGTCGAAGCTCGCGCCGTACGCGAGCATCAGCCGCCGCCGCTCGACCGACATGCTCTCGGGCATCACCAGGATGAGCTTGTAGCCCTTCACCGCGGCCGCCATCGCGAGGCCGATGCCCGTGTTGCCCGAGGTCGGCTCGATGATGACGCCGCCCTTCTTGAGCGTACCGCGCTTCTCGGCGTCCTCGATCATCGCGAAGCCGATGCGGTCCTTGATCGAGCCGCCGGGGTTGGCGCGCTCCTGCTTGATCCAGACGTGGTGCGAATCGCCGAACAGGCGATTGATCCGCACGTGCGGCGTGTTGCCGATCGTCTCGAGGATGTTGTTGGCTTTCATGGGCGGGGCCTCCACGACGGGCGCGCGGATCGCGCGCGGAAAATTCATCATAGCCGAACGTCGCGCGGTCACGTTGCCGCGCCGGCATATGCTTATCGTCGCTGCGACTAACGCCGCGCGGCGCGTGCCTTCGCGCGCAGGCCCACCGCTTTCACTCCGCGAACGCCCCTCCCGCTGTTGTCGATCAGTCCGCGAGCAGCGCCAGCACCTCGGCGTGCAACGCCGGGTCGCCGCAGGCGACGACGTCCCCGCCTTCATCGCACCGCTCGCCGCGCCACGTCGTGAACACCCCGCCCGCCTCCTCGACGATCGGCATCAGCGCCTGCACGTCGTAGGCGAAGAGCGACGACTCGACGACGACGTCGACGAGGCCCATCGCCAGCAAACAGTACGCGTAGCAATCGCCGCCGAAGCGCGTCAGCCGCACGCGCGAGCGCACGCGCTCGAAGCCGGCGCGCGTCTGCGGCGTCGCGAACATGTCGGGCGTCGTCGCCGCAAGCGTCGCGTCGGCGAGCCGCGCGCACGTGCGCGTGCGCAGCGCGCGCCTTTTGCCGCCGCGACGCCATTCGGCGCCCTCGCCCGCGATCGCCACGAACGACTCGCCGACGTAGGGCTGGTGCATCACGCCGACCAGCGGCCGCGTCGCGTCGCGCAGCGCGATCAGCGTGCCCCAGTGCATCTGCCCGAGGATGAAGCTGCGCGTGCCGTCGATGGGGTCGATCACCCAGGTGTACGGTTCGCTGCCGTGCGTATGACCGTGCTCCTCACCGCGAATGCCGTGCGTCGGGTATGCCTTCGCGATCGCGCCGCGGATGATCGTCTCGGCGCCACGATCGGCCTCGGTGACGGGATCGTAGCCGCGCGCGCCGCCCTTGTCGGCGATGGCGATCGGCTCGCGGAAATGCGGGAGGATCGCGGCGCCGGCGCGCGCAGCGATGTCGAGCGCGAAGTCGCGCGCGGCGGCGAGGTCGATTGCGGAGGACACGTTGGGCTGGCTGCGAAAAGGTGAAGCGGCGATCATCCCACAACGCGCGAGGTGATGACGCGCGCCTCGCCGACGTCACTCCCGTCATTCCCGCGAATGCGGGAATCCAGTCTTGACGAGGCACACGTGACGGAACGGTTCCATCGCGGCGTCAAGGCTGGATCCCCGCATCCGCGGGGATGACGTCAAGATTCAGGCGGCGGCGAGTTGCGGCGCGCGCATCCCGCCGCGGCGTCGCACCAGCGCGAGCGTCGCCTCCAGCGCGATGAGCGCGACGGCGACGACCGCCATGATGCACACCGAGTACGCCGCCGCCTGGTTCTGGTTGCCCGAATCGTCGAGCAGCAGCACCGACACCGCGGCGAGCTGCGTCGCCGGCGTGACGATGAAGATGACAGCCGACAGCGTGACCATGCTCCGGACGAAGAAGAACACGCCGATGCTGACGAGCGCCGGCGCGACGAGCGGCAGGGTCACCGTGCGCAGCGTGCGCGCGAGCCCGCCGCCCAGGCAGGTCGACGCCTCGTCGAACACTCGGCTCACCTGGCTCATCGCCGTGGTCGCGATCAGGAAGCCCTGCGCGTGATAGTGATAGACGTTGCAGATCACGAGGATCGCGAGCGAGCCGTACAGGAAGCCGAGCGGGTTGTCCGGGCGGTTGAACGCGAGGATGTAGCCCAGCCCCAGCACCATGCCGGGCACCGCCGCCGGCAGCACCGACAGGAAGTACAGCGCCTGCGTGAGCACCGGTCCCAGGCGGCGCACGACCGCCGCGCCGACGATCACGACGACGACGCCGAGCACCGCCGCGGCGAGCGACACGCCGATGCTGGTCCACAGCGGCGCGAGCCCGTTCTGCACCTCGAAGTGGTAATGGCGCAGACTCATGCTGAGGTTGTAGGGCCACAGCGTCACGAAGCTCGCGACGACGACCACCAGCACGATCAGCGCGATCGCGCCGCAGATGAGCGCGGAGTACGCGAGCGCGACGCGATCGCGCGCCGGTGAGGGCACGACGCGCAGCGGGTCGGAGCGGTCGCCGAGCGCCGCGTGGTGGTGGCGCGCCACCCAGCGCTCGACGAACACCGCGATCGCCGCCGGCACCAGCAGCACGACGCCGATCACCGCGCCCATCGCCATGTTGCCCTGCCCCGATACCTGGTTGTAGATCTCGGTGGCGAGCACGCTGTAGTCGCCGCCGATCACCATCGGATTGCCGAAGTCGGTGATGACGATCGTGAACACCACGAACACCGCCGACATCAGGCCGTAGCGCGTCGCCGGCAGCGTCACCGTGCGGAAGATCCGCGCGCGGCCGGCGCCGAGCATCTCGGCCGACTCGTAGAGCCGCGCGTCGCCGATCGCGAGCGCCGCCGACAGGATCAGGTAGGCGTGCGGAAACGCGTAGAACACGTCGGCGACGACGATGCCGGTGAACCCGTAGATGTCGATGTCGACGCCGAAGATCCGCGCGATCGCGCCGTTGCGGCCGAGCAGGAACAGGATGCCGAGCGCCTGCAGCAGCGACGGCGCGTAGAGCGGCAGGAGCGCGATCGCGCCGAGCACGCGCCGCCCGCGCGGCAGGCAGCGCTGCATCGCGTACGCGAAGCCGTAGGCGAGCACCGTCGTGATCAGCGTCGCGCAAACCGCGACCTCGAGGCTGTTGACGAGGACGCGCGCGAACTTCGGCGTCGCGAAATAGACGGCGTAGTTGCCGAGGCCGAGTCCCTTCGGCGTGTCGAAGCTGAGCTTGAGGATTTCGGCGAGCGGCCAGACGACGAACACCAGGAGCGGCACCGCCACGCCGGCGAGCAGCAGCGCGAGGAGCGCGCGATCGCTGTCGAATGCCGGCTCGCCGGGTCGGCTTCGCGCGGCCGCGGCGGCGCTCACGGGCGATTCCGCAACGTCGGAGGGGCGGCGTTCAAAGGACGATCCATCGCGCTGCGAGCCTCGCCCGTGCCGCGCTCACGCGGCGGGCTTCTCCAGCCGCAGCAGCGCCTCGCCCGGCGCACGCAGCGCGACCGGCTGGCCCGCGGCGAGGTCGAGGCGGCTGCCCTTCAGCTCGACGATGCACGGCCGCTCGCCCGCGCGCACGACGACGCGCGTGACGCTGCCGAGGAACACCACGCGCTCGATCGTGCCTCGAATCACGCCGTTGGCGCCGTCCGCAGCGTCCGCAGCGGCGACGAGCTCGACGTGCTCGGGCCGGACGCCGAGCACCGGGCGGCCGTCGCGGTCGGGCCACGCGTTCATGCGGCCGAGGAAATCGGCGACGAAGCGGTTGGCCGGGCGGTCGTAGAGCTCGCGCGGCGGTCCCACCTGCTCGATCGCGCCGCGGTTCATCACGACGATCCGGTCGGCGAGCTCCATCGCCTCGTGCTGGTCGTGGGTGACCATCACCGTGGTGACGCGCAGCTTCGATTGCAGCGACTTGATCTCGGTGCGCAGGTCCTCGCGCACCTTGGCGTCGAGCGCCGACAGCGGCTCGTCGAGCAGCAGCACGCGCGGCTGGGGCGCGAGCGCGCGGGCGAGCGCGACGCGCTGCTGCTGGCCGCCGGAGAGCTGGTGCGGCCGGCGCTCGGCGTAATCGCGCAGGTTGACGAGGTCGAGCATCGCCTCGACGCGCGTGCGCGTCGCGTCGGCGTCCCAGCCGCGGCAGGCGAGGCCGTAGGCGATGTTGCGCGCGACGGTGAGGTTCGGGAACAGCGAATACGACTGGAACACGATGCCGAAATTGCGCAGCCGCGCCGGCACGCGCATCAGGTCGCGGCCGTCGAGCGTGATCGTCGCCTCGTCCGGCGTCTCGAGCCCCGCGATGATCCGCAAAAGCGTCGTCTTGCCGCAGCCCGACGGCCCGAGGAAGCAGACGAACTCGCCCTCGTCGACGGCGAGGCTGACGCCGTCGAGCGCCGTCACCGCACCGAAGCGCTTGCGGATGCCGGCGAGCGTCAGGAACATCGTCAAAGGATGCCGCTCGCGCCGGCCGGCGCGAGCGGGCGTGGCGCGCGCGCCGCAGCGCGCGCGAGGTTGCCGGGACCGCTCAGCGCTCGATCGAGCTCTTCCACTCGGCAAGAACCTTGTCCTTGTCGCGGGCCGAGGTATCGAAGTTCATCTTGTAGAGAACCGTCGACACGTCGGCGGGAAGGCCCGCCTTCAGTACCGCCTCGGTGGGCTTGGCGCCGGGCACCGACGACATTTCCGAGCGCTCGCCGTAGAGCTTCGCCGCATCGAGCGTGAGGAGCCAGTCGAGGAACCGCTTCGAGTCGGGCTTGTTCTTCGCGGTCTTCATCAGCATCGACACCTCGATCTCGTAGCCCGCGCCCTCGGCGGGAATCACGAGCTTGATCGGGTAGCCTTCCATGATCTGCTTCACCCCCGAGAACGCGAACGACAGGCCGATCGCGTACTCGCCGGTGGCCGCCATCTTGCACGGGCGCGAGCCCGACTTGATGTACTGCGCCATGTTCTTGTCGAGGTCCTTCAGGTACTGCCAGCCCTTCGCGTCGCCCTTCATCTGCAGGATGCTCTCGATCATCAGGAAGCCCGTGCCCGAGCTCGCTGCGTTGGGCATGACGATCTGGCCCTTGTACACGGGGTTGAGCAGGTCCTGCCACGACGCCGGCATCGGCAGGTTCTTCTTCTTCAGCACGTCGGTGTTGACGCAGAAGCCGGCGAAATAGCCGGTCGTCGCGAACCAGCGGTTCTGCGGATCCTTGAACGCGGTCTTCACCTGGTCGATGCCGGCCGGCTTGTAGGGCTCGGCCATCTCGAGGATGCGCGGATCGGAGAGCTGCGTCACCGCGGTGCCCCAGATGACGTCGTGCCGCGGGTTCGCCTTCTCGGCGAGGATTCGCGCGACGAGGTCGCCGGTGGACAGGCGCAAGAGGTTCACCTTGATGTCGGGATGCGTCTTGTTGAACTCGGTGAGGTAGACGCGCACGTCGTCCTCCTCGAGCGCCGTGTAGACGGTGATGTCGCCGGCGCGCGCGCCGAGCGAGAGGGTGGCGAGCGCGAGCGCCGCCAACGCGTTGAGCCAGCGGATGCGGGTCATCTTGAGCCTCCTTGGTCGGACGGGCGATGCCGCACCGGGCATCGCGTTGCGGTGGTACGGCAGACAGCCATCGGAACGCCCGGCGACGATAGCACGCCGATGTGCCGATCACAATAAAGGATGTTGGAATCCCCAACCGCCCGCGCAGGCGGGCGCGGGGCAGCGCACCGCGCTGCCGCGTTGCGACCCCCACATCGGCGCGGACCCGCTACGCGACGATCACGTCGACGCCGGCCTTGCGCAGCCGCGACGCGAGCGCGCGCGGCGGCGCGGCGTCGCTCACCAGCGCGGCGAGCGAGGCGAGCGGCGCGATGGTCTCGAACTGGGCGACACCCAGCTTCGAGCTGTCGGCGAGGAGGAGTGTGGCGTCGGCACGCGCCATCATCGCGCGCTTGATCGCGCAGGCCGCGGAATCGGCGTCGCTGAAGCCCTCGGCGTCGATCCCGCCGGCGCCGATGAACGCCTTGTTGGCCTTGTAGCGCGCGACGAACTGCCGCGCCTCGGGGCCGAACACGCCGCCCTCGCGCATGACGAGCTCGCCCGGGCAGAGGATCACGCGCGAGCGCTCGGCGGCGCCCAGCGCGATCGCCACCGGCAGGCAATTGGTCAGCACGGTGACGCGCAGGTTGCGCGCGGCGAGCGACGCGGCGAATAGGCTCGTCGTCGAGCCGGCGTCGATCATCAGCGCATCGCCCGCCTCGACGAGCTCCGCCGCCGCCGCCGCGATCGACGCGCGCTCGGCGGCATGCGCCTTGCCACGGATGCCGATGCCCGGCTCGTCGACCAGCGACGCGCTCGCGCCGCCGCCGTAGGTGCGCTTGATCGCGCCGCTGCGCGCAAGCTCGTCGAGATCGCGCCGCGCGGTCTCCGTGGTGACGCCGAACGCCTGCGCGAGCGTGGCGATGCGCACGATGCCCTCGCGGCGCAGCATCGCGAGGATGCGCGCATGGCGATCGGCTTGCGTGAGCCTTGTCGTGCGGGACGGCATGGTCGTCGGGATCCTGGGGTGCGCGGCGCGGGCGCGGTTCGGGCGTGGACGCGATCATAGCCGCAGTCTCAATGCAGTGCGCGAGCGTCGAGCCGGCCGGCGTCGTCGGCGAGATCGAGGAACGTGTAGCGATCGCGCAGGAACCGTGCGTTCTGAAGCGCGTCGTCGAAGAACTCGCCGTCGAGGCCAATTGCCGCGGGCGTGCGCGGCACGCCGGCCTTCGCCATCGCGGCCTCGAGCCGGGCTGGTCCGACTGCGGCGGCGACGAGGTCGGCGCGCCACGTGTCCCAATGCGCGGCGAGGCGCGCCGACAGCGCGTCGGCTCGCGCGGGCGTGAGCGCCTTGGGCGCGAACGCGTCCCAGCACGACTCGCCGACCTCGGAGCCGAAGCGCGCGACGAGCGCGGCACGATCGACGGCGCAAGCGTTGAGGCGCGGCGCCGGGGCGGCGAGCATGCGCGCTTGCAGCCGCGCGAGCGCGAGCGTCGCGACGGCGACCTGCTCGCCATGCAGATACGCGGCGCGCGCGGCGGGCGCGAACATGTCGACGTAGTGACTGACGAGGTGCTCCCCCTGGCTTGCCGGCTGGCTGCCGCCGCACAGCGTCATGCCGAGCCCGGACAGCACGAGCGTGCGGGCTAGCGCCTCCATCGCCTGCGGGTCACCCGACAGCAGGCTCGCCGGATCGTCGAGGAGCAGCGCCTCGTCGGGCGCCAGCATCGCGAACGGCGCGCGGCGAAACGGCGTGCCGAAAAGATGGTGTGAAAGGCGCCAGTCGACTTCCGCCGTCGATCGACACAGGGAGTCGCCGAGGCCCGCGCGAATCATCCGCGCCGGCGCCGCCGCGAGGATGTCGAGGTCGAGGAACACGCCGCGCGCAAGCGTGGCCGGCAGCGACCGCTTGTGGCCGTCGACGGTGATCGCCGCGTTGGTCGACGTGTAGCCGTTCATCGACGGCGCCGTGCCGAACACCGCATAGGGCCGGCCGAGCGTCGCGGCGACATGCTTGCACAGGTCGTTGACGGTGCCCGATCCGACGGCGACCAGCGCATCGACGCCGGCGCAGGCGTCGCAAAGCCGCTGCGACGCTGCACGATCCGGCGCGACGTCGGCGTCGAGCACGATCGACGCGACGGCCGCGGTGCCCGCGAGCGCGCGCTCGATGGCCGCGCCGGCGAGCGCATGCGTCGTCCGATCGCTGACGACCCCGAGGCGCGCGCCGAGGTCGAGCGCGCCCACGAGCTCGCGCGAGCGCGCGACGACGCCGCGCGCAATTTCCACGCGCACCGGCGGCGCGGCGATCGGCCCGCCATCGTCGGGATCGATCCACGTGCCGCCGCAGACGCGCGCCAGCACGGACGCGCCGTGGTCGCCGCCCGCGTTACGCGTATCCATCAATGCACGAGGGGGACGGGCGCGGGCGCGCTTCGGCAGGCCGCAAGGATGTCCTGCACCTGCCCGCGCAGCGAGCCCTTGGTGGGCGAGAACGCGCCGTCGAACACCGCGGAGCCGATCGTGAAGGCGTCGACGCCGGCGCGCGCCAGCGCGTGGATCTGCGCGACCGTCTGCACGCTGCCGGCGACGATCAGGCGGCCGTCGGGCAGCGCGCGGCGCGCGGCGACCACGAGGTCGACCGGGTCGGCCTCGGTCGCGCGATACGCGAGCAGGTCGACGCCCCCGCAGCCGCGGGCGCGCGCACGCCGCGCGTCGGCCTCGATGCGCGCCGGCGTGCCACCGAGGCGCGTCGGGTGGCCGACCGGCTCGCCGGGAAACGGGTAGTAGCGGCCGAGGTCGCCGAGGATGCCCGCCGCCGCGTCGACGTCGGTGCCGCCAAGGATGCAATCGACGCCGAGGTCGCGCGCCGCCGTGAGCGAGCGGCGGATCGCCTCGGGTGTTGTACTCACCACTTCAAGGTAGGCGGTACCGCCATTGAGGCGGATGCGCTCGACGAGCTCGACCTGCGTCGCCGGGGTGACGCCGATGTCCTTGAAGCCGATGTGGCGCACGCCGCATTCCGCGACCGCGTCGACGATCGGGACGGCGTCCTCGACGGTGCGGTCGGCGCGCGTCAGCATGAAGATGAAGTCCATCGCAGTGCCCGGAAGGGTGCCAGCCACTATGTTGGCATCCAAACATGCCACGTTGCAAGTACAACTTGCAGCTCGGCGCTGGCGGCGGCCCGGTCAGCGCCGCCGCAGAGGGGTGACCGACGGGCCGGGCACCAGCGTCGCCGCGTAGACGACCCGCTGCGGCTTCGCCCGCGGGTTGCGCATCCGGTGGATGAGGAGCTCCCACGCGGTGCGGGCGATCGCCGCGGTCGGGTGGCGTACGACCGCGAGCGGGGGCGCCATCACGTCCGCCCACTCCGGCTCGTCGAACACGAGCAGCGACAGGTCGCGCGGCACGGCGACCTCGAGCGCGCGCAGCGACTTGAGGAGCGTCAGCGCGAGCGCGCTGTTGCTCGCGATGATCGCGGTGGGCCGCGCACGCGCCGACAACGCCTCGGCGACCTGCGCGGTGAACCCCGCGTCGTCGGCGCTGCGCACCAGCACGTCGCCGTGCGCGCCGCGCGCGCGCAGCGCCGCGCGGAAGCCGGCGATGCGCTCGCGCGTCGTGACGAGCGACGGCGCGCGCACCACGAACAGGATGCGGCGGTGGCCGGCGTCGGCCAGGCTCGCCGTCGCCTCGCGCATCGCGGCGCGCTCGTCGATCGTCACGTAGTCGAAGCGCGGGTCGTCGAACGCGCGGTCAACGACGACGGCCGGGACGCCCGACGCGTCGATGGCGGCGAAGATGCGTGCCGGTTCGCCAGCCGGAATGAGGATGAGACCGTCGACGCGCCGCGACAGCATCGCCGCGATGCGCCGCTCCTCGAGCGCCGCGTCGCCGCGCGACAGCACCTGCATCAGCTCGTAGCCCTCCTTCGCCGCGATGTCCTCGAAAGCCTCCTGCAGTGCGGCGAAGTACGCGCTGGCGGTGGACGGCACGCACAGCCCGACGACGCGCGAGCGCCGCCGCCGCAGGCTCTGCGCGACGCCGTCCGGCACGTAGCCCAGCGCGTCGATCGCCTCGCGCACGCGGCGCCCGAGATCGGGATTGACGCGGCCGCGCGCGTTGAGGACGTTCGATGCCGTGCCGACCGCCACCTTCGCGCGGCGCGCGACATCGAGGATCGTGGGACGCTTGCGCGGGCTCGCCATCGGCGCCGATTGTCGCATCGGCGGGGCTTGCGCGCGACGGCGGTTGTCGCGTATCGTGCCCGCTCCATGAAACGTTTCACGCCCGTGCCCCGCGCACCCCGCCGATCGGCGCCGCCGCCCGCATGCGACGGCCGTCGCTGTGCGGCGGCGGTCCTCGGCGGCATCGCCCGATGAAGATCACCGCCGTCCGCACGTTCACGCACTGGGTCGACTGGTGCAACTGGCTCTTCGTGCGCATCGACACCGACGAGGGCCTGTGCGGCTGGGGCGAGGGATCGCTGCACGGCTCGATCGCGGCCGTCGACGCAGCGATCCACGAGATCGCGCCGCAGCTCGTCGGCCAGGATCCCGCCGGGCCCGAGCGCCATTGGCACCGCCTCTACCACGCCTGGCGCTGGCGGGGCGGCGCGGTGTCGCAGACGGCGCTCGCCGCGCTCGACATCGCGCTGTGGGACCTGGAAGGCAAGCGCCTCGGCGTTCCGGTCGCGCGCCTCCTCGGCGGCGCGCTGCGCACACGCGTCAAGGCGTACGCGAGCCACTGGATGCAGGGCGTGACGACGCCGGACGAGGCGCACGCGGCCGCGCAAGAAGCGGTGCGCCGCGGGTTCTCGGCATTCAAGTGGAAGCCGTTCACCGCCGAGGGCCTGCGCGACAACGAGGCGCGCGAGCTGCGCCGCGCCGCCGCGCTGATGGAAGCCGCGCGCGACGGCGCCGGCGACGCCGAGATCTTCATCGAGTGCAGCGAGCTGCTGTCGCCGCGCACCGCGCCGATGCTCGACGCGGCGCTCGCGCCGTTCCGCCCGGGCTGGCTCGAGGAGCCGATCCCGTTCGAGAACGCGAAGGCGATGGTCGAGCTGCAACAGCGCCTCGTCACGCCGATCGCCACCGGCGAGCGCCTTCTGTCGCGCTTCGAGTACCGCGAGCTGCTCGAAGGCGGCGGCTGCCGGATCGTGCAGCCCGACCTGATGCACGCCGGCGG
>Ga0070681_10001607_pt1 | contig 20113 bp, 17 predicted proteins | sample KBSC83BmetaG_FD_65650 | JGI IMG/M metagenome (GOLD analysis project Ga0070681, IMG submission 65650) | Corn rhizosphere microbial communities from Kellogg Biological Station, Michigan, USA - KBS C8-3B metaG | ecosystem: Host-associated > Plants > Roots > Rhizosphere | place: USA: Michigan... | reverse complement strand
CAGCAAGCTGCCGTTCGGGCCGGCGCTGGCGCTGGCGATCTGGATCGTCTGGCTGTACGGGCCGCTGATGCCGGTGATGCCATGACGCTGGCCGCCAATATCGCCGCTTTCGACGTCGAACGGCTGGTCGCGCAGCTCGTGGCGGAGGGGCTGGTGGATTCGGCGGCGCTCGGCCGCGCCCGCCGCGTCAGCATGGAGACCGGCGAGCGGCTCGATCGCGTCATCACCAGCCTCGGGCTGGTTGCCGAGCGCCCGATGGCGGAGCGCGTCGCCTCGATCGCCGGCCTGCCGCTCGTCGCCGCCTCGGACTATCCCGACCAGCCGCTGCATGAAGAGCGGCTTGCCGGACGCTTCCTGCGCAAGGCGAACGCGCTGCCGCTCGCCGACACCGAAGGCGGGCTCCTCCTCGCCATGGTCGATCCCTTCGATGAGTTCACGCGCCGCGCGGTGGCGCTCGCGGTCGGCCGACCGGTGTTGCCCCGGCTGGCGCTGCCGGCCGATCTCGACGCGGCGTTCGAGCGGCTCTATGGCGGCGCCGCTTCCGCGGCGGCGCAGGGCGACCTGCCGCTGCGCGACGAGGGAATCGCCGATACCGATGTGGCGCGGCTCAAGGACCTCGCCTCCGAAGCGCCGGTCATCCGGCTGGTCAACCAGCTGATCGCCTGGGCCATCGACCAGCGCGCCTCGGACATCCATCTCGAGCCGTTCGAGACGCATCTTTCTGTGCGCTATCGCATCGACGGGCTGTTGCAGGAGCAGGAATCGCTGGCCCGCGGCCTGGCGCCGGCGGTCGTGTCGCGCCTCAAGCTGATGGCGCGCCTCGATGTCGCCGAGCGCCGCCTGCCGCAGGACGGGCGCATGAAATCGATCGTGCGCGGCAAGGAGATCGATTTCCGCGTCGCGACGGCGCCGACGCTGCATGGCGAGAGCATGGTGCTGCGCATCCTCGATCGCGATGCCGTGCCGCTCGATTTCGAGGCGCTGGGCTTGGGCGAGCCGCAGCTGCCGATCTTCCTCGCGCAGCTGGCACGGCCGAACGGGATCGTGCTGGTCACCGGGCCGACCGGCAGCGGCAAGACGACGACGCTCTATGCGGCGCTTTCGCGGCTCAACTCGAGCGACCGCAAGATCCTGACCGCCGAGGATCCGGTCGAATATCAGCTCGCCGGCATCAACCAGGTGCAGGTGAAGCCCGATATCGGCCTCAGCTTCGCGCATGTGCTGCGCGCCGCGCTGCGGCACGATCCCGACATTCTGATGGTCGGCGAGATTCGCGATCTCGAGACGGCGCAGATCGCGATCCAGGCGGCCCTCACCGGCCATCTCGTCTTGTCGACCGTGCACACCAACAGCGCCGCCGCGACCATCGTGCGATTGCTCGATCTCGGCGTGCCCGATTACCTGTTGACGGCGACCGTCTGCTGCATCGTGGCGCAGCGGCTGGTCCGCGTCTTGTGCCGCTCCTGCCGCGAGCCTTACCAGATCGGCGCGCGCCAGGCCGAGGATATCGGACTCGCGTCCGGCAGCACGCTGTACCGCGCGCGGGGCTGCGAGGCCTGCCGCGGCAGCGGCTATGTCGGGCGCATCGGGCTGTACGAGGTCATGGCGCTCGGCGACGGCTTGCGCAAGGCGGTGCATGAGCGGGTCGACGGCCGGGAGCTGCATGGCCTGGCGCTCGCGGGCGGCATGCGCTCGCTCTACCAGGACGGGATCGCCAAATCCGTCGCCGGCCTCACCACCCTCGAGGAAGTCTGGCGCGTCACCGCCGACCGCTAGCGATTACGGGAAATATATGCCGGTCTTCGATTTCAGGGCGGTCGATCGAGAGGGCAGGGTGGTCGCCGGGGCGCGCGAGGCTGCCGACGAGAGCGCCCTGCTGCGCTGGCTGCAGAGCCGCGAGCTGCTGCCGCTGCGCACGCGGCCGCATCGTCCGCGCGCCGGCGCCTTCGCCTTCCTCGCCGGCCGCGAAACACGGCTCACCGGCCGCATCCGCGCTCTCATCACGCGCCAGCTCGCGACTCTCATCGCGGCCGGCCTGCCGCTCGATCATTCGCTCGAGCTGCTGGCGCGCCTCGACGCCGGCAGCGGCCAGCACGCCATGCTGTCGCGCCTGCTCGAGCGCGTGCGCGGCGGCGACGGGCTGGCAGCGGCGCTGGCGGCGGAGAGCCGGCGCTTTCCTGCCGATTATGTGGCGCTGGTGCGGGCCGGCGAATCGGGCGGCTTCCTGCCCGAAGTGCTGGTGCGCCTCGCCGATGCGCTCGAGCGCGGCGAGCGGCTGAAGGAGGAGATCCGGTCGAGCCTGATCTATCCCGCCATCCTGGTCGTCGCGGCGCTCGGCTCCATCCTCTTGCTGGTGACGGTGGTGGTGCCGTCCTTCGCGCCGCTCTTCGCCGATGCCGGCCGCACGCTGCCGCTGGCCACGCGCATCGTCGTGCAACTCGCCGGGATCGTGCGGCTTGCGGCGCCGCCCGCCGGGCTGGCGCTGCTGCTGGCGGTGCTCGCTTATCGCCGCCTGCCGGCCGACGCGCCGGCGCGGCGCCGTGTCGGCGGCGCTCTGCTGCAGCTGCCGATCATCGGGCCGCTGCTGATCAAGATCGCGATCGCCCGTTATGCGCGCACCCTGTCGCTGCTGCTGGGCGGCGGCGTGCCGCTGCTCGGCAGCCTGGCGCTGGCCGGTGCCGTGGTCGGCAACAGCGCTCTCCAGAGCCGTCTGCTGCCGGTGCAGGATGCGGTGCGCTCGGGCCAGCGCCTCGGCGCCAGCTTCGCCGACGATCCCTTGCTGCCGCGCCTGTTGCCCGAGCTGGTCGGGGTCGGCGAGGAGACGGGCAGCCTCGCCGCCATGCTGGGCAAGATCGGCGAGATCCTGGAGGAGGAGTCGCGGCGCACCATCGACCGGTTGCTCGCCTTGCTGACGCCGGCGGTCACGCTGGCGATGGGCCTCGTCGTCGCCGGCGTGCTCGCGGCGCTGTTCTCGGCCATCCTCTCGATCAACGAGCTGGCGCTGTAATCGTCCGCCACCGGCTCGGTTTCGCCATCGCCGGAACAGCCACGCTCAAGATCTGGCCGGTACCCCGGTAGAGTTCGCGCGCATTATTCCAATATCCATCGCGAAGCTTGTGTGGATTTCTTAACAAAAAAGCGCGAGCATTAGTAAATCTAGAACGGTGTGACCGAGGAGGAGACAAGGGATGCGGCGGCCGATCGCGTTGAGATTTGGTGCGGCCCTTTGCGTCCCGCTCATCCTGGCTCTCGCGGCCTTTCCTGCCGTTCGCCCGGCGGCGGCGCTGACCGGCGACGAGGCGCGTCATCTGGCGGCGCGCACCGGCTTCGGCCCCACCGCCGCCGAGATCGATGCGCTGCTGCCGCTGACGCGCGCGCAGGCGGTCGATACGCTGCTCGACGGGCTGCGCACCACGCCGTTCGTGCCGCCGCCCGATTGGGTGAATGGCAGCCCGGTCGACCCCGACAACGACATCCACAAGCAGGCCCTGCCGGGCATCTGGTACGGCGAGATGGCGGTCACGCCGAGCCCGCTGACCGAGCGGCTGGTGCTGTTCTGGCACAACCATTTCGTCTCGTCCTTCGACAAGGTCTCGGCGATCTACATGTATCGCCAGAACGCGCTGTTCCGCGCCAATGCGGCCGGCAGCTTCGGCAGCCTGCTGCATCAGGTCGCGCGCGATCCGGCGATGATGCTCTATCTCGACAGCAACTCGAACCATGGCAGCACGCCGAACGAGAATTTCGCGCGCGAGATGATGGAGCTGTTCACCCTCGGCGAGGGCAATTACAGCGAGACCGACGTCCGCGAGGCGGCGCGCGCCTTCACCGGCTGGCACGTCGATACCAAGACCGGCATCTTCGCCGTCAATGCCAAGGACCATGATTCCGGCAGCAAGACGGTGCTCGGCCAGACCGGCAAATGGGGCGGCGACGACGTCCTGGACATCGTGCTGCAGCAGCCGGTGCTGCCGAGCTTCGTCGCCGCCAAGTTTTGGCGCGAATTCGTGAGCCCGACGCCGAATCCCGCCGAGCTGCAGATGGCGGTCGGCGCGTTCCAGTCATCGGGCCTGCAGATCAAGCCGTTGTTGCGCGCCCTGCTGCTGACGCCGACCTTCTGGGATCCGGCCAACCGCGGCAGCCTCGTGAAATCGCCGACCGAGTTCGTCATCGGCACCTTCAGGAATGCGAGCCTGCCGGCTTCCGAGATCGCCGGCGCGGCGGGCTCGGGTGCGCGCATGGGCCAGGCGCTGTTCCGGCCGCCCAACGTCAAGGGCTGGCCCGGCTATCTCGCCTGGATCAACAGCGAGACGCTGACCGTGCGCAGCGGGGTCATCGAGAACGCCATGCACCAATTCAAATCGGAGGTGCTGCCGCAGCTGGCGCCGGCGCCGGGCAAGGATGTGCCGATCGCCGCCACCGACGTCGCGCAGCTGACCGCGCTCCTGCTGCCGCTGCCGGAAACCTACACGCCGCGCCCCGGCGCGCCGACGCTTGCGGCCGTTCTCGATTATCTGATGCACGACCCCGCCTACAATCTGAAGTGAGCGCCATGCAGCCTCATCTGCTCGACCGCCGCGGCTTCCTCACATGCGCCGGCTGCGCCGTCGCCGGCGGCTCGCTGGCGCTGGCCGGCTTCGCCGGCGGTGCCAGGGCCGCGACGCGGCCCGACCGCACGCTGGTGCTGCTGCATCTCTCCGGCGGCAATGACGGGCTCAACACCGTCATCCCCTTCGCCGACCCCGCCTATGCGAAGCTGCGTCCGAAGATCGGCATCGCGCCCGACAAGGTGGTGACGCTGAGCCCGTCGCTCGGCCTGCATCCGGCGCTGGCGTCGCTGCAGCCCGCCTGGGCCGCGAAGGACATGGCGATCGTGCTCGGCCTCGGCTATCCCAATCCCGATTTTTCGCATTTCCGCAGCGGCGACATCTGGCAGTCCGGCTCGGGCTCGGACCAGACGATGTCCGACGGCTGGGCCGGCCGGCTGTTCGTCAATGGCGGCATGGCGAGCCAGGCGGTCGCCGACACGGTCATCGTCAATACCGGGGCCGGCGCCGCCTTCCAGGCCAGCGGCGCCACCAGCGTCGTGCTGCAGAACGGCACCCTCAACACCGGCTGGATCCAGGCGCCGGTCGCCGGCAGCGCGTCCCGTCCGGCGTCGCTGCAGGGCGTGCTCGCGAGCGACGCCGAGATCATTGCCGCGGCGGCTGGCCTGAAGCCGGTGAGCGGCGTCACCCTGCCGGTGACCTTCCCCAAGACGAGCATCGGCAACACCCTGGCCGAGGCGGCACGCATCATCCTCTCGGGCGTGACCGTGCCGGCGATCGCGGCGCAGGACGGCAGCTATGACAGCCATCATGATCAGCTCACCATGCAGAACCAGCGGCTGACCGATCTCGGCGCCGCCATTGCCGCCTTCCGCGATACGCTGATCGGCGCCGGCAAATGGGACAAGGTACTGCTGATGACCTTCGCCGAATTCGGCCGCCGCGCCTACGAGAACGGCTCCGGCGGCACCGATCACGGCACCGCGAACGCGCATTTCCTGCTTGGCGGAGGGGTGCAGGGCGGCTTCTACGGCACCTACCCCTCGCTCACCGATCTCGACAACGGCAATCTCAAATTCACCACCGATTACCGGCAGCTCTATTCGACCGTCGGGACAAGCTGGTGGGGCGTGCCGGCGAGCGCCGTGGCCGCGTCCTTCACGAGCTTCCCGGCCCTGCCGCTCATTCGCAACCCGGCCTCGATCTGATGCGCGGCCTCGCCGCCGCGCTGCTCGCCGCGACGATTCTCCTGGCCGCGGCGCCGGTCGCCGCGGCGTCGCGCGTCGAGATCGCGATCAGCGGCCCGGTGGTGGAGCTCACCCTCGTCGAGACGACGCCGGCGGTGGCGCTCGCGCGTCTCGCCGAGGCGGCGGGCTTTACGGTGGAGGGCAGCGAGGCGCTGCCGCAAACCCCGATCAGCACCCGGCTCAAAGGACCGCTCGAGCGCGTCATCGCCGTGCTCACCGATCCCGTCAGCCGCGTCGCGAGCTATGCCGCCGCCCCGCCCGCACACCTGACCCGCCTGGTCCTGCTCGGCGGGGCTGGCGCGCCGCAGCTCGCCGCCCGCGCCGCCGAGATGGAGGATCTGCGGCCGTCGGATCCGGCGGTCGGCGCCAGCCGCGCGGGAAGGGCGGCGCTGCGCCAGCAGCTGCGCGGCACGCTCGGCCTGCGGCTTCCCTAGGAGGGCGGTCCCGCGGCGGCGGCTCCGGCGGCGGCGGCGGACGCTGCGAGGCTCGGCGGCAGGCGGCGCTCGATATAGGCGCCGAACAGCCGCAGCAGCGTGACGATGACCGGCGGCGGATGGCTGAGACCGTTGATCACCTCGGGCAGCTTTTCGAGCAGGCGCAGCGCCGCGCGGTCGGCCGCCGTCTCGCCCATCGCCTTGATGTGCGGCGGGCGATCCTCGTACGGCAGCATATCGCGGATATAGGCGATCATCTCGCGATAGAAGGCGACCGGCTCGGGGCCGAGCATGGCGAACTTGCGCTTCATCTGCACCACCTCGGTGGCCGAGCAGACCGCGCCGCCGACCGCGGTGGCGGTCGCCATGCGCGGCGCCGAATCGATCAGGGCCATTTCGCCGAAGATGCCGCCCGCGCCGACCTGCCCCAGCACGGCTTCGCCGCCCGGGGTTGCTTTGCTGATCCGCACGGTGCCGCGCTCGACCAGATAAACGGGCCCCGCCGGGTCGCCCTCGCGAAAGATGGTTGCGCCGTCGTCAAAGGAAAGCTCAGGCACGTCAGTCCTCCGGCACAGGGGAGGGCAGCATATCGCGGGCTCCGCCGCAGTGTGAATCCCAAATCGGCCGCCCGGCGCGGCGCCGCCCAGCAGCACATCCCCGATCGGCAAGCCGACGCGGTGCGAAAGCTCAGCCCGTGGGCCGCAGCAGCCTGTCGACCGCGCGCTCGAATCGCGCCGCGCCCGGCGGGGTCAGGCTGGAGAACCAGCCGCGCAGGCGGCCTTCGCCATCGATGAGATATTTGTAGAAATTCCAGCGCGGACGGGAGAAGTAGCCGCCTTGCTCGGCCAGCCAGCGAAACAGCGGGTCGGCGGCGCGTCCGCGGACATGCACCTTCGCCATCATCGGGAAATCGACGCCGTAATTGACGGCGCAGAACGCGCCGATCTCTTCGGCCGTGCCCGGCTCCTGCCCGCCGAAATCGTTGCACGGCACACCGATGACCGCGAGTCCCTCGCCGCGACGGCGCTCCCACAGCGCCTGCAGCGCGCCGAGCTGCGGCGTGAAGCTGCAGCGCGACGCGGTATTGGCGATCAGCAGCGGACGGCCGGCATAGGAGCGGAGCGCAACCGGTTCGCCGCGCAGCGAGGTCATGGTCAGATCGTGCAGGCGCATCTCGCTCCCCATCAGTCGCGCGGTCCTATCGCTACTTGTCGGCCATCACGATCAGGTCGCCGACCTCGCCGCGCGCGAGCCTGTCGAGATGAAAGGCAACGGCGCCGTCGGCCGCGTCATCCTCGCGCAAGCTGCGGAACAAGGACAGCGCGCGCGCCCCGTCGCCCGCCGCCATGGCGGCGTAGGCTTCCTCGTAGCGCTGGAGGCGCGCCGGCACGGCGCGCTCGGCCGGGGGCAGCTCGAGCACATCGAGGGCCTGCGTCCGCCCCTTCACGACGACGCGGCCGAGGGGGCGCAATCCGGTGGCGTCCGAGGCGGCCGCCGTTTCGCCCGACAACGCGACGCGGGTGCCGAAATATTTGTTGAGGCCCTCGATGCGCGACGCCGTGTTCACCACGTCGCCGAGTGCGGCATATTTGAAGCGCTGCTGCGAGCCGAAATTGCCGATGAGTGCCGTGCCGGTGTGCAGCCCGACGCGGGTGAGGCCGAAGGCGATGCCTTGCCTCGCCTGCTCGGCCGAGAATTCGACGGCGAAGCGATCGAACTCGCGGACGCAGGCGACGGCGCGCCTGGCGTGGTCGCGCTGGTTCAGCGGCGCGCCGAAGAAGGCCAGGATCGCGTCGCCGACGAATTCGTTCACCATGCCGCCATGGGCGAGAATGATGCTGCAGGCGCCGTCGAAATAGCGGTTGAGGATGGGCGCCAGCGCGACCGGCCCGAGCTCTTCCGACAGGGTGGTGAAGCCGGCGATGTCGGTGAACAGAAAGGTGAGCTCGCGCCGCTCGCCGCCCAGCCGGAGCTGCTGCGGGTTGCGCGCCAGCTCGTCGACGAGATCGGGCGAGAGATAGCGCGAGAAGGCGCCGTGAATGAAGGCGCGCTCGCGGTCGGCGATAAAGAAGCTCTGGAGGTTGATCACGACGAACAGCACGGCGAGCGCCAGCGCCGGATAGGCGGCATCGAGCTCCAAGCGGAAGCGCGTGAAGGCGACCCAGCTCGCGGCCACCAGCACGGCAAGCAGGAGGCCGGCGAAGCCGGCGCTGCCCAGCGGGCTCAAGCGCGGCGCGACGAGGATGAGGGCGAGGCCGAGCAGCAGCAGCAGGGTGAGCTCGGCACCGCGCGCCCAGTCGGGGCGTTCGAGGAACGCGCCCGCCAGGATTTGCCCGAGCGCGCCCGCCTGCAACGCAAAGCTCGGGCGCGGGCCGAGCGCCGTCGGGCGCAGGTCGGCGATGCCTTTCGCCGAGACGCCGACCAGCACGATGCGCCCATCGACCGAATCCTTCGCCGCCGAGCCGTCGAGCAGGCGCCAGGCCGGCAAGACGGATGAAGCATCGCGTCCAAGATGCAGCACGACCGCGCCCGCCCTATCGGTCGGGATGGTGAAGGCGTCGGCTCCGGCTCCCAGGCGCAGCGACACCATGCCGGTATCGCTGCCGAAGCTGTTCTCGCCGCTGCCGCCCGCCGTCTTGAGGCGATAGCCGGCGTCGCCGGCGAGCACGCGCAAGCTCTCGGCGAGGAGGCTCGGATAGATCTCGCCGAAGGCCGTCGAGAACAGCGGAATGCGCCGCTCGACGCCGTCGGGATCGGTGAGCGCGTTGAGGCTGCCATAGCCGGCCGCCGCCTGCTCGAAGGGCGGCAGATCGCGAATGGCGCCGCTATAAGCGGGCAGGTGCGGGCGCGGATCCGGCCCGCTGAATCCATAACCGGCGATGCGCCGGGGCGGATCGCCGGCGGCGGTCCCGTCGGTGAAGGTGAAGCCGAGAATGGTCGGAATGCGGCCTATCGACTCGGCCAGCGCGACGTCATTGTCGGGCAACTCGTCGGGCGCGATTCCGGCGGCGCGCATGCGCGCCGCGAACGCGTCATTGTCCCACAGCTGCGTCGGCGAGGTGCGATCCGGCTCGGCCAGCATCACGTCGAGGATCACCATCGCAGCACCATCCTCGCGCAGCCGGTCGAGGAGCCGCGCGAGCAGGCTGCGCGGCCAAGGCCATTGCCCGTAGCGGGCGAGCGAGTCGTCGTCGATATCGACGACGCGCAACGGCGCCTCGCCGGGCGCGCGCGGCGCCAGGTTTTGCAGCAGGTCGAAGCCGGCGCGCTCGACGCGCGAGATCGGCTCGGGATTCAGGAACTTGCCGACCAGCAGCAGCAGCAGGAGCAAGCCCGGAATGAGCCACCGGCTGGCGCGCGCCCAGCGGCGGGCGCGGCCTTCTTCGGAGAGGGCTTGCTGCGACCCGCTGCGCTGCATCACCCGGTCAATGCGCCGGCGGCGGTGGCGGCGTCGATCCGGACGGCGGCGGCGGTTGCGTCGAACCCGAAGGCGGTGGCGGTTGTGTCCCACCCGAAGGTGGCGGCGGCGGCGGAATGTTGCGCGCCTGTCCGCCATTCGCCGCCGCCTTGGTTGCGAGCGGCGGCGCGATCGGCGGCGGTGGCGGCGGCGGCGCCAGCGCGGCACCGGCGAGCCCGGCCAAGGGCGGCGGCGGGGGCGGTGGCGGCGGCAATGCCATCGCCCCGATGGGCGGCGGCGGCGCCGGCGGCGGCGGTGGCGCCAGGTTGGCTTGCGGCGAGCCGGGCGGCGGCGGTGGCGGCGGCGGGGCGAGGGGCGCCGTGCCGGGCGGCGGCACGAAGCCGTCGAGGGCGCGCGCGACCTGCCCCGGCGCGGCGCGCGCCGGCGCCGAGATCGTGCCCTTCGCCGCGACCACCCGGTAGCCGGGCCGGCGGATGATCGAGGTGATCGATCCCGCCGTGACGGTGACCGAGTCGCCGTAGAGCATGGTCACCGCCGTCTCGCCATTGTCGGCGACCTCGACCACGGCGATGCCGCCGCGCACCCCGAGCACCGCCGTCGGGGTCTTGAGGGTGACGGAGCCGCTTTTCGTCAGCTGGCCGCCGACCAGCCGGAACAGGCCCCGCGACAGCGACATGGAAAGCTGGCCGGTTTCCGCCGCGGGATCGTAGATGAAATCGTCGATCGTGACGCTCGAATCGCGGCTCAAGGTGAAGGTCGAGCCGTCGAGAAAGAGGAACTGCACGAGGCCTTTGTCGTCGGTCGTGACGCGCTCCTGGCGGACGACCTCGGTGCCGATCAGCAGCGTCCGCACCGGCAGAGCGGGCGGAAAGCCGAGTGCCGCCGCCGTCGCAGCGGCCACCTTGCCGGCCTCGTCGGATGCCGCCGCCGCCGCCGGACCCGCGAGCGGCAGGGCGAGCAGGCTTACCAAACCGCTGACGATCAGGGCTCTCATCTTCGTCTCCCCGCCTCTTGCACCCATCTTCAAAAGCTGTACCCGACCGCCAGCGAGACGGTCCGGTCTCGATACGCATAATCGGCGACGGTGGATCTCACCCAGGTTTGGCTCAATTGGACCTGCCCGAAGGCGCCGCGGGGCAGGCCGATGATCAAGGTCGCGCTCGCCGTCCATTCGCGGTCGGCGCGGGTCGTGCCCGGATCGATCGACGGATCGGGCGAGCCGTAGGGGCGCCATACCCGGTTGCCGCCGATCGCCAAGGTCCAGGGCGCGTCGCTGAGCCGCCAGGGCGCGGCAAAGCGCCGGACATAGGCGCCGGCCAGCGTCAGCTGGCGATAGGTCTGGAAATCGCGCCGCGCGAGATAACCGATCGCCTGCAGGGAGCCGGTCAGCTGATCGTCGCTGCCGAGCGCGTATGAAAGCTCGCCGCGGGCGATGAATTCGACGGCATCCCTGTCGCGCGCCGTCGGCTGGCTGGCGAAATCATGAAAGCTCAGGCCGCGCACCTCGACCGTGGTGCTGAGATTGAGCGCGGGGGCGAGACGGGCGGCAAAATTGGTGCCGATGCCCGGCCCGGCCAGATACAGCGAATTTCCGAGCCCGAGCGCGGTGCCGATCACATAGGGCCGGATGCTCATGGCGCCCGGCACCGATCCCAGCGCCAGGCGCGGGCCGCTGTCGGCCTCGGCCAGCGTGACATCGAGACTATGGAGGCGGAACTGGCGCGATCCGTAAAGCGTGAGCCGCGTCTCCAGCTCGCTCGCATCCTGCCTGCCGAGATCGTAGTGATCGGTGAGGGTGGCCGAGGCGAAGATATCGTTGTCCGACTTGGGGCCGAGACGCGCCGTGAAGACGGCGCCCAGGGCCGGCGAGATCGAGGTCGGGCCGGCATTCGCATTGGTGTGATAGGCCAATCCGCCGAGCAGCGAGCCGGCGAGCCGGTGCGGCGAGTCGAGTGCCGCGATCTGGGCCAGATCGCGGTTCACCGAGTCGCGGTCGGCCGGCGCGAGAGTGCCGGACAGCGCCTTCATGTACCAGCTGCGCGCCGCGTCGTAGGAGGCGAGCCGGTAATAGAGCCGTCCGAGCTGGAGCTGGATGTCGGTCGAATCCGGTGCCTGCACGGCGAGCCGCTCGAGCGCGCCGATGGCGCCTTCGATATTGCCGAACTCCGCCGCCACGCGCGCATAGGCCTCGACCGCCTGCAGGTCGTTCGGATTGGCGTAATAGGCCTTGAAGGCCTCGTCGTAGCGCTGCTTCAGCGCCGGGTCTTGCGCGCCGGCCTGGGCGGCCGGCAGCGTGGCGAGCACTAGGCAGCAAAGAAACCCGGCCACAAACCGAGCCGCCCCGCCTGCCGGGAAACGCAGCGCCAGCAAGCGTTTGCTCATTCTCTCCGCGCCTCCCGCTCAAGCTCTAGTCATTTTGGGCTAAGCCATTTCGGCCGGCAAGGGCGCGATTTCGCCGCCGGCACATCGTTCGCCTGGAGCGGCCCGAGCCGGCTCAGCCTTTCGTTTGTCCGCCGGCCCTGCGCGCCGCCGCTACCGGTCGGTGCGGCCGAGTGCGGCGGCGGCGCGCTCGATCAGCGGCCTGGGGGTCTGGAAGACGCGCGCCAGAAACGCGTCGATCTCGGCGCCGGTCAAGGGATTGACATCGAGCATCATCTTGGCGGCCTCGGCGCGGAAATCGGCGTCCTGCATGGTGGCGTCGAACGCCTGGCGCAGCGCGGCGAAGCGATCCGGCGGCAGGCCGGGGGGTGCGACCAGCGGCCGCCCCATGATCTGCCAGCCATAGATCAGCTCCAACACGCGCTTCTGCTCGTCGGTCTTGGCGATGTCCATCACCGTCGGCACATCGGGCAGATCGGGGTTCCGCGTCGTCGCCTCCTGCAGGATGACCGTGATCAGCTTGTCGCGGATCCATTGCGGCCGCCCCGAGCGGATCGAGTTCCACGGCGTGCCGCACACGCCTTCGACCTCGCCACGCTCGATCGCCAGCCAGACGCCGTTGGTGCCCTCGTAGCCCGAGACGATCTTGAACTTGGTGCCGAGCAGCGCGTTCGAGGACGTCGGATAGCTGAAGGTCGTGCCGGTCGAGCTCGACGTACCAACGATGAAGTCACGATGGAAGACGTCGTCGATCGACTTGATCGGCGCGGTGTGCCAGGCGAGGCAGGTGCTCGTCTCCTTGTTGACGCTGCCGATCCAGGACAGCTTGAGGCTGTCGAAATGCGCCTCGGCAAGGCCGAACAGCGGATTGAGCGCGGCATCCCCGGTGACCATGCCGATGACGGTGCCGTCCTTGGCCGCGCGATTGTAGAGATGATTGGCGAGAATGATGCTGCCGGCGCCCGGCATGTTGCTGGGAACGACGGTCGGATGACCCGGAATGTGGCGGCCGAGATGGCGGGCGACGAGCCGCGCATAGGCGTCGTAGCCGCCGCCCGGCGGGTAGCCGATCAGCAGGCTGACCTGCTTGCCCTCGTAGAAGGCGCCGACCGGCGACTCGGCGGCGACTGCCGGCGCACCCGGTTGCAGCCCGGCAAAGGCTGCCGCGACGATGAGCGATTTGACGATCAGACGCAGGCTCATGGTTCCCTCCTGGGGGGTCAGCTCTCGATCATGCGCATCCCGATCGCGAGCGACGCCCGCATGGCGCGGTCGATAGCCGCCCCCTGACGCGCACCTTCGATCGCAATGGCATAGCTCTGCTCGTCGAGGACATGACGCGCGATGGCGTCCCAGATGATGTCCGAATGCTCCTCGTCAGCCACGGCGTGGACGTTGTGCGAAGTGAGCCGCTTCGGATCGATGCCGAGCTCGTTGATCAGTCGCTGGCGCCAGCGCACCGACGATCCGCCCTTGCTGCTGTCGATGATCGCGTTGTTGTTACGCCGCTCGAGCCAGTGCGACGACAGCAGCCCGCCGAGCCAGGGCAGGGTCATCGCGGTCGCGGTAAAAGCCAGAATCGCCGCAAGACACAGCGGCGACGGCTCGGCCTTGGCAAGCTGCTCGTCGGTGACGCCGATCGCCTTGGCCTCCATATCGATCATCTCGATATGGTCGAGGCCGGTACGCTGGTCGGCGATCAGCTCGTCTTCCTCGTGGTGCCAGATCGCCTGCTTGACGTCGAGCGGCGCCCGCGCCGCGACATGCGACCAGCAATCGCGCCGGTTGAGCGTGTAGAACTTCATCTGCAGCGAGTAGAAATGCGCCCGCGGCAGGGTTAGCGGCGTGTCGTAAAGCAGCTTGAACTCCGGTGTCGAGAACTGCTCGTTCACGAGCTGGTTGAGCTCCTTCTCGAGCCGCGCCGCGGCCGCGGAGATCGGCGCCTTTTCCTTCTTTCTGGTGATGGTCTCGGTCATCGTTCCGCCCTCATCAAATCCCGCTCGGAAAGCTCAGGATCGTCGTCGCCCGGCTCGACCAGGCTGCGATACTGGCCGATCGCCTTGAACAACGGATCGTCGCAGGCGCTGAACAGCACGGCCTCGTCGGATCCGGCCCGGTGGCCGTACAGCGTCCAGTTGGGCACGACGAAGATGTCGCCTTCCTGCCAGTCGAGCCGCGTGTCGCCCGCGATCGTCGTGCCGCTGCCGGACACGACGTGATAGATCGTGCTCGCCGTATGCCGGCGCCGGCGCGTGACCTCGCCTGGCTGCAGCAGATGCAGGCGGCAGGCGATGGTCGGCATCGTCGGCCCGCCGTCGAGCGGGTTGCGGTAGGCGAAGACGCGCCCTTCGGTCGGATCGTGCGCCTCGGCGCCGAGCCCGCGCAGCGCCGCCAGGCTTTCGGCCGCGCGGTAGACGTAAGGAATCCCGCCCATATAGGGCGGAAGTTCGAACGATTCGTCGTTGGCGGCATGCGCGCGCCAATAGCCGTCGGGCCGGGAGATGTCCTGCTGCCGGTCGCCGTAGGGCTCGAAGAACTCGGTCGACAGCGAGCGCAGCAGCGGCAGGTCGTGCCCGTCGATCCAATAAACCGGCTCGTCGCCGCGGTTGGTATGGTCGTGCCAGGTCCAGGGCGGCGTCAGGATGAGATCGTGGCGCGCGAGGTCGAAACGCTCGCCCTCGACGGTGGTATAGGCCGATGCCGCGCCGCGAATGATGAAGCGGAAGGCATTGTTGGAGTGACGATGGGCCGGCGCCACCTCGCCTGGCATCACGATCTGCAGCGAGGCGTGGATCGTGTGGGTCGCCGCCTTGAGCGCCAGGCCGGGCGTGCACAGGCGCAGCGTGCGCCGTGACGCGCCGCGGTCGACGCCGACCAGATCGCAGGCGCGGTGCAGCCGCGGCTGCACCGCGCGCCAGCGCCACAGATAGGGGCGCGCCGCGACCTTGTGCGCCGCGGCCGGCGGCCCATCGCGATTGAGCCAGTGGCCCTGCAGCTGCATCTCGGCGAGCTCGGCATCGAGCGCGTCGAGCGTTGCCGCGGCGGTGGGGCCCGGCTGATCCATCGGCGCTTCGGCTAGGCCGCTTGCTGCCGCAGCGCCGAGCGCGCCCGCTCGAGCGTCGCGCGGATGCGCTGGAAGCCTTCCGCCGGGACCTCGGCCACCGGCCAGCGCGGATAGATCTTCACGTCGAAGCCGAGCTCGCGCAGCCCGGCGAAGAAGACGGCGCGGCCGCAGACCTTGCGGACCTCGGGCGAGACCAGGGCGCCTTGCAGGTCGCAGATCGCGCGCTGCAGCTCGAGCGCGCGCGCATCGTCGCCCTCGTCGCTGGCGCGCACGCAGGCGACGCCGATCTCCGGACAGAGCGTGAGCGGCGGGCTGATCGTGCCGCCGAGGCCGAAACGGAGCCCCGGAAACAACGAGCTCGCCATCGCGAACAGCCTGAAGCCGGCGCCGAGCGTGCCCTGATAGACGATCATCTCGTTGATGCTGCCGAGCGCCATCTTGCAGCCGAAGATCTGCGGTGCGACCTCGACGAGCGACTTCATCAGCTCGCCCGGCATCGGATAGCCCTGATATTTCGGGTTGTTGTAGAGCAGGATCGGGGCCTGCAGCGCCTCGCCGACCATCTTGAAATGGGCGCGCAGCTCGGCATGCGACCGGTCCGAGTAATAATAGGGACCGACGATCGCCAGCGCGTCCGCCCCGACCTTGAGCGCATGCTTGCCGAGGTCGATCGTGGTGTAGGGGTCGGCGGTGCCGACATGCGCCAGCACCGGCACGCGGTTGTTCACCGCTTCGACGCTGAGCTCGAACAGCGCCTTGCGCTCCTCCTGGGTCATGGCCATGCCCTGCCCCATCGAGCCGCCGACGAAGATCGCGTTGATGCCGCTCGCGACGTAATAGTCGATCATCTGCCGCATCACCGGCTTGTCGATCTGACCGGCATGGTCGAAGACCGTCGGCAGCGGCAGCACCATCCCGCGAATCTGGTCCATGGCATTCTCCTCACGGCGTGCAGGGGCCACGCCCGGTGTTCCCCATTTAGTTTCCTGAATTTCAGGAAATCATGCTATTTTTTAAATTATTCGCCGCGCGGGGCGGCGAGTCAAAGAAAACCCGCCGGGATGAGCCGAGGATCGCGAGGAGAAAGGGCACCTTGAACACGACCAGCGGCGCGGCGCGCGGGCGGCCGCGCAAGCACGCCGACAGCCAAGGCAACAAGACCCTTCTGATGGGTCTGCAGATTCTGCGGACGATCGCCGGGATGGAGGCGCCGGATACGCTCACCGGCATCTCGAAGCGTCTCGGCATGCTGCCGGGACGCGCGCATCGTTATCTGACGGCCCTGGTGCAGGCCAGTTTTCTCGAGCTCGACCACGCGTCCGGCCATTACGCGTTGGGGCTGGGCGCGGTCGAGCTCGGCGCTGCCGCCACGCGAAACCTCGACGCGACCCGGTTGGCCGGCGAGGTCATCTCCGGTCTCGCCGAGCGGACGGGTCTCGTCGCGCAGATCTCGGTATGGGGATCGAACGGCCCGACCGTGATCCGCGAGGAGCAGGGACGGCTCGAGACCGCGCTTCGCACCCATGCCGGAACGAACCTGTCGCTGCTGGCCACGGCGTCGGGCCGCGTCTTCCTGACCTATATGGCGTTTGGCGAGCTCGGCCAGCCGCTCGACCGCGATGTCGCCGATTGGAATGCCGGGCGTGCCAAGCGGCCGAAGGCGACGCCGGCCTTCATCGAGCGGCTGCGCGCGGAGGTCCGACACAACGAAGTGGCCTTTGCCGTCGGCATCCGCAACCCCGCCGTGGCCGCCCTTGCAGCACCGGTGTTCGATCGCAATCGCCGGCTGGTCATGGCGCTGACCCTGATCGGGCTGATCGCCTCGTTCGAGGGGGCCGCGCGCAAACGGGCGGCACAGGATCTGAAGAGCTCCGCCCTGCGCCTGTCGCGCATGCTCGGAGCCTAGGGCAAGCGGACTCCATCGCGACGATCTGCCGCGCTGTCGGCGCAGATCGCTGCGTTCAATGACAGCGAGTGCCGACCCACCTGACTAAGGCTGACGCGCAATGCATGGAAGATTGCCATGAGGAATCTCAATACCACGATCATCGTTGGAACGCTGATGCTGATAGGCGCGCTGCCGGCGGCCGGTCAGGTGTCTTCCCTGGCCAGTGCCCCGGCGCAGACCGGATCAGCTGCGACCGTTCCATCACCGGCCGGCGACGAGCCTGCGGCAGGCAAGGACCCGTACATCCAGAAAGCCCAGGAGCAAATGGACGAATGGGAACAAAAGTTCGATCAATTGGATTCCGCGGTCGGAACCGGCAAGGAGGTCAGCGATGCGGCCGAGGACGCGTTGAACCGAGCGTGGATCGAGGCCGAGGCAACCTATGACGAGCTGCAGCCGGCGGGAACCGAAGGCGCGCCGAGCACCAGAATTGCTTTCGAGAGGGCGACCCAAGCGCTGGCAGACGCATGGCACAAAGTCTATCCGGGCGACAAATGAGATAGGCCGGTGAAAAGCTGATCGGAAGAATTGTCCCTCCGCGGGTGGGCGACCAAGCACGCGATGGTCGCGTCCGTCGCGCTGACCTGGACGTTCGGTTCTGTGGCGACAACAAACGCATCGCCCAGCAGGGCGATCGGGTGAACGCCCCGGAATTTGCCCACGCCTTCCACCTGCCAGCTATCGAACCCTGTGGGTCCTGATCTTCCTTACCTCAGAGGACGGCCTCCGGCTGGCCGATCGCTCGCGGACGCAAGGATCGGCGCGGGTCGCACCTTGCCGCGAACTAACGCGCTCGTCCTGCGCAGGAGGCTTCGTTTCCCTCCGTAGGGACAAGAGAGCCCCCGCAGATCAGGCAAAAGGTCAGGACAGATGATCGATTCCCCAAGAGTTGCGGCACCCTCGCGCGCTCCCTTGACCCTCGGCGAGGCCGCCAAGGATCTCGTCATCATCATTGGCCTGTCGTGCATGATTATCGGCTTGGTGGTCGTCCTGCACACGGTCCTGCCACCAATCGGATGAGTGGGCCGCAGTCGCACCGGAATCGAACTCCGAGATAAGGGCATCCATCTCGGATCGTATGCAGCTTTGCGTCCGCATAAACTGTCGTGCCCTGAGCTCTGATAAGAGATTGCATCCCAGCCAGCCCGTGCTTCACCGTGCGCTCGGCGGCAATTGATCGTACGTCGCAGAGAAGATCGTGTCGGCGAGCCATCGCCTGAATTCCGGGTTGTCGCTGAATTGCTTGAACAGTTCCGTGTCGTCCTTCATCAGCCCGATGATGACGTTCCCGAGCGCCCTGTCGTGCTCGATCCTCGCGTTCTGCTTGTCCGAATTCTGCTTCGCGTTCTGGTACGCCGTATTGGCCGCCACCTTGTTGGGGATTTCGGTGCCGATCAGATGCCGGATGCGATCGGCGTCCTCCCAGGTGATGTTCCCGAACAGGTCGTTGAAGCTGCGAATGATGTTGGACAGCCTGTCGAGCTCCGGGTCCGACCTGTGCCCGCCGCCGTCGGTTGGAACGGGGTCGATCTCGGCATCCTGGTCGGCCAGCTGGATATGCTGCACCGCCTGCTTCTCTACCCGGTAGCTGTCCATGTCGATCGCTTCGAGAATGCCTCGCGAGAGGTCGTCCTCACGCGGGGCCGGCAGTTTCGGGATCAGGAAGTTCAGGAAGATCGAGAGCTTCTCCCATCCCGCATTCGTGAAGGGCAAGATCGACGAGACGAAGGCGTAGGTTCTGACGAAGGTCTTCGCCTTGCTTTTGAAATCGACCTGGCCGTCCTCGTCCAGCTCCGTTTTGTATGCCTCGACGCACACATCCAGGATCGGGTCCAGCCGGTCGCGGTCGGCGCCCGCCAGATAGTGCTCGACGAGCGCCTCGATATGGTCGCCGCGATAGACCTCGTATTGGTCCAGCGCCGCCTTCAGGTCGTGCAGCCGGTTCGGATCGGTCTCGTCGCTGAGGATCGTCGTGCGGTAGAAGGTCTCGAAGGAAGCCCGGATCGTCTCCGCATCGTTCATGAAGTCGAGCACGAAGGTGTCGTGCTTCTGCGGATGCGCGCGATTCAGTCGTGAAAGCGTCTGCACGGCCTTGATCCCCGAGAGCGCCTTGTCGACATACATGCTGTGCAGCAGCGGCTGATCGTAGCCCGTCTGGAACTTGTCGGCGCAGATCAGGAACCGGTACGGATCGTTTTCGATCCGCTCCGGAATGTCCTTCGACGGGAAGCCGTTCAGATCGGCTTCGGTCACCTTCGCGCCGCCGACTTCATGCTCGCCGGAGAAGGCGACGATCGCCCGGTACGGGCTCTTGCGCTCGGTGAGATAGGCGCTGATCGCCTGGAAGTACTGGATGGCCCGCCCGATCCCGGCGGTCACCACCATGGCCCGCGCCTGGCCGCCGATCTTGTTCAGCGCCAGCACCTGCTCGTGAAAATGGTCGACCATGATCTCGGCCTTGACCCCGATGGCATGGTCGTTGCTCTCGACATAGCGGCGAAGCTTCTTCGTGGCGCGCTTGGTGTCGAATTCCGGGTCGGCCTCGACGGTCTTGACCAGCCGGTAGTAGCTGTCGACGGGCGTGTAGGAGCGCAGCACGTCGAGGATGAATCCTTCCTGGATCGCCTGCTTCATCGTGTAGCTGTGGAAGGGCCGATGCTTGACCTTGTCGCCCTCGGGCCAGGGCTCGCCGAATATCTCCAGGGTCTTGTTCTTCGGCGTCGCGGTGAAGGCGAAGTAGCTCGCGTTCGGCAGCATCTTGCGCGCGGCGATGCGGCGCTCGATCTCGGCGTTCACGATGTCCTCGGCGTCGCCCTCGTCCTCGCCGGCGGCGGCCAGCGACGCGTTCATGGCACGCGCCGCCTGCCCGCTCTGGCTGGAGTGCGCCTCGTCGATGAGGATGGCGAAGCGGCGCCCGCGGTGGGCGTCGCCGATGACCTTCACCAGCGACGGGAAGGTCTGCACGGTCGTGATGATGATCTTCTTGCCCGCGTCGAGGAACTGCTCGAGCTGCCCCGTCTTCGACCCGCCCGCCCCGGTGACCGCGCCGACCACCGATCCGACCTGCGCGAACTGC
>Ga0070681_10001604_pt1 | contig 20119 bp, 17 predicted proteins | sample KBSC83BmetaG_FD_65650 | JGI IMG/M metagenome (GOLD analysis project Ga0070681, IMG submission 65650) | Corn rhizosphere microbial communities from Kellogg Biological Station, Michigan, USA - KBS C8-3B metaG | ecosystem: Host-associated > Plants > Roots > Rhizosphere | place: USA: Michigan... | reverse complement strand
AAGGTCGTCTTTGATGCCGACGAGGCAAAGGCGCGCGGCGACGATGGCGAAGCGGTCATCCTGGTGCGTATCGAAACCTCGCCCGAGGATTTCCACGGCATGCTCGTGGCACGCGCCGTCCTCACGGCGCGCGGCGGCATGACATCGCACGCGGCGGTTGTGGCGCGCGGCATGGGCAAACCGGCCGTCGTCGGCTGCTCGGCCCTCAATATCAACTATGCCAAGGGTGAGATTCAGGTGAATGGCAGCCTCGTAAAAAAGGGCGACTTCATCACGATCGACGGCTCGACCGGCGAGGTGATGCTCGGCGAAATCCCGACTATCCCGCCGCAGGTTGGCGGCAATGTCTCGACGCTCCTCGGCTGGGCTGACGGCTACCGACGACTTGGCGTGCGTGCCAACGCCGACACACCGGGTGACGCTGCCAAAGCGCGCGAACTCGGCTCCGAAGGGATCGGGCTCTGCCGCACCGAGCACATGTTCTTCGAGGGCGATCGCATACTCGCCATGCGCGAGATGATCATCGCCTCGACCGACGAAGAGCGACAGGCGGCGCTCGCCAAGCTCGAACCGATGCAGCGCGAAGACTTCATCGGCATCTTCAAGGCGATGGACGGCTTCCCGGTAACGATTCGCACGCTCGACCCACCGCTGCATGAGTTCCTGCCGCATACCGACGCCGAAATCGAGGATCTGGCGCGCGAGATCGACGTCGATCCGAACATCATCAAGGCAAAGGTCGCGGCGCTCCACGAAGCGAACCCGATGCTCGGGCATCGTGGCTGTCGCCTCGGCATCACCGCGCCGGAGATCACCCGCATGCAGGCACGCGCCATCCTCGGCGCCGCGCTCGAATGTTCGGCTGAGGGGATCGACGTCTTCCCGGAGATCATGATCCCGCTGGTCGGCGATGTGAACGAACTGCGCTTGCAGCGCGAGGTCGTCGTCTCAACAGCCAACGACCTCTTCGCCGAGGTTGGCCGCGAGATCCCCTACTCGGTCGGCACGATGATCGAACTGCCACGCGCCTGTCTCACAGCCGGTGAGATTGCGACCGAAGCCGAGTTCTTCAGCTTCGGCACCAACGACCTGACCCAGACGACCTTTGGTATGAGCCGTGACGACTCGGGCCGCTTCCTGCCGTTTTATGTCGAGGAAGGCATCTTGCCGAGCGATCCATTCCAGTCGATCGATCGCAAGGGCGTCGGTGCGCTGATCGAGATCGCGACGATGCGCGGTCGCCAGACAAAGCCGGACCTGAAGCTCGGCATCTGTGGCGAGCACGGCGGCGACCCGAGCAGTGTCGAGTTCTGCCACACCGCTGGCCTCAACTACGTCAGCTGCTCCCCCTACCGCGTCCCGATCGCGCGTTTGTCGGCTGCCCATGCCGCGCTCGGCGAACAGGAGCGGGATCGGTAGGAGAGCAGCCCTCACCCCCGACCCCTCTCCCAGAATTGGGAGGTAGTTCTCCCTCCCAGCGGGAGGGACCGGCCGGGGGTGAGGGCTGCTCGTCTCTTCTACAACGGCGTACTACACAACACCGTAATCAAACGCAGAACCTTGTACATCGCCGGCATGTCGTCGCGGACGTAGGCGACTGTGCGGCCGTCGATGCGTTCGGCGCCGTCGATCATCTCGGCGAGATCGGCCAGCGCCGGGCGCGCCAGTTCGACCTGGCAGCGGACCGGCGTCTCGACGACCAGGGGCGCGACGTTTGGCCGCTCGCGTACCGCGCGGGTGGCGGCGGCGCGCAGGCGTTGCTGCGCCTCGCGCGGATGCAGGCTTTCGGACGACAGGTGCGCAAAACTTTCCTTCACCTGCACGGTGATCTGTTCTTCGCCAAACAGATCGCGCGCTTCGGACATCACCGTCTGATCGCCGGCCACCAGCAGCACTGGAACGCCATAGGCTCCAGCGACGGCCGCGTTCAGCCCAAGTTCGCCCATCGGCTTGCCGTTGATCTGGACATCGAGAATCGTCCCGGTAAAGGTGTGGCTTAGCACCGATTCGCCGGTGCCCGCCCGACCATGCACACCGATGAACATCGCCGCGTCATAGCCGCGATCGATCCCATGGACCATGCCGTACATGCGCGGCTTGCCGCGGCTGAGGGTAGCGCGCTCATCCAGCTCTTCCGGAATGATGTTGCGGTACGGCCCATGCACATCGACGACCGTCACGGCCGAATCCGGTTCGGCATCAAAGATTCCGGCGACCGTCGCGCTCGCCTCGGCCGTCATCAGCCGCCGAGCACGCTCGTGCTCCGGATTGCCGGGAGAGCCTTCCTCGCCATGCACGACTCCGGCAATCCCCTCGATATCAACGGTCAAATAGACTCGCATCCCACGCTCCTGTCGTCCTCACGGTACACGATCAACGGAGGCAGACTAGCAGGAGTTCAGACTGTGGAAAAGAGAACTACGGTCGTTTGGGGGGTGGGGGAAGCGGGACTCGAACCCGCACGCCTTGCGGCACATGATCCTAAGTCATGCTCGTCTGCCAATTTCGACATTCCCCCGAGGCAGCGGCTCCTATTTTACTGCAATCGGACAGCCGGTTGAGGCGCGTGAAGGGCACCTCTCGGCGGTGGCATGTGAAATGCGTATCTCAACGTTATGTTAGATCCAGTGACTCACGGTTTCGATCAGGGTGGGATTTTCGCTATGGATTATCAGATAATCGCCGAAAGTGATGTACATCCTGGACGAAGGCTGCTGCGCGGGAACAATGGAGACGGCTACATCCAGCTTACGTTTGATACCGAGCCGATCGCCGTGCCCGAGCGTGACTTCGACCGCTTGCGTGCCATGCATCACTATCGCTCGGTAACGTCCGATCCGCAGTACGATCCGCTTGCTGCCATGAGTGGGCAGGAGCAAATCGCGTACTAGAGAGGCACTCCCAGCATTTCCTAGAACATGAAACCGGACTCCAGATCGGAGTCCGGTTCATTGTCCTCATGGTTCTACGAGGTAATTGGCGACAGGCCCGGGTGATTAGGCGCCGCAGCCACATCCTTGCGATGTGCCGGCATTCTCGCCCGTGTCGAACGAGTGGCCGCAGGCGCAGCTCGCGACGGCGTTCGGGTTGTGAACAGTGAAGCCGCCGCCCATCAGGCTGTTGACGTAGTCGATCTCGGAACCTTCGAGGTACATAGCGCTGAACTGATCGACCAGCACCTTCACACCGTGCTGCTCGATGACGTGATCATCGTCTTCAGCGACTTCTTCAACCGTCATGCCATAGCTCAGCCCGGAGCAGCCGCCCGGCGACACGAAGACGCGCAACATGGCATCCGGCGTCCCCTGCTCATCAAGATAATCGCGAAGCTGATCAACCGCTTCGACCGTCAATGTCACCATCGGCTCGGTTACCACACTCATGGGCTGATCCCTTTCAGTCACCCCGACTTGTCACGCCTGCCGTCTTGATTGCCTTTTTCAACCCAGACATTTACAAATAATACCGCGAACGGCCGTCCTGTCAACCTATCGTGCCGGAAATTCGGCGGAAATCGCTGCCTGGATGCTGTCGATCCTTGATGGACAACGAGTCCGACGGGCCGCACAATCGACGTATTCCTTTACCGGCGAGATCACGGCATTCAGTTGCGTCTCGTCAACCGGCTCCGGCGAAGGACGCTCCTGGTGACGAAGCAGATCAATCACTTCGCCATGCACCAGTGCGAGTGTCCAAAGTCTTGTTCTGCGCCGCGGCATCTCAAATCTTTGGAGAGCAAACGACACCTGATGGCTAAGTACTGCACACCGCACATCTATATCTGTCATGATTGACACTGAAAAGTTCAGCAAAGTTCTAGACAATTACTCTGCGGAGTGCTTCCGTCGTGTCTGTGGTACAACAACGATCAATACGCGTGTGCTCCTGGAGCGACCAGACAACGAGACGACGCATGGCGAAATCGACGCACACGGTGTCGGAGATGCAACGAGAATGCTTCGGCGTAGCAGAAGTTGCGGATCTGTTTGGCGTACGTCCAATTACAGTCTACCGAAGGGGTCGCTCGGGGCGCTTACCAGTATGAAAATCGGAAAAGCGTGGCGCATCTCGCGTTCGGTACTCGAGGATGTTCAGCCTCATGCCTCGCGACCACGATTAGCGAGCAAACCGAGCGAAGGAGTAGCGATGCGAGATGTCTCTCCGGCAACGAAAGACTTAGCGCAGAGTCTTCTCCGGCACGAGTCTGGCGGGCAACTTGAGGCTGAGGCTGTGGCGACTGCCGCCGATCGGACACTCGCGCAGCTGCGAACACGGCTGGACGCTCTATTGGGCCGCATGGGGTATTTCGCCCTTCTCAGGCGCGCATTGCGTTTGGCGCAGGGCGAGTATCCTCTTATGGATAGCATTGCGATCGGCCAGGAGTCAGATGGAGATTTGTTGGGACTTCGCGAGTTCGCGCTCGAGAACGGCGGCGACCCAGCCGCCGTCGCCAGTGCGCTCGCAGCACTCGTGGCGCATCTTTTCTGGTTGTTGGTGACCTTCATAGGCGAGGACCTGACTCTTCGACTCATCGGCGAGATCTGGCCAGACATCGCTCAAGGCGCCGGGGAGTCACTGGTGCAGGGAGAAGAATCAACGGATGAGTAAAAATCCTCCAGTTGTCATCTCGATGTTGCCCACAGGAATCCCCGGCCTCGATGATGTCCTTGGCGGAGGACTCCCGGAATTTTCCTTCAACATCATCACTGGATCGCCAGGTGCGGGGAAGACGACGCTCGCTCACCAGATGATGTTCGAACTGGCCTCGAATGAACGACCCGCTCTCTATTTCACCGTGCTCGGCGAGCCGCCACTCAAGATGCTTCGATACCAGCAACAGATGAAGTTCTTCGATGCCGCCAAGATCGGTGAAGTCGTCCATTTCGTCGACCTGAGCGACGTAGTCATCGAGCAGAGTTTATCCCAGGTGCTGGCTACAATTGTCGCGCTCGTGGAAGAACGGGATCCCGGTATCGTGATCGTAGACTCCTTTCAGACGATCGTGCATGCGGCGGCCAAGACAGATACGAACCCGATGAGCCTGCAACGCTTCGTGCAGGCGTTGGCCGTCAATCTCACCAGTTGGCAGGCCACCACTTTTCTGATCGGAGAGAATTTCGAAACCGATTTGCGGGGCAATCCAGCGTTCACGGTGGCCGATGGGATCATCTCGCTCTCCCAAAGCACCGACCGCAACTCCAGTGTACGCAAGCTCCAGATCGTCAAGTCACGCGGCCAGGCACCGATGCCCGGATTGCATACATTTCGCATCACCAACAGTGGTATACAGATCTTTCCCCGAATGAGCATTATGACCGATGAAATCGCACGAGCAGATCAGCGTGGTCGGATCGCGACAGGCGCGCCAGGATTGGATGCATTGTTCGGTGGGGGTATCCCGGCCGGGGACGCGTTGCTCGTGAGTGGCCCTTCCGGAACCGGGAAGTCTGTCCTGGCCAGGCAGTTCATTGCCTCGGGCGCACGGAATGGCGAACCGGGAGTTATCGCGGTCTTCGAGGAACGCCCACGCGAATATCTCCGGCGGGCCAACGACCTTGGTTTGGAGTTGGAAGCGCTCGAGCTCCAGGGCGCTGTAAAGATCATCTACCTCCGGCCTCTCGATCTTTCGCCGGATGAAGCACTAGATGCGATACGTCAGGCCGTTGTTGAACTCGGTGCGAAGCGAGTCGTCATCGATTCTTTGTCAGGATTCGAACTGGCACTCGCGCCGACCTTTCGACAGGATTTTCGCGAATCGCTCTACCGGCTGGTCGGAGCGTTAACCGGTACCGGCATCACCGTGTTGCTGACGATGGAGATTGTCCAAAACTCCGAAGACATGCGCTTCAGCCCTTACGTCATCTCATTTCTGGCCGATAACATCATTCTGCTTCGCTATGTCGAAATTGCTGGTCAACTGCGCAAGAGTCTGTCGGTGATCAAGATGCGGAGCAGCGATCACAGTAAGGATTTCTGGCTCTACGAGATAACTGACCAGGGCCTGATCGTGCGCGAGACGTTGCGGGAGTACCGGGGAATCAGTAGTGGTGCGGCGGAACTCCGCGATGGGACGAAAACTTTGACCTATCCTGGCCTGACTGAACAGGAAACCGGGGTGCTGCGAGCGCTGATTGAGCTGGGTGTCGCAACGCCGGCGGCCATCGCTCAACGCGCAGGGTTGCAAGACCCCAGTCTCACCGCCGCTGTGGACCGTCTCATCGCCCTCGGCTTCGCGATCCGGCGCGGCACCGAAACGGACGCTGTTTACCTGCCCGTGGCTCACTCATGAACACCGAGGAACCTCGCATGGCCGAGCATCAGCCAGACGGCCACGCTGTCCGGCCGCCTAGTTCCCCAATCGTCGCCGAACTCCGCGAGGTCAACGAGCATCTGCTGCTTGCCGGACTCCGCGAACAGGAACTCGCCGAGCAGTTGGGTCGCCAGCTCTCGTTCACCACCGCTATCACCGAGGCGCTGGGCGAGGGAATCTGCGCGCTCGATCGCGAATGCCGGGTTACGTTCGCCAATCCCGCCGCGGCGCATCTGCTCGAGTTGACCGAGGCAGAACTTCTGGGACGAGATCTCCACGATGCCGTCCATGATCACGACACGACGAGTTGCCAGCTCCGGGATGCGTTCCGCGCCGGAACTATCCATCGCTACGACGACCTGTTCCTGCGCCGTGACGGAACAGCCTATCCAGTCGAGTATTCGGTGACTCCGATCATTACCGACGGGCGAGCGGACGGCACGGTCGTCGCGTTTCGCGACATCACCATGCGAAAACGGCTCGAGGAGACCCAGGCCATGCTGTTGGCTCACGAACAAACGGCACGCTCGGCCGCCGAGATATCGCTGAAGGTGCGCTCCGACGTGCTGGCGACCGTTAGCCACGACCTTCGCCAACCCTTGACAGTGATCAAGGGAACGGTGCAGATATTGTCGCGCCAGATCGCGAACCTCGAGATAGCGGAGCGAGAGCGGCTGCTCGATCGGCTGGAACGGATTGATAGCTCCACGACATCGATGACCGGCATCATCAACGAACTGCTCGACGTCGCTCAACTCGCGACGGGCCAGCGATTAGCATTGGATCCACGCCCAACCGATCTGGTTGCGCTGGTGGGTCAGATCGTCATGAATCACGATCGACTGACGAATCACTCAATGGTGTTTGACACGAAAGAGGAGTCGCTGGTGGGTTCGTGGGATGCGTCGCGCCTCGAACGCGTAATCGTCAATCTGCTTTCAAACGCCAAAAAGTATAGCCCAGACGATCGCAACATCACTCTGCGGCTCGCGCGCGACAGCGGCGCGACGGATTGGGCGATCATCGAGATTAAGGACGAAGGCATCGGCATACCGGCGGATGATTTGCCGCATATCTTTGATGGCTTCTATCGCGCGAGCAACGCTACCGGAACATCTTCCGGGACCGGTCTGGGCCTGCCCGGTGCCAGGGCGATTATCGAACAGCACGGCGGGCGGCTCGAGCTGGTAAGCGCCGAAGGAATGGGCACGAGCGTGACCGTTCACCTGCCGGTAGTCGCTCCGCGACCAACGACCAGCGAACACGACGCAATTTATCCTTGAACTTGTCTCGACCGACAGTGTGTAGCCTGTGTTTTAACCAGTCTGGATTATTGGTGCGTGATTCCAACCGGTATGAACAAAGGGCTGTAAAGACAAGCGCCCGTCGCAAACCGACGGGCGCGCTTTTGCAACGGAAATCGGCTTCCGCTTACTGGGAACGCTGCGCGACCGCGAGGGCACGAATCCGGCTCGACATCTGACTGGTCGAGACCGGGACCTCACCGCTGGTGGCGATGTCGACGGTGCGCATCCCCTCTTCGAGTGCCTGACTGACCGCTGCCTCGATGGCGTCGGCGGCTTCGCCCATCTCGAACGAGAAGCGGAGCATCATGGCCGCGCTCAGGATCGCGCCGATCGGGTTGGCGATCGATTGACCGGCGATGTCCGGCGCCGAACCGTGCACCGGCTCGTACATACCGAAGAGCGCCGCCGTCGTCCCTGCGCGGCGCGGCGGTTTGCCGTTCAGGCTGGCCGATGGGAGCATCCCGAGCGAACCGGCCAGCACGGCCGCTTCGTCGCTCAGGATGTCGCCGAAGAGATTTTCCATTACCATGACGTCGAAATCGCGCGGGCGACTGATCAGGCGCATCGCGCACGAATCGACCAACGCGTGATCGAAGGTGATGTCTGGGTAATTCTTGGAAACTTCGATCGCGACCTCGCGCCAGAGTTGTGATGTGTTGAGGACGTTCGCTTTATCGACGCTCGTCACCTTCTTGCGTCGCGAACCGGCCAGGCGGAAGGCGAGATCGACAATCCGCTCAACTTCAGATTCGTGGTACGGCAGAGTATCGACCGCATGGCGACCGCTTTCGTCGCTCATGCGTGCCGACGGCTGACCAAAGTAGAGACCTCCGGTCAGCTCGCGCACGACCATCAGGTCACTCCCGCGCACGACACCCGCCTTGAGCGGCGAATTGTTCGCTAGCGCATCGAACACCTTGACCGGGCGCAAATTGGCGAAAAGACCGAGCGCCTTTCGCAGGCCGAGCAGGCCGGCTTCCGGGCGCTCCGCCTTACCGAGGTGATCCCACTTCGGGCCGCCAACGGCGCCGAGCAAGATAGCGTCGCTGTTGAGCGCCGCTTCGACATCTTCAGCGCGCATCGGCACGCCGTGCGCGTCGATCGCCGCGCCGCCGATCAGCGCCTCATTGAACTCGAAGCGGGCGCCGGCCGGCCGGCCAATCGCCTGGAGCAAGGTCTTCGCTTCATTGAGCACTTCCGGGCCGACGCCATCGCCGCCGAGGAGCAGAATACGAAACGCACGCTCCGTCATTGGGCGAGCTTCTTCGCCTGCACGCGCTGTGCGACCGCCTCCATCAGGCCACCAGCATCGATGATCTGCTGGACGTACGGCGGAAACGGATTCGCTTGATAGCTTTTGCCCGTGCGATCATTGACGAGGCCGCCTTCGTCGGTATCGATCTCCAGAATATCGCCCGTTTCGGTTTCCTGGCTTGCTTCGGGTGCCTCGACCAACGCCAGACCGATGTTGATCGCGTTGCGATAGAAGATGCGGGCAAACGATTCGGCCACAACCGCCTTGACGCCGGCCGCCTTGATGGCGATCGGCGCATGCTCGCGTGATGAGCCGCAGCCGAAGTTCTTACCGGCGACGATGATGTCGCCCTCTTTAACCTTGCTGGTGAAGTCCGGATCGATATCTTCCATAACGTGCGCCGCCAATTCATCCGGGTCGGATGTCATGAGATAGCGCGCCGGGATGATGACATCGGTATCGACGTCATCCCCAAACTTCCAGACTCTTCCTCGTGCCTGCATTCCCTGCTGCTCCTCCCTGTTTCCGCGTCAGGCGCTAATTCAGTTCGCTCGGCGAACCGACCCGGCCGAGAACGGCGCTCGCGGCCGCGACCTGCGGGCCGGCCAGAATAATCTCCGCCTCGCGATGCCCCATGCGACCGCGGAAATTGCGGTTGGTCGTCGAAACGCACCGCTCACCCTTCGCCAGCACGCCCATGTAGCCGCCGAGGCACGGGCCACAGGTCGACGTCGAGAAGATCGCACCGGCTTCCATGAAGATGTCGGCCAGACCTTCCCTGGTCGCTTGCTTCCCGACCTCCTGGCTGCCGGGGATGACGATACAGCGGATATCGGGGTGTACCTGACGACCTTCGAGAATCTTTGCCACCTCGCGCAGATCGCTTAGCCGGCCGTTGGTGCAGGAGCCGATGACGACCTGATGAATCGGCATGTCGCCTACTTCGTCGGCGGCATGCACGTTCGACGGCAAGTGCGGCAGCGCCACCAGCGGTTTCAGGTTCGAGACGTCGAACTCGACCACCCGCTCGTATTCGGCATCCGGATCACTGAAAACCGGCTCGTACGGCTTTTCGGTGACAGCCGCAAGCCATTCCTTCGTCTTCTCATCACAGCCGAAGATACCGCTCGTGGCGCCCGCTTCGATCGCCATATTTGACATCGTGATCCGCTGATCCATCGGCAGCGCATCAATGACCGGACCGGTGAACTCCATGGCGCAATTGAGCGCTCCATCGACGCCGATCTGGCCGATCGTGTAGAGGATCAGGTCTTTGCCACCGATGCCGTCCGGCAGTGGACCGTTGTAAACGAACTTGATCGTCGGCGGGACGCGTACCCAGGTGCTACCGAGTGCCATCCCGGCGGCGATATCGGTCGAGCCCATACCGGTCGAGAAGGCGTTGAAGGCGCCATAGGTGCAGGTGTGCGAATCGGCGCCAATGATCACCTGGCCGGGAAGGGTCAACCCATTTTCCGGCAGGACGACATGCTCGATACCGGCACGGCCGAGCTCGAAATAGATCGTGCCCTGCTCCCTGGCGAATTCGCGCATGATCTTCGCCTGCTCGGCCGACTTGATGTCCTTGGCCGGCACGAAGTGATCCGGCACCATCACGACCTTCCCCGGGTCGAAGACGTGCTCCAGACCGGTCTTTTTGAACTCGGCGATCGAGATCGGAGCGGTGATGTCGTTTGTCATCACCAGATCGAGATCGACCTCGACGATCTCGCCGGGCGTCACCGTCTCCCGGTGCGCCGCCCGCGCGAGAATCTTCTGCGTCATCGTCTGTCCCATAATTACGCCGTCACCTCCGCAACCACTGTCCCCCGATTGAGCGCCTTCATATAGGCACGCACGCTTGCCTCGACAATATCGGTCGCTACGCCGCGACCATTATAGACATGTTCGCCGCAACGCACGCGCACGCTGACTTCGCCCTGCGCGTCTTCGCCCGGCGTTACCGCATCGATGTGAAATGACTCGAGCGAGCAGCCACCCGGCACGAGTTTGTCGATCGCCTTGAAGAGTGCGTCGATCTGTCCGTTGCCGTTGGCTGATGCTTCGCGCTCGATGCCATCAACCGTCAACTTCACCCACGCTTCGGCGCGCCCGTCGTTGCCCGAATTCGCGCGCCAGCCACCAAGAACGTAGAGATCGTCCTTCGGCTGCGCATCTTCCTCGATGATGGCGATGATGTCGGCGTTCGTGACCGTCTTCTTGCGATCGGAGAGTTCGATGAAGCGCTGGTACAGCTCGTTGATTTTCTCTTTCGGGATGCCGTCGAAGCCCAGTTCATTCAGCCGCGCGGTAAATCCGGCTCGTCCCGAATGCTTTCCGAGCACCAGGCGGCTCATCTCCAACCCGACCGACTGCGGCGTCATGATCTCGTAGGTGTCGCGATTCTTGAGCATGCCGTCCTGGTGAATTCCGGCCTCGTGGGCGAAAGCGTTGGCCCCGACGATCGCCTTGTTCGGCTGGACGACGATGCCAGTCAGGTGGCTGACCAGTTTGCTCGTCGGCACAATCTGCTTGGTGTCGATGCGCGGCATCAGCCCGCCGTAGAAATCCTTGCGCGTATGCAGCGCCATCACGACCTCTTCAAGCGAGGTGTTGCCGGCTCGCTCGCCGATGCCGTTGACGGTGACTTCGGCCTGACGCGCGCCTGCTTCGATCGCCGAGAGCGTGTTGGCGGTAGCCATGCCCAGATCATTGTGGCAATGAACGCTCAGCACGATATCTTCGGCCCCGGGTACGTTGGCGGTGATGTGCTTGATGAGCCGAGCATATTCCTCCGGCGTCGTATACCCGACCGTGTCCGGCAGGTTGATCGTCGTCGCGCCGGCTTCAATGGCGACGGCGACGATGCGACAGAGGAAATCCCACTCGCTGCGCGTCGCGTCTTCGGCCGAGAACTCGACATCGTCGACAAAGCGTTTGGCGAGCGTGACGGCCGCCCGCGCCGCCTCGATCACCTCGTCCGGACTCTTGCGCAGCTTGTACTTCATGTGCACTGGAGAAGTGGCGATAAACGTGTGGATTCGTGCCGATTCCGCGTCGCGCACGCCTTCCCAGGCTTTCGTGACATCGTGCTCATTGGTGCGAGCCAGCGCCGCGATTGTGACGCCCTTAACCTCGCGCGCGATCATCTGCACGGCCATCAGGTCGCCAGGCGACGCCGCCGGGAAACCAGCTTCCATGACATCGATTCCGAGCTTTGCCAGCTGCCTGGCGGTTTCAAGCTTTTCCGAGCTCGTCAGCGTCGCGCCGGGCGACTGCTCGCCATCTCGCAGCGTCGTGTCGAAGATAATCAGCCGGTCGCTCATCGAAGTGCTCCTCTCGCGTGCAACAAAAACGGCCCCAAACGGGGGCCGGTCAGAGATCATCGGTCGATCGTGTCCTACAGCTGTGCTGCCCCCATCACTCGTCTCGCCCCGCTCAGGGGCTGAAGAAGGGAGAGCAACAAAGTCCAGGTTGCCTGCGACTGCGATGTGCGAACCATCAGAACTCCCAGAGCAACAAACAACAAAAAACCCGCCCCAACCAGGGACGGGCCAAACCCGCGGTACCACCCTTATTGATCGTCTCATCCGAAACGATCCACTCTTAGCGCGCTAACGGTCGCGATCCGGCCGGGACTACTCAATCTTCACCCCAGCGGCTCCGGGACGAGTTCGCGAGCTTCATCGCAACCGGGCTCCCACCTAACCCCGGCTCGCTGAGCAACGCCGCGCGCTACTACTCCCCATCCTCGCCTTTATGCTGGCGAACTCTAACAGATCACTCGTGAAATTGTCAACACGGCGCTGGCACGGCAGTTCCCTCTACCCAAACAGATCGTTCCCCGGCTTTGGGCCCTCGTACGGTTCGCCTCCGCCGAACTGATAGTACTCGCGTGCGAAGAACCGCTCGCGAACGTCGTCCGGGAAACGGCTGAAGAACCCGTCTTCCTCGCTGAACTGCGTCTTGTGCTGACGAAAGGCAGCCAGCTTTTGCTCACTCATGTCGCTCGTGTCGATGACGAAGTCGATAGCGTCCTCCGGCAGGCCGAGCTTGGTGATATCAAGTTCACTGAAAAAGCCGACATCCTCACCCGCCTCTTTGGCACGACCAAACATCTCCAACATCAGCGAACGCGGAAAACCGGCATAGAGAAGCCGCCCCTGACTGCCGGCGGTTCTGAACGCCTCGGTCGCGAAGCGATGTACGGCGAGATGATCGGGATGGCCGTAACCTCCCGTCTCCTCGAAGGTGATGACGAGCGCCGGGCCGACTTCACGCAAGATCTCGGCGATCTTGCCGGCCGCCTCGCTCGGATCGGCGTTCATGAAAGCGCGCGGGTCGTTATTCCCTTCGGTGCCGTCCATACCGGAGTCGCGATAACCGAGAAAGCGCACGTCAGCGACGCCGAGCTCGGCATAGGCGCGGCGCAGTTCGCCTTCACGTACCTCTCCAAGGTTGTCCGGCGTCGCCAGGCTTGGATCGCTGATTTCGCCAAGCTCGCCACGGGTGGCGCAAACGCCAATGACGCGGCCGATTCGGGCATGGCGGGCGATCGTACCGGCGATGCTTCCTTCGTCGTCCGGATGGGCGAAAATGGCCACGATCGTCGTGCTATCCAGAGGCATTGCTTATCCTTTCGTCGGTCATGAACGATCGCGTCGGCGGCGCTGGTTGAAGATTTCGTAGAGCATGACGCCAGTAGCGACCGAGAGATTGAGCGAATCGGATCGGCCGGCCATCGGCAGGTGAACCAGCGGATCGCAGATCTCGATCAGTTCCGGCGGCAGGCCATGACGCTCGCTCCCCATCAGCAGCAGGATCGGTCCGATATAGCGACCGCTTTGGTAATCGAGCGGACCGTCGGGCGAGGTTCCGACCAGCTGGATCGATTGCTGGCGTACCCAGTCGATAAGCGTGTCGTTCGTCGCTCGCACCAGGCGTTGCGAAAAGACCGCTCCCATGCTGGCGCGCACGGCGCTCGGATCGTACGGGTCGGTCGTCTTGCCGATCAGGATGACACCGTCGGCTCCGACCGCGTCGCTGGTGCGCAGGATCGTGCCGAGATTGCCGGGATCGGCGACTGTGTCGAGGCCGATCCAGAGCGATTGATCCGACAGCTTAATATCCGCCAGCGCATGCCAGCGCTGGCGCATCACAGCACTGAGTCCGTGTGGATGCTCGCGTTCCGAGATCGTGTGAAAGACGTCGGCTGACACGACGAGGCTATCGCTACCGCCGGCCGTCTCACGCTCGACCAGATCGAGCGCGAACTCGCTCGTCAGCAAATCTGGCGCAACAATCAGCGTGTCGATTTCGGCGCCGAGTTGTATCGCCTCGGCGACCTGCCGGATACCCTCGACGTAGAACAGCCCGAGTTGATCTCGTTCGGCCCGGCTGCGCAACCTGCGAATCTGCTTGACCCGACTATTGTTCTTGCTCGAAATACGGTCCGTGCTCACGTTTCCTACAGTCACCTCAGTTTCGGCTCGGCGCCGGAGCGCATCGTACACGTCCGGCAGATCGATTGTACGGGTTCGCATATGCTCAGTGCCGCAGGCGCATCGCCACGGTTGCCCATTCGTTGAACCGATTGTCGTGATTCAAGTAGGATCTAAGCTGCGCTCGAAGCCGGATCGGCGCGAACCGCGCGCTACGCCCCCGTAGTTCAGGGGATAGAACGACGGCCTTCTAAGCCGTATGTCGCAGGTTCGAGTCCTGCCGGGGGTACCAATCGATACCGGTAACGCCATGATCGGAAGACGAATGCAAATTACGATTCGCTATTTCGCGTCGATTCGGGAAGTGATCGGCCGACCGAGCGAGGTGCGCGAGGTGCCGGAGTTGACGACCGCGGGTGAGCTGCTCGATCAGATCGTGCGCGAGCATCCGGCGATCGATGGCCTGCGGCGCGCGTCACGCATCATGCTCAATCAAGACTACGCCGAACCGACCCAACCATTGTCCGACGGCGACGAACTCGCGCTCATTCCGCCCGTCTCGGGTGGTTCCGATGCGTTCCGCGTCACCAACCAGCCGATCGACATGCAAGCGCTCGCCGATCTCGTTGCCAGTCCGGCGGCTGGCGCGGTGGCGACCTTCGCCGGGCAGGTGCGCGATAATGCACGCGGACGCGGCGTGCTTGTGCTCGAGTACGAAGCGTACGAAAGCGCCGCCGAAAAGGCGCTGGCGCAGATCGGCGCCGAAATCCGCGAACGCTGGCAGGTCGAGGGAGTCGCCATCACGCATCGCGTTGGGCGTCTGAGCATTGGCGAAATCAGCGTCGGCATTGCCGTTTCGTCGGGCCACCGTGCGGAAGCCTTCGACGCCTGTCGCCACGCGATCGAACGCATCAAGCAGATCGTGCCGATCTGGAAGAAAGAGTTCTACGCCGACGGGGAGACGTGGATCGGCAGTGAGGCGGAATATCAGGCCGCCTTCGGTGGTTCGACTCCGCGTTCCACGACATAGAACACGGAAAAACGCCGCCGGAGACCCGGCGGCGTTGCCCGCGTTACCCTAACGGTTAATCAGCAGAAACTGGCGCCTAGGAGGCTTCCGTTTTTTCAATGTCCGCCAGCTGCTTGAATTCGGTCGAGCCGATCGTGAGAATGACCTGGTCGTCTCCAACGCTCGTGATCAGGTCCGAAGGCACCTTCTTGTGCTTGCGCCCGAAGAGCCCATGCTCGACCACGACCGCTTCCAGTTGGCCGGAAACGCCGGTTAGCAATTCGCTCACCTGCCCGAGTTTGTCACCGTCCAAGCCGCTGACCGTCATCCCGCTCACGACCTGGCTGAGCGGCGAATTCATCGCTGCCGCGGGCGCGCCGGCGGGGATTGGCTCGCGCGCCATCGCCTGATCGGCGGTCTCCTGTCGTCGGAGGATGGATGAGCGCGCGACTTCGCCGACCAGATGGCCTTCGGTATCGACCACCGGGAATGTTTCGAGATCGACACTGCCCAACTGCTCACCCGCCGCATCGAGCGGCATATCCTGGGTCAGAAGCGGAACATCGCGCGTCATGAAGTCGGAGACAAGCGTCTGGCTCGGAGTATCGTCCTGGCGCAACATGCGGCCCCACTCGAGCATCCCAACCGGCGCGTCGCCGTCGACAACGATCAGCGAGCGCTTCGCTTCGGACTCCATGCGCCGACGCGCCATCCGAATGTCTTCATCCTGTTTGATAATATCCTGGACCGGCATCATCACCTGTCCAACCGTGGTGACCTCTTCCATCTGTGGTCCTCCTTATCCGCCCTTGCGTCGTCTCTTTTGGCGAATATGTTTCCTTAGCGGGCCATGCCAGCTATCAGGCAATCCGCATGCCACCATTCGACCGTACTCGATTGACCTTGTGATATGCGTGAAAAGATCGCCTGAATACTCGCAAATGCCAAAAGGTTTCGCGTCTTTGGCCGAATTGTTCGCTCTGAGGTTCGGCATCCACCCGCATCAAACGCGAAAACCACGAACTTCAAATAATCGCGTAAACGCGCGCTCCTCCATCTGACTGCCAGCGACGCTATTCCCCGATGTCTCGTAGCGTTTTGAACTCGTTCTGATCAATCGAAAGAACGACCCGATCCTCATCGACCAGATCGACGAATTCGCCGGGCACATATTTGCGTCGGCGCGCAAGGATTCCGTAGACAACGGTAAGCGCGACGGGCGCACCCGCATCTCCTGCGATGACGCTCGCAACCGTGCCGAGCCGGTTGAGCGAAGCGCCGATCACCTGCATCCCTGGCGCCACATCGGCCAGCACCGAACTGGGGTCATTCGCGTCGATGACCCGTACCGTCGACGTACGCGTTTCAGCCAAAGAAGACGCGAACGTACGTAGATCGCTCCGAGGCACGAGCGCGTTGGCATTCATCATCACCCTCCGATCCAAACCCGCGCCACGGCGCGAATCGTCCCGAGGTTTAAAGCAATTCACGTGCCACGTGCCGTGTTGCGATGTGGCACGTCTTGCCAGCCATATCATGCCGGTCTACGATCAACCGGTGATGCGGATGGGTGCCGCCGGAAAACGGGATATTGGACGAGGGAGAAGCCGATGAGTGGTGATCTGACTCAATTGCTCGCCATGGTCGATAACGCACGCGACGAAGTGATCGCGCTCACGCAGGACCTCGTTCGCCTGGAAACAGTCAATTTCGGGACGCCGGAGAGCGGCAATGAACTGATCGCCGCCGAGTTCCTGCGTGACAAACTGGCGGCTGATGGCATCGATTCCGAGATCTACAAATCGCGCGAAAACCGAGGCAATGTCGTCGCTTCACTCTCGAACGGCGACGGTCCGTCGTTGCTCCTCATGTCGCACACCGACGTCGTGCCTGTCGAGGATGCCGGGCAGTGGACGCATCCGCCGTTTGGCGGTGATCTGGCTGAAGGACGCATCTGGGGGCGCGGCTCGTCCGACATGAAGTCGACCGTCGCGGCGCACGCGATGGCGCTGCTCATCCTCAAGCGCGCGGGCGTCGAACTGAACGGTCGCCTCACCTTTGCCAGCTGCGCCGACGAAGAAGCAGGCGGCGCCTACGGCTTCGGCTGGATGGCCGAGCATCATCCCGACGTACTTCGCGCCGATTACGCCGTCAATGAGGGCGGCGGTGGACCGGTGCGCGCCGAAGGCGGCATCATCTATCCGATCAGCACCGGCGAGAAGGGGCGCCTCGAAGCGCACTTCAAGATTGTCGGACGGGGCTTCCACGCCTCGCAGCCGTGGCGCGCCGATAACGCAATCTACAAGGCTGAAGAAGTCGTGCGTCGGATTCGTACCTATCAGCCCGAAACATCGGCCGATTCTGAACTCTTCAAACATCTCGACACGCTGGCCGGCATCAGGCATCCCGTCACGAACGAAAATTTGGAGCAGACGTTGAAGGAAGTCGAGAAGGTCAACCCGAGCCTCGCGTCGATGCTGCGCGCGGCCTCGCGCATGACGATCGTCGCCTCGATGATCAACGCCGGAGTCAAATCGAACAGCGTCGCCGAAAATTGCACCATCGTCTGCGACATCCGTTCGATGCCGTGGCAGGACAAAGCGTATGTGCAACGTCAGGTCGAAGGGATCATTGAAGGGCTGAACGGCGTCTCCGTTGAGGTGCTCGAGACGGCTGTTTCGAACAACTCGCCGTACGACTCGCCGTTCCGCGGCTACGTCGAGCAGGCGACGAAAGACGCAACCGGGATCAATGATCTGCGTTTCGTGCCCGGTCTGACCGTCGGTTTCACCGATTCGCGGTTCGTCCGCCCGCTCGGGAACGTGACCTACGGCTTCATCCCTGCGCATGTGGACGACGATCCGTCCAAGAGCGGGGCGCACAACATCAACGAATCGACCGGCGTCGATAGTCTACTCAACGCCACCCGCTTCACCGTCGCGCTCGCCTGGCGCATCCTGGCGAAGAAGGGCGAGCAGAATTAATTGATCGGTTGTGCAAGCGGGCAAGTCACCGGGGACGACCGGGCGTGGACGGGGCCGTTGCTCACCTGCGGGGGTGGACAACGATGCGCGTAACGGAGCACGAGATCCAGGTACGGTCTACGGATATGGACGCCGATGGAATCGTCAACAATGCACGCTACTTCGAGTACTTCGAGCAGGCGCGACTTGAGCATCTGGTTGCGCTGGAGATCCTCGTGCGTCCTCGTTCTCTCGAGGATCGACAACGCACGTTTACGATCGCCGAGACTTCCTGTCGCTTTCGCGCGCCAACGCGGCATCGCGACCGCCTCCTGATCCGAGTCTGGACTGAAGAGGTCCGACAGCGAAGCTTCATCTTCGGATATGAGATCGTACGCGTCGCTGATGGAATGCAGGTAGCTGTCGGGAGTTCCGCGCAGGTCTGGCTGGATGCCGGCGGCAAAGCTACGCTGTTGCCCGACTCCGTACGGGAAGCGCTCGAACAATCGCGCGACGAAACCCAGGACTTCGCTTCCAGGTGACTCGACGATTGTGTGTTCGTTTCGCCGCGTGATACCGCCAGCCGCTGGCTTTCGACATTAGAGCGGTTTGCAAATACCTTGATCCACGGTTTCGGTCAGGGGCAGCCACCCCCGCTCGGCGGATACCTGGTTGCCCTGGTCACGCGCCATCGCGCAAATCCGTCGGCCAACCGGGCAGCTACGGGGGCTGCCCCGACGACGGTGGGCCAACCAATTTGAAAACCGCTGTAGGCGGCCGGTTCAAGGAGTCCGATGAGCCGCAGCGGTGGCTGCGGCTCATCGAGAACTGTGGCTCAGTTCAATAACGCCGGTCGAGGCTCGGCCGAATTGCTGTCAGACCGCGCTCGCGACGGGCTCCAGGAGGATCACCGGCACTCGCTCACCGGCCTCGTAGGCAGCCTCGCGCGGTTCGATCAGCAGGAACGCGTTCGCGCCGACCAGCGACATCAGCCGCGCCGATGCCTGTGAGCCGGTGTTGCGCGCACGCAGTTGGCCCGATTGGTCAACCCAAACAATCCCGCGCTGGTATTCGATCCGATCGGTTCCTCCAACGGCGTGATCAAGGACGGCGCTGGCCGTCGCCGGTTCCGGATGCGGATGACCGGTCATGGCGCGCAACGCGCTGCGAATGAAGATCTCGAATTCGACCAGGGCGGAGACCGGATTGCCGGGCAATCCGAAGATGAACGTGCCGTCATCCATCGTGGCGAAGTTGAGCGGTTTGCCCGGCTTCATAAAGAGTCGCCGGAAATGCACCGTGGCGATCTCGTTCAAAATCGCCTTGACGTAGTCTTTGTCGCCCATCGAGACGCCGCCCGAGGTGATCATCACATCGCTATCGTCAATACGTTCGACGATTAGCTGACGCAGGGCCGCTTCGTCGTCTGGTGCGTGACCCGACCAGACGACGTCGGCACCGGCGGCGTCGGCAGCGACGGTCAGCGAGAAGCGGTTTGAGTCGCGAATCTGGCCCGGCCCTGGTTCTTGGTCCGGCTCAACCAACTCATCGCCAGTTGAAAGAATACTGACGCGCGGTCGCCGGAAAACCTGAACGGTGGCGTGCCCGAGGCTCGCCAGCAGCCCGATCTCCGCGGGGCCAATTCGGGAGCCTGCCTGTACCAGCACGTCGCCCTTGTGCAGGTCGGAGCCAATCGGACGCAGGTTAGCGCCCTCGGAGACAACCTCCTGGTGGATGATGACATGATCTTCGCGCAGTTCGGTGTTTTCAACCTGCACAACCGCATCGGCGCCCTGCGGCAAGGGTGCACCGGTCATGATACGCGCCGTCGTAC
>Ga0070681_10001603_pt1 | contig 20122 bp, 18 predicted proteins | sample KBSC83BmetaG_FD_65650 | JGI IMG/M metagenome (GOLD analysis project Ga0070681, IMG submission 65650) | Corn rhizosphere microbial communities from Kellogg Biological Station, Michigan, USA - KBS C8-3B metaG | ecosystem: Host-associated > Plants > Roots > Rhizosphere | place: USA: Michigan... | reverse complement strand
CCTAGCTCCCAGCGCATAACGAGTCCGTCTTCGGGATCGATCACCTCACCGACGGAAGCGAAGCCACACGACACGAGAACCCGCGCTGACGCTCCATTCTCGGCTAGCGTATGGGCGCGCACGACTCGCACGCCGGCCCTGAGCGCGAAGTCCACCAGTGCCGCCGCGGCCTCCTTCGCGTAACCGCGTCCGCGATGATCGACATCGATGCCGTACGCGATTTCCACCATCCCGTCCTCGTCAGGCGGACCCTTGAATGCGCAGCTCCCCACGCTGGAGCCGCTTGCCCGTTCTACGATGGCGAAGCCATGGGTCCATGGAGTCGGCGACGAGCGGCGCATTCGTGCCAGCCAGTCGGGTGACACCTGGGCTCGATCCTCCGGCGACAGCGCGTCGATGCGCGCGAGCACCGATTCGGTGGACTCGAGAGCCAGTCGAAGCCGTTGCGTCTCGATCACGAGTGCCGTCGCGTCATTCGACGTCAAGACGTCGTGCTCAGGAGACCGAGCCGAGCGATGACGAGCCGCGTCGCTGCCACCACCGTGGGCGCAACAGTGGGCGGCGCGAGATCGCTCTCGATGGAGAATGGCGCCTCACCGTTCGGCGATTGCACCTGCACGTCGACCAGCGCGAGCGGATGCTTGACGAACCAGACGCCTTCGTCATCCGCCCCCGGCTGCGCGACGCGAAGCTGCTCGATCGTGATCCCCGGATATGCGCGCTGGAGCGCGGCCGTCAGTTCTTCGATGCCCCGCGTCATTGCACCAACGATGATGGTCCAGGGCAGCGAACACTCAATCGGCGAGCGCGCCCCTCGATCAGTCCTGGCGCAAAGCCGTGAGTGGATCCACCCGCGCCGCGCGCCGTGCCGGAAGATAATTCGCCAGCGCCGAGACGCCGAGCAGGGTCAGGACCACGATACCGATCGTCAGCGGATCGCGCGGGGACACACTGTACAACAAGCTGGACGCAAGGCGCGTCGTGACGAGCGCGATGATCACGCCCGCGACGACTCCGATGATCGCGACCTGCATCCCTTCGCGAACGACGAGCCTCGACACCCGCGCGGGCTCGGCGCCGAGCGCCAGACGGACACCGATCTCCTTCGTGCGTTGCGATACGAGGTACGCCGTGACGCCGTACGCGCCGATGAGCGCGAGAACCAGCGCGAGCACGGCGAACGCCCCGACCAACGCCATGCTGAACCGGCGCTGCGCGACGAGCCCCGCGAGCATCTGCTCCATCGTCTGCACGTTCGCGATCGGCTGATCGGCATCGATGGAGCGTACCGTCTGCTTCACGAGAGCGACGATGGACATGGGGTCTTTTTCCGTTCGGACGACGACGAGCTGTCCCGGGTCGGCGTTCTGCCGATACGGTAGGAAGGCTTCGTCGCGGACCTCCTTGTCGACGCCCGTGCGGCGCATGTCGCCGACGACACCGACGACCGTGATCCACGGGTTCTGGATCGTGTCGCTCTGCGAGGACGACGAGCCGAAGCGAAATCTCTTGCCGAGGGCGCCCCCGTTAGGCCAGTAGCGCTTCTTCATGTGCTCGTTGATCATCGCCACCGGCGGCGCGCTGTCGCGATCGGCCACCGTGAAGTCGCGGCCAGCGAGGAGTCGCGCGCCAACCGCCGTGAAGAACCCCGGGCTGATCGCGTCGAAGGTGACCTCGTTGTCGTCCTGTCGCGTCTCGCGGCCCTCGGCTGCGATGCCGGTGGAGTTCGGCGTCGCGCTCAGCATCATCGTCGAGATCGTGCCGGCACCCTGAACGCCGGGGATCGCTCGGAGCCGCCCGACGAGCGTCTCGAAGAACTCGACCGACTGTACGGCTCGGGGATATTTCGCACCGGCGAGCTGGACGTTGAAGGTCAACACGTTCTCCGTCGTGAAGCCCAGCTGCACACGCTGCAGCGTGATGAAGGTCCGCAATAGAAGTCCTGCTCCGGTGAGCAGTACCACGACGAGGGCGAGTTGCGCGGCGACGATGCCGCGACGCAGGCGCAAGCCGCCGCGGCCAGCGGTACCGGCCCGCCCTCCTTCACGGAGCGTCGCGCCGAGATGGGTTCGCGACGATTGCAGGGCGGGCACGAGCCCGAACAGCATTCCCGTCAGCAGCGTCACGATCGACGTCACGAGCAGCACCGTCCCATTCAGGCCGACACTCTCCATGCGTGGGAGGTCGGCCGGCGCGAGCGCGGGCAGGACGCGCAGTATGCCGAGCGCGATCGCGATCCCGGCGGCGCCACCCAGCGCGGACAATAGCATGCTTTCCGTGAGGAGCTGCCTAACGAGCCGACGGCGGCTCGCGCCGAGGGCCATGCGCACCGTGACTTCGCGCTCGCGCACGGCGGCCCGCGAGAGGAGCAGGTTGGCGACATTGGCGCAGGCGATGAGGAGCACCGCGCCGACCGCGCCGAGCATGATCCAGAGCGTCGTCCGGAGCGTCGGACCGACCACTTGCTCGGGGAGGGGCGTCACCGTCACGCCGTAATCACGATTCGTGGGATACTGCGCCTCGAGTCGCTTGGCGATTGCGCCGAGGTCGGAGCGCGCGCGCTCGACGGAGACGTTAGGCTCGAGCTTTCCGACCGCGGACAGGAAGAAGGAGCTGCGCGCCGACTTCAGGTTGTCGGAAATGACGAGGGGCAGCCAGACTTGCGTGCGCTCCGTGGGAAACGCAAAGCCAGCCGGCATCACGCCGACGACGGTGCGCTTGCGGCCATTCAACTCGATCGACTTTCCGATGATGTTCCGGTCGGAGCCGAAGTTGGAGGCCCAGAGGCCGTAGCCGATGAGCGCCACGGCGTCGCTGCCCTGCACCTCATTCGCGGCCGTGTACAGCTGACCCAGCATCGGACGCGCCCCGAGCGCGGCCAGCGCCTCCGCCGGCAGCACGCCGGCTGCGATGCGCTGCGGCTCACCACTGCCCGTCACATTCACGCCCGCCTGACGGAACGGCGCGAGATATTGGAGCGAGCGATTCTGTGCCTTGAGATCGGTGAGGTTGGGATACGAGTGCAGATCCTCGTGCACGCCGAGTCGCCGGTTATCCATCCAGACCATCACGATCCGATTGGCGTCGGTAAAGGGAAGCGGCTTGAGGATCAGGGCATCGACGACGCTGAAGATGGCGGCTGTGGCGCCGATGCCGAGCGCGATCGTCGCGATCGCGACGGCGGTGAATCCCTTCGAGTGCCGGAAGGTGCGAATGGCGAAGCGCACGTCTTGCCGGAGCATGTCGACGAATCCCAGGCCGCTCATGTCGCGAGTCTCCTCGGTGTAGCGAGTGATGTTGCCGAAGCGCCGGCGGGCCGCCCACGATGCCTCGTCAGGCACTGCTGCGGGGCCGGCACGGTAGTCCATTGCGTCGAGCTCGAGGTGCAGCTCCATCTCCTCGCGGAGCTCGCGCGCGCGCGAACCGGGGCGGAAGAACGCCCGCAAGCGATAGCGAATCGCGGCGAGGAGTGACATCGCGCTTGGTTGTCAGGCGCCGTTGAGGACGCCCTGAATGCCGGCGAGAACGCGGTCGAATGCCGAAATCTTTTCACCGAAGCGCCTTCGGCCCGCGGCAGTGATGGTGTAGTAGCGCGCGCGACGCCCGGTGGGCGACTCACCCCACTTGCCGGTGACGAGACCGTTGCGCTGCAACCGCTCGAGCGCGGGGTAGAGCGACCCATGCTCGACATTGAAGATGCCGCCAGATAGCCGCTCGATGTGGCGGACGATGGCGTAGGCGTGCATCGACTGCACGGTGAGCGACTTCAGAATGAGGAGGTCGAGCGTGCCTTTGAGCAGCTCGTCCTGCGACGTGGCGGCTTTGCGTGCGGGAGTCATCGCGAAGGGTAGGGGAGCGACAGGTAGATCGTCTTCCCCTTATGGGTAGCGAATCTACCCTTCCTCCGCCAGAGGCGCGGTGCGAGCCGCCCCCCGGATGACGCCAGCGGTCAGGCCGCGGGCGTCGCCTGTGCCGCCGGCGCTGTCGTCAGCAGCGCGACCGCGGCGTCGAGCATCTTCGTATCGTCGGTGGAGATGACCGCCTCTCGCTTCTTGCCGGCGCTCGTGTACGAGAAGCGCAGTGCTGGGCGTCGCGTCGCGCCCCAATAGAGGTACCCAACGCGCATGCTCTGGACTGACCCGCGCTGGATGGCGAGTGTCCACACGCCGGCACGCTTCGACGTCGTTACGCCCATGAACTTGCTCGACGCGTCGATGTTCGAGAAGAGCGCTGGATTGCCGTTGTCGAGATGCGCGAGAAGCGCCGTCATGGCGACAAAGCGCTTCTCGATCGTTTTGCCTTCCTGCTCCAGCGCGAAGGTTCCCGTCGCCCCGACCTTGAGCGGGTCGACAGTCTTCACCTTGGCGACCGGTGCGCCGAAGTTGGCACCGCGAAAGATGGTGTTCCGCTTGATCGTCGCGATGACGAAGAGTGCAACGAGGCCCAGAAGGATGGCGGCCGTCAGCGCACTCGTCATCGAATTGGCTGGCTCTTCGCCTGCGACGAGCGTGTAACGCGTCTCGACCGAGAGGCCCTGAATGGTATCATGATGTGCGGCGAGGCCCGTGCGGACGTCCGCGGGCAGCTCGCGCAGCATGCCAGTGATCGTCGCTTCATGCGAACGTCCGCCAGGCGTACTCCCGGATCGTTGCACGAGCAGAATTCGCTGACTCGCGGTATCCACCAGCGGGGACCAGGACCTCTCGACTCTCGTGATCCCGCCGTTTGCGTCCTTGTCGCCGAATTCGTACAGGGCTTTGGGGACGTCGAGCCCAGTCACGGCAACGTAGTTCTGCGACGGATTCGTTTCGTCGTGGATCTGCTGAATGGAGACCGCGCGCGGCGTCGCTGCGTTATGCGAGCCCTCGATTGCCGAATTCAGCTCGCCGAATCCCCAGACGCCCATCGCGCCGACGAGGAGCACGTTGATCGGCAGGAAATTGATGCGGAATCGCCACATACTCGCGTTCATCTTCGCGACGATGCCGAGAACGTAAAAGAATGCCGACATGGTCTCCTCGATGTTGCTGCCGCTGTGGGGTTACTCAGCGGTAGGACGATCCGCGGGCTATCGAGGGCACCTAACGTGGTCCCTTCAGATGCTCCTGCTGACCGACGAGGTACGCCTCGGCCATCCACCGTCGAAAATCGGAGTCGATGTCGTTGGGATGCGTGAGCCGGAACGTATGAACGTGGTTCCGCGGCGATACCGTCTGGATCCCGCGGAAACGCGGATGGTCCAGGCGGCGCGCGAGCACGACGTGCCCATCGAGCCAGCGACGTCGCGGTGTGAGCTGGGCGAAGGACATGCGCACCTGAAAGGCGATGCGAGTCTTTTCCGGTAATACCCGGACCGGGCCCAGCGACTGGATCACCTCGAGGGCACGATCGAAGAGGGTGCGTATCTCAGGGCTCTTGTCGTGGAAGTGATGCTCGAGATCGTGCGTCCCGCACGCGTGCGATTGGTTGCGGTTCGCGAATGCGCGACCGCACTCCTTGCATTGCCAGAGCGGAGGGTGGTCCATGCCGCCATCACCTCCTGGGTCAGAGGGTCAGCCGCAGCCCTCGACGTACTCTACCTGAGGGCGACGGCCGGCGCGGAATCGCGTCACCTTGCCGCCGCTGGTCTCGAAGACGATCGCGTAGCTGGAGTCCGTGGCGTTTGGCGTCACGGTGAGGTAGTGCCCCTCCGTGTATTTCTGCGGCGTCACCGATACGTGACCAGGATACAGTCGCTGGACCTCGACCTCACTGTCCCCAATGCCAGCCCCGGCTGCCGTGCGGACGCCGGCCGCGTCGACGTCCACGCGAGCGATGTGTCCGCCCTCTACCATCACGCGCACGCCGGGTGGCCCGCCCCGCCACTGCACATAACGGCATCCCGCGGTATCCACCACCGTCGGCATAACGAGCGCGCCGCCTAACGCCGCCGAGGCTTCCGGGAGCGTCATGCCCGCGCGGAGCGGGCCGATACCACGCTCGGTGACCGTTAGCGTTGTCGGAACTGCCGCTACCGCGTGCACGGTGTCGCCCGATGCGGCGCCCTCCGGCGCGCGACCGCATCCAGCCGCGACGGCCGCGGCGACGAGGAGGAGACCAACTCTGACGTCACTGAGCATGGGATTCGAGTAATGTACCTCCACCGTACTCCGACACGCCTATCGAGGAAGCACATGCCGATCAAGAAAGGATATGTCGCCGCAAACGGGGTGAACTACTACTACGAAATCCATGGCGCAGGCGACCCGCTCCTTCTCCTGCATGGGGGACTCGGATCGATCGACATGTTCGAGCCCGACGTCGAGGCGCTTTCGACAAATCGCCGAGTGATCGCCGTGGACCTCTACGGACATGGGCGCACGGCTCTGACCGATCGCCCCATCAGTCTCGTCGACATGGGAGACGACATGGCCGTCGTCCTCGAGGCGGTGGGCGTCAAACAGGCCGACGTGATGGGTTACTCGTTGGGCGGTGGAGTGGCGCTCCGCCTCGCGGTACAGAGTCCAGCTGTCGTCCGGCGTCTCGTGCTCGTGTCGACTCCGTACGCGCAGTCGGGCTTCTATCCCGAGATGCTCCCCCAGCAGGCCATGGTGAGCTCGGCGATGTTCGATCAGATGAAGCAGACGCCGATCTATCTCTCGTACAAATCAGTCGCGGCGAAACCCGAGGATTTTCCCAGGCTGCTCGACGCGATGGGCGCGTACATGAAGAAATCATACGACTGGAGCGAGGACGTAAAGAGGCTCCGCATGCCGGTGATGCTGATCTACGGCGACGCGGATATGATCACGCTCGATCACGCCGTGAGCTTCTACCATCTCCTCGGCGGCGGGATGAAAGACGCCGGCTGGCAGCGCGAGCACATGTCGAAGAACCGGCTCGCGATTCTGCCGAACGTCACGCATTACGAGATGTTCGCGTCGCCGGCGCTCGTGCCGACTGCGCTGGCTTTTCTGAGCGGAGAGACTCGGCAAGCCCCCTGAAACCACCACTCCGCCACCAATACCCTTGACATTCGCTAGCAGTTACTCTCGCGCCCTGGATGGCCCAGAGCTTTTGGACGCGAATGGCGCGAATGATGAGCGAATCCAATCGCTTCGCGACCGGATCTTCATCGCGGAAGAACAAGCTATAGAGCTTTTGGTAGCCCCGCTTGGAGGTTGAATGCGCCCGGTTGGATTCGCTTCAGATTCGCGCGATTCGCGTCCAATGCCGTTGACTTGTGGAGAAAGAGGAATGGAGGGTGCAGGCCCAGAGCCAACTCGTTAGGCTGCTGGTCGTGTACGGCCGCCGACCGGGCCAATGGTTTGGAGGAGCGCCTCTACCCGCGCCATGTCGGGACGGAAGTCCGCGACGACGTGAATGGCCGAGCCGCCGATGGGCGCCGGAAATTCCACGACGACGAGATTGTTCACGCCTAGCTCGCGTCCGACCAGGTCTTCGAGCGCCAAACGGTCGCCCGTCCACCGGCTGGCTGCCTCGTCGGCGAAGTCGCCATCAATCGAGAGCCAGGGCTGGGTGTGGCGCAGATCGCAGCCGAGCGTTTGGGCCGCAACCGCGGCGAAGAGGTATCCCGGTGCAGGATCGAGCGCGGCATGCGCGAGCCCGCTCGCGGGCACGAACTCCGCGGCTCCAATGATGATCCCTGCGCAGGTCACGTTGACTCGCACCGTGCTCGCCACTCCGGATTTGATTAGTATTCTAAGCATGATACGCCTGATCGCGCTTTCACGTTCGTCCTGGTGGTGGCCCTCCCCTTGAGCGGCCCGCTAGCGCACGTCGTCCGACTGCGCAGAACCCGGGGTCGCTCGCCATCGAGCGGCCCTTTTGCGTTTCGCCCGGTGTCGAGCCGACCTCGCTGACTCTTTCGAGGAGTTTCGCACCATGTCCGCACACATCATCGCGCAACCCGTCGTCGACGAGCGTCGGAGCCAGGCGAGCGCGACCGACGTCATACTCACCGGCGACCGTCCCACGGGATCGCTGCACCTCGGCCACTACGCCGGCTCGCTGCGCTCACGGCTCGAGCTACAGGGCCGATGTGAGCAAACGCTGCTGATCGCCGACCTCCAGGCGCTCACCGACTCGTCGGGACGCGCCGCGCACGTCGCCCGACACGTGCCGGAGGTCGCGCTCGACTACCTCGCGGTCGGGATCGACCCCCAGCAGACGACGATCGCGGTGCAATCACGACTGCCCGCGCTGGCCGGCCTAACGATCCTCTACCTGAATCTCGTTACCGTCGCGCGGCTGGAGCGCAATCCAACGGTGAAAGCGGAGGTGGAGCTGCGCGGCTTCGAGCGCGACATCCCCGCGGGGTTCCTGTGTTATCCGGTGAGCCAGGCGGCGGACATCACGGGCTTTCGGGCGACGCTCGTCCCCGTGGGTGAAGACCAGCTCCCGATGATCGAGCAGACCAACGAGATCGTGCGGCGTGTGAATCGCCTCGCGGGCGCCTCGGTTCTGCCAGAGTGCCGAGCGCTGCTCACCAGCACGCCACGGCTCCCGGGCATCGATGGCCGGAAGGCAAGCAAATCGTTAGGCAACGCAATTCCATTGAGCGCTACGAGCGACGAGATCCACCGGCTGGTCCGGGCGATGTACACGGATCCCGGTCACGTTCGCGCGTCGGATCCGGGTCGCGTGGAGGGGAACGTCGTGTTCGCCTACCTCGATGCGTTCGATCCCGATCCGGCGGCGGTGTCGGAATTGAAGGAGCGGTATCGGGGCGGCGGACTCGGCGACATGGCGGTCAAGCGGCGCCTGGAGGGAGTTCTCGACGCGTTAGTGGCGCCGATACGCGCTCGGCGTGCGGAGCTCGCGCGCGACCGCGCGTACGTCATGGACGTGCTGCGTGCGGGCAGCGAGCGCGCCTACGTCACCACCGAAGCCGTGCTGCGCGACGTTCGTGCTGCGTTCATGCTCGACGCCTCTTGATCCGGCGCGTCGCCGTGGCGACTTTACGACACAAAGCACGACGGTCGAGTGGAAGGGCAGTCAACAGGAGTCGAAGATGAACCGGTGGCTGAGACGAATCCGCGCGGCGATCGCAGTAGGCCTCACCTGGGCTGCAGCGTGGTTTGGCGTCGGGATGATTCTTTTGCTCATCGTCGGCGTCGGAGCCGCCGACGTTCCATTCCCACTGTTCTTTGGCCTGCTTGGCTTCCTGGCCGGTGCTGCATTCTCGGGAATTCTCGGGCTACTTGCCGGCAAGCGCACTTTCGATCAGATGTCGCTGCCGCGCTTCGCGCTGGGAGGCGCCCTCGGCGGCCTCGCAATCGCGGGCATTGTCAACGTCGCCGCGGGGCCTGGTCCGGATCTCATGACGATCGGGCCGGTGTTCGCGTTGGCTGGTGCCATCTCCGCGACCGGGACGCTGGCGATCGCACGAAAGGCGGAGAAGCGAGAGCTACTCGAGGGCAGCTCCGAGCAGCACTAGAAGTGGCCGCCGCACTGCCACTGCGACGCGGGTCGATAGCTGCAGGTGTTCATGCCTGGTCCCCCGTACCTAACGACCAGCTCATATCGCCCGCTGTCGGCACGGTACTCGAACGGATACTGGAGCACCGAATTGTCTGGTGCACGGAGCGCGTCGGGCGTGAGATAACCGGGCACGAGTTGACCGAGCGCATTCGGGTACGATCCCAGGTCGCGTCGGTACGCTTCGAGCGCCGCCACGACTGGCGTGCCGTAGGCGCGGGCCAGGCGGTTCTTCCCGGATTCGCCAATCTCACCGCCCCAACACACCGCGAAGAAGAGCGCAACGTTCGCGTAGAGGAGCAGCGAAAAGCATCCTGAGACCCAGACAGCAGCAGCTTGCCAACGCCGAAGGCGCCCGGTGAGTCGGCGCATCGCCCAGATGCCGAGTACCGGCACGGCGATCGTCGACACCAGAGCGGTGATCGCAAACCAATTCTGATAGCTGACGGCGCGGAGCGCGGCGGAAACGGAATCCACGTGAGGCTTGCAGTGAGATCTGGTGGCGCCAAAGTCAGGATGGCCGAGCCGAGGCCGCACGTCGGAGAAGCATGATCTGCCCTCCGTGATACGTGCCGTGCTCCACGACTCCGTGCATCATGACCTCGACCGTGTGACGCGGGCCGGGGAGCGCCACGGGAGTCCGCAGCGCGGCATCGTCCATCGTCTCGACTGCGCGCGCGAGCTGCTCGTAGCTCGCATGGAGTCGCGCTAGTGCGCCTTCCCAATGTTCGACGCTCGGCTCCGGCACGGGAGGCCAATCCTGCTCGGGCGAGATGAGCGGTTCCGGTCCGAGGCGTGCGAGCGCGACCTCCGCCCACACAGCGACGTGCAATACGAGCTCCCAAATCGAGTGGGTGCCGGCGACTGGCCGGCTGGCCGCCTCAGAGGGGGTGACGTCGGCGAGCACGTCGTCGAGGGCGGGACCATGCCACATCGGTCCCGTCAGCGTGCGCCTAATCTGACTCGCGAGCCGCTGCGCAGCGGTCATTCTCGGTTCGGCGGCCAGTCGTTAGGCGCCGGCGCCGCGTGGCCGCCGCCTTCCGCGATCATCCAGTCCCATGAGCGCGTAATATCGGTCGCGCGGTTCCGCCGTCCAGCCGTTGACGCCTTTCCGCGGCAGCCACCACCCGTGAACGACTAGAACACCGCGGACGATCGCGCCGAGCAGCGCGTACATCCACGGCCGTCCACCCCAGATACTCGCGCCAACCAGGAGCGCGATACCGACGCCGGATTTGACGAGGCGCCGGCCGCGCGACTGGTACTCCACGAATCGACCGAAGAACAGGTGGCCTAGCATGAGGACCGTGGTCACGACGGCAACATCGAACCAGTACGTGTCAGTACCCCACATCGCACGATCCTCCGGTCGCGTCCAATGTCGTTAGGCGCGAAGCGTTACTGCGGGGTGTCGAGCGGGTGCCTGCTCTTCTCGTAGAATTCGTTCTGCAGCCTCAAGCTTTCCTGATCTGCCTTGACCGCGCGGATCGACTGGACGATCGCACTGATCCACGTCTTCGTCTCGAACTCGCCGAGCTCACGCGACGCGACCGCGCCTTCACCGGCGTAATGGTTCGGGAAGCGCGCGTACCACCAGATGCCCGTGTACAGGCCGTCCGGCAACTTCACGCGACCCTGATCGGCACCCGATTCCTTCGATGCTCGATCGAGATGCACGAGGTCGGGTCGCGCGATCATGCTCACGGATGTCTCGCTCTCGCCGGCGTGCATGTCCGTCGCGGGATTCGAGCGATGCTTCGGCTCGCCCGGCCCGCTCCGCGCCAGCCCCTGCACGTACACGACATAATCGTGAGGCGCCTCGAGCTGCGACTGGGCGAAGTACGGCAGCAGACTGTTGTTGCCGCCGTGGCCATTCACGATGATGACTTTCTTACAGCCATTGCGCGACATCTCGTTCGTCGTTTCCTGCAGGAGCTGGAGCTGCAGACCGCGGCTATACGCAACGGTTCCCGGCTCGTGCTTGGCCTCGAAGATCTGGCCGAAGAAGTACTCGGGGAACACCACCGCGTACTCCTGCTGGGCGGCGTTGAGCGCGGCGTAGCGCACATTGAGAAGGTCGTTCCCGAGCGGGAGATGCGGCCCATGCTTTTCCAGAATGCCGATCGGAAGCAGGCAGGTGCCCTGCGCGCGCGCGATGGCGTCGCGGAAATCGGCCGCGGTCAGCTCCTCCCAATGGACGGAAAGGGGTCGTGCTGCCGGGGCCTGCGCGGCTGCACTCGATGCGAACAGCGCCGAGATGAGAAGTGATGACGATCTACGCACGTGTCCTCCGCTGCTGGTGTGCGGCAGATTGTACCAAATACGCCGATTGCTGCCAGAGGGCCGCGCCAAGTTCACGGTGCTCTCGGCCCGTCGATCTTCTCCCCATTCTGCAGCAGAGTAACCCTGGTCGCCTTCCCGGCTTCCATCGTGAAGGTGAAGCGCAGGGCCGGATCGAATGAGACTCCGAACTCGTAATTGCCGAGATATCGCATCTCATTCGCTTGCTGGCCCTGGGCCTGGGCCATGAGACGCGTGCCGTCCAGGAAGAACTTGATCGGCAGTTGCTGACCGCCCGGCAAGGGCAGCACGTAGTTGCCGATGATCGCGTCGCGGTCGGCCGAGGACAGCGTCGGAGCAGCTGCCTGGGTGGGTGCGGGCGCCCCTCTCCGGCTTACCGGATCGACGCCATAGGCTACGCGCAGAAGATTCTGCACCAGCGTTTGCGGCGACTCGGCGTCGTAATTGGTGAAGACCACGATGCTGAGGCTATCGTCGGGAACATAGGTCGCGGCCGTCGCGAATCCATTGATTCCGCCGGTATGCGAGATGGTCTTGTGGTCGTTGAACATTCCCGGCACGAGGCCGAAGCCGTAGTTGATCCTGCGCCCGCTGTTGAGCGTGTCCGCGGTCGACATGAGCGCGTACGACGCGGGAGAAACCACTTTTCCGCCATCGAGAGCGCGCTGCCACTTCACGAGATCGCCGACTGTCGAGCACAACGCGCCGGCGGAGAACGGATGTGAGAGATCCAGGAACTGCGCGCGCCCCGTGCCGTTAGGTCCCTTCGTGTAGCCGAGCGCGAATGCGGGATCGGTCGTCCGTGACGGACAGTAGGACGTCTGCCGCAACCCGAGCGGTTTGAAGAACTGGCTTTCGAGGTACTTCGCGTATTTCTGTCCCGATGCTTTCTCGATCACCATGCCGAGCAGCACGTAACCGGTGTTGTTGTATCGGTACGCGGAGCCGGGTGCGAAGTCGAAGGTGTCGGCGGCGACGAACTTGATGATCCCGTCGGGTGAGAGCACGTCGTTCCACGTTTTTTGCCAACTCGGCGACGACGTGTAGCTGTGGATGCCGGAGGTGTGATTCAGGAGCTGACGAATCGACACTTTCCTTCCCTGAAGCGGGAACTGCGGCACATACTTCGACAGATCGTCGTCCAGCCTAACGCGGCCCTGCTCCACCAGTCTCATGATCGCGGCAGAGGTGAACTGCTTGGTGATCGATCCGATCTCGTAAATCGTCGCGGCGGTCGGCGCGCGCCAGGCATCCACATTGGCGAGACCGTGAGCGCCGAAGGCGAGCGTATCGCTCCCGCGAATCACCGCGAACGACGCGCTGGGTGCTCGCGTTTCGGCGAGATAGGTGTAGACGAGCGAGTCGGCGCGCGGACGGAAGGCGTCGCGGGTGATGGTCGAACGTTGCGCGGCGGCCGAAGAGAGGCCGGCGAGCAACGCGAGTCCGGCAAAGCAGACAGAGCGCATATAGGATACCGCAGGAGGGAACGTGGACGCTTGCCCGACGTTAGGCAGCGTCCCGGCAGGCAATAATCTTACGAACGGGCCAGTGCCGGCGCCATCGGGGCCACAAAAGTGAAGATGACCGTGCGTGGGCTCTCGCCCATGCACGGTCATCTTTAGAACGAACAGACGCTCAGCTACCGATCGAGCATGGCACCTTCAGCCGCCGCGCGTCACACTCGGCGGCCGGGATGAGCATGTTTGGATGCACTACGTCCCCGGCGCGGTCCAGCGGCAGCAGCGCCGTGCGGCCGTATCGCCGCGCGTCGATCCAGCGTGTCCCCTGTGTCCACATCAGCGAGTACAGACGGTTGTAGAGCAACTCGTCGATGAATGCCGCGTCGGGGCTCGCCGCCGTCAGCGTCGTGGGCGCGAGACCACCAGCGTTCACGCGCACGAGATCGATGTCGCTGAGCGCTCCGGCCTTGTCGTTCGTGTTCCAACGAATCTCGGCCCGGAGCAGCAGCAGCTCCTCGTTGATCATCCAGGGAATGTCGGCTCCCGGATCGGGCGCGAGCGTGATGGGATCGTTGTACATCACTGGCTTGTACGACGCCGTCAAGTCATTGAGCGTCCGCGGATCATCGGCGAGCGCGGTCTTGGTGCTGAGCCGGAGATCGGGTTCACCGTTCGGCCTGAGCTGCGCACCAGTGATGATCGAAGGATGCACCCAGTACCGGTCGGAACTCATCGCTTCCGAGACCGGGTTCGAGAGCTCGTTCGCCGCGCCCGTGTAGCCGAAGTACACGCCCAACTTCAGCGACGCGGGCAGCCCAGCCGTCGTGATGAACGACTGATTGATTGCCGTTGCAGCCTGTGCCCAGCACGCGGTGCAGTTGACGAACGTCGCGCGATGGACGAGCAGCTTGGCCGCGAGGGCGCGATTGAACTGCGCAAAGGCCGGCGGAGTGGTGAAGCCGGTGTAGCCGGGAACGAAGCTGAACGGGAAGCTGCTGCCGCCTGCCTGCAGGTCGGCGTATGCCTCGTCGAACAGCGCCGATGCCGCGGCCATCGCCTCCGCCATCGAGACGAGCGGCGCCGGTGGATCGGAGATGGGTCGATCGACGTCGATCGGGATTCCCGTCGGCCCGCTCCGGATTGCGAGAAGGTGCAGATGCCAGGCCTCGATCGTCTTGGCGAATCCAAGCGACGCCTTCACCTCGGCCGCCGTGAGGGAGCTGGCGTTGGCGAGCGCCTTCTCATAGACGTTGAGCGTGCGAATCGCTTGATACTGGCCGAGCCAGATACCACCCGCGCGTCCGCCGGGATCCTGAGGTCCGCGGATTTCCTCTCCCGTCTCACGCGGATCGTTGCCGAGGAGATTCCAACCTTCGCGCCCGTAGATCCCCCATTGCTGGATGATGCCGCCGCGGTCGTTGAGCACCTGCGTCTGAATTCCGATCGCAGCACGCGCGAGAACCTCACGCGACGGTGCCTCGGTCAACGTCTCGGCCGTCGGCGCGTTCAGATTCTGCACATCGAAGTTGTTGCACGCCGCAATCAAGAGAGCGGCGATGGTAACGCGTGTCACACGGTGGCTTCGCTGCCTCACCGTGCGGATCTGTCGAATCGTCGTCATCAGAACCCCACGGAGAAGTCGAAGAAGATGCTGCGGCTCGGCGGGTACGGAGCCACGTCGAGATTGTTGCGGATGGCGGCTGAGCCGACGTTGGCTACTTCGGGATCGAGCCCGGAGTAACGCTGCCATGTGAGCAGGTTTCGACCACTGAGTCCGACGCTGATGGTCCGCGCGCCAAGACCGGTTCGGCTGACCCATGATCGCGGAACTGCAGCGCGGATGCTCACCTCGCGGAGCTTGAGGAACGAAGCATCCTCGATGTACGGCGTCATCACGCCGCCATTGTAGCCCTTCATGCGCGCCGTCCACGCTGGCGAGCCGTAGTCGGCCGAGAGGCCGGAGTCGTCATAGAGGAACTGCGTGAGATTGATGATGTCGCCGCCGTGCTGGTAGTCGAGCACGACGTTCAGATCGAAGGGTCCATACGTGACGTTGTTCACGAGGCCCATTCGGTAGTCGGGCGCCGAGTTGCCGATCTGCACGTCGGTCGACGTGCGATTGCCGTTCGCGTCGAAGGCGCGCCCGACGATCTGGGTGAGCGGCTTGCCTTCCTGAATGAACGTCACGCCGAGACCGCCGAAGCCGGAGAGCGGCGGACGGAAGGGAGGCAGGCCCGCGAGGTCCTTCACTTCGCTCTTGTACTGCGTGAAGGTGGTCTGAACGAGCCACGTAACGTTCGAGCGCTGAATTGGCGTGATGCCGAGCATCGCTTCGATTCCGTTATTCTGGATTCGCCCGCCATTGAACACCTGGCTGGTGAAGCCCGTCGACGGAGCTGGAACGCGCTGCAACAACAGATTCGTGGTGTTACGCTGGAAGCCGGTAAGCTCCCACGTGAGTCGGCTGTGCATCGCAATGCCGTCGATCCCGACCTCCAGCTCTTTCACCCGCTCCGGCTCGACGCCCGCGAAACCCGATGCACCGGCCACGGTGAAGCCACTGAGACTGCCCAGCTGAGGCGTGCCGAGCTGGGTGAACTTCTGGCCGAAGATCGGCAGGTTGCCGGTTTCACCGTAGGCGATGCGCGGCTTCAATTCGCTGCCCGCTCCCATGAGACCGAGCACGCGATAGGACGCGGAGATCTTCGGGAAGATGTTGTAGCTGTCGACCAGGCCGTTGACGCTGCTGCGCTCGGCCCGCAGACCGCCCTGCACCAGCAACAACTCGTTGAGCAGGCGAATCTCCTCCTGGCCGTAAAAGGCGAAGGTGCGCTCCTGCGCGAGACTGTCCGTGCCGGTAGTGTTGGTTCCCTGTCCAACGTTGCGCTGGCCGGGAATGAGGTTCTCCGTCTCGATGCGGCTGATGTCGATCTGGCGATCCTCGTACTGCATGCCGCCGGACGTGTTGAGCGACCATCCACCGAATCGGCTTCCGTGCACGATGTGGATCGCGTTGAGATTCCAGTTATAGAACTTGCTATCGCCGTCGTTCTGGACCGCCGTGCCCGGCAGCGTCTGCGTCTGCTCGTAGAACAGCTCGTTAGGCGACCAGAGCTTGTTGGTCTGGTGGAAGACGTCGAGTCCTCCCGCGGCCACGAAGCGGAGCGACTGCGCCGTCGAATTGAAGGCGTCGTAGTTGAGGGACAAACCGCCCGTGAAGCGATTCGTCACCTCGTGGTTCTTCGCGAGGTCCGTCGTCTGCAGCGGATTGGCGTCGATGCCCCAATCCGGCGTGAGGTAGTTGCCGTTCGCATCGCGCGCCTTGAAGTCGACGAAGCTCGGCGTGTACGCGAACGCATAGCCGATGCAGGCGAAGTTGTTACAGTTGTTGTTCCAGCCGCGATCGTTGGCCGAGCGGTTGAAGACGCTCGACACCTTGACGCCGAGCTTCGATCCGAGGTCGTGGTCGAGGTTGACGCGCAAGGCCTGTCGATCGAAGCCCGTGTTCCGCTCGATTCCGCCGTCATGCTTGTTGGTTGCGCCGAGAAAGTAGCGCGTGCGTTCATTTCCGCCCGAGACGTCGGCGTTGGTCTCGTAGGAGAGATCGCTGGTCGTGTAGACCTGGTCGTAGTGGTTGAAGTACGGCGACGAGTTGTTCGTGAACCAGTGCGCCACGCCCGCACCGTACTTGGTCACTGCCTCGGCTTGCGTAAAGTGTCTGCTTCCGAGGGTCCTCATCGGGCTGAATGCGCCAATGCGCTGCTGCACCCGGACGTTGTTCTGGCCGGCCTGCCCGCGGCGAGTCGTGATGACCACGACGCCGTTCGCCGCCTTGGACCCATAGATCGACGACGCGGCTGCGCCCTTTAGGATCTCGATGCTCTCGACGTCAGCCGGGTTGATGTCGGCCACGCGGTTCACGGCGTCGTCTTCGGCCGTTGCGAAGGCCGCATCGGTGATATCTCCGCGGCCGCCGGCGATGCGCGAGTTGGAGTAGAGCACTCCGTCGACCACGTACAGCGGATCGAACGCGCCGAGAATGGTGTTGTTGCCGCGGATCTGCATCTGGATGCCGCCGCCAGGCGCGCCGGAGTTCGACTGCAGGTTCACGCCGCTGACCTTGCCGACGAGCGCGTTCTCGATGGTCGGCGACGGGACCTGAGTGAGCTCTTCGCCCGAGACGCGAGCGACGGCAGTCGTCGCACTTCGACGATCGACGGTGGTCGCCTGTCCAGTGACGACGACGCTCTCGAGGAGGAGTGGGTCCTTCTCGAGCGCGAAATCGGCGGTGTTCTGGTTCGCCGCGAGCGGTCGCGTTATTCGCTTGTAGCCGATCGCGCGGGCGAGCAGTGTGATGTCGCCCTGGGGCGCAACGAGACGAAACTCGCCCGTAGCGCCGGCCCGCGCGGTCGCCGCGGTGCCCGGGACCGAGACAGTTGCCCCGGCGAGCGGCACGGAAGTGCCCGCTATGGTGACAGTACCCGTGATGGTCCGTGTTTGAGCGCGGCTCACTGCCGGCAGCAGTACGAACAGCACTGCTCCGGTGACAGCGAGACGCGAGAGGTGGCGGCGCAAGAAGCCTCCCGATGCGAAGGGGTCAATTGGGATGACAGGACGGACTCGGGCAGAATCGAATGGGGGCGCACCGATGTCAAGGTGACTTCTCGAGGTCAAGACGGCCCCTAACGCTGGTCCCCTAACGATCGAGCGTCCGATCCCAGGGGATCGGACGCTCGATCATCTCACTGCGGTGAGGTTACGGCTGAGACTTCACCGAGAGCCGCACCTGCGACGCGGTAGCGAGACTCTCCTTGAACTGTGCCGCCACCTGAGCGACGTCGATTGGCATCTCGTCAGGCATTCCGTACACGCGTTCCAGACTCGTTTGTGCCTTCGTGTACGTGCTGTCCGATGCCAGCGCCGACTGGTACGCGATCGCCGCCGAACCGGGGTGACCCGTTCGCTCCAGCGCGACGCCAAGGTTGTTCGCGAACGCCGGCGCCTCAGGGCGGAGCTCAACCGCCCGCGCGAGTGGGCCCAGCGCTTCGTCGTAGCGCCCCGCGTCGATGAGCAGCAACCCGAGATTGTTCATCGACCAGCTGTCAGTCGGATCGATCGACAGCGCAAGCCGGTACGACGCCTCGGCGGAATCGCGTTGGCCAAGGGCGTTCTGGACGCGCGCCATCACGCGATGCACGTCGGCGGATCCGGTGTCGAGCGTCGCGGCCGCTTCGACTCGCACGCGTGCCTCCTCCGGCTTCCCCTGCTCGAGCAGCACTCGTCCCAGGTTGAGCAGAGTCTTGACGTTGGTTGAATCGAGCGCGAGCGACTTCTCGAGCGCTTCTCGTGCACGATCCGGCTCACCGTTCTTCCACGCGGACAATCCGAGCATGTAGTAGCCGAACGCATTGTTCGGGTGACGCTCGACGTAGACGCCGAACGACTTCTCGGCCTCGGAGAACTTCCGCTGGGTGTAGGCGGTCTGCGCCGACGCGAACGTCACGATGACCGGTTGGACCTCGCCAGATGCAAGAACGACTGACGTGTCCGGAGTGACGACGGCGGGCGGCTGCGTGGCGACGATGGTGTCGATCTTCTTCTTGTCGCCGTGGGACATGCAGGCGGTGATGACCGCGACGATGGTGAGGGCGACGCTCGTCACGATGGCGGGCGTCCGGCTGGGCTGTCTGATTGGGCGGTACATGGAGAGCTCCTGTGGTGTGGTTGTCGGTGACATCGCGGGGCCATGGAAAGGCAAGCGGATGTCCCGACTCGCACAGGATTCGGCGGACGGTGTAACTGCTTGTATTTCAGCTACCTAACGGGCAGCATCGCCGCCGGCGCGCGAGTTGTCGTGTTCGCGCGGACACGGTTTCTCGTTGGCGATGTGTCCGTTTGGACACGCCAGCGGGGCGTGTGATAGCGGGACGCGGGGTGGGGGTGCCACGCCCGCGTCAGCGCGCTCCGCGTCCCTCGCCCCGCGTCCCGCTGATGCCGTGGCGGCGCATGATCTTGAGCAGACTCGCATGGTCCGCGAGGCCGAGGGACTGCGCGGTGCGGGTGATGTGCCACTCGTTCTGCTCGAGCGCGGCGACGATGATCTGACGCTCCGCCTCGGCTTTGCGCTCGACGAAGGTGCGCGGCTCACCATGGCTCGCCGTTCGCGGCGAGCCTTCGATAATCTCGGCGGGCACGTGCTCGGGACCAATCCGGTCGCCGTCGGCGGCGATGAGCATACGCTCAACGGCATTCCGCAGCTCGCGCACGTTGTTGCGCTGCCAGTCGTAGGCAGAGAGAATCTCGAGCGCATCGGGGGCGATCGACTTCTTCCGCATCCCGAATCGGGCGCACGTCGCCGTAATGATGACGTCGACGAGCTCCGGCAAGTCGGACAGGCGATCGCGGAGCGGCGGCACGCGGAGCACGTGCACCGCAAGGCGAAAGTACAGATCCTGACGGAAGCGGCCCGCCGCGACGTCGGTCTCGAGATCGCGGTGCGTCGCGGCGATCACGCGCGCCGGCACCGCAATCGGCTGCATCGAGCCGACGCGCACCACCTTTCCCTCCTCGAGCACGCGGAGCAGCTTCGCCTGCGAGGACGCCGGCAGCTCGCCGATTTCGTCGAGGAAGATCGTCCCTTTGCCCGCCGACTCGAAGGCGCCTTTGCGCGTGGCATTCGCGCCGGTGAATGCGCCGCGCTCGTGGCCGAACAACTCGCTCTCGATGAGGCTCTCGGCGAGCGCGCCGCAATTGACGGCGACGAACGGCTCGCGCTCGCGACCGCTCAGACGATGCACGTCGCGGGCGACGAGCTCCTTCCCCGAGCCACTTTCACCAACGATGAGTACCGTGCTCGGGATCGGCGCCACGCGCGCGATGGC
>Ga0070681_10001598_pt1 | contig 20161 bp, 13 predicted proteins | sample KBSC83BmetaG_FD_65650 | JGI IMG/M metagenome (GOLD analysis project Ga0070681, IMG submission 65650) | Corn rhizosphere microbial communities from Kellogg Biological Station, Michigan, USA - KBS C8-3B metaG | ecosystem: Host-associated > Plants > Roots > Rhizosphere | place: USA: Michigan... | reverse complement strand
AGTGTCCCGTCCCGGAAATAACTTGCCTAACCGTATCGCCGATAGCCACCGCTGGACGCGCAAAAGTGGCGAAAACGGCGCCGGGCGCGAAGCAGAGCGAGGCGGATATCGGGAATATCCGCGAGCGATGCGACAAAGCACCGCGGCGTTTCTCGCCACTTTGGTGCAAGGTATTTCCGGGATGGGACACTAATCCCGATGAAGCCCGCGCTTGCCCGGCTGCTGTCGCATCCCGCCATCTGGCGCGGCAACGATTGCGCGCCCGAGACTGCGAGCATCGGCACTGGCTTCGCCGAGCTCGATGCCGTATTGCCGGGCAACGGCTGGCCGCGCGCAGCGCTCACCGAGATCCTGCTCGAGCGTGAAGGCATCGGCGAACTGCGCCTCACGCTGCCGGCGCTCGCGCGGCTGCAGTCCGCCGGACACAGCATCGTCTGGATCGCGCCGCCGTACCGGCCGTACGCGCCGGCGCTCGCCGCTGCGGGGATCGACCTCGCGCGACTGATCGTCGTGCACGGCGCGTCGCGCACCGACGCGCTATGGGCGTACGAGCAGGCATTGCGCGCGCCCGAATGCGGCGCGGCGTTCGGATGGATGCCTGCGCACGACGAGCGCGTGCTGCGCAGGCTCCAGGTGGCGGCGCGCGAAGGCCGCACGTGGGGCGTGTTGTGGCGCCGCCCGGGCGAGCAGGCACGCGCGGCGGTTGCGCCGTTGCGGCTTGCGCTCAGCCCTTGCCAGGGACGGCTCGCCGTGCGCGTGCTGAAGCGTCGCGGCGGCGAACTCGCGCGACCGATCATGCTCGATCTCGCGCGTGCGCCCGGGGCGCCGCTTTACCCGTTCCAATCATCGTCACTTGTCGCTTCGAAAGACCGTACCGGCTCGCGTGCCGGTACGAAGCGCCCTCCCGAGTTGCGTGTCGCAGGTTCACCCTCGCTGCCGGCGCGCCGTCACGGCACCCGGCTCCCGCACAGGAAGGCATCATGAATTTCCATCTCGGCCGCCTGATCGATCACGTCCATCTCGTCGTCGCCGACCTCGACGCGAGCAAGCGGTTCTATCGCGCGGTGCTGCAATCGCTCGGCCGCGATCTGTCGGGCGAAGGCGACGGCTATTTCTTCGCCGACGAGCTCTTCGTCAGCAGAATCGAGCAGGGACAAACGATCTCGCACGTGCATCTCGCCTTCCAGGCGCCCGACCGCGACACCGTGCAGCGCTTTCATGCGGCCGCGCTCGCGGCGGGCGGGCGCAACAACGGCGCACCGGGCGAGCGCCATTACCATCCCGGTTATTACGCCGCGTTCGCGCTCGATCCCGACGGCAACAACCTCGAGGCCGTCGATCACGGGCCGGCGAAACGATCGGCGGCGTCGGTCGTCGTCACGCCCGCCGAATAAGCAAGCGAATGCTCTGGGCCAGCCTGCTGCTGCCGTCGCTGCCGCTCGACGTCTTCGCGCGTGCGCAGGAGGCCGATACGCCTTTCGTTGTCACGACCGGCGGTCATCATCCACGCATCGTCGCGGCGAGCGATGCCGCCCGCATCGCCGGCATCCGCCGCGAGCAGCCGATCGCGACCGCGCTCGCGCTCGCGCCCGACATCATCATCCGCGAGCGCGACACGGCAGCCGAAGAAGCGGCGCTCGCCGACGTCGCGACGATGCTGCTGGCGTTCACGCCGCGCGCGAGCCTCGCGCCGCCGAACGCAGTCGTCGCCGAAATCGCGGGCAGCCTGCGGCTTTTCGGCGGCCTCGCGCAACTCGACGAAGCGCTCAGCCGAGCGGCATCTGCGCGCGGCTACGACGCAACACTCGCCGTCGCGCCGACGCCGACCGCGGCGCTTCTGCTTGCGCGCGGCGGCTGCACGACGCCCGTGCTCGCCGTCGACGCGCTGCCCGCGGCGCTCGCGGCGCTGCCGCTCGCGCTGCTCGATATCGACGCCGATACGCTCGCGACGCTCGAGGCCGCCGGCGTGACGACGTTCGCCGCCGCGCAGGCGCTGCCGCGCGCGGGACTTGCACGACGCTTCGGCGCGCATCTCGTCGACCTCCTCGACCGCGCGCTCGGCCGCGCGAGCGATCCGCGCGTGCCCTTCGTTTCGCCGCCGCATTTCGAGCGCAGCCTGCCGTTGCCGGCACCGGTCGAAAGCGTCGAGGCACTGCAATTCGCCGTCAACCGTCTCGTCGGCGATTTCGCCGACTGGCTCACCGCGCGGGGCCTCGGCGCGCTGCGGATGTCGCTCACGCTCGTGCACGAGCGTTATGTGCGCGATCGCGGAACGCCGCCGACCGTGGCGACGTTCGCGCTCGGCGAGCCGGCGCGGATGCCGGCGCATCTTGCGACCGTCTTGCGCGAACGCCTCGCGCGTGTCGCGCTGCCGGCGGCCGTCGAGGCGATCATGCTCGCGAGCGACGAAACCGCGCCGCTTGCAAGCCGCAACCTCGGCCTTCTCCCCGACGACGGCGTCGACGCCGTCGTCGTGCCGCTGGTCGATCGCCTGCGCTCGCGATTGGGCGAGCGCGTCGTGACGACGCTCGCGCTCGCCGACGAGCACCGCCCCGAGCAGGCGGCCCGCGAGATTCCCGCGCTCGCATCGAAGGCGGCGTCGCGCACAGCGACGAAACGCGCATCGGCCGCCTCGCGCCGCGCGAAAGCGAAAACGACGCGCGTCCCGACCGGCGCGCAAGCGCCGCGGCCGTTATGGCTGCTCGATTGCCCGCGGCCGCTCGGCGGCGTCCTCGAAGCGGCGCCCTGGGTGCTGCGCGACGGCCCCGAGCGCATCGAATCGGGCTGGTGGGACGGCCGCGATTGCCGCCGCGACTATTTCGTCGCCGCGACGCCCGATGGCGAGATCGCATGGATCTACCGCGATCACCGCTACGCGACCGACGACGGCGAGTGGTTCATGCACGGGCTCTTCGCGTAAAGCCGCGCGCACGCGAGCGCGAACGCTTCAGCGCACGCGCGCAATGCCCATCCGAAGCTGTGCTTCCGCCTCCGCCGCGATGCGCGCGACGAGCGTCGCCGCCGGCTCGATGCTCGTGACGAGATCGACCGCCTCGCCCGCCCAGACGAGCGCCGTGGCGAAGTCGTCCTCGTCGACCGCGTTGCGATACCGCGCGCGCTCCCCGTCGAGCGCGGCGGCAAGCGCCTCCTCGCGTCCGTGCCAGCGTTCCATGAACGCGTTGCGAAGCGCGCGCCCGGTATACGGCGCGGGCCACGCGTAATCGCGGACGATGTCGAATACGCGGGTGCGCGCGGTGTCGCCACCGCGTGCGCTGACGAGTCGCGCCTTCGCCGCGTCGCGTCCGAGCGCTTCGGCCGTTGCACAAAACCGCGTGCCGATCAAGGCGCCCTCCGCGCCGAGCATCAGCGCGGCAGCGAGCCCGCGCCCGTCCGCGATGCCGCCGGCGGCGATCACCGGCGTCGGCGCCACGCGATCGACGACGGCGGGAACGAGCGGAAGCGTCGCGCGGCTGCCGCCGTGGCCGCCACCCTCGGTCCCCTGCGCGACGATGAAATCGGCGCCCGCCTCCTGCGCGACGCGCAGCTCCTCGTCGCCCTGAACCTGGCAGATCAGCGTCGCACCGGCGTCTTTCACCGCGCGCGCATGCGGACGCGGATCGCCGAACGAGAGCATCACCGCGCGCGGACGCTGCGCGAGCGCCATCGCGAGGACTTCGGGCCGCATCGACCACGTGATGAATCCGATGCCCCAGGGGCCGCTCGCCGCGTGCTTCACCAGCGCGATCTCGCGCGCAACCCACTCGGCATCGCCGTAGCCGCCGCCGACGAGACCGAGGCCACCGGCGTTCGCTACCGCGGCGGCCAGTCGGCCGCCGGCCACGCCGCCCATCGGTGCGAGCACGATCGGATGCCGCAGTCCGAACGCTTCGGTGAGCCGGGTGTCGATCATGTTGCATTCCTGATATCGGGCGAGCAAAGTCTAGCAAGAGCAGGTGCCGTCGAAGGACCGTCGTGTCGCAACCGCTCGCCGATCACGTTGCACGTTCCGTCACGATTCGCGCGCGCGAGGCGACGCTTGCCGGCGATCTCACGGTTCCCGCCGGCGCGAACGGCATCGTGCTGTTCGCGCACGGCAGCGGCAGCAGCCGCGCGAGCCCGCGCAACGTCTGGGTTGCCGCGCGCCTCGCCCGCGCCGGACTCGCAACGCTGCTGTTCGACCTGTTGACGCGCACCGAAGAGCAACGCGACCTTTACACGCGCGAGCATCGTTTCGACATTCCTTTGCTCGCGCGCCGCCTCGTCGATGCGACGGACTGGGTCGACACGCAGCCGGAGCTCGCCGGGTTGCCGGTCGGCTATTTCGGCGCGAGCACGGGTGCTGCCGCCGCGCTCGTCGCCGCCGTCGAGCGCAGCGGGCGCGTAAGCGCCGTCGTTTCGCGCGGCGGACGCCCGGACCTCGCCAGCGCCGACGTGCTTGCGCGCGTCGCGGCGCCGACGCTTCTCGTCGTCGGCGGCAACGACGACGTCGTCCTCGAGCTTAACCAGCTCGCGCTTGCGGCGATCCGCTGCGCGAAGCGGCTCGACGTCGTGCCCGGCGCGACGCACCTTTTCGAGGAGCCCGGCACGCTCGAGCAGGTGGCGACGCTGGCCGCCGAGTGGCTCGTCGAATACCTGGTCGTGCAATCGGGACGCTGACCGGGGACGCGGGCGATGCGCTTCGTCGATCGCAGGCAGGCCGGGCAGTTTCTCGCGCAGCGGCTCGCCGGCTACCGCGACGATGCGTCGGTGATCGTGCTCGCGCTGCCGCGCGGCGGCGTGCCGGTCGCCTTCGAGGTCGCGCGGGCGCTCGATGCGCCGCTCGACGTCTTCATCGTGCGCAAGCTGGGCCTGCCCGGTCACGAGGAGTTCGCAATGGGCGCGATCGCGACCGGCGAGGTGATGGTGATGAACCCGGACCTGACAAATGCCGGCATTCCGCAGGCGACGATCGACGCCGTTGCGGCCCGCGAGCGCGTCGAGCTCGCGCGGCGCGAGCGCCTCTACCGCGGCGACAGGCCGCCCGTCGCGATCGCCGACCGGACGGTGATCCTCGTCGACGACGGCCTTGCAACCGGCTCGACGATGCTTGCAGCGGCCACCGCCGTCCGGAGGCAACGGCCGCGCAGGACGATCGTCGCCGTGCCGGTTGCCGCCGCGGAAACGTGCCGCGCGCTTCGCCGCATCGTCGACGACGTCGTGTGCGCGACGACGCCCGAACCGTTCATGGCGGTCGGCGCGTGGTACGACGATTTCAGGCAGGTCTCCGACGACGAGGTGCACGCGCTTCTCGACGCCGCGTCCCGAATGCAGCCGCATCGCGCGGCGTAGCGGCGGCGAAGCGTCAGGCGACGGCGCGCCGGCTCAGATTCCGGCGTACCACTGGTAGCCCTGGTCCTCCCAGTAGCCGCCGTTGCCGCCGGCGATGTGCGCGAAGCTTTCGACGAGTTCGAGGCGCATCACATACTTCGCATGCTTGTAGCCAAGTTGGCGCTCGACGCGCAGCCGGATCGGCGCGCCATTCTTGACCGGCAGCGGCGCGTCGTTCAGCGCATAGGCGAGGAGCGTCTGCTCGTGGCGCGCGTCGTCCATGTCGATACTCTCGTAGTACGGCGACGTGCCGTCGTCCTCCATCGGATCGGCGCAGTGGAAGACGACGTAACGCGCGTTCGCGGCCGGACGCACGATGTCGAGCAGTGCGGAAAGCCTCGCGCCCTGCCATTTGCCGATCGCGCTCCACCCCTCGACGCAGTCGTGCCGCGTGATCTGCGTGCGGCTCGGCAGCGCCCGCAACTGCGCGAGCGTGAAGCGCTGCGGATTGGCGACGAGGCCGCCGACCTCGAGCGCGTAGTCGGCGAAGCGGTTTGCCGCGAGCGCCGCGTATTGCGGGTTGTCGGGCTCCGCGGTGCCGTTGCTGCGAAACGTCGGCGACACGTCGGCCGGCGTGAATTCCTGCGCCATCGCCTTGCGCGTGACGAGCCTCGCGAGCGCGTGATTGACGGGCTCCGCGGCGCCGAGCACCTTCGGAAACCAGTCGCTCTGCGACAGCCGATCGCAACCGGCGACGCCGAGCGCGCCGATCGATGCGGCGAGCCGGCTCAGAAAACGGCGCCGCGAACGGGCTACGGTTTCATGCATGGCGATTCTCCTCGGGAACCCGATAGCGCCCCGTGATCATCGAGCGCACGTTGTTCCAGAAGCCGGTGACGATCACCTCGAACACGTGCACGAGCACGAACGCGACGAGCAGCCACGCGACGATGAAATGGATCGACCGCACCGTCTGGCGGCCGCCGAACCAGTCGACCCAGCCGCCGAACAGCGTGTCGAGCCGCGGCGACATGCCGAGGCCCATCAGCACGATCAGCGGCAGCAGCACGAAGACGACGACGAGGTACGCGAGCTTCTGCAGCACGTTGTAGCGTTTCGCGGCCTCGCCGGTCGGATGGCGCAAGCGCAGATGATCGACGATCGACGCGCCGATGCCGCGCACGTCTTCGCGCGTCGGCCACAGGTCGCGCGCGAAGTGGCGGCTCGCGATCGCATAGGCGATGAAGCAGACGCCGTTGACGACGAAGATCCACGCGAAGAAGAAGTGCCATGCGCGCGCCATCGCGAGCCACTGATGGCTCGGAATCGTGAGCCACGACGGAAAGCCCTGCGCGTACATGCGCCCGCCGTCGCTGGAGACGCCGAGCACGCCGGTCGTCGCGAACTCGTGGCCGAAGAGGCGCGTATAGCCGGACGCGCGCCCCTGCGCGTCCTCGCGCGCACCGATCTCGAGCCACGCCGGACGCCCGCTGTACGACGAGTCCCCGAGGTAGAGCGCGGGATGCGCGTTGAAGATCGCGAGCCCGCTCATCAGCATGATCGTCAGCGCGACGACGTTGATCCAGTGCATGATCCGCACGGCCAGCGCATGACGGTAGTAGAGCGCATGCGGACGACGCGTCGCAACGCGAGCGGCGCCGAGTGTGGCCGCCCCGGCACTCGCAGGGTCGTTCATGTCAATACCGTGCTCCTTGGCGAATCGGCTGCAGCTGCGGGCGTTCCCCGGCCGCCGACCGTATGTCGCGCAACGAGCCGAAAGCTTACGCCGTTCTGCATTCGGCCGAGCGAAGCGAGCGCAACGGTCCTCACCGCGAAAGCGTCGGCACGCGCGCGCGGTAGAGCATCAGCGCGCCAAAGGCAACGGCCGTGATCGCGGCGCCCGCGAAGAACGTTGACGGCGGACCGACCGCCTGCCACAGATAACCGGCAAGCGCGCTCGCGACGAGCAGCGCGATCCCGCTCGCGAGGTTGAAGACGCCGAACGCGGTGCCGCGAAGATCGGACGGCGCCGTCGCCGCGACGAGCGCCGCCAGCAGACCCTGCGTCAGCGCCATGTGCAGTCCCCAGAGCGCCGCCCCCGCGATGGCGCCGCGCCCGGCGTGCGCGAGGCCGAGCACGACGTCGCTCGCGACGAGGACACCAAGGCCCGCCGACAGCAGCGACGTCGCGTGCCCGCGATCCGCGAGCCGCCCCGCGGGGTACGCGAACACCGCGTAGACGAGCGACATTGCGACCATCACCCACGGCGCGCCGGTGGGACCCATGCCGACGTCCTGTGCGCGCAGCACGAGGAATGCTTCCGAGAAGCGCGCGAGCGTCAGCACCGAGGCGATCGCCGTCACGACGAAGAACGGGTTGCCGAGCCGCGCGGCGTCGCGCCACGCGACGCGCTTGCCGGCGTTCTTCACGGTCGATGCATCCGGTTCTTGCACGCCGAAGGCGAGCAGCGCGACGCACAGCACCGCGGGTACGAGCGCGACCCAGAACGCCGCGCGGAAGTTGCCTGCGAAGTACGCGATCGCCGCGACGGCGAGGAGCGGCCCCGCGACCGCGCCGACGCTGTCGAGCGCCTGCCGCAGTCCGAACGCGGCGCCACGCACCGGCACCGGCGTCAGGTCGGCGACCATCGCATCGCGCGGCGCGCCGCGAATGCCCTTCCCGACGCGATCGATGAAGCGGCCGGCGACGACGAAGCCCAGCGACGGCGCGAGCGGAAACGCGAGCTTCGACACGGCGGCGAGGCCGTAGCCGAGCAGCACCGCCGGCTTGCGACGGCGAAATACATCCGACCAGTAACCCGAAAAAACCTTGACGATGAGCGCGATCGCTTCGGCGATGCCTTCGATGAAACCAACGACGAGCACCGACGCGCCGAGCGCGTCGACCATGTAGAGCGGCAGCAGCGCATGGATCAGCTCGCTCGACGTATCCATCAGCAGGCTGACGAATCCGAGCACCCATACGCCGCGAGGAATCGACGTGCGCACGCTTTCGCGTCAGAACGCGAACGCCGCCGTGAGATCGCCGGCGCCTTCCCTGACACCCGGCAAGGGCTCGAGGTCGAAGCGGCGCGTGATGAACTTGAGGATCGATGTCGTATCGTATTGCGTGTGGTCGACGTAGTGCCGCTTCGCGAACGGCGAGATGACGATCGTCGGGATTCGCGAGCCGGGTCCGAAGCGGTCGCCCTTGGGCGGCGCCACGTGGTCCCAGAAGCCGCCGTTCTCGTCGTAGGTAACGATGATCGCCACGCCCGGCCACAGCGAACTCGCCCTGATCTTCGCCACGATGCTCGCGATGTGCTCGTCGCCCGAAGCGACGTCCGCATAGCCCGGATGCTCGTTCTGCGAGCCCTGCGGCTTGTAGAACACGACCTGCGGGAGTTTGCCGCGCTCGATGCCGGCGATGAAATCCTTCTCGTCCTTCAGATGCTGCGCGCGATCGGCCGTTCCCGGCGCGAAACGCGCGAAATAGTTGAACGGCTGGTGGTGCGTGATGAAGTTGCGCCCGCCGGGCTCGCGGTAGTTGATGACGGTGCGCTTGACCTCGGGCGGCTGCATGCCGTCCTGCACCGCGGCGTCCCATGCGCCGGAGTACCACGCCCACGTGATGCCTTTCGCCGACAGCGTGTCGCCGATCGTCTTCTGCGTCTGCGGGGGCAGCGTGTACTTCGCCGGATCGGCGTAACGCGGATCGCCGCCTTTCGCCGGCGGCACGAGCGACGGCTGATAGCGCGGCTGCGTCGTGTTGACCGAATAGCCGTCGGGAGTGAGCAGGCCCGATTGCACGAACTGCGGAGGACCGTTCAGCACCGACGCCGGCGACGCCGGCGTGCGCGCGAGCCAGCCGCGCTCGTCGAGCTTCGCGCGTAGCCTTGCGGGCGCATCCCGATCGGTCGGCGCGCACGCGCAGATCAGCCACACGTGGTTGAGATACGAGCCGCCGAACGCGCCCATGAAGAAGTTGTCGGCGAGCGTGTAATCCTGCGCCCACTTCCACATCGGCAGCTTCGACCCGTCGTAGTGGCCCATCACGAGTCCGCCCGCGTCGCTCGCCTCGGCGAAGCGGTCGTTGCGTCCGCCGTCGATCTGCTCCTGATTGCGATAGAACGCGTGGATCAGATCCCGCGTCTTGACCGAAAGCGGCAGGTTGATCGGCGCTGCGTCGATCCGGTACGGACGGTTCGGAAGATCCTTCGGAAATGCGGCGTCGGCCTCGGCCGTGCTGCCTTTCCACACGGGCGGCAGGTGCGGCAGCGGCGTGCCGTCGCGATCGACCTGCGTGGATTGCGAGGGCGTCGCGTTCGCGAGGCCGTTCGCGCCGGGAAACAGCCCGTAGAGATTGTCGAAACTGCGATTCTCCGCATAGAGCACGACGACGTGATCGATGCGCTCGATCCCCGCGCGCTCGGTCGACGGCGGTGTCGCGCAGCCTGCGAGCGCCACGAGGATGCTCCACGCAACGTATCGATGCACCCGGGTTCGCAGCACCATTGCTTCCTCCTCCGCATTGCCGTCTTCGCCCGACGGCCGAAATTTGATCGGCGCCTGTCAGTCAGCGCAGCGCGATCGATGCGCGCAGCGTGCCGGCGCGCTCGTGGCGCACGGTGATGCCGACCGTCGCGCCCGTGTCGCCGCGCACGATCCATTCGCGCCTGACGCGATCGTCGGTGACGTTGTAGTCGGGCCAGAACGAGACGCCCGTGTGCTTGTACGCCTTGCCTTCGAGCTGGCCGATGTCGTCGCGAAGCTTGCCGCCCTCGAGCGTCACGCCGGCGGGAAGCTCGAGCTCGGTGCGAATGCCGCGTACGGTCTTGCGCGCGAGCGCGCGCTTCGTCACGTACGTCGGCAGCCAGCCGACGTTCTGCACGACCAGCATCAGCTTCCATGTGCCGTCGCCGACGCGTTCCGCGCCGGCATGGACGAGCTCGAGCTTCGGCGAGCAAAGCGCCTGCCACAGGAGCCACCGCGGAAACTTCGCGATCTCGCGTTCGAGCAGCGGCAGCGGCGGGTTGCCGAACGCGTGGAAGCGATCCCAACCGCCGATCTCGAGTTTTCCGAGCTGCGGATGCGCGTACGGCTTCCATCCGTGATGCGCGGCGCCTCCGAGTTTCTGCTGGTTCCAGCGATAGAGCTTGAGATCGTCGTCGAGCGAATGATCGCGGAACCAGTCGATGAACTTGTAGTTCGCAATGCCGGCTTCGCGCATCGGCGACCAGATCTCGACGACCCACGAAAAGAGACCGAGGTGCTCGTAGATCCAGTCGAACGTGCCGCCGATCACCGACTTGGGGTGATAGCGGAATTCGTGGAACACCGAGATCGCCGGATAGCCGGTGAGCTCGGTGCCCTTGCGCCCCGCGCGCTGGTAGAACCACAGGTCCTCGGCGTCCATCTCGTCGTCGGACATGTGCTCGAACGGCCGCAACAGCACGCCGCTCCACGTATGGAACGTGGTGCCCGCCGTGATGTTCGGATGCGTGACGACGAAATCGACGATCGCGCGAATCTCGGGCTCCGACGCCGGATAAGGTCCCGCGCCGTGCTGCTCGAACTCCTGTCGCCAGCTCGCCGGGAAATTGCGATTGAGATCGAGCTGCTGGCGCGGCCGCTTGATCTTGAGCGTGTAACCGTCGTAATCGTCGTAACGGCCTTCCGGCAGGATCCGGTAGTACGTGCCGCCGACTTCGGTCGGCTCGCGGCGCACCATGAGGTCCGGCGCGTCGGGGTGTCCCTTCCACAATCCATTCGGATCCTCGATGCGCATCTGCAGGATGCGTCCATCGCCGTCGACGTCCTCGACGGTGAGTCCCTCGAGGTCATCCTCGTCGAACGGATACGGGCGCGTGCTCGAGCGCACCCATTTCGGCTTGTCGGCGAGCGCCCATTCCGCGCCGTCGGGATTGATCCGCGGGCAGACGTAGAACGCGCGCGTGTCGAGCGCGCGCGTGATCTCGTCGTCGCGGCCGTACTGGGTGACGAGCGTGTTCAGGAAGTAGAGTGCGGCCGCCGACGCGGCGACCTCGGTCGAGTGGATGTTGCCGTCGACCCAGAACGCCGGCTTCTCGCTGGCGGGTCCCGTCGCGGTGTTCGTGACGGTGAGCACGAAGATGTCGCGGCCCTCGTGGCTCTTGCCGATCGATTCGATCGCGATGAGCTCGGGATGCTCGTGCGTGAACGCGTACAGCAGCTCGGTCAGTTCGGCATGACGGTAGAAGCGATCGAAGGCGATCTGCGGCATGAAGGACGACTTTCGGGGAAGCGAATTGAACGGACGGGAAAATCCCTGCGGGATTCGCATCTTACGTTAGCGTCGGTCGCGGAACTCGCCAAGTTCCGGCCGATACCGTATATTCATGCGGTATGGCGTCACCCGACCTGCTGCCGGCGTACGCCGAGCTGCACTGCCTGTCGAATTTCTCGTTCCTGCGCGGCGCATCGCATCCGGAGGAGCTGGTCGAGCGCGCGAAGACCGAGGGCTACAGCGCGCTCGCGCTGACCGACGAGTGCTCGCTCGCCGGCGCGGTGCGCGCACATCTCGCGGCGAAGGACGCGGGACTGCCGCTCGTGCTCGGCAGCGAGATCGTGCTCGACGACGGGCTGAAGCTCGTGCTGCTCGCGACCGATCGCGCGAGCTATGGTGACCTGTCGCAACTGATCACGCGCGGACGCCGGCAGGCGACGAAAGGCACGTACCGGCTTTCGCGCGCGGACGTCGCGATCGCGGGGAGTTGCCTCGCACTCTGGTTGCCGGCGCTCGATCTGCGCGCATGCGCCATCGACGAAACGCTGCGCCGCGATGCGCGCTTCGTGCGCGAGGCGTTCGACGATCGCGTGTGGATCGGCGTCGAGCTCACCGCGCAGGCCGGCGACGCGGCACGGCTTGCGCAGTGTGCAGCGCTTGGTCGCGAGGCGGGCCTGCCGCTCGTCGCGGCGGGCGATGCGCACATGCACGTGCGCGCGCGGCGCGCGCTGCAGGACACGCTGACCGCGGTGCGGCTGGGCCTCCCGCTTTCGGAATGCGGCCACGCGCTTTATCCGAACGGCGAGCGGCATCTCCGCTCGCGCGCGCGGCTTGCAGGAATCTATCCGCCGGCGCTGCTCGAGGAGTCGGTGAAGATCGCGCGCCGCTGCCGCTTTTCGCTCGACGAATTGCGCTACGAATATCCGGAGGAGATCGTGCCGCCGGGCGAGACGGCGACGTCGTGGCTGCGCAAGCTGGTCGAGCGAGGTCTCGCCGAGCGGTATGGCGAGGACAGCGTGCACGGCGACAGCGCGTTCCGCTGCACGAGCGCGCCGGCGAGCGTGCGCGCGCTGATCGACTACGAGCTCGCGCTGATCGCGGAGCTTCGCTACGAGCCGTACTTTCTCACCGTCCACGACATCGTCGCGTTCGCGCGTTCGCGAGGCATCCTGTGCCAGGGTCGCGGATCGGCGGCGAACTCGGCCGTCTGCTACGCACTTTCGATCACCGAGGTCGACCCGGCGCGAAGCGAGATGCTGTTCGAGCGCTTCATCAGCCGCGAGCGCAACGAGCCGCCCGACATCGACGTCGATTTCGAGCACCAGCGGCGCGAGGAGGTGATGCAGTACGTGTATGCGAAATACGGGCGCGACCGTGCGGCGCTCGCGGCGACGCTCATCACCTACCAGCCGAAGAGCGCGATCCGCGACGTCGGCCGCGCGTTCGGTCTCGACCTCGCGCAACTCGATCGCCTGACCGGCGTGTTCGCGTGGTGGGACGGCCGCACGATCCATCGCGATCGCATCCGGGAAGCGGGGTTCGATCCCGACAATCGCATCGTGCGGCGCATCGTCACGCTCGCCGGCCACCTGCTGGGTTTCCCGCGGCATCTGTCGCAGCATGTCGGCGGCTTCGTCATCGCACGGGGCCTCCTCGAACGGATGGTGCCGGTCGAGAACGCGGCGATGCCCGATCGCACGGTGATCCAGTGGGACAAGGACGATCTCGACGCGATGGGACTGCTCAAGGTCGACTGCCTCGCGCTCGGGATGCTGTCGGCGATCCGCCGCGCGCTCGAGATGGTGTCGTCCTGGCGCGGCACACCCGTTGCGATGCAGGACATTCCGCCCGAGGATCCGGCCGTCTACGCGATGATCCAGAAGGCCGACACGATCGGCGTGTTCCAGATCGAATCGCGCGCGCAGCAATCGATGTTGCCGCGCCTGAAACCCGCGACGTTCTACGACCTCGTCATCGAAGTCGCGATCGTGCGGCCCGGACCGATCCAGGGCGGCATGGTGCATCCGTACCTGAAGCGCCGGCAGGGCCTCGAGCCGGTCACGTATCCGAGCGACGCGGTGAAGGGCGTCCTCGAGCGCACGCTCGGCGTGCCGATCTTCCAGGAGCAGGTGATGCAGCTCGCGATCGTCGCCGCCGGCTTCACGCCGGGCGAAGCCGATCGGCTGCGCCGCTCGATGGCCGCGTGGCGGCGCAAGGGCGGGCTGCAAGTCTTCGAGCAGCGGCTCGTCGACGGCATGGGTGCGCGCGGCTACGACGAATCGTTCGCGCGCCAGATCTACCAGCAGATATTGGGCTTCGGCGAATACGGCTTTCCCGAGTCGCACGCGGCGTCGTTCGCGCTGCTCGTCTACGTGTCGTCGTGGCTCAAGCACTACGAGCCGGCCGCGTTCTGCGCGGCGCTTCTGAATTCGCAGCCGATGGGCTTCTATGCGCCGGCGCAACTCGTCGGCGACGCGCACCGGCACGGCGTCGTCGTGCTGCCGCCCGACGTGACGATCAGCGACTGGGATTGCACGCTGGAAAACGCCCCTCACCCCAACCCTCTCCCCGATGCGGAGAGGGAGCCGAGCGAGAGCGCGACGGATGAGGGGCCGGCCCTCCGCCTCGGCCTGCGCCTCGTTCGCGGCCTAACCGAGGCCGGTGCCGCGCGAATCGTCGCTGCGCGGCGCGCGCAAGCGTTCACAAACGTCGCCGATCTCGCACATCGCGCGCGTCTCGACCGCCGCGACCTCACCGCCCTCGCCGACGGCGACGCGCTCGCGTCGCTCGCGGGGCATCGCCACGACGCCGTGTGGGACGTCGTCGGCGTCGAGCGGTTGCCCGCGCTCCTCGCCGGCAGCGCGTTCGATGAAGCGCAACCCGCGCTGCCGCCGCCGTCCGAAGGCCAGGACATCGTCGCCGACTATCGGCGGCTCGGCCTCACGCTGCGTCGCCATCCGCTTGCGCTGTTGCGCCGGCAGCTTCGCGAGCGGCGGCTTGCGAGCGCCGACGACGTCCGTCGCGCACCGCACGGCCGCATCGTACGCACCGCGGGCATCGTCATCGGCCGCCAACGCCCCGACACGGCGAGCGGCGTGATTTTCGTGACGATCGAGGACGAAACGGGCGCGTCGAACGTGATCGTCCGCCGCGACCTCTCCGACCGCCAGCGCCGCGAGCTCCTCGGCGCGCGCCTTCTCGGGGTGTATGGCCGCATCGAGCGCGAGGGCGACGTCGTGCACGTGCTGGCCGGCCGCCTCGTCGACCTGACGCCGATGCTCGGCGCGCTGCCCACGCGCTCGCGCGACTTTCACTGAACGCCTTCGCAACATCGCGGCCCAAATGCGGTCGAAACTCCGGGACGACCGCTCCAGGCACGACCTGGTCGGTGATTCGCGGGTACGCCGAGGCGTAACATCGGCGCCTGCACGTTCCGCCCGATCGCGCTTTAGCCCATGAAATCCGAATTCGATCTTGCCGTCATCGGTGGCGGCGCCGGGGGCCTCGCCGTTGCCGCCGGCGGCGCGAAGCTCGGCGCGAAGGTGGCGCTGATCGAGAAGGATCGCCTCGGCGGCGACAACCTCTGGCGCGGCTCGGTTCCGTCGAAGACGTTGCGCAAGTCCGCGCGCGTCGCGTACATGATGCGCCACGCCGACCGCTTCGCGCTTGCGCCGGCGGATCCGCAGCCGAGTGTCGCGCGCGTGATGGAGCACGTCGCGGGCGTCGTCGCGAGCATCGCCGCCGAGGACAGCCCCGAACGCTTCGCGAGTCTCGGCGTCGACGTGATCCACGGCGGCGGCCGCTTCGTTTCGACCACCGCGTTCGCAGTCGACGGCCGGACGATCAGCGCCAGGCATTTCGTGCTCGCGACCGGCTCGCGCCCGGCGATCCCGCCGATCGCGGGCCTCGCGTACGTGCCCTACCTCACGAACCAGACCGTGTTCGACCTGCGCGAGCCGGTGCCGCGTCTCGTCATCGTCGGCGCGGGACCGGTCGGCAGCGAGATGGCGCAGGCGTTCCGGCGCCTCGGCAGCGAAGTGACCGTCGTCGACATGGCGCAGAAGATCCTGCCGCGCGAGGACGCCGACGTCGCGGCCGTCGTGCAGCGACAGCTCGAGGCCGAGGGCGTCCGCTATCGGCTCGGCATCAGCGTCGGCGGCGTCATGCCCGGTGATCCGCAGGCGGGACGCGTGCGGATGACGCTGCGCAACGCGAACGGCGCGGTCGAGCAGATCGCGGCGACGCATCTGCTGCTCGCGGCCGGGCGCGTAGCGAACGTCGAGAACCTCGGGCTCGACGCCGCCGGCGTGCGCGTCGACAACGGCCGGCTCGTCATCGACGACATGCTGTCGACGACGAACCCGCGCATACACGCCGTCGGCGACGTCGCGGGGACGTTTCCGTACACGCACGTCGCCGAACATCACGCCGAGATCGTGCTGCGGCAGACGCTTCTGCGGATGAGCTGGGCGAAGCCGTCGTCGACGGTGCCGTGGTGCACGTACACCGATCCCGAGCTCGCGCGCGTCGGGCTGTCGGAAACCGAGGCGCGCCGGCACGGCATCGACCACCGCGTGTACCGCTTTCCGTTCGCCGACGTCGATCGCGCGCGTGCCGAGGTCGAGACCGAGGGCTTCGCGAAGCTCGTCACCGACGCCCGCGGCCATCTGCTCGGCGCGGCGATCGTCGGCGCCGACGCCGGCGACCTCATCGCATCGTGCGTGCTCGCGCTCGGCAAGCGGATGAAGCTCGACGACATTTCGGCGGCGATCCACGCTTACCCGACGCGCTCGGAGATCGCGTGGCGCGCTGCGGGCGAGCGTCGCCGCGATGGCGCGCCGCCGGCGTCGCGGTTGTGGATGAGGCGGATCTTCGGGCTCGGCGCGGCCTGAAACCTATCTCGAAATGTCTGCTCTCGGCCCGCTCGCCTGATTTCGAGACAGGTTTTCAGCGCCCGGGGCGATCGGACGGCGTTTCCTGCGTCAGTCGGCGATCCGGAAATCGGCGCCAAACGTGACGCTTTCCTGCATCGTGCAGAAGCCGACGAAGCTCGCGCTGCCGCTCGTCTCGCTGAACGTTGCCGTCACTGCGGTGTAGTCGCCCGCCGGCGCGCCGGCCGCCGATAGAACGTCGAGGTAGCGCAGCAGGTGATGCGGCGCGAGCGTGCCGGTCAGCGGTGAGCCGAGCGCTGCGCCGTTCACGTCGGCGAGATCGATCCGGTAATCGACGCCCGCGTCGAGCGCGCCAACGAAGCAGTTGGACTGGTAGTGCGGACCCGTCGACGAACGCTTCAGGCCGCCGACGAAGCCCGGGGCGGCGCCGAACCACGCCGCCGGGTATCCCTCGACGCTGAAGCCCACGCCCGCCGGCGTCTGGCTGCGCGAGAAGACCGTGAACGGATGCGAGCGCGGCGACGCCGCGTCGTCGAGCGCGAGCATCCCGAAATGCGACGCGGCGTCGAGGCCGCATTGCGAGGCGAGTGTCAGCAGGCGCGTCGCGTTCGCCGGGATCGCCAGCGGACTGCACGCATGCGCGCCCGGCTGCGCGGAGTTGTCGGCTTCGTCGAAGCGGACGTTCACGCCGATCGCCGCGGCGCTTGCGTTGCGTACGTAGACCTCGGTCTCGAACGACGCCGTGTGCGCGGCGACCGGCACGACGAGGCTCGGCGCCGCTACGTCGTTCGCTTTCGCGATCCTGAAGTCCGCGCTGAACGTCACGCTCTCCTGCATCGTGCAGAACGCGACGAGCGGCGCGTTGCCCGGGCTCGTCTGCGAGAACTTCGCGCGCACGCCGCTGTAGTCGCCCGCCGGCGCACCGGCAAGTGCCAGCACGTCGAGCAGGCGCAGCATATGGTTCGCCGCGAGCGAGCCTGTGATCGGCACACCGATCCCGGCGCCGTCGCTCGTCGTCACGTCGACGCGATAGCTGAGCGGAACGCCGAGCGCACCGACGAAGCAGTTGGACTGGTAATGCGGTCCGCTTGACGAGCGCTTGAGACCGTCGACGAATGCGGCCCCGGCGCCGAACGCGGCGAACGGACGGCCATCGACGGTGAAACCGACGCCGGCCGGAGTTTGCGTGCGCGCAAACGCGGTGAACGCGTGCGTTCCCGTCTGCTCGTGCAGCGAGAGCATGCCGAAGTGAGAGCCGGCGCCGAGCGTGCAATCGCTCGCGATCGACAGCAGCCTCGTCGTGCTTGCCGGCACGGCAAACGCGGAGCACGGACGCTGTCCCGGAACCGCAGCGTTGTCGGCTTCGTGGAAATCGACGTCGAGCACGATGTCGACGGCACTCTCGTTTCGCACGTAGATCTCCGCGGCGAACGAGCCCGTCTGCGCGACGATCGGCACGAGGATGTCGCTCGCCGCGGCGGGCATGGGTTTTTCGCCGTAGCCGGCCAGGGCGATCGGGAAATCGCCCGCAGACGTCGTGTGGATCGTCAACGTGCTCTGCGCCGCACCGGTCTGCGCCGGCGCGAACGCAACGTGGACATGACAGGTGCCCGACGGCGCAATGCTGCTGCCGCAATCGTCGCTCACCGTGAAGTCGCCCGTCGCGGCGATGCTGCCGATCGCGATCGGCGATGCACCGGGATTGTTGACGGTGATCGTCTTCGACGCCGACACCGTGCCGACGCGTGCGTCACCCAGGTCGAGCATCGCGTCCGGCGACAGTACGAGGCCCACGATCGGCAGGACGAGCTTGTCGATCCACGCGGCATCCTGTCCGTCGGACACCGACGAATCCTTTTCGTACGACCATGTCAGCGTATGCGGCCCGCTGGTGATCGGCACGGCGACGCTTCCCCATGCGACGTTGCCGGACGCGCCGAGGCCGCCGCTGTTGGCGCACGATCCCTGCACGTTCTGCTGCACGCCGTCGATCAGGAAGCGGAAGCAGTCGTAGTCCGGTTCGCTCGAGACTCGCCGGTCGAACGACACGGTGCCGTTCGTGAACGTGCCGGCAAAGCGGATCTGCGCCTTGTTGATGCCCGGGCCGCTCGTCATCGGTCCGGACTGCAGGCTGCAGTCGCCTTCGGTGCTCGTCTCGTTCGTCACCCGCCATCCGGTCGTCGCCCCCGACGGCGCATTGGTCCAGCCCGTGGTCGGAAGCGCGCAATCCGGCGGGAAGATCTCCGGCTGCGACGGATCGTCGAAGGCGGCATCGACACTGCGATTCAGGTTCATCGTCACCTGTACCGGATTGGCGGTGCCCGACGCATCGCCGAACCAGCCGGAGAACACGCGTCCCGAGTTTGGCGCCTCGGTCAGCGTGACGACGGTCCCGATCGGAAAGCTCGCCGTGCACGTGCCGGGGCACGCGATGCCCGCGGGGTTGCTCGTGACACTCCCGCGCGCGGAGGCGCCGACGCTGACCGTGAGCGTCCGCGACGAGCACGAGTTGCCGCCATCCCCGTACAGCCAGCGGATCGCATCGGTATCGTCGGTTCCGAGTGCCGTCTGGTCCTGCGTGACCGAACGCATGATCGCGCCGTTCTCGTCGCCGATGCATTGATCGTGCGGCGACCAGACGCCGGTGTCGGAATGGTCGAGGCCGAGCGTGTGCCCGAGCTCGTGCTCGAGCACCGCCTGCGTCTCGGTCGACGACAGCAGGTTCATCGTGCAATACGGCCGCAGCCACACTTCGCCGGACGTGATCGTGTGGTAAGTGTCGCCGCGCCACGCGTTGGTGCCGCTGCCGTCCGGGCCGCCACAACCGACGACGCCCGCGCCAGCGAGGCACGAGTTCCATCCGCACGGCGACGACGGCGCCGCCATGTGGATCGGGTTCGTGTTCGTGTTGCTCGTCAGCGAGTAGGCGATCTGCGAATTCGGCTCGTCGTCCCACGTCGCGAGCGCGTTCGCGGCTTCCGTTGCGCCGCCGCCGGTGATGTTCGCCGTGCCGTCGAGGTACCACGACGCGGTGGCGCCGTTGTTCCAGCGCCAGAGACCGGAGAAGCTCAACCACTTCTCGATCACGGCCGTACCGGCGGTGTCGTCGCGCAGCGGCACGAGCCCTCCGAGCGGAGTCGCGACGGTGATGAAGTCCCGCGCGGAAGGATCGCGCAGGAAGCGCTTGAATGCGTCGAGCGCGCGCGGCCGGCCCAGTTGCGACTTGACCGCCGCCTTGGTGCTGCCGTCGCGCTGCAGCAGCTCGAACTCGGATACGCGCGCGGCATCGCTGCCGGCGAGCGCCGGCACGGCGAAGAGACGGCCCGATGCGTCGCGGGAGACGTCGAACTTGCCGAAAAGCATCTCCGCGGTCTGGTAGTCGCCTTCCGGCCGCGCGATCGCGAACACGAGCACGTGCGCGCCGATCGCGTAGCGCGGACTGCCCGCGAGCAGCGTAATGCGTCCGTCCGGCAGCGCGCCGCCGAGCTGATGCACCACGAGCGCCCCGCCGAGGTCACCCTTCAGCACGTCGAGCGGCCGCACGACCGTAAGCGTCTCCGGACGTCCGCGCGCGTCGGGCGCGACGCGTGTCGACACGACGATCCCCTCCACGATCGCGTCCGCGTGCGCGCGAAGCACCGCATCGGAAATCGGCAGGAACGTGGCGGCGAACGCGCGCGCTGCGCCAAGCATGACGA
>Ga0070681_10001596_pt1 | contig 20173 bp, 15 predicted proteins | sample KBSC83BmetaG_FD_65650 | JGI IMG/M metagenome (GOLD analysis project Ga0070681, IMG submission 65650) | Corn rhizosphere microbial communities from Kellogg Biological Station, Michigan, USA - KBS C8-3B metaG | ecosystem: Host-associated > Plants > Roots > Rhizosphere | place: USA: Michigan... | reverse complement strand
GGCAGCACGAAACACGCGGAGAGCTGGCCTAACGGCCGCCCGGCGTTCATCAGCGTCGGCGAGTTGGGCTCGAACCGCCGCTCCGTCATGAGGCGATAGAACTGTTCTGCCGCTTCCGTGACTGCGCCCTCGCTCGCTCCGTACCGGCGATCAGCTTCCGCGACAACCGTGGACACCCGCCAGAACATGTCTTCCGGAGTCTCGGTCGCCTTGCCGCTAGCGTCCTTCACCAGATAGCGCTTCTCCAACACGGTGCGCGCGTTCTGGCTGAGAGCAGCGGGGCCGGCAGGGGGCTTCGAGGGTAGGGGCATGTCAACTTCTCCCTGGTGAAACGTAGCGTTGGAACCGGGACCGACCGGGCTGGCCGCAGCGGGCACAACTTCGGCAGAGCAGAAGCGAAGAGGGGCGCAGTTTATCGGCGTTCGTGAAACCGCGCCAGTCTCTAGCTAAGCGGTCCAGCACCAACGACTTGCTCTACGCACATCACGAATCTCAAACCGAGCTGCACTTTCCACGTCTGGAAAATTACACGGCTCTCACCGGCAATCCAAGGACGCGTCCGCAACGATCGACTCAGCCTGCCTAACGCGGATTTTGTCGCAACTCCCTCGGAGAATGCCGCTTGGCGTCATCCGACGAACGCGCCGCGGTGCCAGGTTAGGCATCCGGACACGAAGGTCGCGCGCGTCGCGTACGGAACCGCGTTCTGAAGGCCTTGCCTGCAAACACGTGGTGCACCCCACGTGCCATCAGGCCTTACATACGGCCGGTAACCGTCGACGGCCCAGCCGGAGTCTCTTCCCCACGCTGCGTCGTATGTCGAGCGAACTCACCGCGCCGATGACGCGCCGCAAGGTCGACATACGCGGCCACGGCCTGCGCCGTCCGCTCCCGAAGCCCGTCGTCCACCGGGCGTAAGACACGCGCCGGCACGCCGAGCACGAGCGAGTTCGGCGGAATGACCATCCGCTCGCGACACACCGCGCCAGCGCCGATGACGGACCCACGCCCGACAACAACGTGATTCAGAACGATCGCCCCCATCGCGATCAGGCAATCGTCCTCGACCGTGGCGCCGTGCACGATCGCGCGATGGCCGATCGCGACACGAGCACCGATGGTGCACGGCAAGCCCGGGTCGACGTGGATCACGACACCATCCTGCACGTTGCTGGATTCGCCGACCGTGATCGGCGCGGAGTCCGCCCGAAGGACTGCCTTGGGCCACACCGAGGCCTGGGCGCCGAGCGTCACGTCGCCACACACGAACGCGTCCGGATGAATGAACGCGTCGGGATGGATCCGCCCGCTCACCGCCCGCTCCCGAGCGCTCGGAAATACGCCTCCAAGCCATCCGCGACGCCTAACGCGTAGCGCTCCTGGAACTCGGCCGTCTGCACGGCGGCTTCCTGCTCCGGCATCATGATGAACGCGCCCTCGGTGAGGACCGACGGCATCCACGGGTGCCGAAGGTCGGACAGGTTGTCGTAGAAGATGCCGAGATCCCGCAGCCCCATGCGACGGACCATCCCGCGCTGAACCTCGCGGGCGAGCGGCGCCGACGACGGATGAAAATAGTACGAGCCGGTGCCATTCGCCGTGAACGGGTTGATCCCATCGGGAAGTGCGTTGAGGTGGATCGACACGAACGCGTCCGCACCGGCCCGTCGCGCCATCACGGGGCGAATCGCGAGCGCGAGCGGCGCCGCTGTCGTTCGCGTCATGACGACCTTCGCGCCACGCGACTCCAGGATCGTCTTCAAGCGCTCGCTGATCGCGAGCGTCGGAACGGGCTCGTAGAGGCCAGTCGGACCGGTCGACCCAGCGGGCGGGTGACCGGCATTCACCACAATGGTGAGACCCTTGAGCGGCGATGACGGATCGATCGCGGGCGGTCGACGCACGCGCAACGTGAACACGCCACGGTTCCACGACGGCAGATAGCCGTACGGCGCACGCGCGAGGTCGATCTCGTACCTGGCGCGATCGCTCGTCTCCTGATACCAGCGCACGCGTCGGACGAGTGAGTCGTCCGCGGTGTAGCCAATGATGTCGGAGTTCGCCTGCACGCCATACAGAATCAACACGAGCCTGGTGCCGTCCTCGCGGACCTCGAACGCGGGCCGCTCTCCGGTCGGAATCATCACATCCACCCAGTCGCGGCCACCCACCACGCGCGCGTTCGCCGCCGTACGACGGGGAGCGGGCGTACCAGGTGGCAGATCGCTGACATCGCTTGCGGCCACCCACGCCTCGAGCGCTGCGTCGAGTCGCACGCGAACCATGTCGCCGATACGACCCGTCGCCTGCAGCGTCGTGCCGGGAAGCAGCAGCCACTTGTACGTTCCGTTAGGCACCGGCCGGACGATGATCACGCGATCCGTGTCAGGCACGTCGGCGCCACCGGTCAGTCGGATCCACCGCGGCTGGGTCGTGTCGTCGATCGCGATGTCGCGGATCGGGAACCGAACGCTGTCGCGCCCGCGGCTTACGACGAGCTCCGCCCCACGAGCCAGCGCGGACGCGGGCAGATCAGTCGCCCAGACAAACGGGTCGCCCTCGGCGGTCATCCGGAGCGAGTCCGGCTGACCGGCCGGAGTGACCAGCCGTACCTCGGACCTGTCGGCGAGGCGAACCCCGACGATCGCACTGCGCGGCGCACGCACGCTCACGCGAATCAGCTCGCCAGCACGAGCCACCCGGGTTCCTCGGGGGGCGACGCTCGCCGAGTCCACGACGAGTCGGCCGGTGTCGGCAAGCACCGGCCGCGGGGCCGGCAGCTTGATCGTGTGCACCGCGCGCACCGTGTCCGGTCCGCGCGCGGCAACGATCGAGTATTGCGGAGCGCTCGCCGGCGGGAGCGGCAGGAACGCGATGAAGCTTCCGTTAGGGACGACCCGCACGGGCGTGCCATTGATCGTGAGGGTGGCTTTGCCGCTCCCCACAGTGCCGAAGATGAAGTTCGAGTCGCGGACCGGAATGGTCGCTCCCGCCGGCGGATAGACAACGTGGATCGCGAGCGGTCCATCCACGAGCGGAACAGGCGGAAGCGCCGGGGCAGCCGACGTGGCCGGGGCCGTCGCGTGCTTCGGGGGCGGGGCGCAGGCCGACGCCCCGCCGACGAGGACGGCGCAGAAAAGTGCCGCCCACGGCGCACCGGGGCGCGACGCGAACAAGCGGTGCTCTGCCATGGGCGCAAGCTAACGCGTTCGTTCCGCGATCAGCCTGCGCCAGCGCGGGGAGCGACAAGCGGCCGCTATATCGCGTAATTCCACGTAATTCCTATGTGTAACGAAACCTGCCCGGGCGGTCGCCGCGTACGGCCTGCGTTGATTGCCCTTGGTTTTGCCGAGCCCTATATATTCGTGACCTTTCCTGTACCTCTGGCCGCTACGCCCGTCCGCCGCGACGCCACCGGAGCACGTTTGACGGTCAACCACCATCCGACGCCGACGGATCCGATCACGCCTCCGGGCGCGATCGTGCTTCACGTCTTCGCGCATTCGGACGTGGGCCGCACCAGGGAGCACAACGAGGACGCGTTCGTCGTCGCCGACCTCTCCCGTGGCGATCCGCTTTCGTTCGACCATCTACGAACGGAGCGGGCCGGCAATCGCGGGACGCTGTTCATGGTCGCGGACGGAATGGGCGGCGCAGCCGCGGGCGAGATCGCGAGCGAGATGGCGGTAGAGGTCGTGCTGCAGCAGCTCCGCCGACGGTGGCGCGACGCCAAGACGGTGGACCCGGTGGCCTTTGTCGGCACCCTAAAGGCGGCCACCGAGGTCGCGAACGCGACGATCCACCATTACGCGGGCGACCATCCCGAGCTTCGCGGCATGGGTACCACGGCGACGATCGCCGGTCTCCTCGGCGATACCCTGTACCTCGCGCAGGTCGGTGACAGTCGCGCGTATCTGGTCCGGGACGGCATCGCGATTCAGATCACGAAGGATCAATCGCTCATGCAGAAGCTCATTGAGGCCGGAGAGATTACGGTCGAAGAGGCTGAGATGAGCGACCGGCGCAACATCATCCTGCAGGCGCTGGGGCCGGAGCCGCACGTGAAGATCGACCTGACCCACCAGCGCGTGCGACGCGACGATGTCCTCGTGCTCTGCAGCGACGGGTTGTCGGGACTCGTGAAGCCCGAGCAGATCGCCCAGGCGGTCACCGAAGAAGCGAATCCCGAGCTCGCGGCCGAGCGTCTCGTCGATCTCGCGAATGCATCCGGCGGCCCGGACAATATCACGGTCGTAATCGCGCGGTTCGACGGGACCGGCCTGGAATCCGCGGCGCCGGTGGACGAGATCGGCCATCGGGTGTTCGATTCGCCGGAGCTCGTGACCCCCACATCCACGCCTCCGGTTCTGCGCGTGGAGTCGATTGCGGAACAGATCGCGCCGCTTCCACCAGAGCTGTTCGAGCGGACGCCGACACCTGTCGAGCGGCAGCGACGCGGCAAACTGTATGTGCGTGTCGTCGCCGCGGTCGGAATCGTGCTGACGCTGTTCTTCCTCTGGCAGGTCCTGACGAAACTGTAGGCTCGTCAGACGCGACGCAGAAGCCAGCGGCCAGTCGCGCGAAGCATCGGCGCGCTTGGGCTCCAGCACGCTATGGTTAGGCTCGCCCCCGCCGTGTCAGGGCACGTTGCCGGATGCCCACACCACACCACGACCGACTCTCGTCCCAGCTCCCGAGCCGCCGCGCATAACGCGGAGACCTCCTGCGCGCTGGTCGAGAAGCCCGCCGGAGGATCGACGATCACGACGAACGGCGACCGCGCATTCGGCGACGGAGAGCTGACACGCCTAACGCTGGAAGCATCCTCGCCAGCGTCGGAGAGCCCGAGCGCGAACCCGGCGGCCGCGGCGGTTGCCTGCTCCGCACGGCTCGCGACCACGGCCACCTCGACTGGTCGCGTGACGCGCACGTTTCGCCCGCGGACGACCGTGATCGTGCGCTCCGCCACTTCCTCGAGCCATGGGTCGTCAATGCGTTCTGCATCCAGCGCCGGCGTCGGTGCGCCCGCCATCTCGGCGCGCAGACGACGTCGCTTCGCCGCCTCGTGCACCCGCTCGCCATCCAGTGTCCGATCGTCGAGCGCGTCGATGAGCGCGCGAAGCTCCACGTCGAGGTTGATTGGACGCAGCACGATGTCGACGCCAGCGGCCACGATATCAGCGGCTCGAACGCGATGCCCCCACTGTCTCGCCAGCAGCGATGCGTCCGCGACCGCGAGCCCCTCGTAGCCGAGCTGCGTTCGGAGCAGCCGGCCGAGAATCGGACGCGACAGTGATGCCGGCGTCCCCGACGCGTCCAGGGCCGCGTAGCTCGCCTCGGCGATCATGATACCCGCAACGCCTGCGTCGATCGCGGCGCGGAAAGGGACGAGGTCGGAGGCATAGAGCGCGTCGTCGCTTTCGCGAACGGTCGGGATGCCGGTCAGTACCTCCGTGACGGCGCCAGCTCCGGGGAATGCGCTGGCGAAACAGAGCACGCCTTCCGCCTGTGCCGCGTCGATCCACTCGGCGCACGCGGCGGCGACGTCAGCGGCCAGATTTCCGAATGCGTCGGGGCGTGGCGTCCTCGGCACATTGCACGACGGAGCGAGGATGGCGTTGCAGCCAGCGAGTCGTGCCTCGCGCGCGACCGCCCGCGCGACACGGCGCACGACGAGCGCATCACGCAAGGAAGCGATCGCGGCGGCGGGCGGCACGGATGGTGGCCGCGTGCGCCAGACTGGCGACGTCAGGGTCGCCGGAGCGATCGCAATGATCGGTGCGTCGCCGGAGCTCTTCCGGATCGTGCTGGTGAGCTCCGCCACGGCATCGCGCGTTCCGCCGTCGATCACGAAGCCCCCGACACCGGCTGCGATTCCCCGCATCACGGCGGGCAGCACCGGAGCGAAACCGGCGGCCGGGTGCCAGTGGATCGCCGGCAGCAGCAGCTGCGCGAGCTCGCGCATCGGCCGGGTGCCTAACGCCCTTCAGGCCGGCGTGAGCTGCCCGAGGATGCGTGGCCCGCGCGCACCCGTGACGCTCGGAAGATTGCCGGGCTCGCGGACGAGGTGGAGGTACCCGAGCAGCGCGAACGCCACCGCTTCCTTCGCCTCGCCATCGAAGAACACGTCGCTGAAGCGGCGGACCGTGAACGATGGGAGCGCCAGCGCAATGGCCTCGACCAGCGCCGGATTTTCGGCGCCCCCACCCGACGCGATGAGATCACTCACCGGCTCTGGCACGAAACGGCGGATCGCGTCGGCGATGCTGGCGGCCGTGAGCGCCACGGCCGTGGCCACAAGGTCACCGGCGGTCGCGTTAGGGTCCGCCTGGCGACAGCGATCGACGAATCGGGCGATGAACGCGGGATCGAACAGCTCGCGGCCGGTCGACTTGGGTGGCGGGCTCGCGAAATACGGATCCTCGAGCGTCTCGCGCACCACCGCGTCTATCGGCGTACCGCTCCGTGCCAGGCGTCCGTCGACATCGTATGACAGCCCGGGTGCCACCGTGCGCGTGACGCCATCGATCACGACGACGCCCGGCCCCGTGTCGAACGCGCGAGTGGACGACAGGACGCCCCCGGGCGGCACGATCGTCACGTTGCCGATCCCGCCGAGGTTTTGTAGCGCGCGCCATTCGGTGGCGTGAGCGAAGAGCAGCGCATCGGCCGCCGGGACGAGCGGCGCGCCCTGCCCGGCCGCGGCGACGTCGCGGACACGGAAGTCACTCAAGACATCGATTCCGGTGCGCTCCGCAATCACGGCCGGCTCCCCGAACTGCCACGTCGAGTGCCCCGGCTCATGCCAGACGGTTTGCCCATGGCTCGCGATCGCCGCCACCGACGACCGCCCGACTCCAGCCTCCGCAATCGCCGCGATCGCCGCTTCCGCGAGCCAGTCGCCGAGATCGAACGACAACCGACAGTACTCACGGGGCGTCACGCCCACGAGTGCTTGCGAGAGTCGGTCGCGCTGCGAGGCGTCATACGCCTTGACGCTCATGCCTAACAACTGATACGCGATCCGGCGATCTGGGCCGCGACCGAACCGCACGACAGCCGCCGAGATGCCATCGAGCGAGGTGCCGGACATGAGGCCGACGACGATTCGCTCGTCAGAGCTCGCGGCTGTCACGACTGCACTGGCGGTGGCGCGTCGGTCACGACGCGCCGGATTACGCCGCCTGCCGCCGCGAGCGCCTGGTCCGCGGCCTCGCGATCAACACCGAGTTTCTGCATGACGATCGCGGTCTTGACTCGGTTGCCCGCCGCCTCGAGGAGGGACCGCGCCTCATCACGCGACACGCCGCACACCTCGACGACGATGCGCTCGCTGCGATCGCGCAGCTTCGCGTTGGTGGCTTTGAGGTCGACCATCAGGTTGCCGTACGTCTTGCCGATGCGGATCATCGCGCCGGTGGTGATCATGTTGAGCACCATCTTCGTCGCAGTCCCTGCCTTGAGGCGCGTGGATCCCGTGACGGCTTCCGGCCCGACGATCGCGATCACGGCGACGTCGACCTGCGAGAGCAGCTTGCCCGAGACGGGCGTGCACGCGAGGATCGCGGTGCGCGCCTTTCGCTCCCGCGCTCGCTCGATCGCGCCGTGGACGAACGGTGTGGTGCCAGATGCGGCGATACCGACGACGACGTCGCGCTCACCCACGTTGTGCTCGTCCATTATCGCAGCGCCGCCGGCCGGAGAGTCCTCGGCGCCTTCCTGTGCGCGGAGGATGGCCGGGAACCCGCCAGCGATGATGCCCTGGACCATGTCGGGATCACTGCCGAAGGTCGGTGGGCACTCGCTCGCGTCGAGGATCCCGAGGCGACCGGACGTCCCCGCGCCAACGTAGAAGAGACGCCCGTCTCGTCGGAACGCGTCTTCGGTGAGCGAGACGAGCCGCGCGATCTCGACACGCTGGCTCGCGACGGCGTCAGCGACTGCCCGGTCTTCCGCGTTCATCAGATCGACGATCTCGAGCGCGGTGGCGAGATCGATGTTCGCGGTGCGCGGGTTGCGGCGTTCGGTGATGCGCGAGTCGGGAGGCGCCTGACGAGTCACGGGCTTAACTTATCGGGCACGAGCGACTGGGGGCAACCGATCGCCGTCTCTCCGTAACGACTGGAGTAAGCGAAATGAAAACACGCATCGCGAGACGATCCGGGACGGTCGTGATCGTGCTGGCGGTTGGTGTTGGAGCGTGCTATCACGCCAATACGCCCTCCGCGCAGGCGGACAGCAGGGCAATCTCGGCGCACTTCCCGGTCGACTGGCGCTTCAAGGCCGGTGAATCCGGAACGTTCGCGCCGACAGCGGTTGTAGCGAGCAACAATGCGCTCGCGAGCGCCGCCGGCGACGAGATCATGCGCGCCGGCGGCAACGCCGTGGACGCCGCCGTCGCGACAGGCTTCGCGCTCGCGGTGACCTTCCCCTTCGCCGGCAATCTTGGTGGCGGCGGCTACATGGTCATTCGCATGGCGGACGGCCGCACGGCCGCCGAGGACTACCGCGAGATCGCGCCGCTCGCCGCGAGCCGCGACATGTACCTCGGGCCCGACGGCAAGCTCACGGACGAGAGCGTTGTCGGCTATCGGGCGTCCGGTGTGCCGGGCGCCGTGGCGGGAATGAGCGCGGCACTGGCGAAGTACGGGACGAAATCGTTACGCGAGGTGCTGCAGCCCGCAATTCGCCTCGCCGATGAAGGCTTCGTCGTCGACAGCGTGCTCTTCACGTCGCTCGACCACAACCGCGACTATCTCGAGCGGTTCGATGGAAAGGCCGTGTTCTATCCGAACGGCGAGCCGCTCCAGCCCGGCACGCGATTCCGCCAGCCGGCGCTCGCGCGCACACTCAAGCTGATCGCCGCGCAGGGGCCGGACGCGTTCTACAAGGGCGAGGTGGCGGACTCACTCGTCGCGGGAATGAAGCGCGGCGGCGGAATCATCACGAAGGAAGATCTCGCGCGCTACAAGCCCGAATGGCGTCAGCCCATCGCGTCCACCTACCACGGGTACAAGCTGTTCACGATGCCGCCGTCCTCGTCAGGCGGCGTCACCATCACCGAGACGCTCAACATTCTCGAGACGTTCGACTCGCTCCCGCCGTTCGGCAGCGTCGGCTACACGCACGCGCTCGCGTCCGCGTATCAGCGCGCGTTCATCGATCGCAACTCGAAGCTCGGCGACCCGGCATTCGTGCATGTGCCGCTCGACAAGCTCACGAGCAAGTCGTACGCGCGGGAGCTTCGGAAAACGATCGCTCCCGATCGCGCGAGCGCGACACCGGTGCTCGAGCGCACGATCGCCGACGGCAACCACACGACGCATTATTCCGTGGTGGACGGCGCGGGCAACGCGGTGGCCACCACGACGACGATCAACAATGGCTACGGCTCGGGCGTTTACCTAACGGGTCCCGGGTTCTTCATGAACGACGAGATGGACGACTTCGCGGCGCAGCCCGGGAAGCCGAACATGTTCGGGCTCGTGCAGGGCGAACAGAACGCGATCGCGCCGGGCAAGCGCATGCTGAGCGCGATGTCGCCGACGATCGTGCTGGATCCCCAGGGCAAGCTGCTGCTCGTCGTCGGCGCGGCGGGTGGTCCGAGAATCATCACGGCGACATCGCAGGTGATTCTCAACGTGATCCAGAATCACATGACGCTGGCGGACGCGATGCGCGCGCCGCGGCTGCATCATCAGGCGCTGCCCGACACGCTGCGGTTCGAAGCCAACGGCCTAACGCCGGCAGTGGTCGACTCGCTCACGGCGATGGGGTGGAGCCTGGACCCGGTGCGCGGCTCGGCCAACGTGAACGCAATCATGCGCGCGGGGCGCGGCTGGGTGGCGGTGACTGAGCCGAGGGATCGCGGGCCGAGCCGGGCAGTGGGCCACTAAACGGGGGAATCGGGAAGAGGGAATCAGGAATAGGAAACCCTCGGGAAGCTCATCTCCATAGAGAGGCCTCCCGAGGGCTTTCGATTCCTATTCCCGGTTCCGCAATCCCGGTGGTTACGCTGCCTTGATCGTCAGCGGCGATGTGAGCGTGATCACAATCTTCGCGCCGTCGTTCACGCAGCCTTCGTAGTTCGCGGTCGCGGCCGCCGCAGCCGTACCAGCCGCTGCACCACCCGCCGCACCGATCACGGTGCCCTTCGTGTCCTTTCCGATGACCTGACCGATCACGGCACCGAGGATCGCGCCGCCGACCACCTTCTTGGCGTCGTTGCCCTTGGTCGAGTTGCGAACCCGGTCGACTGCCGCGGAGGTCACGTCGCCGTCCACGTTATAAGTCGCGCCACCGAACGAGATCGTCTTCACCGCAAAGCCCATCTCGATGTTGTCGTTCGCGTTCTCGCTTCTCTTGAGCTTCGTCACCTCGATCACGGCCGTGGCGCCCGCCGGGATCACCGCGCCATTGGAGCCGGTCACGGCGTCGTTCAACGTCGCCGAGAAGCGATCACCGACCTTGTTCGTGTTCGTGCAGACCTTCGCGCCCGAGGCGAGCGTGAGCGTCGTGCCTGACGCGATCGCGCCGACGTTGCCGCCCGAGGTCTTCTCACCGGCCGTTACCGTATTCCCCGACGGCGTACGCGCCGGAGCCGTCGACTCCGGCTTTGCTGCCGGTGTGGTCGGCTTTGGAGCTGGACGCGACGTGCGCGGCTTCGACGTCGCACGCTCAGGAGTACGTGAAGGCTCGGCGGCCGGCGCAGCCGGAACGTCCTTCAGCTGCGGCTGCGCAGCGCTATCCCCCGTCGCAAGCTGGAGGTCGCGGCTGAGCGCAGTGTCCCGAGCCAGCGAACTGTCCGCCTTGTTGTCGCCCTTGCTGCACGCCGCGACTCCGAGCGCGAACGTCAGCGCCAGCGGTGCAATGCGGCTCATATATTTCGACATCGTTTGACCTCCTCTTCTGATGCGGTAGTTCGTACCAAGTGTGCTGAAAAAGGTGCCTTCAGCCAGGGACAGACGGGCAAGCGATATGCCAACCATGAGGGCGCTTCGACGACTTCTACCGTACTACACCCCATATCGCTGGCAAGTCATTCTTGGACTTGCCTTTGTGGTGATCTCGTCAGCGTTCGCCAGCGTCACGCCATGGCTGCTGCGCGCTGCGCTCGACGGGATTCGTGCGGGTGTGGAATCGCGACGCATCTGGATGCTCGCGGCCGCAATGGTCGGTCTCGCTCTCGTTGCCGGGGTTCTCCGCTATGGGATGCGTGAGCTGATCAACGGTCTCAGTCGACGAATAGAATACGACCTCCGCAACGACCTCTTTGCCCATCTCCTGCGACTCGATGCAGGCTACTTCGGGCGAACGCGGACCGGTGACATCATGGCTCGCCTCACCAACGACCTGAGCGCTGTGCGCCAGGCGGTGGGTCCTGCCATCATGTACCTCACGAACACCATCGCGGGCGGCGTGTTCGCGCTGTACTTCATGCTGCGCATCGACACGCGGCTGACACTGCTCGCGCTCACCCCGATGGTGCTGCTGCCGATCCTCACGATCTGGCTCGGCCGCGCGATCCACGAACGATTCGAGGCCGTACAGGAACACTTCAGCACGATGACCACGCGCGCGCAGGAGAACCTCGCCGGCGCCCGCGTCGTTCGCGCGTATCGTCAGGAGCAGCCGGAGCTCGAGCGCTTCGCCGGGCTCAATGACGAGTATCTCACGAAGAACATGCAGCTCGTTCGGCTGTACGGCCTCATGAACCCGGCGTTCGGCCTGCTCGCCGGCCTCGGCGCGGTCACCGTGCTCGGTGTGGGCGGAACGCTCGCCGTGCACGGGACGATCACTGTCGGCGCGTTCGTGGCCTTCGGCCTGTATCTCGGCATGCTGACGTGGCCGCTCATCGCGTTAGGCTGGGTGGTCAACCTCTTCCAGCGCGGTGCCGCGTCAGGCGCGCGCCTCCTCGAGATCCTCGATGCGTCGCCCGCCGTCAGCAACCCGCCGGCGCCCGCGTCACTTCCTTCCGCAACTGCCGGACGCTCGGTCGAGTTCCGCGGCGTCGGGTTTCACTACCCGCCGCCCGCAGGTGCGCACGCCCGTTGGGTGCTCCGCGACATCTCGTTTCGCGTGAGTGCGGGCGCGACACTCGCGGTCGTGGGCGCGACTGGCAGCGGCAAGAGCGCGCTGCTCGAGCTCCTTGCGCGCGTGTACGATCCGCAGGAAGGTCAGGTCCTCATCGACGGCGTGCCGGTGACGTCGCTCACGCTGGCGGAGCTTCGTCGCGAGATCGGCTTCGTTCCCCAGGAGAGTCTCCTCTTCAGCGAGACGATCCGCGAGAACCTGACGTACGGCACGGAGGACGTGTCGCGTGCGCAGTGGGCGGCTGGCGTCGCGCAGCTCGATTCCACGATCGCCGAGTTTCCTGGTGGCTACGACACGATGCTCGGCGAGCGCGGCATCAATCTCTCGGGCGGGCAGAAACAGCGCGCCGCGCTGGCGCGCGCCCTCGCGCGTCACCCGTCGATCGTCGTGCTCGATGACGCGCTGTCCGCGGTAGATACGCACACGGAGGCGGACATCCTTCGCGGCCTGCGCGACGCCTTGAAAGGACGCACCGCGATCATCGCGTCGCACAGGGTGAGCGCCGTCCGCGATGCGAGCTGGATCATCGTGCTCGACGAGGGGCGGATCGTGGAACAGGGACGTCACGCCGAGCTGCTCGCGGCGGGGGGTCGCTATTGGACGTTGCTCCGCCGGCAGCAGCTCGAGGACGCGATCGAGGACGATGTCCCCGAAGCACAGGGGACAGGGGTGGCAGCGAGCTGATTCGGTGAGCTACAATTCGCCAATGCATCCAGTGGATTCGACGACGACGGCCGAGCACCGCGTCCTGCAGCTCGAGGAAGCGCTCAACGAGGCAGCGCAGATCAACGCCGAACTGCAGTCACGCGATGCGCTGAAGACGCAGTTCCTCGCGAACATCTCGCACGACCTGCGAACTCCACTGACGGCCATCATCACGCACGCCGAGATCCTCCGGGACGGCATCCTCGGCCCGCTCTCCGAGAAGCAGCGAGACAGCGTCGCCAGCATCATCGGTGGCGGCCGCCAGCTCCTGGAAGCCGTGGGCGAGATCCTGACCTACGCGCGCGGAGCAGCGAACCAGCTCACAGTCTCACCGAGCGAGTTTCACATCACCGCGGTCGTGGCGCAGGTGGCGGCATTGAACGAGCCGCTGGTCGTGAAAAAGGGCCTGTCCATCAGCGTTGACGTCACGCCTGGTGTGCCGCCGCTCGTCGCCGATCGAGAACAAGTGACGCACGTGGTCAGCAACCTGTTGGGGAACGCGATCGCATTCACGCCATCGGGAGGCCGCGTGTGGGTCGCGGTTACCACGCGGGGCGATCGCGGGACGACGCAGGTTCAGGTTGAAGTGGGTGATACGGGTATCGGCATTGCGCCGGAGCATCACGACCTCGTGTTCCGAGAGTTTGCGCAGGTGGATCCGTCGCCGTCCCGGCGGCACCATGGTACCGGCCTGGGCCTAACGATCGCGCGTCGCCTCGTCGAGCTCAACGGGGGCCGGATCTGGCTCGAGAGCCAGCTCGGCGAGGGCAGCCGGTTTTATTTCACGCTTCCTGTCGGCGACCCGCGCTGACCGGTGGAGGCGAGACCGCACATCCTGATCGTCGATGACAGCGCCGACGTCACCGGTGCGCTGCGCGTGCTGTTCGAGGAGACGGGCAACGACGTGTCCGTCGCCAACACGATACGCGACGCGGTGGCCGTGGCGGACGCGCGCATCATCGACGTGATGCTGCTCGACCTGACGCTGCCGGACGGCGATGGGCTGAGCGTCCTGGCCACGATGCGTGCGCGGGCCACCGAGCCTCGCGTTACCGCAGCGTTGACGGGCCGCGCAGAGCCGGAGATCGCAGCGAGATGTACGGCGGCCGGTTGTCGGGCGGTTCTGGTAAAGCCGGTTCCGATTGCGGAGCTGCTCAGGCGCGTGCGCGAGTGGACGGCTTAATTGGTTAATTGGGGTCAGAGCCGGTTACGAAGCGCTTCAGGGGTCATCGCCTGCAGCGCGGACGCTAGGATAGTGAAGTAGTTCGTCACCATCAGAAGCCCGACGGCGATCATCAACACGCCTGACGTTCGCGTGATCCATATCATCTGCCGCTTCAAGCGCGAGAAAAGGTCGAGGAATCGTTCGACCGCCACCGCCGACAAGAGAAACGGCACCGCCAGGCCTAACGAATACGCGAGCAGCAGCCAGATTCCACGCGACAGATCAGCGGAGCTCGCGGCAAATGTGAGAATCGTGCCAAGGATGGGTCCGATGCATGGCGTCCAACCGGCACCGAAGGCAATCCCCACGAGCAGCGTGCCGAGGTACCCGACCGGCTTGTTCGCGATGTGGACCCGGCGCTCCTGAGAGAACAGGGAAATATTGAAGACGCCCAGCATGTACAGACCGAACACGATGACCAGGACACCCCCAATTCGACTGATCCAATCACGTTGCGAATGCAGGAGCGCCCCAAGCGTCGTCGCGGTCGCCCCAAGGGCGAGGAAGATCAGCGTGAAGCCGAGAACGAAGAGCAGCGAGTGAATGAGCGCCGCTCGCCGGGCCTTCTGAACGTCCTCGAGACTCAATCCCGTAATGAACGTCACATAACTCGGAATGAGCGGTAGCACGCAGGGCGACAGAAAGCTGAGTAAGCCTGCGCCAAACGCGCCGATCGCGATGCCAAACGACGTGCCTTCCATGTCTTCTCCGCTCGGGGAGCGCCGGTCTCGCCCGCGAGCTGGGCGATTCCTGCGCTGGTATTACGCCGTAAAGTATCGCCCATTCCGCCGCGAGCGACGCCCCCATGATGGGAGGCGCGGGCTGATCGCGCTACAGATCGACGCGCTCGCCTACGCGGACCTGCGACGCGCGATGGAGCTGGGCTTCACCCCGACGCTTTCCCGCCTCGTGAACGAGGACGGGTTCACCCTCCGTCGATGGTTCTGCGGCCTGCCCTCCGCGACACCGTACTGCCAGGCGGGGATCTTTCACGGCGAGAACGACGGAATACCCGCGTTCCGCTTTTATGACAAGGCCGCCGGCCGAGTGGTCACGTGCAATGCACCCGAAGGGGTGCAGTACATCCGGGACCGGATTCGTGCACCGGGCGCGCTCGCGGACGGGTCGAGCTACGTGAACCTCCTCGATGGTGACGCGTCGACCGTCGCGTTCACCGTCGCGACGCGCGAGCGCATGTCGGTGTATCGCCGGCTCGGCGGAACGCGTATGGCGCTGCTCATTCTGCTGCACCCGCTGCGTGTGCTGCGGATGTTGTTTCAGGGTGTCGGAGAGTGGCTGCGCGAGGAGTGGGAACGCGCGCGCGGCGAGTGGATGGGTCGCGTGACGCACGCCGAAGGCATCTTTCCGTTCCTCCGCATCTTCACGAACGTGGTCGTGCGCGAGCTCCAGACGATCGCGATCCTGCTCGACGTGTATCTCGGCGTGCCGGTCATCTACAGCACGTTCATGCAGTACGACGAGCTGGCGCACCATTTCGGGTCCACGAGCAGATTCGCCCTCGCGGACCTCCGCCGCACGGATGCTCGGATTCGCGAGATTCAGCGAATGGCGCAGGCGGCCGGCGGTCGCGGCTACGACCTCGTCGTGCTGAGCGATCACGGCATGACGCCGTCCGTCAGCTACCGCGTGCGGTTCCGCGAGTCGCTCGGCACGACGGTCCAGCGGATTCTCGACGGTGACGCGTTCAGGACGGGCGAATTGCCAATCCAGTCGCTCGCGAGCTTCGCGCAGACGAGTGAATACGCGTCCGTCGGCCCACGCGTGGTCGATTCCGTGGCGGATGTCACGCAATCCCGGTCGATCAAGCGGTCGCTTCGTCGGCTCGGGCAGTGGGTTCGCTCGCGTTATGGCATTCGCGAGCTGGTGCTGCCCGAGAAGTATCGTGTGAGTACGACGCATGGCGTGGTCGTGACCTATAGCTCGTGCCTCGCGCTCGTGTACTTCGCCGAAGACGACGCTCGGCTCACGCTCGAGGACATTGCGCAGAGCTCACGACGCGCGTCGCTCTACGATGCGCTGCGCGAGCATCCTGGGATCGGGCTCCTGGCGGTGCTCGACTCCCGTGGGGTGCACGTGCAGAGTCGAGCCGGACGGGCGCGGATCGTCGATGGCGCGGTGGAGGTGCTGGATGGCGCGAACCCGCTCGAGCCGTACGGCGCGGACCCGTTGACGGTCCGGGCGGTCGAGGCACTCGTCAGGCAGCCCAATGCGGGCGACATCGTGCTGTTTGGTGCGTACGACGGCTACGAGATCGTGTCGTTCGACGACCAGATCGGCGCGCACGGGTCGGCGGGCGGCGACCAGGTGTGGCCGTTTCTGATCGCGCCTGATGCGTTAGGCATCGCGAGCGAGCGGATCGACAACGCGCGGGACATCCACCGCGTGATCATGACGCGGTACTCGGCGTCGGCGGGGCAGATCCCGGGATCTGACCCCTAACGTTCCAGCTGCGCGAGTGGCGCGTCGAGCGCTTCTCGGAACGCGTCGGTCGTCAGGCGATCCGGCTCGGCGCCCTCCCCCGACCGACGCTGAACACCCCGCACCACCGCCTCGACGGCGTCGAGTGGTGCGTCCGCTTCGGCTACCACATCCACTTCCCACTTCCCGCGATCGACGCCCTTGAGCGTGAGCCTGTACCGCGCCGTGTGAATCGTGAACCGCGAGCGCGGCGGCTCCATCGCCTCAACCTCGTCATCGACGTCGGCGGCCACAGTCTCGACCTCGGTCGCGTCAGCCTCGGCGACGTGTGGCCCGGCGACCTCCTCGTCGGCAACGTCGACGTGCGCCAGGTCGATTTCGGCGACGTGAACGTCTTCTACAGCGTCGACCACCGGAGCCGCCTGTGATTCGTCCTCGCCGTGTTGCGCCGGCTGCGCCGACGCCACCTCCGCCGTCCCGTTGGCCGCGACCGTGACCGGGTCGCTCTCCGCCACACGCTTCCTGGGGTCTTCGGCCACCACCGCGACCCCGGTCTCAACACCGCCCTGGCGGATCGGCGGGAAGAGACGAACCTCGACGACCTGCTCCGACGGCACGCGCTCCGCGATTGCGCGGAGAAATCGCTGCTGAGTCTCGGTCATCGCGCGACGGCCGCCGGGTGCGCGGACGCCGGCGCGGCGCTCCGCCCATCGAGCTCGCGTTCGACGAACAGTCGCAGAATGTGCATGAAGTCCTGAGCGTTGGTGACCACGCCGAATGCCTGATGCGTTCCACGATCTTTCAGCTTGCTCACGACGAATTCGGCGGAGTCGACGCAGATCGTCGGCATCTCGCGCAGCGTCCCGTCGGGTTCCGTGACGAACGCCGGCAGCATGTTACCCGTCGCGATCGCGTGAAGCGCCGTGGCGATCATGACCGCCATGGTCGCCTTTGTCGTGTGCGCCTTCATCGCGTCCTGCGCGACGGCGGTGTCGGTGTACACGCCCGGCAACGGGCCGTCATCACGAATCGATCCGCACAGTACGTACGGGACCTTCTTCCGCACGCACGCGTGCATGATGCCGTCCGTGATCACCCCGTTCTCGACCGCGCGTTCGATCGAGCCGGCGGCGCGCACCTTGTTGATCGCGCGCATGTGCAGTCCATGGCCGCCGACCGTCGACTCCCCGCTTCCGGTCATGCCTAGCGTCGTGCCGAAGATCGAGGCCTCGATATCGTGGACCGCTACCGCGTTGCCCGCGAGCAGCGCATTGACGAATCCATTTCTGATGAACCACACCATGTCGGCGCGCGCGCGCGAATGGACGAGTGCCGGCCCCGTCACCCAGACGACGTAGCCGCCGCGTTCGCGCTCCTCGATGAGCAGTTGTGCGAGGTGCACGTAGTCGACCGGCTTCTCGCGCGACACCTCGCTCGCCATGAACTTGAACTCACCGTCGCTATGGCTCCCGGCGGCTTCGGTGTGAACGAAGATGCCTTCGCTGCCATCCTCTTTCTTGCCGACGGCGATGAGATCGCCGGCGCGCACGCGCCGCATCTCGCGGACCCAGAGCTCGCCGGACTTGTCGATGACGAGGGCGGAGTCCATGCGCGGCTCGCGCGGAAGACGCCACTCGCCGGCAATCCGGACGTATGTTGGAAGGTTCGTCGTGGAGAAGAAATCTTCGGGCAGCACGCCGTCGGCGGGGGCCGGAACGAAGCGCGCGTCCGGCGCGCCCGTGAAACGCGGCGCGCTCAAGTCGGGATGAGGAATGACAGTCACGGGGCGAAAGATGCCTGGGTGATGCGTGGGCGGCCAACCCCCTTTTTTCGCCAACGTGTCAGGCATCGCGGGCGTTTACTCTAGGTCGACTTGGAGGCTACCCATGCACACCGTCGGATGTCGCATTGCGATCGCCGCGTCTTGTCTGGCCGTGATGGCGGCCGGGAACGCTGGTGCCCAACCCCGCCAACAGCGAGACACCGTTCTCGCCGCGCGTCGTGACTCGCTGGAGCGCGAGCTCGAGAAGGTCGCGGTCATCGACCGGAAGCTGATGGTGCCGATGCGAGACGGCGCCAAGATGCAGTTCGACGTCTATCGCCCCAAGAACGCGAGCGGTCCGGTGCCGGCGATCTTCGTCCGGACACCGTACAACATGAACTACTGGGATGTGAACCTCGGCGCCCCGGCCGACATGACGGCGCAGCTCGATGCCGTGAAGCGCGGCTACGCCTACGTCGGCGCGAACGAGCGCGGCCATTTCTTCTCGGAGGGCAACTACGACATCCTCGGCCCGCCGCTGACGGACGGAACGGATGAGATCCAATGGATCTCCTCGCAATCGTGGTCCAACGGAAAGGTCGGCCTCATCGGGTGCTCCTCAACGGCCGAATGGCAGATGGCCGTGGCGGCGCAGTCACCAAAGGGGCTCGCCACGATCATTCCGCAGGGCTTTGGCGCTGGCGTCGGTCGCGTCAAGCCCTACTACGAGCAGGGCAACTGGTACCGCGGTGGTGCGGTGCAGATGTTGTTCATCGACTGGCTCGCCGGCGAACAGAACCAGGTGCGTCCAATGTTCCCGGCGAACATGACGCAGGAGGAACTCGTCCAGGCGGCAAAGTCCTACGACCTCGGCGAGCGCTCGCCGCCGGTGGACTGGGCGAAGGCGTTCTGGCACCTGCCGATGAAGGACCTCATCAAGGCCACGGGCGGACCGCATGGCATCTTCGCCGACTCGATGCCCGTCGCCACGGGTGGCCGGATGATACAGCGCGCGCCTAACGATCCAGCGTGGTACCGGGGCGGCCTGTTCCATGACGACATGAAGATCAACGTGCCGGGACTGTGGTTCATGTCGTGGTACGACGTATCGGTGGGGCCGAACCTCGCGACCTACAACTACGTTCGCCAAACGGCAGATCCGGCCATCGCGAATCAGCAATACGCGGTCATCGCGCCGACGCTCCACTGCTCGTACAAGCGCGCGACGGAGAACACGATCGTCGGCGAGCGCAGCGTCGGCGATGCGCGGCTGGATTACGACGCGCTCACGTACGGGTGGTTCGACTTCTTCCTCAAGGGGGAAAAGAACGGCCTGCTCGATACGCTGCCGAAGATCCGCTACTACACGATGGGGATGAACAAGTGGCAGACGACGGACACGTGGCCGCCACGAAACTCGGAGGGGATGACGTTCTACCTCTCGAGCGATGGTGGCGCCAACACGCGGAACGGTAATGGCACGCTGTCCCTCAAGCCGCCGACCAGTGACAAGCCCGACTCGTTCTCGTACGATCCGATGAAGCCGGTCATGTCACACGGTGGAAACGTGTGCTGCCAGGCGAACGCGCTCTCGGGCGGCGCGCTCGATCAGTCGGAGATGGAGCTGAGGCCGGACATTCTCGTGTACACGACGGAACCGTTCAAGGAAGGCACGGAGCTGAGCGGTCCCATCGAGGCGACGATCTATCTGTCATCGGACCGGAAGGACACGGATGTCACCGTGAAGATCATCGACGTCGGTCCAGATGGGAAAGCGTACAACCTGGATGAGACGATCCAGCGCGTCAGGTATCGCGAGGGCTACGACAAACCTCTGCAGTTCATGGAACCGGGGAAGGTGTACAAGGTGGCACTGCAGCCGATGACGACGAGCAACTGGTTCGCGCCGGGGCACCGGATTCGGATCGAGGTGTCGAGCTCGAACTTCC
>Ga0070681_10001591_pt1 | contig 20191 bp, 20 predicted proteins | sample KBSC83BmetaG_FD_65650 | JGI IMG/M metagenome (GOLD analysis project Ga0070681, IMG submission 65650) | Corn rhizosphere microbial communities from Kellogg Biological Station, Michigan, USA - KBS C8-3B metaG | ecosystem: Host-associated > Plants > Roots > Rhizosphere | place: USA: Michigan... | reverse complement strand
CGACCAGAAGATCGAGAGGTAATGCGGGACGAAGATCACCGAGATGGCGATCGTGATCACGTAGTTGAGCATCTGCGCCCACGCCGCACCGAACGACACGAGCTCGTTGAACGCATGGCGGGCGAAGCTCGACGAGCCACCGGCCTCCGGATAGCGGACGGTTCCCTCCGCGTAGGTCGCGGCGGTCGCGGCGAAGATCAACCCGCTGACGATGAAGACGAGCGGCGTCAGGCCGAGCGCGATCCCGGCGACCAGGCCGAGCGCGTAGTAGATCGACGAGCCGACGTTGCCGTAGGCGGTCGCGAACAGCGCGGGCGCGCCGAGGACGCGCTCGAGGCCGTGGCTCTGCCGGCGCCGTGGCACGGGTGGAGATTAGTGATGTGGCCGGGCCGCGTTGCGCGTTTCCTGGCGCGGCCGCATCACCCGTCCGACGTCGGGACGCTGCTCAGGATCACGTGCGGCTCGAAGAGCAGGCAGCGCTTGACGGCGATCGCCCGCCTCCCCCGCAGCCGTGGCAGGTTGGCCTGCAGCCGCTCCGGCAGGACGACGTTCACGGCCGCGGTCTCGTCGGCCGTGAGGCGGCGAACGTAGTCGAGGATCGCTTCGCCGAGGCGCCCCTCGAGCGGTGCGTCGTCGACCGGCAGGCCGAGGTCGTCGTCACTCCAGCTGCGCCCGCCGAAGTGGACGGCCCGGAGATCGTCGGCACCGATCCCGCGGGCGTAGTCGATCGCACGAGTCGTCGCGTCGTCGACCTCGCCGGCGACCACGCGGACGACGAGACGCTCGGGCACGCGGCCTTCCGGCCGCCGCTCCGACGTCACGGCCGGGACGTCGGCCACAACGACGCCCGGCTCGGTGAGCAACCGGAGCTTCAGGCGAAACTGCGCGCGCTGCGCGGCGGCGAACAGTGACCGCTTGCTGAATTGCTCGGGTAGCACGACGGTGACGACCACGTCGTCCCCCGCCCCGCGAAGGCGCGCGATCTCGTCGAGCACCGCCTGCTGCGCATCGGTGCCTGCGGGCCGGACGTCGAGCCGCGGGTCGCCGCCGGTGAACTCGAACCAGCGGGCGTGGATCCCCGAGTCGGTGTTCTTCCCCGGGACATGGAGGGCGTCGAAGCTCCCGCGGCCGACCTTGCGCGCGTACCAGACTGCTCCCTCGGCCGCGACGTCGAGGGCGTCCGCGTAGACGAGCACCCGGTTCTGCACGCCGGGACGGTACTCGCTCAGCGGAAGAGCTGGTACGGCACGCTCGAGAGGATCACGTGCCGCTCGAACAGAAGCAGCCGCTTGATGTACAGCGCCCGCTGGTTGTGGAGGACGCGCGCCCAGCCGCGCACGACGACCTCCGGCATGACCACGTTCACAACGGTGTCCGGGTCAGCCGTCAGCTCCCGCAGATAGGAGAGAAGCGGCGCGCCGATGTCGCGGTAGGCCGCCTCGTGCAGGTCGAGCGGCAGCTGGATCCCGGCATCGTCCCACCCCGCCCGCGCCTTCGCCGCCTCCTCGGCGTCGAAGGCGAACGAGACGGCACGCGTGTCCTCGACGCCGAGGGACTGGGCGTACGCAAGCGCGCGGAGCGAGGCGGCGTGGACGTTCGCGACGAGCACGCGCACGGCGAGCCGGGTCGGGGTTCGCCCCTCCGGCCCACGCCGGTCGCTCACCGCCGGGACGTCGGTGACGACGACGCCGGGCTCGGACAGGAGCTTGAGCTTGAGCCGGAACGACGTCGCGCCGGCAGCGGACAGCAGCGATGCGCGCCTGAACTGCTCGGGCACGACGACGGTGACGAAGTCGGACTCGCCGCGCGGCAGGCTCCACACCTCTTCGAGGAGCGGCTGCACACACCCTTCGTCCGTCGGCAGGATCTCGAGCCGCGGCTGCGCGGCGAACTCGAACCAACGAGCGCGGATGCCGGAGTCGGTGTGACGGCTGGGCCGATGCAGGGCGCGGATGCTCTCGGGCCGCGCGATCTGACGTGCGTACCAGACTGCGCCTTCGGTGGCGACGTCGATCGCATCGACGGAGATGAGGACGTCGTTGGTCGGCAGGCCCGCGGCGGCGACCGCACCCATCCCGGCGCGCAGCCGGCGCGCGAATCGGCGGTAGTGGCGATTGATCCCGAGGAACGACGCGACGAGGAGCGGTACGGCGACGGTCACCAGCCACGCGCCTTCGGCGAACTTCGTCCAGACGACGACCAGGGTCACGACGCCGGTCGCCGTGGCGCCGACCGCGTTGATCACGATCTTGTGCCGCCAGCCCAGGTCGCGCGTCCGCAGCCAGTACCGGACCATCCCCGCCTGCGACAGCGTGAACGCGGTGAACACCCCGATCACGTAGAGGTGGATCAGCGAGTCGACGCTCGCGTCGTACACCCAGAGGAGCACCATCGCGATCGCCGTCAGGACGATGATCCCGTTCGAGAAGACGAGGCGGTCTCCGAGGTTCGTGAACTGCCGCGCGAAGAACCGGTCGCGCGCGAGCAGCGCGGCAAGGCGCGGGAAGCCCTGGTACGACGTGTTCGCGGCGAGCACGAGGACCGCAAGCGTCAGCGTCTGCACCGCCCAGTACATGAAGCCGAGCGCCGACGACGACGGGAACACCGCGCGCGCGATCTCCGACAGCACCGACGGCGTGCCGCTGGTCGTCGGCCGCGCGTGCACGTGCACCGCGAGCCAGGAGACGCCCACGAACATCGCGATCGCGATCCCGCCGAGCACGAGCAGCGTGGTCGCTGCGTTGCGGCCGTGCGGCCGGCGGAATGCGTTGACGCCGTTGGCGATCGCCTCGACGCCCGTCAGGGCCGTCGAGCCCGACGCGAACGCCCGCAACACGACGAATACGGTGAGGGCGCCGACACCGGTCGCGAGCGGATGCGGTGCGGTCGCCTGCGGGCACGTTCCATCCGCGCAGCGCGCCAGGCCGACCCCGACGAGCGCGAAGATCGACGCGACGAAGCCGTATGTCGGCAACGCGAACAGGATCCCCGCCTCCTTCACGCCGCGCAGGTTCGCGACTGCGATCAGCACCACGCACGCGAGCGACAGCGTCAGCTCGTGCCCTCGGAGCGATGACACCGCCGACGTGAGCGCGAGGACGCCGGCGGCAACCGAGACCGCGACGGTCAGGACGTAGTCGGTGAGCAGCGCCGCCGCCGCGACGAGGCTCGGGAGTCGCCCGAGGTTCTCCTTCGCGACGACATACGCTCCGCCTGAGCTTTCGTAGACCTGCACCGTCTGCCGGTACGACAGGACGACGATCGCGAGCAGCGCGGCGATCGCGAGCGCGACCGGAAAGACGACGTGCGCCGACGCGGCGGACGCGCCGATGAGCACGACCAGCGCGGCCTCGGTCGCGTACGCGACGGAGGAGAGCGGATCGGATGCGAAGATCGGCAGCGCGAGCCATTTCGGCAGGAGCGTCTCCTCGAGCTCGTCCGACGCCATCGGACGGCCCACCACGACGCGCTTCAGCCGCGGAGCACGGCGCTCGAGCTCTCTGATGCTCATGCGCCGTCGAGCACTGCGAGGATGCCGGTCGCCGCAGCGAGCAGCCGCTCGGAATCGCCGCGACCGTAGAGCGCGCCTGCTCCGTCGGTCAGCAGGCGCTCGACGAGGAGCACGCCGCGCGGAGGCACGGGCTTCGCGACGTCGAAGAGCCGCGCTGCGATCGCGAGCAGCTGCGGCCGGCACTCACGCACCGCGGCGCGCGCGATCGGCGATGCTGCCGGCAGAAGCCGCTCGTCGGCGGCGTGCACGACGTCCGTCAGCGACCGGGCGAGGTCGATCCGGTTCTCGTCGGCGACGAGCTCGGCCGCACGCCACGCGAGCCGCGGCGGCGGAAGCCGGGTGGCCGCGAGCTCCGCGTCGGCGCGCCGGCGCGCACCGCGAAGCGCTCGCCGTGCCTCCCACGACCGGACCGGCGCGAGCAGCTTGGGGTTCATGCTGCGACGGTAGGACGGGTCGCCTCAGCGCCGGCTCAGGATCGCCGCGCGGCCTCTCAAGAAGCTCTCAAGTCACGGACGACACGAGCCGGTACCCCGCGCCCGGCTCGGTGAGCAGGTACCGCGGCCGCGCCGGGTCGGGCTCGAGCTTGCGCCTGAGCTGAGAGACATAGACGTGCAGGTAGTTGGACTCGCCGCCGTACGCGGGCCCCCACACGTCACGCAGGATCGCACGGTGCGTGAGGAGCTTTCCCTCGTTCAGCGCGAGCAGCCGCAGGATCTTGAACTCGTGCGGCGTGAGATGGACGAGCTCGCCGGCGACCGTGACGAGGGACCTCTCCAGGTCGACGCGGATCGGCCCCACCTCCACGACCGGCTGCTCGGGCGCGCCGGCGCGTCGCAGCACGGCGCGCAGCCGCGCGAGCAGCTCGCCGATCGCGAACGGCTTCGTCACGTAGTCGTCTGCGCCCGCGTCGAGCGCGGCGATCTTCTCGTCGTCGTCGCCCACGGCGGAGACGAGGATGATCGGCGCCTTGCTCCACGCGCGCAGCTCACGGCACACGTCGCGACCCGACCCGTCGGGCAGCAGAAGGTCGAGGATGACCGCGTCCGGCGGGCGGAGCGGCGCCGCGGCGAGCGCGTCGGCCGCGGTCGCCGCGGTGTCGACCTCGTACCCCGCGCCGCGCAGGTTCGTCGACAGCGCGCGCAGGAACTGCGGCTCGTCGTCGACGACGAGGACGCGCTGCCTCATGACCGCATCACCGCCATTTCGTGCTCGACGGGGAAGGACAGGCGCACGCGGGTACCGCCCTGCTCACGCGCCGAGCTTTCGAGCGTCACGCCGTTCGCCTGCGCGAACCCGCGCGCGATCACGAGGCCGAGGCCGAGGCCCGGCTCGCGCGATGCCCCGCCCTGGTCGAGCACCTCCACGTGCACGCTTGCACCGTCGCCGTGAGCGAGCACCTCGACGTCGCCGACCGAGTACTTGAGCGCGTTGTCGATGACGTTGAAGAGCACGCGCTGGATCTGGGCCGCATCGACGGCGACGGGCGGCAGGCCGCCGAAGCCACCGAGCCGCAGGCGATCGGAGCGACCGACGTCGGACACGGCTCGCGCCAGGAGATCGTCCACGTCCCAGACCTCGATCCGCGGCACCGCGGCGCCTGCCTCGAGCCGGGAGAGGTCGAGCACGCTCTCCACGAGCCGCGTGAGCCGTGTCACCTCGAGCGAGATCGAGTCGAGCAGCTCCGCGCGATCCGTCGACGAGAGCGAAAGCTCCCGTGCCTGCAGGCCGTCGACCGCGGCGCGGATGGTCGCGATCGGCGTTCGGAAGTCGTGCGAGACCGTGTGCAGGATGACGGTCTTCAACGCGTCGGAGCGTCGTATGCCTTCCGCGCGCCGCCGCTCCTCTGCGAGTGCCAGGAGTGACTGCACACCGGCCTCGAAGCGCGCGTGCGCGAGCTCGCCGGCGAGCACCTGGTCTGCACGCTCGCGGATCTCGTCGAGGGGCTCCTCGCGCAGCACCGCCGCAGACGCGTCGGCGAGCAGTGCTGCCTCACGCTCACGCTGCTCGGCTTCCGCCGCTCGGCGGCGTGCGCTCGTCGCCAGGTTGCTGCAGACGATCGCGGTCGCCACGTACACGGCGAGCGCCGTCCAGTTCCGCGCGTCGGCGAGCGTGAGCGTGTTCACCGGCGGCAGGAACAGGAAGTTGAACACGAGCATCGCCGCGACCGCGACCGCGCTCGCGTAGACCGCACCGAAGAAGACGGCGATGACCAGCACCGCCGGCGTGTAGACGACGCCGAGGCTGAGCACCGGCGCGATCGGCTCGACCGCGTAGACCAGCCCGGTCGCCAAGGCGAGTGCGGCGAGGGAACCAGCGAGCGCCGCAACGTGGCGTTGCATGAGACGAATCTAGCGCGGAGGCCCGGCGTGCCGGGCCTCCGCGCGTGAGGGTCTACCCGTGGATCGAGACGATCAGGGGGATGATCAGGATCGCGACGATGTTGGCGATCTTGATCATCGGGTTGATCGCGGGGCCGGCCGTGTCCTTGTACGGGTCGCCGACGGTGTCGCCGGTGACGGACGCCGCGTGCGCCTCCGAGCCCTTGCCGCCGTAGAGGCCGTCCTCGATCGACTTCTTCGCGTTGTCCCACGCGCCGCCGCCCGAGGTCATCGCGATCGCCAGGAACAGGCCCGTGACGATGGTGCCGATCAGCAGGCCGCCCAGCATGCGGGCGTTGATGATCCCGACCACGATCGGGAACCCGATCGGGATGAGCGCCGGTGCGAGCATCGACTTGATCGCCGAGCCGGTCACGATCCCGACCGCGCGGCTGTAGTCGGGCTTCTCGGTGCCCTCCATGATCCCGGGGTGCTCGCGGAACTGGCGGCGCACCTCTTCGACGACCTGGCCGCCGACGCGGCCGACCGCCTGCATGGCGAGCGACGCGAAGAGGAACGGCATCAGGCCGCCGAGGAAGAGACCGGTCACGACCCACGGGTCCGAGAGTGAGAACGTCGTCGTCAGACCGCCGTCGGAGAGGCCGGTCGTGTACGAGTCGAAGAGGATCAACGCAGCGAGCGCGGCCGAGCCGATCGCGTATCCCTTCGTGACCGCCTTGGTCGTGTTCCCCACCGCGTCGAGCGGATCGGTGACGCCGCGGACTTCTTCGGGCAGGTCGGCCATCTCGGCGATGCCGCCCGCGTTGTCCGTGACGGGGCCGTAGGCGTCGAGCGCGACGATGAGGCCCGTCATCGAGAGCTGCGCCATCACCGCGACGCCGATGCCGTAGAGGCCCGCGAAGTGATGGGCGACGAGGATGCCGGCGACGATCACGATCACCGGCGCGGCCGTCGCCTGCATGCCGATCGCGAGCCCCTCGATGATGTTCGTCGCGTGACCGGTCTGCGACGACTTCGCAATCGCCTTGACCGGGCTCCACCGCGTACCTGTGTAGTACTCGGTGATCGCGACGAGCAGGAACGTGACGAGGAGGCCGATGATCGACGAGATGTAGAGGTCGCCGAAGCCGTACTTGCCGCCGTCGAACGCCATCGTGATCGGGATGAACCCGATCGCGGAGAGCACGGTTGCAGCCAGCACCGCCTTGTAGAGCGCGTTGATGACCGCGTTCTCGCCGCGGCCGAGCCGCGCGAAGAAGGTGCCGATCACTGACGCGACCGCGGCCACGGAGCCGAGCGCGAGCGGATAGAGGTACATCCGGTTCGAGAGATCCCCGACGAGCCCGACGTGCGTCCCGAGCAGCATCACTGCGACCGCCGTCACGGCGTAGGTCTCGAACAGGTCGGCCGCCATGCCCGCGCAGTCCCCGACGTTGTCGCCCACGTTGTCGGCGATCACCGCGGCGTTCCGCGGGTCGTCCTCGGGGATGCCCGCCTCGATCTTGCCCACGAGGTCGGCGCCGACGTCGGCGGCCTTCGTGAAGATGCCGCCGCCGAGCCGCGCGAACACCGAGATGAGCGAGCCGCCGAACGCGAGGCCGACGAGATCGTTGATCGCCGAGGTCGGCGAGTTGTGCAGCGCGCCGGTCAGGAACCAGTAGTACCCGGTGACGCCGAACAGGCCCAGGCCGACGACCAGCAGACCCGTCACCGAGCCCGCCTTGAAGGCGACGTCGAGCGCCGGCTTCAAGCCGCCGCGAGCGGCCTCGGCGGTGCGTGCGTTCGACCGGACGGCGACATTCATGCCGATGAAGCCGGCAGCGGCCGACAGCGCCGCGCCGACGAGGAACCCGAACGCGGGCCCCCAGCCGAGCTTGTGATAGACGCCGAGGAGGATGAACGGCACCACGGCGACGACCGCGATCGTCGTGTACTGCTTGCGGAGGTACGCGGCCGCGCCCTCCTGCACCGCGGCGGAGATCTCCCGCATCCGCTCGTTGCCCGGGGACTGCTGGAGCAGCCACCACGTCAAGTAGAGCCCATACGCCACGGCCACGGCGGCTCCGACGAGGCCGAGGAGCACGGGATGATGCATGAACCAGTTCATCCGTTTTGCTCCCTCACAAAGTCAAGCGCCGAAGGGCTTCGGCGCGGGCGATTATGTATCACATGCTCCGGCTTGTCAGCCGGAGCTAGCACGCACGAATTCGACCTGAAGCGCAGTCAAAGCGCTCTGGAGATCGTGGTGGAGCTCCCCGCCGATGTGCGGGAGGACGCTCTGCAGGGCGTCGATCGCAAGCTTTGCCTCGGCGAGGTCCTTCGCCTCGAGCCTGGCGTAGCCGAGGCTCGCGAGGCCCGCAGCCGCAGAGACCAGGAACTCCTCGACGCTGATCGCTGCGAGGTCGTCAGCCACCGATGGGTTCGCCTGCCCGCACCTGCTCGGCGTAGATCTCTTCGAGGGACGCGCCCTCCTCGACGCGCGCGACCTGCCGCTCGGCCGCATTGCGCCCGGGGATGGCGAGGTACTGCGCGGCGCCGATCTCGTCGGCGACCGGAGCGACCCAGTCGAGCAGCTGCTCGAGGCGCGCTCGGGCCGGGACCGGCTCGCCGCGCTCGAAGTCGAGCAGCTCGCCGGAGAGGCCCCAGCGGATCGCCCGCCACAGGTTCTCCTCGAGGAGACGGTGCGGCAGGCCGGGCAGCGTCTCCCCCTCGTCGTGCGCCCGCGCACAGCGCGCGGCGAGCGCGTAACAGAATGCGGCGAGCGACTGCGCTTCCGCGAGGTCGGGCTGGCTGTCGGCGATGCGGATCTCGACCGTCGGGTACGCGAGGTGCGGACGGACGCTCCACCAGATCTGCGTGTGCTCGGTGATCGAGCCGGTGCGGTAGAGGAACGCGACGTAGTCCGCCCACGCCTGCCAGGTGCCGTACGCATCCGGGATCCCGCAGCGCGGGAACATGCGCGTGAAGATCTCGGTGCGCGCGGAGTGGAGGCCGGAGTTGACTCCTTCGACGAACGGCGAGCTCGCGGACAGCGCGAGCACCTCGGGCAGTAGGTTGCGCAGCGCGTCGTGCACCGCGATCGCGCGATCGGCACCGGCGATCCCGACGTGCACGTGGAGCCCGAAGGTGTTGTTGCGCCACACGACGTAGCGGAGCAGCTCGTCGTTCCGCCGGTAGTGCGGCGTGTCGATGATGCGCTGGTCCTGCCAGCGGCTCCACGGGTGCGTGCCGGTCGCACCGAGCGCGAGCTGCTGCTCGCGCGCGAGCGTGTGGATCTGCGACCGGCGCTCCTGCATCTTCGCCGCGGCTTCCTGGAAGCCGGTGCAGCGACCGGTGCGGATCTCGACCTCGGACGCGATCAGCTCGCCGACGACGTGCTCCGCGAAGTCGGTCTGCTCGGCGGCTGCCTTCAACGGCTCGAAGCGGTTCGTGAGGTCGAGCGTCTCCGGGTCGAGGAGCGCGAGCTCCTCTTCGACCGCGAGCGTCAGGTCGGTGCCCGACTCGAACTCCTCGCGGTTGCGCGCGAGCAGCTCTTGCCACGTCCCTTTCTGTTCCTCGCCCATTTCGCGGGAGCCTAGCCGCCTGGTTGCAGAAGGCGGCGCGCGACTCGGGCCCACGACCAGCGTTCGACGACCGTCCGTCGGGCGGCGTGCTGCAGCAGCACCCGATCCTCGCGCGACAACGCGAGCAGCTCGTTCAGCTTCGCCCTGAGATCGGGGGCGTCGCCGGTCTCGAACGACGCGAGGTGCCTGAGGTGCGGCGGGTACTCCTCCTCGAGCCCGGCTGCGACTTCGGCGAGCCCGGAGTGGCGCGCGACGAGCGGCGGTGAGCCCGCGGCGGCGGCCTCGGCGGCGACCATGCCGAACGCCTCGGGGAAGATCGACGGCACGACCGTCGCGTCGGCAAGCGGCAGGAGCTGCGCGAGGTGACGATGCTCGAACGGTCCCGTGAAGAGCGTTCTCTTCGGCGCCAGCGCTTCGAGCGTCGAGCGATAGGGGCCGAAGCCGACCACGAGCAGCCTGGCGTCCACGCCGTGCATCGCCTCGAGCAGCACCTGCACGCCCTTCTGCTCGATCAGCTTCCCGAAGTAGACGACCGTCGGCTCGTCGCCGGCAAAGAAGCGCCCGAGGCGCGCCGCGTTTCCCTCGTCCGGCAGCCGCTCATCGGCGTTGCCGGGGTTCGGTGGGTCGTTGCGCGCCTCGTCGATCAGTGCGGCGAGCGCCTCGTCGCGCGGGCGCAGCCTGAACTCGTCCACGTCGACACCGGGCGGCACCTCGTACACGCGGTCGACCTGGCCGACGACATCCTCGAGCACTTCGCGGATGTGGGCCGAGCCCACGTAGGTCGCTTCCGCGCCGGCGAGCGCGTCGGCACCCCACCGCTCGAGCTCGGGGCGACCGCGCATCGAGTACTCGAGCTCGGAGCCGTGCGCCTTGACGCGGAACGTCGCACCGCTCGTGGCGCCGACCGGTCCGCCCATCAGCACGTGGTTCGCGAACACGACGTCGGCGGGAAGCAACTCGCGGAGCGCGGCCGCGTTCGCGTCGACGTACGCGCGCTTCTCGATGTCCGTGAAGTCCTGCAGGAGCTTCGGCGTGAGTCCCGCGTACCGGTCCATCACGAAGACCGGCAGCAGGCCGCCGGGCAGGTCGACGTTGACGATACGAGCGGCGCCGATGTCGTAGTGCTCGGGCGCGCGCTCCTGGCAGACGACGACGACGTCGTGGCCGTCGTTGCTCCATTCCCGCGCGAGCGCGCGGGTGTAGACGTTCGAGCCGGTGCCGCCGAGGAGATAGCCGTGCCACAAGAGGACCCTCACACCGGAATGGTGTCTGACACCTCGGGTGTCAGACACCCTAAGCGAGGTGGAAATACAGGGCGTGCAGCAGCTCGACCGCGGGGTTCGAGGTGTGCACGGTGACCTCGGCCGGAACGTCGAGGAGCGCTTCCGAGTAGTTGAAGATGATGCGCACGCCGGCGTCGACGAGATCGTCCGCGACCTTCTGCGCGGCGACGGCCGGCACGGCGAGCACGCCGACCACGATGTTCTTGGTGCGCACGGCGTCCTTGAGGAAACGCTCGTCTTCGACGAGGATCCCGCCGACATCGGAGCCGATCACCGTCGGATTCGCATCGAACACCGCAGCGATGTTGATCCCGTGCTCGGCGAAGATCGGCGAGCTCGTGATCGCCTGGCCGAGGCGGCCGGCGCCGACCAGCGCGATGTTGTGCTGCCCCTGCGTGCGCAGGATCTTGCGGATCTCCGAGAGAAGCGAGTCGATCGAGTAGCCGACCCCGCGCTTCCCGAACTTCCCGAAATTCGACAGGTCGCGCCGGATCTGCGTCGCGTTGATGTTCGTGTAGTCGGCGATCTCCTGCGAGGAGATGCGCTCCTTGCCCATCTTCTGTGACTGGCTGAGGACCTGGAGGTAGCGCGAGAGACGCGCCGCCACACCAACGGTCAGACGATCCGAGACCCCTACACCGGCAGAACCTTGCAACATCACGAAGTCATTGTGCCGAAGGCTCCAGGACGGCCGTTCGGTTGTCACAAACCCTTACGTTTGTGACACCTTGCGGCGCAGCGCCGCCTCGTCCACGTAGTAGACGAACGCTCGGGCACCGTCGATCTCGACGACCGGCAGCCACTCACGGTAGCGCTCCTCGAGCGCATCGTCGCCCGTGATGTCGACGCTCTCGTAGGCCACGCCGACACGCTCGAGCACGTCCCGGGCGCGGTCGCACAGGTGACACCCCTGCGCGTGGAACAGCTTGACGTCAGGGATAGAGGCCACGCGTGACCGTGGCCTCGGCGACACGCTGGACGGCGAGGCCGTACGCGGCCAGGCGCATCGACGTCGAGCGGTCGGCCCGCGTCGACCACGTCTCCTCGAACGCGCGCTTGACGATCTCGTTCAGCCGCGCGTTCACCTCGTCTTCCTTCCAGAAGTACTCCTGCAGGCCCTGCACCCATTCGAAGTACGACACGACGACGCCGCCCGCGTTCGCGAGCACGTCGGGAAGGATCAGCGCGCCGTTCGCCTCGAGGATGTCGTCGGCGGCGGGTGTCAGGGGCCCGTTCGCGCCTTCGACGATCACCTTCGCCTTGACGGCGCCGGCATTCCTCTCGGAGACGACCTGCTCGAGCGCGCACGGGGCGAGCACGTCGCAGTCGACCGTGATCAGGTCGTCGTTCGTGATGCGGTCCCCGCCCTTGAGCTCGGCGAGCGCGCCGCCGTCGCGCTTGTGCGCGAACGCCGCGGCGATGTCGATGCCGTTCGAGTTGTAGAGGCCGCCGCTCGAGTCGGAGATGGCGACAACGGTTGCGCCGAGCTCGGAGACGAACTTCGCGAAGAACGAGCCGACGTTCCCGAACCCCTGGACTGCGATGCGAAGACCTTCGATCGACCGTCCCTGCTTCTCCAACGCGGCCACGAGGCAGAAGGAGGCGCCCCGCGCCGTCGCTTCTTCGCGACCGAGCGAACCGCCGATCGTCAACGGCTTGCCGGTGACGACACCGAGGACCGAGTGGCCCTTGTTCATCGAGTACGTGTCGAAGATCCACGCCATCGTCGACGCGTTCGTGCCGACATCCGGCGCCGGGATGTCCTTCTCGGGCCCGATCTCGTTGATGATCTCCGAGGTGAAGCGGCGGGTCATGCGCTCGAGCTCGCCGCGCGACATCGACTTCGGGTCGCACGCGACGCCGCCCTTCGCACCGCCGAACGGCAGCCCCATCAGCGAGCACTTCCACGTCATCCACATTGCGAGCGCCTTGACCTCGTCGAGCGTGACGTCCGGGTGGTACCGGATGCCGCCCTTCGAAGGACCGCGCGCGATGTTGTGCGTGACGCGGTACCCGGTGAACGCGCGCACCGACCCGTCGTCGAGCGACGTCGGGATCGAGACCTCGACCGCCTTCTTGCACTGCGAGAGGACAGCGACGAGCCGGTCGTCGATGCCGAAGGTGTCGGCCACGTTCTCGAGCTGCTGCCGAGCGATCCGGAACGGATTCTCGCGAAGATGCGATTCAGGTGCCGCAGTCGCCATCGGCGCGGGGAGTCTAGTCCAGGTCGAAGGAGACCTGCAGCCGCTGCGGCTTCGCGTCGAGCGGGAGCGTCGGCCAGGCTGCGAGCCGCAGCTCGTACGGTCCGGGCACGAGCCGCGTGCTGGTGGGGCCGCGGCCGGTGATCCCGAAGCTGTAGCTGCCGGGCAGGAGGTCGCGCAGCCGGGCCATCACGCCGAGGTACTTCCCGGAGCCGCTGTACAGCAGGATGTCGAGCCGGCGGACGGGCTCGATCTGCAGCCCGCCGTCCCGGACGAGGGCGCCGGCCTGCACGCTCAGGATCGCGGGGTCGGTGTCGGAGGGCGCGAACGACTTCGCGCTGATCGTGGCGCTGCCGAGCAGGTTCGCAGTGTCGCCGCGAAAGAGCATCGCCCACGGCACGTGCATCGTGTGGGCGGCGGCCCGCACGTCGATCGTTCCCGTCACGAGCCGGGAGTCGGCCGCGGCGGTTGCGCGCACCGTCACCTTGACTCGCCGCGCGCGCCCAGCGCGCACGAAGAAGTCCTTCGGCGTGATCTTGAATTTCAGCGCCTCCGAGTCGCCGCCCGTGATCGCCTTCGCGGACACCTCGAGGCGACGGCTGGACACGTTGCGGATCGTCAGGAAGCGGGTCGCATGCCAGTGCGATCCCTCCCAGATCCCGAATCCGATCGACGTCGGAGACGACGCGAGCTCGCCGACCGCCGAGGCGCCCAGCCGAAGCAGGCCGCCACCGACCGCGGTCGGATCTGCGTGCCCGCGCTGCGCGTAGCCGGCGAGCAGCCCGGCGAGGCCGCCGCCGTCGAGGTCGGGACGCATCTGAGCGAGCAACGCAGCCGCGCCCGCAACCGTTGCAGCCGCGGCGCTCGTCCCGTTGACGGTCCCGTAAAGCGCAGACTGGTCAGCGGCCGAGCCCGGCTCCGAGGTGGCGATCGCGACGCCGGGCGCCGCGATGTTCGGCTTCAGCGACCCGTCGTAGGCGAGCCCTTGCGACGAGAAGCTCGCGACGATGCCGCGGCCGGTGTTCGTCGCAGCGTGGACAGCCCCGACGGAGATGCCGACATCGAGCCCGGCGCGCTGCGCAGCAAGCAGCTCGACCGCATCGGCGGACGGAATGACGACCGCCGGAGCGGTGGCGTCCTCCGAGAGCCGGAGCGAGCCAGCGGGCAGCGTCGAGCCGTAGAGCAGGACGGCCGCCGCGCCGGCGCGCGACGCGGCGACGACCGTCGCCTCCGGGTCGTTGCCGGCCGGAAGCACGACTGCGCTTCCGGCGACGAGGCTCAACCCGCTTGGTGAGAAGAAGTCGATCGGCGCGGCACCGACAACGCCCGCAGTCGCGCGCGGTACGACGACGCGCAGGTTCGCGGCGCGCCTGGGAGCGGCTGCGCCGAGCAGCGGCATGCGCCGGTCGAGGATGACGTCGAGCCCGCGACGCAGGACGACCCGCACCTGCGGTTGCACCGCTCGGCCGTCCGTTGCGGCGACCGCGAGCGCCCCCGGCGCACCCGCGGGACCCGCGACCGAGCCGAAGGCGGGACCGGCGCCGCCGTCGTTCCCCGCCGGCGTGACGACGAGCGTGTTCAGGTCGAGCGCGCCTTGCACGGCCTGCGCTTCAGGACCGTCGGTGAACGCGGCGTACGGCTCCGTCACGCCGACGAGCGCAACCCGTACGGCGTCGTGCTCGTCTCCGTCGCCGTTCGGGTCGACTGCGCGGTCGAGGCCGGCGATCAACTGGTCGCTCCGGCCGTAGACGAGCTCGCGACCGTCGGCCGCCGCCTGCCAGCCCGCGACGCGGATCGGCAGGATGCTCGCCTCGGGCGCGACCCCGCGCAGGCCGCCGGGCCCGTTCTCGCCGACGAGGATCCCGGCGAGCTCCGTTCCGTGCTGCTCGAGCTGCGAGTGGTCCGACGGGTTCGCGCGCGGCGACGTATCGGCGCCGCGCTCGAGCACGTCGAGGCCCGGAAGAACGCGGCCGTGGAGGTACGGGTGCGCCGCGTCGACGCCGGTGTCGAGCAGCGCGATCGTGACGCCGTGACCGTCGAAGCCGGGCACGCCGACCTCGGGCCGGTGGCCGCTGCCCACGCCGTACGCAGGGGCCTGGAGCTGTGCGGCGGACACCGACGCGGGGAACGTCGCGCGCACCGGGTAGATGCCGGAGACCTCCGGCATCTGCTCGAGCAACGACACGGCGCGCGGGTCGAGCGCGGCCGAGAAACCGTCGAGCACGCGGTAGAAGCTGTAGTCGGGCGAGACGTTGATGCCGAGCGCTGCGAGCTTCAACAGCACCTGCTTCTGCGCGGCGATCGCGCTCGCCCACCAAGCGCGCTCCTGCGTCTCGGTGGCGTAGCGGACCTTCGCGAGCTTCTGCGCCACGGACGGCGTCGACAGGACGACGATCATCCGCGACCCGGTCGGGACCGCCGAGCGCGGCTCGCCGACGAGGCCCCGCCAGCTGCCCACAGACGACGCGCCGACCGTCCCACCCCCGCCCGGCGAGGCGGCGATCACGCCGAACGCGACCGCGATCCCGACCAGCGCAAGGACGGCGACGCTACGCGGTAGGACGCGCATCGAGCGAAAGGTACTCGGGGTACGGGACGGGATCCGTGTACCGCGCCGCCGACGCGATCATCGCCGCGTTGTCGGTGCAGAGCGACAGCGGCGCGAACGCGGCGTCCGGCAACGACGCGCGCAGCTCGGAGTTCGCGGCCACGCCGCCGACGACGGCGACCCGCTCGGCTCCGGTCGCCTCGATCCGCTCGACCAGCGCGCGCACGATCGCCCGCTGGTAGCTCGCAGCCAGGTCGGCGCGCCGCGCGGCAAGCTCGTCCTCGCTCAGCTTCCGAACCGCGTAGAGCAGCGACGTCTTGAGCCCGGAGAAGGAGAAGTCGAGGCCGGGCACGCGCGCGACCGGGAAGGCGTACGCCTCCGGATCCCCTGCGCGCGCGAGCAGGTCGAGCTCTCGCCCGCCCGGGTAGCCGAGACCGAGCAGCCGAGCTCCTTTGTCGAACGCCTCTCCCGCAGCGTCGTCGAGCGTCGTCCCGAGCACGTCGTAGCCGTCCCGCTCGCGCACGTCGAGGAGCATCGTGTGCCCACCGCTCGCGAGCAGGCAGGTGAACGGCGGCTGCAGGTCGAGCGGCTTCAGGTACAGCGACGCGACGTGCCCGTGCAGGTGGTTCACCGGGACGAGCGGCAGCCGCCGCGCCCACGCCAGCGCCTTCGCCGCGGACACGCCGACGAGCAGCGCACCGATCAGCCCCGGCCGGTTGGTGACTGCGATCGCTTCGATCTCATGCCCGTCAACCGCTTCGGACACGACAGGCGCAATGAGCTCGAGATGGCGGCGGGAAGCGACCTCCGGCACCACTCCACCGAACCTGGAATGGAGCTCTGCTTGCGAGGCCACCACACTGCTCGCAATTTCGCCGTCCCAGGTCACGACGGCAGCGGCTGTTTCGTCGCAACTCGTTTCGATACCTAGGATCACAGGCGATTTCTTCCGAAATCGCTAGTTGCCAGAGTTGGCGCTGAAGCTTCACACGGTTGCGACAACCTCCGCGGCATCCTTGTTTCATGGATCTCACGGTGGACGTTCACGAACGCCGAAGTGGTGTACCCGACGCCCTTCGTCGTGCCGGAACGCCGTTCGCAGTAACCCCACTTCCAGTCGGCGACTACCGCGTCGGCGATGTGTTGATCGAACGGAAGACCACTCTGGACCTCCACCGCTCGCTCCTGAAGGGCCGACTTTGGGACCAGGTCGGCCGTCTCCGCCAGGCCGCCGCTCGGCGCTACGTCATCATCGAGGGGGCGTCCGCCTACCAGGGACCGCTTCGAATGGAGACCGTGCGCGGCCTGGTGCTGGCGCTGGACGATCTCGGGGTGACAGTCCTTCGCACCGCAACCCCGGAAGACTCCGCGGCGTGGATCGCCGCACTCGCAAAACGACAGCTCGGTCGGCGATCGAGAGATCGACCGGTGTATGCGCAGAGACCTCAACGAGATCCTATTGTTCCGGCTCCCGAGCGAGCGCTTGCCGCCGCGCCAGGGGTGTCGACGGTCACCCTCGTGCACTTCTGTCCGAGTTCGGATCGCTGATCAATGTCCTCCTCGCGTCACAGGACGACCTGCGCCGCATTCCAGGCGTCGGGATTCATCGCGCCCGAGCGATCCACGAGCTCGCCACAAGCACTAGCGATTCCGGCGCTAGCCGGAATCGCCTCTCCACATGATGAGAGCGTCCTCCCGGTTGTCGGTGTAATAGCCGCGGCGCACGCCGCGCGCCTCGAAGCCGAGCTCCTCGTAGAGGCGGATCGCGCCTTCGTTGCTGACGCGCACCTCGAGCGTGAACCCGCGCCGCTCGTCGTGGCGGGTAAGCTCGAACAGCCGCTCGAGCAGCGCCGTCGCGATGCCGCGTCGCTGGCGCTCCGGCCTGACGGCGACATTCATGATGTGCCACGCATCGACGTACCGCGAGTTGATGACGTAGCCGACGAGCTCGTCGCCTTCGAACGCACCGAGACAGATCGACGTCGGCTTCGCGAGCTCCGACGCGAACATCGACCGCGACCACGGCGTCGGGTACGCGCGCTGCTCGATCGTCTCGATGTCGCCAAGGTCGTCGAGCTCGAGCGCTCGGATGGAGACCGCGACGGCAGTCATGCCTGCGGCCTCGCATCGGGCTCGCGGACATAGAGCGGCTCGACGAGCGCGGCGTCGCCGAAAGGGCCTGCGCGCTCGAGGAGCAGCAGCGGGTCGGGCAGGTGCAGCGGATCGTCGTCGGGCGGGATCTCCGCGCCGGCCGACTCGAAGTGGTCGCGGTAGCGAATCGCGCCGTCGCCGACCAGTGTCCTGCCGGCGACGTCGAGCTCCTGCGGGCGGCACACCGTCGGCCCGGGCGCGAAGACCTCGCCTCGCCGCGCGTCGATCACCGGCAGGCCGTCGCGGTACGCGTCGAGCGTCGATGCGCCCGCCACCTGGACGTCGAGCGCGAGCGACAGCGCGCGAGCGACGGCGAGGCCGATGCGGATGCTCGTGAAGCTTCCCGGGCCGCGGCCGACGACGATGCCTTCGATGCTCGCCGGATCGCCGACGAGGCGATCGACGGCTGCGAGCACGTCTCCCGCCCGCTCGGCACGCTCGCGCGCGCCCGTGGAGACGCCGCAAACTGCGCCGAACGAGGTGGCGGTGTCAAAAGCCAAGATCACTGTCGATCCTCACGCTCCGGTGCAACTCGTCGACGTGCCCGAGAGTAACGACGGCGCGCGCCTCGGGGAGCCAGTTCCCGCCGTGCTCCGGCCATTCGACGAAGGCGACCGTGCCGTCGAAGTACGGCTCGAGGTCACCCCACTCCTCCGGATCGAGCCCGGCGATCCGGTACAGGTCGAGATGCGCGACCGGCGTCGGCGCCTCGTAGCGGTGCCCGATCGTGAACGTCGGGCTGGAGACGGGCCCGCTCACCCCGAGCGCGCGCGCGGCGCCCCGGACGAACGTCGTCTTCCCGGCGCCCAGCTCACCCGAGATCGTCACGACGTCGCCCGAGCTCAGGCGTTCGGCAAGACGGGCAGCGAGCGCCTCCGTCTCGTCCGGAGACGCGGTCACGACCTCCACGCCGAACAGGTTAGGTCACGCCACTAGAAGAGGCCGAGCTGTTCCGGCTGAGGCATCGCGGCAGGCGGCTCCGGCGCGGGCTCGGGCGGAGGTGCGACCGCGCGGCCGAGGAGCGCCGGGATCCGCGCGAAGTCCTCCTGCAGCACCGCCAGCATGCGGGGTGTGTAGAGCGCCGCCGCCGGATGGAAGATCGGGTACAGCGTGACCGGGTTCCCGCCGAGCACGACGTCCTGCGGCTGCCCGTGCACCTGCGTGATCCCGGCGGGTCGGCCCGACAGCAGCTTCGTGGCGAAGTTCCCGAGCGTGCAGATCAGCTTCGGCTGGATCAACTCGATCTTCTTCCAGAGGTGCGGCTCGCACGACTGGATCTCGTCCGGCTGAGGATCACGATTTCCGGGAGGACGGCACATCAAAACGTTGTTGATATAGACGTCCTCGCGCGCGATGCCGATCTCGCCGAGCAGCCGCGTCAGCAACTGGCCGGCGGCCCCGACGAACGGAACGCCCTGCTTGTCCTCGTGGAAGCCGGGGGCCTCGCCGACGAACATCAGGTCGGCGTTGGGTGAGCCTGCCCCGAACACGACCTGTGTCCGCCCGTGGGCGAGCGCGCACTTCGTGCAGTCCGCGACCGCGTCGCGGTAGGCGAGAAGCGAAGGGATTGAGCTCGCGTCAGCAGCAGCCACAGGATCCGCCGCAACAGCCGCCACCGCCGAAGCTGGGCTGTCCGGAGGTGCCGTGCGCTGCGAACGTGCTGAACTGCTTCGCCACCTTGGCCTTGCCGCAGTCGGGGCAGGCGGGATCCGGGTCGGACATCCCCACCAGTTCCTCGAAGTGGCATTCGCAGCTCATACAGACGTACTCGTAGATCGGCATGTCGGACAGATCCTAGCCCGAGCATCCTGACGCGGCGCGCGGACGGTACGCTTCGGGTGCCCGGTACCCGCGAGGGACTGGAGCGCCACATGTTCGAGGAGATCACGGTCATCGGCGCCGGGCGCGCCGGCACCACCATCGCTGCGCGGCTGCGTGAGCGCGGGATCCGAGTGGGCGACAACGGCGACCTGCGGCTGCTCTGCGTCCCCGACCGCGCGATCGCGGAGGTCGCCTGGTCGATCGACCCGGGGCCGTGGGTCGCCCATGTGTCCGGCGCGACGCCGCTCGCGGCCCTCGAGCCGCATGCGCTGCGCTTCTCGGTCCACCCGCTGCAGACGTTGTCGAAGGACGGCGGGGCAGGGCAACTCGACGGCGCCTGGGGCGGCGTGACCGCGGAATCCGAGGACGCGCGCACGCAGGGGCTGTGGCTCGCGGAGACCCTCGGCCTGCGGCCGTTCATCCTCGCCGACGACCGCCGCGCGGTCTACCACGCCGGCGCCTCGATCGCGTCGAACTTCCTCGTCACGCTGTACCGCGTCGCGGCGGACCTCGTCGAGCGCGCGGGTGCGCCGCCGGAAGCGCTCGTGCCGCTGATGGAACGCACGATCGCGGGCGGCTTCGAGCTCACCGGGCCGATCGCGCGCGGCGACTGGTCGACCGTCGACCGGCACCGCGAGGCGCTGCACGACACCGGGTACGCCGAGCTGTACGACGCGCTCGCGGAGGCGACCCGCCCGTGATCGTCGTGGGCTCGATCGGCGAGCTCGACCTGCCGCGCAACGGGGTCGTCGGCCTCGTCCCGACGATGGGCGC
>Ga0070681_10001589_pt1 | contig 20194 bp, 12 predicted proteins | sample KBSC83BmetaG_FD_65650 | JGI IMG/M metagenome (GOLD analysis project Ga0070681, IMG submission 65650) | Corn rhizosphere microbial communities from Kellogg Biological Station, Michigan, USA - KBS C8-3B metaG | ecosystem: Host-associated > Plants > Roots > Rhizosphere | place: USA: Michigan... | reverse complement strand
TCGAGGTAGTCGCAGCGGTTCATGAACCAGGTGCCGGTCTGCACCCGCTGGCCGAGGGCCTCGGCCGCCTGGGCATCGCGTGTCCAAACGGCGGCGGTGAGACCGAAGGCGCTGTCATTCATGTGCGCCACCGCCTCATCGTCCGAGCGTACCTTCATGACGCCGGCCACCGGGCCGAAGATCTCCTCGCGCATGACCACGGAGTCGGGTGGCGCATCGAGCAGCAGCTGCGGGGCGAGGTACGGGGTGCCGGCACGGCTGGCGGCAAACTCGCGCTCATCGATCGCGGGGCGCGCCCCGGCGGCCACCGCCGCCTGCAGCTGCGCCCGCACTGCATCGGCCGCGGCGCTGCGCACCAGCGGCCCGAGGGTCGTGGCCGGGTCGGTGGGGTCGCCCAGCCGGTACTGGCGGATGAGCTCGATGCAGCCGCGGGTGAAGGGCTCGTACACCGACTCGTGCACGTAGATGCGCTGCAGCCCGCAGCACGACTGCCCGGAATTGAAGTAGGCCCCGTCCACGATGTTCTCGATGGCGTGGCTCAGGTCGGCGTCGCCGCGTACGTACACCGGATCGCAGCCGCCGAGCTCGAGGCCGACACCGATGAAGCGCTCGGCCGCGACCTTCTGCACCGCGCGCCCGCCGGCCACCGAGCCGGTGAAGGCGACGAAGTCGACGCGCGGATCGCGGATCACCGCCTCGGTGTCCGCGTGCGAGAGGTGCAGCACCTGGAACAGGCCCGCCGGCAGGCCGGCGGCGGCGAGGCACTCGGCGAACACCTCCGCGCACAGGGGTGTCTGCGCCGAGTGCTTGAGGAGCACGGCGTTGCCGGCCATGAGCGCCGGCACGACGCTGTTGACCGCGATCAGGTACGGGTAATTCCACGCCGCCACGGTGAACACCACCCCGAGCGGCTCGCGGCGGATGAAGCGGCGGAAGCCGGCCTTGGCGCCCGGGTCGACGTCGGCGAGCGCGCGCGCGGCGATGCCGATCATGTAGCGGGCGCGCTCGAGCGTCCCGCGCACCTCGCTGGGGGCGAAGCGGATCGGCCGCCCCATCTGCCAGGTGAGGCCGGAGGCGATGGCGGTGGCGCGACGCTCGAACTCCTGGCAGAAGCGCTCGAGGATCGCAGCGCGCGCCGCCAGCGGCGCGGCGCGCCAGGCCGGCTGCGCGGCGCGGGCCTGCTGCAGGGCGGCGTCGATGGCGGCGGCAGTGGCCGCGGCGCGCTCGGCGTACACGCGCCCGTCGACCGGGGAGATGGTGCGGATGCTCATCAGATGATCTCGAAGTAGCGGGCCAGCTCCCAGTCGGTCACGGCGCGGCGGAACTCGCGCTCCTCCCACTCGCGGCTGGCCGCAAAGTGTTCGACGAACGGCTTGCCGAACAGTTCATGCGCCGCCTTGGAGTGCGCCAGGCGCTCGGCCGCCTCGCTCAGGGTGCGCGGCAGCTGGCGCTTGGCCGAGAGCTTGCGGTCGTAGGCGTTACCGGTGATGGGCTCGTCCGGCTCGATGCGCTGCTCGATGCCCCACAGCCCCGAGCCGATCGCGGCCGCGATGGCGAGGTAGGGGTTGATGTCGGCGGCGGCGATGCGGTACTCGACGCGCTGGACCTTGGCGTCGCCGCGGATGACGCGCAGCGCGCAGGTACGGTTCTCCACGCCCCAGGTGGCCGAGGTCGGCGCCCAGTAGCCCGGCACCAGGCGCGAGTAGCTGTTGACCGTCGCGGCCACCATGGCGAGCAGCTCGGGCATCAGCGCCTGCTGGCCGCCGACGAACCAGCGCATCTCCTGCGACATGCTGTGCGGCTGCGACTCGTCGTGGAAGACCGACGAGCCGTCCTTGCGCGTCAGCGAGATGTGCAGGTGGCCGCTCTGACCGGGCAGATGCTGGGACCACTTGGCCATGAAGGTCGCCATCAGGCCGCGGCGTTGCGCCAGCACCTTGACGAAGGTCTTGAAGAGCGCGGCGCGATCGGCGGCCTCGAGCGCCTCGCTGTAGTGCAGCGCCGCCTCCATGACGCCGGGCCCGGTCTCGGTATGCAGGCCCTCGATGGGCATGCGCATGTCCTCGGCCAGCTGCAGCAGCGCCTGGTACAGCTCGGCATGCACGCCGCTGCGCAGCACCGAGTAGCCGAAGTAGCCGGGCGTCAGGTTGGTGAGATTGCGGTAGTGCTTCTCGCGCACGCTCGCCGGGGTCTCGCTGAAGACGAAGAACTCGTACTCAGCCGCGGCGCTCGCCGCGAAGCCCAGAGCGGCGGCGCGCTGCAGCACCCGGCGCAGCGTCGCGCGCGGGCACACTTCCTCGGCCTTGCCGGCGAACTCGCCGAGGAACAGCAGCATGTTGCCCTCGAGCGGCAGCGCACGGCAGGTCTCGGGCAGCAGCCGCACCGGCGCATCGGGGAAGGCGGTGTGCCAGCCGGTGAAGGTAACGTTGTCGTACTGTTGGTCGTTGGAGTCCCAGCCCAGCACCACGTCGCAGAACCCCAGGCCCTTGTCCAGCGCCGCGAAGAACTTGCCACGGTCCACGAACTTGCCGCGCAGGATGCCGTCGTTGTCGAACACGCCGATCTTGACGTGCGTCAGTCCCCGCTCCTCGACAATCGCGCGGGCCTGTGCGGCGCTGCGCACCTCATCTGGCTGCATAACGGAGAACTCCTTCGGCGGCAGGGGTCGGTGGCTCCGGCCCTGTTGTGCGCACGGATGTTAGCGCGACACGCCGCTGAGCCGATATGCGGCCCGCTCCAGCCACTGCGGGTTGACCTCCGCACCCCAGCCGGGCTCAGACGGGATGGTCACGTGGCCGTCGGTCACGCGGTAGGGGTCATTCACGAACAGCCCCTCCTGCCATGGGTAGTAGTCGCGCCCCTCGATGGACAGCTCCAGGTACTTGCCGGCGTTGGGGATGGCGCCGAGCAGGTGCATGGCGCACAGGGTGACCAGCGACAGGTTGGCGCTGTGGGGTGTGCAGGGAAGTCCCGCGCTTGCCGCCATCCGGGCGACTCTGAGCGTGCGGGTGATGCCGCCCATGTACATGACGTCCGGCTGCACCACATCGACCGCGCGCATCTCAATCATGCGTGCCCAGGTCGCGAGGTCCCAGTCCTGCTCGCCGCCGGTCACGTCGATGTCGAGCGCGTCGGCAACCTGCTGGGTCTCCTCGAGCTTCCAGTACGGACACGGCTCCTCGAAGTGGCTGATGCCTTCGGCTTCGAGGAGGCGCCCGACCTCGATCGCGCGGCGGGGCGAGAAGCCGCTGTTGGCATCGACCAGCTTCGCCATGCCCGCACCCAGGGCGCGCGCCACCTCGGGCACGACGGCCTCGGTGCGCCCGGGCCACTCGTCGAGGTCGTGGCCGCACTCGGCGCCCACCCGCCACTTGAAGGCGTCGAAGCCGTAGCTGTCGCGCAGGTGCGCCAGCCGCGCGGCCTCGTCGGCGGGCGTGATGTCGCGCCGCATGGACGAGGCGTAGGCGCGCAGCCGGCGCGGCCGGCCGCCGAGCAGTTCCACCACCGGCTTGCCCTCGAGCCGGCCGCGCAGGTCCCACAGCGCGGTGTCGAGGCCGGCGAGCGCGCGACAGCGATAGCTGCCGGGGAACTTGTGCTCGCGCTCCTCGATGCGCTCGACGAGCGCCTCGATGGTCAGCGCGTCGGCGCCGAGCGCCCAGGGCGCCACCTGACGATGGAACACCGCGGCGGTGATGTCGGCGTTGTAGGTCGAGGTCTGTCCCCAGCCGCTCGCGCCGCCGTCCGAGGTCACGCGCACGAAGCACACGAACCGGTCGTGCCAGGTCTCGAGCCGCGCAATCTTCACGGGCCGGTCCCGGCGGCTCGGAAGCGCCGCGCATTGAGGACGTGCAGGTAGCAGGCACCGCCGGCTGCCAGGGCGCTCACCGTCGCGAGCGCCAGGAACATGGCGCCCCAGTCGTAGCGCTGCGACAGCCACACCATGGCCGAGCCGGCGGCGACCCCGCCGATATAGCCGGTGCCATCCACCATGCCGGAGGCGGCCGCGGCGGCCTGCTTGCCACCGAAATCGAGCGCGAACGCGCCCGGCAGGAAGGAGTAGGGGCCGAGCAGGCAGAAGGCGACGATCCCGATCATGGCCACCGGCAGCACGCCACCGGCGGCGTCCGGCGGCAGCGACCTGAGCACCAGCAGCGCCGCGGCCGTGGCGGTGAGGCCGACGATGAGCAGCAGCGCCCGCGCGTTCGGCCCCAGGCGGTCGCTCCCCCAGCCCGCGAGCAGCACCGACAGCGCGCCGACCCCGGGGAAGATCGCCGACATGGCCGCGGCACGGCTTACCGACATGTGCCCGAAGTCGTGCAGGTACTGCGGCGTCCAGGTATTGAAGGTCTCGCGGATCATGGTGGTGGCGAAGCCGAGCAGGCACACGGTCAGGAACGCACGGCTGCGCAGCAGCGGCAGCACCCGCTCGAGGAAGGTCCGCGGAGCGGCGGTTCCGGCGAACACGTTGCGCGGATTCACGGCGGGCTCCGCATGCCCCACCTCGGTGCGCGACTCGCGTAGCAGGAGCAGGTTGCACAGGAACATGAAGCCGGCGACGGCAGCGCCGAACACGAACAGGCCGCGCCAGCCCAGGCCGCGATCGATCAGCCAGCTCATGCTCTGCCGGGCCGCGGCGTCCCCGATCAGGTAGCTGCAGGTGAGGATGGCGGCGATGCTGCCGTAGCGGGCGTAGCTGAACCACTTGGAGGACACCTTCACCAGCCCCGACCAGCCGATCGACTGGCTCATGCGGTTGCCGACCCACGCAAAGGCGAACAGCGGCAGCAGCGAGCTCGAGGCGAACAGCAGCGTAAACAGCGTGGCGCCGCCGGTGGCGATGAGCAGGTTACGCTTGCCGCCCCAGTAGTCGCCGAGCCCCGTCAGGAACCACTTGCCGATGGCGTAGGCGAAGACCCCGGCCGAGGCCAGCCAGCCGAGTCCCATGAGCGCATCGGCGTGGCTCACGCCACGCCGGCCGAGCTCCTCGACCAGCAGCGGCGTCGCGACCGAGAAGTTGGAGCGGCAGAAGTAGCACGAGGCGTAGCCGAGAAACAGCAGCAGCAGCGTGCGGCACTGCGCGATGCGCAGCGCGCGCGTCGCCGGGATCACCGCCTCGGGCGCGAGTGCCGCGGCGGCCGCTGGCTCGGTTACGGCCACGGCAGGGAATAGGTCTTGGTGTTGGTGAAGCTCCTGAGCGCTTCCTGCACGCCTTCCTTGTATCCCAGCCCCGAGTCCTTGATGCCCCCGAAGGGCGTGAGCTCGAGCCGATAGCCCGGCACCTCGCGCACGTTGACGCTGCCGACGTTGAGCTCGGACACGCAGCGCGTGATGTAGTCGAGGCGGTTGGTGCACAGCGCCGCGGACAGCCCATAGGCGGTGGAGTTGGCGATGCGGATCGCCGCATCGAGGCTGGCGAAGCTGATGAGCGGCGACACCGGCCCGAAGGTCTCCTGCTGCACCAGCGTCATCTCCGGGGCGACCCGGTCGAGGACGGTCGGGGAGTACAGGGCGCCGTCGCGGATATTGCCGTACAGGAGCCGCGCGCCCCGGGCCACGGCCTCGTTCACCCGCGCCTCGAAGCTCTGCGCCGCCGCCTCATCGATCACCGTGCCCATGTCGGTCTGCGGGTCCATGGGATCGCCGTACTTCACGGCGCGGCTCTTCGCCAGCAGCAGCTCGGTGAACGGCGCGGCCACCTGCTCGTGCACCAGCATGCGCTTGATGGCCGTGCAGCGCTGGCCCGAGTTCTTGTACGAGCCGAGGGCGGCGAGCGTGGCCGCCTCCTCGAGATCGGCGTCCTCCATGACGATGAGCGGATCGTTACCGCCGAGCTCCAAGACCTGGCGCTTGTAGACCGCCTTGGCGGCGATGTACTTGCCGATCGCCACGCCGCCGGTGAAGGTCACGAGGTCCACGTCCGGGTGCGTCAGGAGTTCGTCGGCGATCTCGCGCGGGTCGCCGGTAACGACGGCGAACATCTCCGGCGGCAGTCCGGCCGCGTAGAGGACGTCGGCCAGCCGCAGCGCGCTCAGCGGCGTCTTTTCCGAGGGCTTGAGCACCATGCGGTTGTTGCTGGCGATCGCCGGGGCGACCTTGTGCGCCACCTGGTTGAGCGGGTGGTTGAAGGGCGTGATGGCGGCAATCACCCCTTGCAGCGGCTCGCGCAGCGTGTACACCTTGCGCCGCGTGCCGTGCGCGGTGAGGTCGCAGGAGAAGATCTGACCGTCGTCCTGGAGCGCCGCGTTGCCGGCGAACACGAACACGTCGCAGGCGCGTCCGACCTCGTAGGTCGAGTCCTTCTTGCACAGACCGCTCTCGGCGGTGATGAGATCCGCGAACTCCGCGGTGCGCGCGCGCAGCAGCTCCGCCGCCTGATAGCAGATGCGGTAGCGCTCGTAGCGCGTGAGCTTCGGGCGATAGGCCCGGCCGATGCCGATGGCGCGGCGTACGTCGGCAACCGAGGCACGCGCGACCGTGGCAACCACGGCGCGCGTGTAGGGATTGAACACCTCGCTCGCGCGCTCGGTCATGACGGGCGCCCCGCCGATGCGCAGGCCTTCGCGGCGCACGCCGCCGCCCGCGGCACCCCGCGGGGCGGTCTCAGTGGCCATGGTTCAGTGCCCAGTCGAAGGCATCGAAGTTGCGCCAGCGGCGGCTCGCATCCAGGTCGCGGATCGGGCGGTTCATGACGAGCGGCACCGGCTGTTCCGAGAGCCCGCCGTGCGAGCGCAGCGGCGCATCGAGCCCGGACAGGTCGTGCTTGGCCTTGGCGCTGCCCAGGGCGACCGAGCGGATGGAGACCACGACCAGGTCGCCGATGCGGTCGGCGGGCAGCTCGAAGCGGCGCGCCGCCTGCTCGCGCGTCAGCACGACCTCCACTCCCTGGAGCGCGCCGATGCGCGTGGCAAGGGCGGCCGCATCATCCGTCGCCCGCAGGTACACGGTGGCATAGGAGCCGAGCGCGCCGTGGTGTACCACGTAGGGGTCGGTGATGGGCAGGATGACGCGTGCCTGGCCTTCGCCCAGCCACGCATCGAGCACGTCCTGCAGGTAGATGACGTTCGGGCTCGCATCCAGGCGCGTCTTGGCGTTCATGCCGTGGTCGGCGGTGAGCGCGATGGTGCAGCCGTGCGGCTCGAGCTCGCCCAGGTAGCGGTCCATCATGGCGTAGAAGGCATTGGCCTCCGCCGAGCCTGGCGCGTGCTTGTGCTGCACGTAGTCGGTCGTCGACAGGTACATGACATCCGGCCGCTGTGCCTGCATGAGCTTCACGCCGGCGGCGAACACGAACTCGGACAGCGCGGCGCTGTAGACGCTCGGCACCGGCAGTCCCACCAGCGACAGCACGTCCTCGATGCCGTGCTCGGCGCGCGTCACCTGGTCGGCCCGCTCCGCTGAGAAGCACACCCCGCGCAGCTGGTGGCCGAGGAGTCTGCGCAACTTGTCCTTGGCGGTGACCACCGCGACCTTGCAGCCGGCGTCGGCGAGCGAGGCCAGCAGGGTAGGGGCGCGCAGCCACTTCGGGTCATTCATCATCACCTCGACGCCGCCCGCGGTGTCGTAGAGGTAGTTGCCGCAGATGCCGTGCACCGCCGGCGGCGCGCCGGTGACGATCGAGAGATTGTTCGGGTTGGTGAAACTCGGCATGACGCAGTCGGCGATGACCGCGCTGCCCTGCGCCAGCACGCGCTTCATCCACGGCATGTGACCGCCCGCCACGGCCTGCGCGATGTAGTCCGGCTCGCAGCCGTCCACGCACACCACTACCACCGGGCGCTCGGGCAGGCGGTAGGTGCGCCCGTTGACCTCGACGCTGCGCGCCATCACGCCGCCGCCTGCATGGCGGCCAGCACCTTGGCGACCGCGTCCACCGCGCCGGCGATGCCGCGCTCGCCGAGCTGGCCCATGCAGCCGACGCGGAAGGTCTCGACCGCGGTGAGCTTGCCGGGATAGAGGATGTAGCCCTGCGCCTTGACGGCGTCATAGAAGCTCTTGAACTGGTAGTGCGGGTTATCGGGCGCGAAGAACGTGACAATGATCGGCGCCTGGATGGCCGCCGGCAGGAAGCTGCGCAGTCCGAGCTTGGCCAGGCCCTCGATGAGAATGCCGCAGTTGCTCGCATAGCGCGCGTAACGCGCGGCGCGGCCGCCTTCCTCCAGGTACTGCGTGATGGCGCAATCGAAGGCTGCGACCACGTGCGTCGGCGGGGTGTAGCGCCACTGCGTGGTCTTCTGCATGTAGACCCACTGGTCGTAGAGGTCCATGGAGAGGGAGTGGCAGTTACCGTCGCAGCGCTCCAGCGCCGCGCGGCGCACGATCGCGAAGCCCATGCCGGGCGGGCCCTCCAGGCACTTCCCCGAGGCGGCGACCACGGCGTCGAAGGGCATCGTGCGCGCGTCGATCTCGAGCGCGCCGAGGGAGCTCATGGCATCGACGATCAGGCCTTTGCCGTGGCGGGCCACCACCTGCGCGATCTGCGGCAGCGGGTTCAGGATCCCGGTGCTGGTCTCGCAGTGCACCAGCGCCACGTGCGTGATGCCCGGTTCAGCCGCGAGTGCGCGCTCGATGTCGGCCGGCAGGACCTGGGTGTTCTCGGCGTAGTCGAGCGTCGTGAGCTTGCGCCCCAGCACCCTGCAGATGCGGGCGATGCGCTGGCAGTAGGCACCGTTCTGGGGCACCAGCACGTGGCCGCCGCTGCGCGGCACGAGCGTGCCGACCGCCGCCTCGACCGCGAAGGTGCCGCTGCCCTGCAGCGGTACGCACTCGTGCGTGCCGGTGGCGTGCACCATCTGCAGCAGCCGCTCGCGCACGCGCGCGGTAATGCTGTTGAAGTCCGCATCCCAGGACCCCCAGTCGCGCAGCATGCTCTGCTTGGTGCGCAGCGACGTGGTCAGCGGGCCGGGGGTGAGCAGCAAAGGTTCGGTCGTCATGACGGTGCTCGTGCGAGAGGGCTCGGGCCGACGATGCCACTCTAGGGTTGAGGCACATAAGTGTCAACAGTAGACAGTACAGCTCCGCTGCGCTGTAATGGACGCCAGACCCTAGCCCCAGGAGTGGGACACTGGCCGTGAACGCGCTCACCCCGCTGCAGCTGCTGCAGGCCCACTCCCTGCCTTCGCTGGTGCAGGCCGAGATCGAGCAGATGATCCTGCGCGGTGAGCTCTCCGCCGGCCAGCGCATCAACGAGGTCGAGCTCGCCGAGCGCTTCCGCACCAGCCGTGGCCCGGTACGGGAAGCACTGCGTGCGCTCACCGAGTGCGGGCTGGTGCGTACCGAGCGCAACCGCGGCGCCTTCGTGCGCGAGGTCACGGTGGCGGAAGCCGACGAGGTCTACGACGTACGCGAGGTGCTCGACGAGCTCATCGGGCGCCGTCTGGCCGAACGCATCACCTCCGAGCAGCTGGCGGTGCTGCGCGCGCTGCTGGCCGAGATGGACGCGGCGACCGCGAAGGGGGACGTGCGGCGCTACCACGAGCTGAACCTGGCGTTCCACGAGGCGCTGGTCGACTTCGTGGGCAACACGCGCCTCGCCGAGGCCTATCGCCGGCTGACCAAGGAGCTGCTGCTGTTCCGGCTGCGCGGCCTGCAGGACGGCGGCGGCTTCGCCGTCTCAAACGCCGAGCACAAGGCCATCGTCAGGGCGATCGCCTCACGCGACCCGCAGCGCGCCGGCCAGGTGCTGCGCGCCCACGCCGCCGACAGCCGCGCGCGCATGCACCGCGCCGCCGCCGCGCGCGCAGCTCAGATCAAACGCAAGTGAGCTGAGGTGGCGGCGAACCTTCCGGCCCACGCGCGCGTGGTCATCATCGGCGGCGGCATCGTCGGCTGCAGTGTCGCCTACCATCTGGCCAAGCGCGGCTGCAGCGACGTGCTGCTGCTGGAACGCAAGAAGCTGACGTGCGGCACGACCTGGCACGCGGCCGGACTGGTGGGCCAGCTGCGCGCCACGCTGAACCTGACGCGCCTGGCGCAGTACACCACGCAGCTGTACGAGGGGCTCGAGCGCGAGACCGGTCAGGCAACCGGGTTCAGGCAGGTGGGCTCGATTGCCGTCGCCGCGAGCGCCGGCCGGCTCGAAGAGCTGAAGCGCGGCGCCTCCATGGCGCGCTGCTTCGGGCTCGAGGTGCAGCTGCTCGCGCCCGGCGAGGCGCGCGAGCGCTGGCCGCTGCTTTCGACCGCGGGGGTGATCGGCGCGGTGTACCTGCCGAAGGACGGCCAGACCAATCCGGTCGACACCACCCAGGCGCTGGCCCGAGGCGCCCGCAAGGCCGGCGTGCGCATCGTCGAGGACCTGAAGGTCACCGCCATCCGCACCGCCGCGGGCCGCGCCACGGGCGTGGCCACCGAGGCAGGCGAGGTGCGCGCGGACGTGGTCGTGAACTGCGCCGGCATGTGGGCACGCGAGGTCGGCGGTTGGGCGGACGTCACCGTGCCGCTACACGCCGCCGAGCACTTCTACATCGTCACCCAGCCCATTCCCGGCCTGAAGTCGCTCCCCATCCTGCGCGACGCCGATGCCTGCTCGTACTTCAAGGAGGACACCGGCAAGCTCCTGGTCGGCTGGTTCGAGCCGCAGGCCAAGCCCTGGGGTGCCGGCGGCATCCCGGACGGCTTCGCCTTCGACCAGCTGCCGGCGGACCTCGGCCACATCGAGCCGCTGTTCGCCGCCGCCATGCACCGCGTCCCCGCCCTCGAGAGCGCCGGGGTGCAGGTGTTCTTCAATGGGGCAGAAAGCTTCACGCCCGATGACCGCTACCTGCTCGGCGAGACGCCCGAAGTGCGCGGCCTCTACGTCGCCGCCGGCTTCAACTCGATCGGCATCCAGTCCGCCGGCGGGGCGGGCAAGGTGCTGGCCGACTGGATCATCGACGGGCATCCGCCCTCTGACCTGTGGGACGTTGATATCCGGCGCTGTGCGCCGTTCCAGCGCAACCGTCGCTACCTGCGCGACCGCACGGTCGAGTCGCTCGGACTGCTGTACGCCATGCACTGGCCCTACCGCCAGGCCGAGAGCGCGCGCGGTGTGCGCCGCTCCGCCCTGCACGACCGCCTGGCGCAGGCCGGCGCCTGCTTCGGCGAGGTCGCAGGCTTCGAGCGCGCCAACTGGTTCGCAGCCCCCGGTGAGGCGCCGGCTTACGAGTACAGCTATGGCCGCCAGAACTGGTTCGAGCGCTCGGCGGCCGAGCACCGTGCGGTGCGCGAACGGGTCGGCCTGTTCGATCAGTCCTCGTTCGCGAAATTCGCGCTCAAGGGGCCCGATGCAGCGGCGGTGCTGTCACGGCTGTGCGCCAACGACCTCGACGTGCCGGTCGGACGGGTCGTGTACACGCAGTGGCTGAACGAGCGCGGCGGGATCGAGGCCGACCTGACGGTCACGCGCGAGGCCGAGGACGCCTATCTCATCGTCACTTCCTGTGCGACGCAGACGCGTGACTTCAGCTGGCTGTGCCGCCACATCGCACCCGCGGCGCGCGCGGCGGCCTTCGATGTCTCCTCCGCCTACGCGGTGCTCGGGCTCATGGGGCCGCGCAGCCGCGAGCTGCTGGCCGCGCTCAGCGACGGCGACCTGTCGACGGCCGCCTTCCCGTTCGGCACGTCGCGGATGATCGACGTCGGCTACGCCCGGGTGCGCGCCAGCCGCATCACCTATGTCGGCGAGCTCGGCTACGAGCTGTACGTGCCAACCGAGTTCGTCCAGGGGGTCTACGACGCCATCGTCGCGGCCGGCGTGCACTATGGACTGGCGCTCGCGGGCTATCACGCCATGAACAGCCTGCGCCTGGAGAAGGCCTACCGGCATTGGGGCCACGACATCGCCGACGACGATAACCCGCTCGAGGCGGGACTGGGATTCGCGGTCGCCTGGGACAAGCCGGGCGGCTTCATCGGGCGCGAGGCCCTGCTGCGGGCGCGCGGCGCGCCGCTCCCGCGGCGCCTGGTGGCCCTGGCGCTCGAGCGCGACGATCGGCTGCTCTATCACAACGAGCCGATCTGGCGCGACGGCGTGCTGGCCGGCCGGACCTCCTCGGGCATGTTCGGTCACACGGTGGGCGCACCGCTGGCACTCGGCTACCTCGCAGGCGGCGGCGAGGCGGTGACCGAGCAATGGATCGCCGCCGGACACTACGAGATCGAGGTCGCCGCCGAGCGCCTCCCGGCCCGCGTGTCGCTCCAGCCGTTCTACGATCCCACGGGCGCCCGAGTGAAGGCGTGACGCGCCAGGCGCGGGTCGTCGTCATCGGCGGCGGCGCGGTCGGCTGCAGTGCGCTCTACCACCTGGCGCGTCTCGGGTGGACGGATGCGCTGCTGCTCGAGCGCGACGAGCTGACGGCCGGCTCGACCTGGCATGCGGCCGGCAACTGCCCGAACTTCGCCACTGCGTGGAGCCTCTTGAAGCTGCAGCGCTACTCGACGGCGCTGTACGCGCGGCTGGCGCGCGAGGTCGGCTACGAGATCAACTACCACGTGACGGGCAGCATCCGGCTTGCGCACACGGCCGACCGCGTCGATGAGTTCCGCCACGTGCGCTCCCAGGCGCGCGCTCAGGGTCTCGAATTCGAGCTGCTGTCGCCGGCCGAGATCGGCGCGCGGCATCCGTTCATCGAGCTCGACGGCATCCGCGCCGGCCTGTGGGATCCTGCCGACGGCGACATCGACCCCGCCCAGCTCACCCAGGCACTTGCCAAGGGCGCCCGTGATCTGGGAGCACAGATCCAGCGCGGCACGCCCGTGACGGCGCTGCGTGCGCTGCCCGACGGCGGCTGGCGCATCGAGACCCCCTCGGGTGCGATCGAGGCGCAGTACGTGGTCAACGCGGCCGGCTACCGCGGCGGCGAAGTGGCGGCGATGATCGGCGAGTACCTGCCGATCGTGTCGCTGTCGCACCAGTACCTGGTCACCGAGGACATCGCCGAGCTTGCCGCGCGCGGCGCGGCGCGCCTGCCATTGCTGCGCGACCCGGACGTCAGCTACTACCTGCGGCAGGAACGCCACGGACTGCTCCTCGGCCCCTACGAAGACCGCGCCCGCGCACACTGGCTGGAGGGCTTGCCGGCGGATTTCGCGCACCAGCTGTTCGCGGATGACCTCGGCCGCATCGAGCGCTACATCGAGGCCGCCTGCACGCGGGTGCCGCTGCTGGGGTCGGTGGGCGTGAAGCGGGTCATCAACGGGCCGATTCCCTATGCGCCCGATGGCAACCCGCTGATCGGCCCGGCAGCCGGGGTGCGCAACTTCTTCCATTGCTGCGCATTCACTTTTGGCATCGCGCAGGCCGGCGGCGCCGGGCGGGTCATCGCCGAGTGGCTGGTGAACGGTGAGCCCGACTGGGACCTGTGGCCGGTCGACTGCCGTCGCTACGGCGCCTTTGCCGATCGTCGCTACGCCCTCGCCCGGGCGCTCGACACCTACCAGAACGAGTATGGCGTCGCCTACCCGCAGCAGGAGCGCGCCGCCGGCCGCCCCTCGAGGGTCTCACCGCTCCACCGGCAGCTGCAGGCGACCGGCGCGGTGTTCGGGGCGCGCGGGGGCTGGGAGCGCGCGGTGTACTATGCCCGGCCCGATGATCCGCCCGGCGCGGAGGTCTCGTTCCGGCGCCCGCACTGGCACCGCGCCGTGGCGCGCGAATGTGCGGCCGTCGCCACGGGCGTTGCGCTCCTCGACATGCCGGGCTTCGGCCGCTTCGAGGTCACGGGCCAGGGCGCAGCGGCCTGGCTCGACCGGCTCATCGCCGGCGAGCTGCCGCCACCGGGACGTACCGGTCTCGGCTACTTCTGCTCCCCGCGCGGTGGCATCGTCACCGACATGACCGTGACGCACCTGCCTGGGGGGCGCTTCCTGCTCATGGGTGCCGCGGCCGGCGAGCGCCATGATGCCGACTGGCTGCAGTCGCACCTGTCATCGGGCTCGGCCGTGCGCATCGCCAACCAGAGCGAGCAGTTCGGTGCGCTCATCCTGGCGGGGCCGCGTACGCGCGAACTGCTGGCGGCCGTCACCGGCGCCGACCTCTCCGGCAGCGCCTTCCCATGGCTGGGAGCACGCAGCCTGCACATCGCCGGCACCGAGGTGCTCGCCCTGCGCGTCAGCTACGTGGGCGAGCTTGGCTGGGAGCTGCACGTGGCGGGTGAGCACCTGCCGCGGGTCTACGGGCGCCTGGTCGAGGCCGGGCGGGCGCTGCGGCTGGCGCACTTCGGGCTGTACGCGCTCGACAGCTTGAGGCTCGAGAAGGGCTACCGCAGCTGGAAGGCGGACCTCACGACCGAGTACAGCCCGCTGGCCGCATCGCTGGGGCGTTTCGTGCGCCTGGACAAGCCGGCCGACTTCATCGGCAAGGCGGCGCTGCGGCGCGAAGCGACCACGGGTCCGCGTGAGCGCCTCGTGCCGCTCCGGGTCGAAGCCCTGGACGCCGATGCGGCGCCGGTGTCGATCGTGTACCGGGATGCAGAGACGGTGGGGCTGGTCACCTCGGGGGGCTACGGCTATCGCCTCGGCCACAGTCTCGCGCTCGCCTACGTGCGTGCCGACCTCGCCGTCGCCGGCACCGCGCTCGAGGTCGAGATCCTGGGCGAGCGCCGCCCGGCGGTGGTGGCGCGCGAGCCGCCGTACGACCCGCAGAACCTGCGGCCGCGCGCCTGAGGCTCAGGGCGGGGACAGTACCCGCGCTACGCCGCGCCCGCGCGGGTCGGACACCGCGCTCACGCCCGAGGCGTCGATCACGATCGCCTGGATATCACCGTTCCAGCCCTGGTTGACGAGCGTATAGCCGCGCCTCTTGAGCTCGGAGCGCACCTTCGGCTCAACGGTGGCGTACGGTTCTTCGATGATCTCGTTGGGTGGGAGCAGCTGGTGGTGGACGCGCGGTGCCGCCACCGCCGCGGCGAGCGGCATGTGGAAATCATGCCAGTCGGTCAGGACCTGGAAGACCCAGGTGGCGATGCGCGAGCCGCCCAGGGTGCCGAGGGCACCGGCCACGCGCCCGTCGCGGGTGAGAAGCGTCGGCGTCATGCTCGACAGCGGCCGCTTGCCCGGTGCGATGGCGTTGGCATCGCCCCCGACCACGCCGTAGATATTGGCGGCGCCGGGTTTGGACGAGAAGTCGTCCATCTCGTTGTTGAGGAGGAAGCCCGCGCCGCGCACGACTTCCCCCGAGCCGAAATCGTCGTTCAGCGTATAGGTGTTGGCGACGGCATTGCCGTCGGCGTCAAACACGTCGAAATGGGTGGTGTTGTGGTGCGCATCCAGCCCCGGCTGCACCGCCGCGGTCGGCGTGGGGCGCTCGCGGTTCACCTCGGCCGCGCGCCGTGCCAGGTAGCGCGGGTCGAGCAGCTGCGCCACCGGCGCCTGGTGAAACGCCGGGTCGCCGAGGTAGTCGGCGCGATCGGCGAACACGCGCTTCTCGATCTCCGCCAGCAGGTGCACGTATTGCGCCGAATTGAGCGGCACTCCCTGGAAGGCGGAGGCGAGGTCGGCCTTCATCGCCAGCAGTGACAGCAGCGCGATGCCGCCGGAGCTGGGCAGAGGCGCGGTGATGACCTGGTACCCGGCCCAGGAGCCGATGAGCGGCTCGCGCCACACCGGCCGGTAAGCGGCGAGGTCGGCACGTGATACGTGCCCGTGACCGCGCGCCATCTGCGCGACGATCAGATCCGCGGTCGGGCCGGCGTAGAACCCGGGCGGGCCCGCGGCCGCCAAGCGCCGCAGGGTCGCCTCGAGCTCGGGTTGTGTGAACGTCCTGCCCGAGGCGAGCGCGCCGTAGTAGGCCATGAAGTTGGTGCGGCCGTGGAGCTCGCCGGCGCGGCGATCGCGCATGGCAGCGAGCTTGGGGTCGACCCGGAAGCCGTCGTGCGCGTAACGGATGGCCGGTGCGAGGTCGGCACTCCAGGGGAGCTTGCCGAAGCGATGGTGCAGCTCCCACAAGCCCGCGACGGTGCCCGGCACACCGGCCGCGCCGGCACCGATGGTGCTCGCATCGGCCATGACGTTGCCGGCTGCATCCAGGTACATATTCGCGGTGGCGCTGCCGGGAGCGCACTCGCGGTAGTCGAGAAAATAGGGCTTGCCGCCGAAGTAGAGCGTGGCGAAGCCGCCGCCGCCGAGATTGCCCGCCTCCGGATAGGTGACCGCGAGAGTGAACGCCACCGCCACGGCCGCATCGGCCGCATTGCCACCGGCGGCGAGGATATCCGCGGCGGTGTCCGCGCCATAGCGGTCGGGGGCCGCGACCGCCGCGGGCGTGGCGGTGTGGGCGGACTCGGCGCTCTGCGCGGCACCGCTCAGGGCCCACAGCACCAGGGCAGGGGTGAAGGAGCGTTTGGCGGCTTCGATGGGCATGGTAAGCGGCTGGCCGACGGTCCGCGGCCCTTATCCCGGCATCGCACTGTCAAGTCAAGGCCCGCGGCCGGCCCGGTGCCGGCAGACGCCGCCGATCGGACGCGGACCCGGCTAGGCTTTCGACCGGCGCAAAATTCGTTACGCTAGCGCCACGAAACTTTCAGGAGACGACCCATGAAGCCCGCGTTATCGCTCGCAGTCGCTGCATTGCTCTTGTTCCTGGCGCCGCTCAGCCGCGCCGATGATTACACCGACACGATCACCCTGTTCAAGAACGCGGGGGACAGTGCGGGTTTCTTCAAGAACTGCTACGGCTACGCGATCTTCCCGACGGTCGGCAAGGGCGGGCTCGTCGTCGGGGCTGCGCACGGTAACGGCCGGGTCTATGTCCACGACGTCCACACCGGGGATGCCTCCCTGAACCAGCTGAGCGTCGGCCTGCAGGCGGGCGGCCAGGCCTACAGCCAGGTCATTTTCTTCGCCGACAAGCGTGCCTTCGATGAGTTCACGAGCGGCGATTTCGAGTTCGGCGCCGACGCCAACGCGGTCGCGATCACGGCGGCCGCCGGGGCGACCGCGGGCACCACGGGCGCGAGTTCCGGGGCGAGCGGCGGCATGAACGATGCGACCACCAACGGGCGCTACTACAAGGGCATGGCGGTCTTTGTCATCGTCAAGGGCGGCGCCATGGCGCAGGCGGCAGTGAGCGGCCAGAAGTTCAAATACACGCCGAAATCCTGAGTTTTTTGCCGCCGCGGCCCGCGCCTGCAAGAATCATCCCCCAAAAGGGAGGCTGCGCCGGCACTTACGCCGCTGCGCAGACAGCGGCGTGGACACACAGCTTGATCTCATCGCCATCGGGCGTGTCAGCGTCGACCTTTACGGGCAGCAGATCGGCGCTCGCCTGGAGGACGTCACCACGTTCGCCCGGGCCGTCGGCGGCTGTCCCGCCAACGTCGCGATCGGGGCCGCGCGTCTCGGCCTGAAGTCGGCCTTGATCAGCCGCGTGGGCGAGGAGGCCATGGGCGGCTTCGTGCGCGAGCAGCTGGCGCGCGAGGGCGTCGACACCCGCGGGCTCGTGGTCGACCGTCGGCGCCTCACCTCGCTGGTGCTGCTCAGCGTACGCGATCAGCAGACATTCCCGCTCATCTTCTACCGCGACAACTGCGCCGACAGCGCGCTGTGCGAGGACGACATCGAGGAGGATTTCGTCGCCTCCGCCGCCGCTATCCTGGTCACTGGCACGCATTTCGCCCTGCGGCAGGGGGCGCGGGCCCAGCGCAAGGCGATCGAGCTGAAGAAGGCGCACGGCGGCAAGGTGCTGCTCGACATCGATTACCGGCCCAATCTGTGGGGCGTGGGCGGGCACGCCGCCGGTGCCAGCCGCTACGCGCGCTCGGCGCGCGTGACTGAGGCGCTGGCCGGCGTACTGCCCGACTGCGATCTGATCGTGGGGACCGAGGAGGAGCTGCATATCGCCGCCGGAATCGAGGACACGCTCGAGGCCGTGCGCAGCATCCGCGCCGCCTCCAACGCCGTCATCGTCTGCAAGCGCGGCGCGCAGGGCTGCATCGTGTTCGCCGGCCGGGCGCCGGAGCGGCTCGAGGACGGGCTGGTCGCGGGTGGCATGGAGGTCGAGGTCTACAACGTGCTCGGCGCAGGGGACGCGTTCCTGGCGGGGTTCCTGCGCGGTTACCTGCGCGATGAGCCGCACGAGGTGAGCGCACGTCTCGGCAACGCCTGCGGCGCCATCGCCGTCTCGCGCCTGCTGTGCTCGAGCGAGTTTGCGACGCTGCCCGAGCTCAACTATTACCTCGTGCACCGCAGCGCCCGGCGCGCGCTGCGCACCGACCCGCAGCTCAATCACCTGCACTGGGCGACGACGCGGCCCGCCGCACCGCGCAACCTGTGCGTGCTGGATGCCGCCGCCTGCCTGGCCGCCGCCCCGCCGGCGCGCCGCGCCGCACTCGAGGCCGTGCTCGCTGCGGCCGTGGCGCAGGCCGCGGGCGGCCGCGAGGGGCACGGGCTGATCGGCGATGCCGCCACCGGTCTCAGGGACGGGGGACCCCTGTGGCAGGCACGTTCGGTGGAGCCAGAGAGCGCCGCCGCCGCGCAGCCCAGCCTCGCCGTGCAGCTCATCGAGTGGCCCGCCGCCTTCACCGTCAGGGCCGTGTACGGCTGCGGCGCGGACACCGAGCGCGCGGGGCCCGAGCGGCAGCTCCTGCGCCTGGGCGCGGCGTGCCGCGCACAGCGGCGCGAGCTGCTCCTGGAGCTTGCCGCCGGCACCGCTCCGGACGCGGCGGACGCGATGTCGCGCCTGTACGCGCTCGGGATCTGCCCCGACTGGTGGCTGCTGCCGCCGTGGCCGGATGCCTGGTCGCGCTGCGCCGAGATCATCGCCCAGCACGACGAATACTGCCGCGGCATCCTGGTGGCAGTCGAGCCGGACGAGGCGCAGGCGCTGCGTCTCGCGGCGGCGAGCCCGGCCGTGCGCGGCTTTACCACCGGGCGTACGATACTTGCGGGTGCCGCTCCGGCCTGGCTGTCTGGCCAAGTTGCCGACGCAGCGGCGGTCGCGGACATCGCCGCGCAGTTCGGGGCCCTGGTGGCCGAATGGTCCGCCGCCCGCGATGCCCGGCCCCCACGGAGCGAAGGGAGCGTGAGTTGACGGCTAGCCGGCTGACGGTGGCACAGGCGCTGGTGCGTGCGATGGCGGCGCAGTGGACCGAGGTCGCGGGCGAGCGCCAGCGCGTGTTCGCCGGCGTCTGGGCGATTTTCGGGCACGGCAACGTCGCAGCTCTCGGCGCGGCGCTGTACGAGGCACGCACGCAGCTGCCGACGCTGCGCGCCCACAACGAGCAGGCCATGGGGCACGCGGCGATCGCCTATGCCAAGGCCTCTTACCGGCGCCGCATGATGGCCTGCACGACCTCGATCGGACCGGGCGCGACCAACCTCGCCACCGCCGCGGCGGTGGCGCACGTCAACCGCCTGCCGGTCCTGCTGCTGCCCGGTGACGTGTTTGCCACGCGCCGCCCCGACCCGGTGCTGCAGCAGATCGAGGACTTCGGCGACGGGCTCGTCACGGCCAATGACTGCCTGCGGCCGCTGTCGCGTTACTTTGACCGCATCACGCGGCCGGAGCAGCTGGTGTCCGCCTTCCAGCGCGCCATGCAGGTACTGACCGACCCGGCGGCCTGTGGTCCGGTCACGCTGGCGCTGTGCCAGGACGTGCAGGCGGAGGCCTGCGACTGGCCGGCGAGCCTGTTCGCCGAGCGCATGTGGAGCCCGCGCCGCACACCACCCGCGCGCGAGGAACTGACGCGGGCGGCGGCCGTGGTGCGCGGTGCACGCCAGCCGCTCGTGGTCTGCGGCGGCGGGGTGTTGTACTCGGAAGGCGCGGCGGCGCTGCGCGAGTTCTGCGACCGCCACGGCATCCCGGTGGCCGAGACGCAGGCGGGCAAGTCCGCGCTGCCTGCGAGCCACGCGCTCAATCTCGGCGCCATCGGCGTCACCGGCACGGCCGCCGCCAACGCACTGGCCGCGGAGGCCGACGTCATCCTCGCCGTCGGCACCCGGCTGCAGGATTTCACCACCGGCTCGGCGAGCCTGTTCCGCGCTCCGCACCGGCAGATCGTGGCGCTCAACGTGCAGCTGCTCGATGCCCACAAGCATGACGCGATCCCACTGCTGGCGGATGCGCGCGAGGGCCTGCACGAGCTCGGCGCCGCGCTCGCTGCCTGGCGCGTTCCCGATGCCTGGACCCGGCGCGCCCACGAGGAACGCGGCCGGTGGCTGCGCGAGGCGCAATCGTTCACGGCCGCGGGCGAGGCCGCACTGCCCTCGGATGCGCAGGTCATCGGCG
>Ga0070681_10001588_pt1 | contig 20198 bp, 28 predicted proteins | sample KBSC83BmetaG_FD_65650 | JGI IMG/M metagenome (GOLD analysis project Ga0070681, IMG submission 65650) | Corn rhizosphere microbial communities from Kellogg Biological Station, Michigan, USA - KBS C8-3B metaG | ecosystem: Host-associated > Plants > Roots > Rhizosphere | place: USA: Michigan... | reverse complement strand
GTCGAACACCGCCTGCTTGGAGGGGTACAGCCGCGATGCCTGCGAGGGCGCGCCACCATGCCAGACGTTGCCGCCGCTCATCACCGAGTGCTTCGATGCCACGGGCCGGTTTTGGTCCACCGACATCACCGGACCGATGGGAGTAAATGCCCCCACTTGCAGCACCAGGGAAACCAGTGTCGCGGTATGCGTGCCGGTCCCTGCGTCCGTGATGTTGACCGGCGTGCCGTTGGCCTGATTGGCAACTGAGAAGCTGGTGCTGTTGGCTGCCACCACGTAATAGCTGGTGGCCAGCGCCAGCCCGGCGGGCAGCGTGCCTGAGGTGGTGAAGCGCACGACGTTGCCGACTACGAACGGATTGGCCGTGGCGCTGAGTGACTGGACTTTGCGGAATAGCACGGCCGTGCCAGCGGTGGTGAGGTTGACTGCGGCACCACCAGGCGTGAGTGCGACCTTGAAGGTGTTGGTCGCGGCCGAAACCACATAGTAGGTGACGGTGGAAGAAATTGGGCTCGGCAGCCCGCTGGCGGTGAAACGCAGGGCGGTGCCGTTGCCAAGCCCGTGCAAGACCGAAGTGAATTCGTCGGTACTGGTGTTCACCGTACAGGCCACGGCAGCAAAGGTCGTAACCGCCTTGGTGGCGATGGTGTTGGGCACCTCGCCCACCAGGTTCCATTGCGCCTGCACATCCTCACCAAACTGGAAGTACACACGGATGAATCCGAACCGGCTGCTCTCCACGGTCGGATTCGGGGTGATCGCCACCTCAATGCCGTAGTTGCTCAGCGCGTCGATGATGACGGTGTTGCTGATGTCGCTGGAGATCCCCTCGTAGCCGATGTGATCAACACCCACGTCCCAGTACCTCAAAAACACCGTACACGTCTTGTCACTGAAGCCCACCGCAACACCGTTGATGGTACTGGCATCAACGCCCCCGGTCAGCTCGTGAAATGCCCATGACTGGGTATCCTCCGTCACATCCACCATGTCAGCCGAGGCGATGAGGATGCCGGTGGCGTTGGTGTCGTTGTTGACGAAATCGACAATCGCCTGTGTTGAGGAGAAGCCGGGGCCGGTGAAGATCGCGTAATGGAAGGGGTCGGAGACGGTGCCGCTGCCTGCCAGCGTGGAGGAAATGGCGTCGTCATACCCGCCGCTCATGTAGGCGATGGACACATAGATGTTGTCGCCCAGGGTGCCGGGGTAGTTGCGGGCGTCGGCGGTGAAGGTCAAGGCCGCCGGGCCTGCGCGGGCGCCGCTCGGGGTGTCGATGGTGAGGGTGCAAATACCAACGCCACGGGAGAACACGTTGATGGGGTTGCCGCCTAGCGTATCAGACAGACCGACCTCATCAGCGGTCGCTGTCACCACGTAATAAGCCGCTGTTGTCAATTCGCTGGGCAACGCAACAGTGGAGGCCACATTCACAATGTCGCCAACGGAGAACGCATGGTTGGGGGCCCACACCTTGGAGACCAGCGTCACGAAGCATGAACTCACGGCAACACTGCCGATGTCGATCGGGGAACCGCCGGAGGTAGCTGATACCTTGAAGGAGTTGGCAGTCAGCCCGCTGGCCAGCACGAAGTAGGCGACATCAACGGTGATGCCGGAGGGCGGGGTACCGTCGAAAATGATCTGGTCATCAGCAAGCAGCCCGTGCGGGCCCGTGGGATCGGTGAAGACGTTGGTGCTGCCATCGGCCGAGGGCGAGAAGTAGATGCCGCCGGCGGCGCTGTTGGCATTGAACTGCGCGCCATTGGTGCCCGGGATAGTCCAGCTTGCGGTGACGGCGTTAGTGGATGTCGGCACGATCTGCCGGAGCACAGCCGCCGCCGGCCGCTGGTTGCTGCCCGCCAGCCGCCACTTGCCGGGAGACTGGGAGGTGCGGGAAAGCTGGACGATGGCGTTGGCGTCCACACCGTTGCCGAGATGGAGTGCTCCATAATTCAAGGACGAGTACCAACGGGCGTTGTCGTTCAGGCCAACGGCAAGCACTTGCATCGTAGCGGTGCCGGTTACGAAATTGGCAACCCCATGGAACGTGCCGTCATTCCCCATGTAATGGAGCCCACGATTCTTTTTTGAATTCAGGCTATAGAACACCAACCAGTGCTCGCCTTGCGAAGACACATCAATGGCAATCGTCTTGTCTGTGGCGCGCACCAGGGCACGCGGACTTCCCCCGAACGGGGTGTAGGTCAATCCAAAGAAAATGTCATCAACGAACTGCGAATTGCCTATTTGAGCCAGTCTATCGAATAAAGGAGGGCCGCAAATTGATCCTATTGGGCGCAGGCGAACGTTCTTCGCCAGCGTCAGCTTCGGAGCGGTTTCGGTTGAGTCGGTCAAGACGCTTACCGGACCAAAGCTGCGTATCGGTGTCTCCTGTATTCTTTCGGCCATGGTTCAAATATGTGACCAACTTTTCCTCAGAACAACATCCCTGGTAGAACATGGCTTGATGCCAAAATCCTTAGCCAAGGAAGCAAATGTCTCGCCGTCAGCATGCCTTCGGCGAATTTCCAAAACATCCTCGACGGTGAGCTTTGATTTATGGTGCGTTTCGCCGCGCGTCACGATGCTCTTCATTTTCTCGATGAACGATTCGGTGACGATGTATTTCTCAGGATGCAGCGTCCTGCCATTGGTGCCCTTTGCCTTTGTGGCCGTTCGTTCGCGATGAACAGCGTCTAGAGCATTATCTTGATAGGTACCGAGCCGAAGGTGCGACGGATTGACGCAGTTTCTCCTGTCGCAACGATGTAGGACGCACATTCCATCAGGAATGGCAGACACCATCGTTTCAAAGGCAAATTTGTGAGCCCCCCAATTCTGCCCATATAGATAAAAGGCTCCGTACCCTTTATTGAAAGTGCCAGCCGTCCACACCCAGCAATTCCCGATACCTTCGTAATGCGGACCCTCCATTGTGGGTCCGTTCTTGTCCACCTTGGACCAGAATCGCTCAATCAGAGCCTGGGGGTAGTTGACGGGCGCGGGTGAAGGGGCGACGTGTTCGGTAGCGGTTTGCATGATGAGTACATGTGGAACGTTAGCGTTTGCCGTCTGCTGATTACAGGCGGCGAACGCGATTACTATGGCGAGAAACCAGGGAATGGCAAGGTGGTGGTGCATAGAATCACCATCTGCCAATGGATACCGACTGGTCAACGAACCCCTGCGGGTTGAACCGCTTGAGCATCGCCGTCGCCGCATCGAACCCGGGCTTCAAATCGCCCTTGGACATCGTGACGTTCGGGTTGTCGGCGAAATTCCATTTCAACCACGGCACCAGAATCGCCTCGTCGTTGCGCCCCGGCAGGAAGGCCGGGCTGGATGTGTCCGTGAGATTCGCGGCAAACGGGATGACCTGTGCTGGGTAGTACAGGGTATAAAGCCGGTCAGGCAGCGCCGAGAGCACTACGCGCAGGTTCTGTGCTGTGTTGTAGGATCGCGTACGCTGGACCATGAAGGCGAACGGCGTCGAAATCTGCTTGTCAGTGGTGCGCAGCGTGCTGCCCGCGAATCCCACGCCACCATAGCCGTTGCCACCAAAGCCGAGCCCAGTGCCAGCAAACGGCCCAATGCCTACGACGTTGCCGGGCTGGGCAAGCTGCAAATCGCGCGCGGTAGCCCGTGGCGTGAGCTCCCAGGCGCGGTCAAGGGTGACTGGCGAACCGATTTGGAAGGTGTCAGCCGGGATGTTTACCGAGTCCTGGTAGATGATGGCGGTGGTGGTGCCGGTCGTGCCAAGGTAGGGCTTCATCAACGTAGTGGTGGCGCTGCCATCGCGCACCAGCATGTTCTGCGTGGCATCGCCCTGGATGATGATCGTGCAATCAAGCATCCAACTGGCGTCGAACCCGGCGAAGGTGATGGCCTTGGACTGGTTGGTGACGGTGATTGGCAGGGTGATAGGGGCGCGTACCAGTTCGGCGCGCGGAACCTCCGACATCCAGTTGGTCGGTGCCGCTGTGTAAATTTCCAGCAACGTCTTGTTGATGCACTGGAGAAATTCTGCCTCGATCTGGCTGCCTCCATCCCCCGAGGCGACGATGCCAACGAAGGAATGAAGGACAGAGGATAGATCAGCGGCAGTCAATGGAGTGGGAAGTGAGGTATTTTAGACAGTGCCCAGCAATCCAAGCCAGCCGGCGCCCTTGAGTTCAACGCCAGAGTCAGGTTTCAGCACCTCGCGCTTCACCTCGTCAGCGGTCACGCCAAGCTGGGCGGCAACAGCGTTCACGCGGATAGGCTCAACCAGCAGGTTCTTGATTTTGAGCAGCAGCGAGGTGTTATCAACGGGCGGATCAATCGGCGGCGGGTCGTTGGGCTGCTTTTCGCCCCCATGGAATTCCTTCCGGTTTGCCTCCAAGTCAGACTCAATAGTCGCTGGGACATCAGCCGGGCAGTGTTCCAATTCCTCCAGCGCCGCCTTCTGCTGGTTGTGGGTGTCAATCGTTTCCACGGTCGCCAGCCCTTGTTCATCAACTCCAGCGAAGGTGAAGACACGCGCGCCGCCGATGAAACGCACCCGGTCGCCGATCTCAAACGGTTTCGGTTCACTGCCCTTCGGCAGAGAATCGCCAGCCCCAGCGGCACCCGCGGGAACCAACCGCTCTGAGGACTCAGAAGAGACCGCCGGGGCGGGCGAAGAGGTAGAAATGAAATCAGTGTCCAGCGGCTGCCGCCTGGAGCCGTCCGTGCCCTCGATGAGCACAGCGCCGTAGTAGCCGTTGGTCTTGCCAGTGTTCTCCATCAACCACTTGAATTCCTCAGAGCCGGTGCAGCGATAGACCTCGCAGAACAGCAGGGGATCGAACGAGGTGAGGGTGTCGGACTGGTGGCGACGTGGCACCCGGCGCTTGCCGTAGCCGCGGGGGGCGCACAGGTAGAAGCCGAGGGTGTATTTGACGGGTTCGAGGTCCATGGTTGTTTGGGTGTGGTTGAACACGAAAAGCGGGCGGCGCATTGCCGCCCGCTCTGCGCGCAGTTGAATTACGTCAAGACGGGTGCGCCTGAGGGGTTGTATGCGCCGGTCACGACGCAGAACCCATTGTACAGCGAATTACTGTTCGGAACACATTCGCAGCCCCAGTTCATATCCATCCCGATTTCGGTCTCGCGGTTGTGGTTGACAACAGCGCCGTCGATCATCGTGCGGCGGCCCATGGCGTTGCCGTCAATGAACATCCCGTAACAGCTCCACATGGCTTCATCAGCCAGCGCGTAGCCGGAGACATAGCACTGGCCGTAGCTGTTGCAGGGGTGCACGATGTCACCAATCAGATTGGTTTCGCCGATATAGGCGTCCGTCCAGACCCCGGTGCCGGAGGCGGCTGCGGTGACGCTGCCCACGGTTTTAAGATCGATGCCGCCCGACTCGCTGGATGTGCTCTTGATCAGAGCACCGGTGAGCGTCAGCTTGTTGCCGTCGTTGGTGGTGTAGCTGTAGAGCCTCCAAAGGCCGGTCGTGCTGTTCTGCGCCAGGCAGTAAGCAGGGGTGGTGACCGCCGCGATCTTCTCGACTTCAAAGGTCTGGAACTGGGCGTTGGGGAACAGCTGGAAGAACAGGAAGGGCGAGGGGGCGGCAGCGGAACGGGTCACGGCAGCAGCGGAACCGCCGCCGCGCATGATGTTCGCACTTCCGTCGTTGGCAATCGCCTTGGCCAGCGCCGCGCCCAGATAAGCGTGAGGAGCACCGAGCGTGCCCTTGGGCCCGTCGGAGTCGTCAGACTCAATCTGATAGCGGTCCAGCATGGATCCGCCGATGAGGGGGAAGCCGCCGTAGAACAGGGTGTTATCGGAACCGCGCACCTGGGCGTTGGCCATCAGGGTCTGATAATCCGAACTGCTCTCCATGTCGCGCACCAGCGGGGCCGGGGCGATCACGTAGTAGCCGCGAATCGGTTCCTTGCAGCCAGCCGCCTTCGGCATCGCCAGCGCAACCGGCTTGGCCATGTTGTTCGCCATGCGGTCAGAGATCTGCTGCATGGTGTTGAACGTGAAGGTGTCCGACGAGCGGAGGCCTTCAACCGTGGTCTTGCCGTTGGGATACAGGGTCGTCCGTGCCGATTTGCGCTGCTGGAAGCTCGCTTCGATCGTGCGGGACTGGACCAGGCTGAACAGATCACTAATTTCGCCACGCGCCTCGTTGTCGAGCGGCTTGCCGATGCCAAGCATAGTCTGCGCGGCAGAAAGGTTGTTCCAGCGCTTGCCCTGCCACTGGATACCGATCTGAAGCTGCCACATGGCGAACTTCTCCTGCTCACCCTGGGCCACACGGTTGTTGCCGCTGCCCTGGACGCCGGGAGACGAACCAAGCGGGGCCTTGCTCTTGATGTTGACCACCTGGCCGTGAAGATTCTTGAGGTCGAGCTTGGGCCGGATGGGCTTTTTACTCAGCACGCCGTCGTGAAACACGCGGCTGAACATGCTCTTTTGCTGGGCGCCGTACACAACGTCAGCGCTCCAGGCCTGGGCCTGTGCGTTGGAGCCTGCGGCGGCGATGATCTGGGCGGTGGAGTCCGCGTTGATGTCGAGATAGTTGGCCATAATTGCCGGAAGGGACGGCGCCCGTTGTTGGAAAGGGGTATGAATTTTGCGCCGCCGGCCGTTGTGGCAGCGTGCGCGTCATTGCTGGCGGTGTCGGTTACCAGAGCTGCTTTGCCCCGGCGGCAGCGCCTGCCGGGTTGAGAATCTTCTGGAGGCCGGCGCGAACGCCTTCGACGCCTGCCCCGGCTGCTGCGAGTCCCTCACGGAACAACGAGGCGGCCGATGGGGTGCCGGTCTGGACGGTGGCGCGCGGGGCGTCACTTGCTTGCGTGCCTGACGCTGGCGCAAAAGCCCGCGGCGTCGCCGGCGGAGTTGCTGGAGCGGCAGGCGCTGGCTTGGCGGGATCGACCTGGACAGGCTGCGCCGTGACCGGGAGAATTCCGAGTTTCGTGGCGGCCCGGACGGTGATCAGATGAGCACGGTCGGGAGCGCCCCAAAGTGGATGGGAAGGATTGTCTCGGATCGCAGCGGATTCAGCGGCGATCGCATCGTAAAGTGGGGTGCCCTCCTTGGCGGCATCCGGGTACTGCTGCTCAGCAAGCTGCCGGAAGTGCTGGAACTGCTGGGCATCGGTCTTGGCCGCCCGGTTGTCTTCGCGCTGCGCTTCGATCTTGAGCACAGGAAGCTCCATGACCAGCGCATCCTTCTCCTTCATCATCGCCCGCACCTCGGGGGTGACGGTGATGCCGACATCGCCAGCCTCTTCGGTCAGCTTGTCGAGCGCGGAGTCGAGTTCAGCGTAGCGCGCCTCCTTCTGGGCGAGCACCTCGTGAAGCTGTGGCTGTGGGTTCGGCTGCTGCTCAAGCGTGGCCGCCGGCTGCTGGCCTGCCATTTGCAGCGCTGCCTGGGCGATGGTCATGCCGTTGGCCCGGGCATACAGAATCAGCGCCTGATCGCCTTCGTCTTTGATGCGGAAGCGCCCCTGCTTGAACTCACCGGCGGTGGCATCCGCTTCGGTAGTGATGGGCTCGGCTGGCGGGTCTTCAACCTTCGCCACCTCAGTAGGCTGCTCAACAACCGGCTCGGCTGCTGGCTGCGGCAGCAACTCGCCGTCGTCGTTGGCCAGCTTGGACAACAGTTCGCCCATGGCCTCGCCGGGCGAGACATTGGGATTCGCCGGGATCTCCGGCAACGGTGCGCCAGCGATACCGGCGTTGATGACTTCCTGCATTGAGGGAGTCCCGGGTTGAAGCATTTCAGACATGGGTGGTGGTTGTTCGGGTGTGGACGGAGGAGATTATGCCGAGCCTTTGATCAGGCCTTTGGCGACGACTGCGGCGCGCAGTTCGTTGACCAGCACGATGAGCGCGGCATTGTCCACGATCAGCGCATTCACTCGCGCAATCAGCCCGTCTGCCTGGGCCTGGGAGAAGCCGTAGGGCGTGGTCTGGGTGGCGGCAGTGGTGGCGAGCGCAGCGCCGACCGTGGCAGTCACGAGCGCTTGAGCGGAGCCCGCACGCTGGACAACGGGAGTCGCGCCATGGAAGGCCAGCTTCTGATTGGCCGCAGTGCCGATCTTCGTGCCGGTCGTGGTGCCTAGGGTGTAATCAACGCCCTCGGCAATCGTGTCGTCAGCGGCTTTCGACAGCGCATCCGTGTTGGAGGTGTCACTGCCGCCGATTTCAACCGCCCCAAGGCCTTCGAGGACTTGCCGGACGGTGGAGGTTTTAGCAGCCTGCGGAACGCCGGTGACGCCGTACAGGGAGACTTTGTCCGAAATCTTTTCGCCAAGCGAGAGATAACCATGTTTGCGGGAGACGACAGGAGAGGCAGGCATGGCGGCAAGCATGGGGTGAAATCTCCACAACCGGAATGCTTTTGAGATTGACGAACTTGACGAATCGTACAGAGTTGACGCACAAATGGCGACTACCTCCCTGACGCTCCCCCGAGACTGCTACAGCGTCTCGCAGGTTTGCCGTCTCCTGCGTATCACCCGCCAGGCGCTGCATGGACGCCGCAAGCGCGGCACCATCGCCTTTGTCCGCTTCGGAGGCGTGGGCAGCTACTGGTTTCCCAGGGCCTTCATTGACGAGATGATACGCAAAGCAAACGAGGAGGCTCACATACCATGACCATTGAGACGAAATTCGACCTCGGCGACAAAGCATATAGGATGCACGACAACAAGGCGGTTTGCGAAACCGTCGTCAGCATCCGCTTTGTCCGGTCGCTCGGTGAGAAAGACTTTGAATCTGTCACCGTCGCCGATCATTCCCTCGGCACCTACAATTTCCCAGCCTCCGAACTGTTCAAAACCCGCGAAGAACTACTCAAGACCATATGAATGAAGTCCATCAACTCGGCGACTACCCATTGCTGCCACGAAACAAGCGCCGCCCAAACCGCCGATCATGCCCCGACCGCTCCGCCTACGCTGGAGTCCAGCCGCTGCCGATCAATAACGAGAAGGCCCCGTTGCGTGTCGCGCTCGCTATCGCCGACGAACAGGATGCCCGCGTTCCCGGTGGCCAGCCGCGTGCCCGCATCTACGCCCTCAAGCGGGTGAAGACGCGCGGGCAGCCGTTCCCGGTCAAGGGGAAGAACAAGAACCAGCGCGAGAGGCTGGAGAACGCTTTCCTTGTGATGGCGCGCACCCGTAGATTCACCAGCGAACCCCGCCTGCCGGTGTGAGAGGCTATCAGATCATCTACCTATGCGCAGTTGCCGCAGTTCAGGAGTCTTACCGCTTCCCGCCCTGCGACAACAACGCCTGGGAACTCCATATGCGCAAAGGCAAGCGCGGCCCACGAAGCCGCATCCCAGGGTGGGCAACACGCCCGCCGCCACGGCTCAGGCAGAAACGAAACCGCGAACTGAGGTTGAAAACAGTACGATGACAGGCATAAAAACAGTGGTGCACCAACTCAGTGATGATCGTCGTACGTGTCAATCGTGCGGCATCCAAATCCCTGAGCAGCCCCAGCAACAAAGATCGGTAGCAGGCGAATTGGTTGGAGTCATTACTTACAATGGCAAAGACCCAACATCGTACAGGATCGGGCAATTCAACCAGACTTCAGATTGTCAGGGGCGGCCAGCAAGTGAGTTTTATCAACCATCACTTGGAGTAGTTGAATTATGACAACCGCACTCCCGCACGGCACCCAAGCTGTAGGCATCATCTTCGCCCTGCCGGACCTCTCGTGCCCTCCTGACGAGGTGATTGAGGCTATTCGACTTCAGGCCATTGCCCGCAACATCCGTCATCGAGTACTGTTGACGAATGAGCCAGTGACCGCTTTTGGCTGGAAAAATGTCGCTGTTGGCGATGTCTCGCGTGATGAAGGCATCAACATCGCCCGCAAGCATTGCCAAGCCTGCGAGAAGCTCGAAATCCACGGCGGAGCGGAGGTCTCAGCGGATGCCGCACCCAAGGCTCAGCTTTTTACTGAGTGGGCTCCAGTGCGTGGCATTCCGACCGCCAAGGCGTGGGAGGGCGCGGCTGGAATTAAGCCGTGGGATTTCGCCTGCGAATGTCATTTGGCTGTGTTGGACCCCGGCGTTCATCTGGAGGTGGTAATCGCCCTGCTGCGCGCGCAGTCCGTCAGACCCTACATCGTGATCACTGACACCGGCAGCCGGCCCGAGAACCTGGAGCGGCTGGAGGCGATGCGGGCGCCTGATCTTGAGCTGCACAGCCTGCGGTTCAGCGGCAATCGCCACCCGTCCGACCCCGTGGCCGTGGCTTGTGACCTCGCGTTTGCCATGTGCCGCACGGAGAAGATCATCCTCACGCACGATGATGTGTTCCTCCGCCAGCGCACGAGCCTGGAGCAGCTTCTGGAGATGACCTGCAAATCATCGCCAGCCGTGGGCTTCAGGATGACTCCACGGGACCATCCGTTGTGGACGACGACTGTGGCCCACTCGCTCGCCTGCTTCCACATGCCCACCATGCGGCGCATTGGGGCGACGTGGAACTTGCGGCGGGCTGCGGAGATGATGGGGGCGGAACATGATCAGCGCGGCAGGCTGGGCAATGCGCTGGACACAGAGACATGCCTGTCGCTGGTGCTGGGTGAATTCGGCATCAAACCTCTGATTCTTGGCGAGGAGGCCAATTTCGAGCAGACTATTCACCCGCTCGCTAGGCACTTGAGGACCCTCACAGGGTCAAGCCTCTACAGCCCGGCCCACTACGCGAAAACGCAAGGCTGGCTGAGCGAGGCGCTGGCAGAGGCAACAACGAACCTGGAGGAATGGGCAAAGCATGAGTGATACACCACGCAGCGATGCATTCGCGAGAGCTGGAGCATATTACAAGGATGGCGACTACTCTTCCACTGATGGCAAACAGATCGTTCAGATAGATGATTGCCGCCAGCTTGAGCGCGAACTATCGCAGGCCAATCTCGCCCTTGCCGATACCCTGAAGCAGTTCACCGCTACGACCCGCATGCTGGGATTTGTGGACGGCTACCCGGACGGGCCGCCCTATGGCGGAGTGGTGCCACAACGCGCGGCACAGATATGCAAGGACCTGCTTACACTTCGGGCGAATCTGGAACGGCTGGCGGCGCGGTGGGATGACATGGCTAGGTACAGTTCATGGAGCCCAACAGATTGCCTCCCGCGTGACATCCGTCGTGTTCTGGCGGGCGAGACGCCGCCAGATACAAGTATTGATTGGCCGCCAACACCCGAACAACCCAAATGAGAACCGCCCTCGCCTACCTCCTGCTCCGCCTTGCCGCCAGCCTCCTGCGCGTGCCCATCCCCGACTGGCACCACGGCACCAGCCTGGGCTTCAAAATGCGCATCGTGCTGGCGCGCGTCACCCTGTCGATCAACAGCTTCAAGCCTTGCGTGCTCGGCAACGGTTCGCGTGGATGGGCGCGCGGGATTCCAAAGGTGGATGAGCAGCGGGGCACGGCAAAGTACGCCCTGGAACAAATTCATGCGGTGATGCCGAACGAGATATGAACTTCGGATTCGACATCGACGGCACGATCACGCACAGCCCGAAGGCATTCGGGGCCATCATGGAATCGCTGATGCGTTGCGGCCATCAGGTGCATGTGCTCACCGGCACCATGGACCCCGCGATAACGCAGGGACACTACACCGCCAGACACAAGCAGCTTGCCGCGTGCGGAGTGGCAGGAAAGTATCATCATCTGCACATCGTGATTGCCCCGCACCCGCAGAACAAGGCGTCGTACTGCCAGCTTCACAACATCGTGATGATGTTCGAGGACTCGCCATCGTATGCTGATGCGATCAAGAAAGTAACCACATGCCTGCTGATACAATGAACCGCATCACCGGCAAACTCGGCGACTGGCTGGCTGATCCTACTGTATGGGATGCCGAGAAGATCACTCACTGCTTCGACGTGATTGAGTCAGCCAAGAGCGGGTCTGACTGCTACACCCTGGAGGCCATCGGCAAAAGCGCCTCGCACCTCGCCTATCGCTGCCTGGACGGCCTGCTGCCCGCAGACATGGAGCCGCAGGCATTCGAGGCCATCCAATGGGCCAAAGACCACGCGCGCACCACCGGCAGGGAAACCGCCATGCACCAGACGCGATGGGTGGGCAGCATCACCATGGCGCTGGCCTATATCACGATCCTGCGCCGTGGCGGCAAGGACCTGGGCGCGAAGCTCTGCGTGGAGATCATCAACGAGAGCGCGGTTAAGGCGCTGCCGCAGAATGCGGTGAACATCATGCGGGCGTGTGTGCTGCGCGCGGCCCGGCAGTGCGCTCTGGGGGAGCCAACGGCAGCCCTGGAGTCGGTTGACTTGTGCCACAAGATATTCAGGCTGGCGGCCGCCCAGTTCAAATTCGACAAAGGCAGCATCATGCGCGGGGACGAATTGATTCGCATGGCCAAGCTGGTGAAGATCGCCATCGGCATCCGCAACCACTGCGTTGAGAAGCCAGACCCGCCCGTGTTCCCCTGGCAGCAGCTCGCCGCCATCGACACCCAGCAGCCATTTCAATCGGCGTTCATCGCCATGGGCCCAAAGGATAAATGAATTATGATCACGCTCGACGAACACAACGCACGCAGGCCAAGGATCATGAACCAAAGCAATGAGCCGACACCCAACGGCATAGCGTGCCCAGATTGCGGAAAGGAGTTGCAGGACAGCAATCCCATGATGGTGCTGGCCAGCAACCCGCCACAAAAAGCGATCAACTGCCCAAGCTGTGGATACCACGGATTCAGACTAGCCTAAATGACCTTCGCCGCCCGCCAATTCCAGCACTGGCACCAGCTTTGCCGGGAGCACCCGCACAACGAGCTTTACCGCTACATCCGCCTTGGATGGCGCGAACAAGCCCAACGCCAGACACCACCACCTCATGAGCCCACTCCCGCAGTTGTCCAGCCGATCCGAATTAGCAGCCCTGTTCCGCGGCCAGTGCGTGGAGCTCGGAGTAGCCTCCGGAGCGTTCTCCCGCGAGATCATCCAGCGCGGGCAGTGCCATCTGCTGTGGAGTGTTGACCGGTGGAGCGACCATCACGACCTGCGGGAGTACAAGGAGGCGGCGCTGCGGCTGGCGATGGCCGGGGAAGGCGCGTGCGTGCCGCTGCGCATGACGTTTGACGAGGCGCTGCCGCTGTTTGAGGACGGGAGCCTGGATGGCGTTTTCTTTGACGGTTACGCCCACACCTTTCAAAACGACGGGAAGACCCTTTACGACTGGTGGCCAAAGCTCAAGAGCGGGGCGTTGGTTGCGGGCCACGACTATCACCCGAAGTGGCAGGGTAACATGGACATGGTGGACAGGTTCTCGGCAGACGTGGGGATGCAATTCTCAGTGACTGGCGAGAAGGAGGGCCAAGGGTTTCCTTCGTGGTTCGGATTTAAGATATGAACGATACACCCAAACTCCACCCCTTCGCCGACTACGACCAGCGGCGATCCCAGGACTTCCTTACTGCCTTCGACAAGCAGACGCGGAAACTCCAATGCGAATTGATGATGCGCGGCATCACCCCGAAATACCTTTACCTGGGGTTCGCTGGATTCGACAACCTGCGCTTTGCCATCATGCACAGCGGCATACCCATGCGCGAGGACCCGAATCTACCAAAGAAGAACACGATCACCTATGGCGCGTTTGAAATCATTCCGGTGCCGACGCCGGAGCATTTCGCGATGTCTTAACCAGCCACCCCCAGCCCAGGATCAAGCGGCTGACCCCACTGCGGCGTATTCTCGGGCTGATGGTCCAGGTGGTGGCGCTGGACCACCGGCACAAACTCCGTGTATCGCGTGGCGGCCGGCAGATGGTATATGCCGATCGCCGCCTCCATCACTGTGTCATCGTGATTGCCCGGAGCGGCCTCCTTGCGTCCGTTGGTCTTCGTCACAAACTGCTTGAGCTCCGCAAGGAACCTGGGGCACCATGAGTCCAGCAATTGCTCGCGAATCATCCGCTGCAAATTGGCGATGATCATCTCACGCGAACCCTCGTTGGTGATCCACCCGCGCTTGCGCAGTAGTTTGCCCTCGCCGATGCGACGCTGCTCCTTCGGCACCTCGCGGGCCACGATGTTGCTCACGCCCACGGACAGCAGCAACGCGATAATCCCCATGGCACCGCTCACCTCCGGACAGACAAGGCAGTCGCCGTAATAGTGGTACAACTCGGCAATCCAGCGCACCAGCACGTCCATGTTCACCCGGCATTCGATTTTGATGGCCGCCACCTTGGCTACGTTGTGCTCCTTGCCGGTGTCGTCCATGTAGCGGTCGCGCCAGACGCTCACGCTGTGACAGTCGGGGTCGCGTGTGCCGTCGGCGTTCTCGCCCTCCATGAAGTCGCAGGACATGACGTAGCGCGCGCCCTCCCGCGGGTGCTCCCAGATCCGGCACCAGCCGCTGGCAACATCCGTAGCGGTGAACACCTTGTTGGCCAGCAATCCGAATTTGGGCAGGTTCTTGTCTGTGAGACTCTCCAGGTATTCCAGCCCCTCCTCGTCGAACACCTGGGAACCGGTCGAGATGAACATCGTCTTCTCGTCACACGGGTACTCTTGATTGAATTTTTGCACGTCGTTGGAGATTTTGGGTGATGCGAGGATACGCCGGCGCCAGGCCAGCCGCGGGGGAGTGATGTTCTGGGGCCCGAACTTGCTTATGAGGCGAATTTCCTCCTCGTTGAGGCTGTCCATGATTTCGCCCGCCTGCCGGGGCGTGATGACATCAACGTAGTCATCGGCCTCCCACCAGGCGGCAAAAGAGCGGATGAAGCCGTTCTTTCTCATCCCGTTGCGCCACTCCGCCAGGCTGGCGCTCTGCTGGTACGTGGCATAGTAGACGCCCTGCTGACCGTTCGCCGTGCTCTCCAGGGCCATCCAGGTATGCGGGAGGTCGGCAACGGTTGATGCGATGGACTGGAAGACCGCCTCGCCGTTGGATTCGCCCTTGCTCTTATAGTGAGCTGTCTCGGTCGAAATCAGGATGTCGAGGGTTCCACCCTGCCCGGCGCGCGGATCGTTGGCGGTTTCCTCACTCAATTCGGTGCCGTGGCTGAATTTGCGCGGGAATCCCGTCACCGATGCCGAATTACCCCAGCGCTCGGTTGTCATGTGGTCGTACATCCAGGCCTTTTCCCACATGGCCAGCATCTTCGGCGTGGTCAGCTTGTCATCGGCAATCACGGCGATCGAGCGCGGGAGGTTGCGTCCCATCCAGTAGGCGCGGCACATGTGATAGCGGCTGCTGCCGTTCTGCCGGACCTTGCCGGTGATGGTGCGCATGGGCGCGTTGTCTGCCTGCTGCTGCTCCAGAGCCTCCTCAATTCGCCGCTGGAGGGCGTTCATTTTGATGTAGGACAGCCCGAGCTCTTCGCCCGACTTGTCTTTGACCGGAATTTTGACGCAATTCTGGAACCAGAACGGGAAGCTGGTGCGGCAGCGGGCGCGCACGTCCAATTCAGCGTCGGATATTTCAGCCACGTGATTTCATGCCTCCCATCAGCCCCCTAGCTTTGGCGCGCTCCAGAATTGCCTCAGGCGTCTCGAATACGCTCACTTCAATTTCCTGCTTGGCGTAGTGACCGTTGATCTTAGCAATTTCGCGGGCGCTGTCCATTTTCGATACCAACTTGACCTTTTCAGTCACTTTCACGGGTGCAATGATTTCGTTGCCTTCATCAGCCGGCCCACGCTTCAGCTTTCCGCGCTGGCCGCCCTCGTAGGTGCGAGTGATTTCCTGAATCAAATCGCTGTCTTCTGGCACTTCAGCGAGCGGAGTCCTGATGTTGCGAGTGTGGAATTGCAGCAGTTCTACCGAATCGGCAATCCACGGCTGGACGGTCTGTTTCTTCAATTCAGCCTTCAATTCCTCAATCCTTGTCCCAAACTTGTCTCTGAGCTTGCTTGCCCTGGGCCACACGGTTTGATCAATGGAACTCCAATTCGGGAACGCCTCACGATAGGCGTCCGTTGCAGAGGAGCCTGTAGCCACCAGACGGCAAAACATCTCCTCTGGATGGACGAGCACCTTGGGGCAGGCCACTTTCTTCGGCTTGGCTCGGCGCGTCTTCACTGCCTTGGTTTTTGGCTTTGCCTGGGGCATGGGTGATTATGGGGTCTGGGGTGCTAGGGAGTCAAGCGCTGGCTGGACTGGCACAGGCAGCGAATCCCACATGCCGCCGATGATGCGCCGGGCTTGCATGAGGCCTTCAACCATGCCGCTCCAGTTCGCAATGGTATCCTCGGGCACGCCGTCCTGCCTGAGCCATTCCTGAATCTGCTCGTAGCGGGCGATGATGAGCCTGCGGGCGTGAGCGAGGGCGGCGCGCTGGTTGTCGAGTGCTTGGTTTTCCATGGTTTTTGCGGGTTGAAATCAGCATCACGCGTGACAGCACCGTTATGCGGCGAACATCACGCGTTATCAGTGCGTTATGTGAATAACATCACGCGTGACCGGTGCGTTATAGTGGGTTTTTGGTCTCCATTTCCTCCAAAAGGGCGGCAAATTGCTCTGCTTCGTGCTCCGTGAGCGGCAGTCCCGAGACGATGAACTTGTGACCAATCTGCCAGAGCATGTCGTTTTTATGAAGTTTGGCCGAGGCGAGTTCGCGGCACTTCCTCAGCACGAGCAACTGCTTGAGGTTGTAGAGCGTCAGAACCCAGGAGATGATCATGGGCAGATAGAAGGCGAAGAAATTGATCATTCTGCTGTCCAGGTGATGAGTTCGCCGACAAAAGGCTGTTTGAGCCCATGGTTGTCATCGAACCACTTTTGCATGTCGGCAGCATCGGTGAACCCCTCGGAGGTGGCAAACAATGCTAATTCGTCGCGGCTGAACGGATAGTACCGATAATCGGTTCGCGCTTCCAGCTTACCGTAGTACTCCCAGATGACGATTCCACGAACGCCTGTGCAAGTCACTTTCAAAAGCTCCTCCTGCTTGCTCCTGTACGGCTTATCGAGCCAGCGGCGCAGGCTGAGCACGTCGCCGGGCTTGCACCGTGCTTTCGCGCGGATCGTGGAGCGTTTGGTGCCGCGGCGAATGGCATCGTGAAAGCGCGGCTGGAAGGTGAGGACTCTCATAGCTCAATTCCCGCCGTGGGCTTTCGGTGGTGTAGCGCCGGGTGACTGCGCGGCCTGGAGCGACCTGCGAAGCTGGCACATCTCGCAATCGCAAGCGGGGTCGGCTTCCTCCTGCGCCAGCTTGCCCTTGATGTGCTCCAGGATCTGCTTGAGCGAGCCGCTGACCACGAAGGGCGAGACGGGCGAGGGATTGGGCGGCTGGTCCATCATCGAGGCGAGCAGCCCGGCGGTGGCGTGGTCGTAGATGCTGCCGATGATTTCACAGGCGGCCCTTCCAATGCACTCGACAGGCATTCCAATGCCGTTGAGCACGTCACCGGCCAGCGCGGGAGCGTGATGGAGGATGTACTGTGCGCTCTGGGGTGAATTGGGCGTAGGGGAGTTCATGGCGTGTGGTTGTGCGGGTTGGTGGGTGTTGCGGTTACCAATCAATGTCGATCACGTAGTCACCCGCTTCCAACAAGCCTTTCGCATGCAGGTCGTTGGCAACGGCTTGGAGCGGCGGGTAGAAGTTCCGGGTCCACCACAAGTCGATGCACCATTGTTCAGTGCGCGAGGCATCGTCATCCCCCTGAAGAACCTGCTTTGGATCTCTTGCGAGCCAAGCGGCAAAATTCACTCCCATTTCATCGTGGTTGACAATCTCCGGCACGGTATCCGGCATTTCTTCATCAACTTCACTGGGCACGGAAAGGCGAAATGATCCACGATCTCTGCACCCTCCTTGCTGCTGGAAGTGGTATGGCCTGCCGTAGGTTTGGGTGACGAGCTTATCCCACTCGTCTACCTCTATCGTCTTTTCTGTCCTGAATTTCATGGTTTGGTTGGGTTCGGGCTATCGGAAACACTACTAGATTGGGAGCACCCCTTTCCCTCATTAAGGCGAGGAAAAGGGGATGTGGATCATGGCTTACAGGGTGACCGGGTTCTCGTCGGGATTCGTGGCAGGCGGCTCGTCAACGTGCTCAGGCTCCTCGTGGTTCATCACGTCTTCACCTTCGGAGTGTACCAGCCCATCGACGCTTGGAGCCTTGCGCTCCTGATTGGCGTCGGTCAGACCGCTGTTGCCGTCAGCATCCACCACCTGGCCCTTCGGCTTGCGCGGCTTGTACGGCCCGCGTTTGGCCTTGCTGGGCGCGTCCGAAGGCGCTCCCGAGGGTCCGGAGCCATCCGGGGCGCTGCTGGAGCCGCTGCCGTCGCCCAGGGCTTCACGCGGAGCCTCCAGGGCAACGGGCCGCATGTCCACGATGATGTCCCCACCGGCACTACGCACACGCTGGCTTTCGCGGGCAGCTTCGTCGTCCACCGCATCCATTTTGACCTGATGATCGTCGCTCGTCATCTCGCGTTCGTCGATCGCTTCGTTCAAGTCGGTCCTGAACAGCGTCTTTCTGCCGGCGCGCGGGTGGTTCATGTCCCAGACGCATTTCACATCCTTGTGGACCTCACCAGTCCTGACAATGCAGGTGATCATATCGACGTTGGCCTCGCAGGCGGCGACGGTGGCACCATGGCTGGCTACTGCGCTTTTCTTCGCGGCCTCCGCTGCGTTGAGCTTCTCGCAGGCTTCGCCTAGGCTCTTGCCGTATTCGAGATGCTCTTTGTCCGTGAGTTTCACGGGGAGATTGCGGTTTTCGATTCGATTCAGGGGAGTGCTCATGTGTTCGGTTTGGTGGTACTTTCGGGTTTGGAGATGAAAAATTACAGTGGGCGGAGCGGGGCACCGCAATCCTCAAGGCAGGCCACGGCGGTAGCAGCAATCTGCCGGACCTCATGAAGCGCCTCCATGTCGCCCTCTTTTGTGACCCACGCATGGCGCGCGTCATTGCATAGCTTTTCGATGATCAGCAGCCATTCAGCTACGCTGTGAGTGGTTTCGCCCCACTTCATGGCTTGGTATGCCCTTTCGCCCTCAATGGCGTGGCGAACATCTGCGTCAATCGGCTTATTCATTTCGGTTCGGTTCTTTCGGTTTTGGAGTTCGCTTTCATCTTCGCGAGAGTCTGCTTCGGGTGCTTGCCTTCCTTGGCGAGCCTGGCCGACAGCCCGCGCGCCAACTCAGCCTTCTGCTGCCTGGCTTCTTCGCTTAGATGGCGCGGCACGCCCTTGCCTCTACGGCCCAGGCTTTGGGCGGCGCGCAGCGGTTTGTGGGGTTGGTCTTCGGGCATGCGCAACACTACCCAGAATTTATTTCATGCGTCAAGCGCTTATCGCATAAAAAGGTTGACAGAAAGTGACAAAAAGGTAAAGTGAGGGCGAATTCGGAAACAATTCAGCCCAAACAACCAAATGAAACATACCTACGTCTCGCCGTTTAAATCCACATTCAGCTTCGGCAATAAAGGTCCGTGTGGGCCATCCAATGCCGTTGTGGAAATCGAGTTCTCCGGCAACATCAATCAGACGAAAACCGCCGACATCCAGGATGTTCGCTTTCTCCGCTGGAGCAATTCGCAGCAGGAGTGGGTAAAGTCCGAAACCACCCGTTCAATCCTGGAGGACTTCGCGGATTTCATGGGCGGCATGGATGTCCTTTACGATGCCGCGAAGGAAATGCACTGCCCGCAGGCGGCCCGCCAGATGGAAGCCGATGGGCTCAAGCTCTGCGACATCACCCCCAGCCAGTTCGAGGCATGAGACTCTTCTTACCCATCGCCTGCGCGATCATGATTTTCCACATCCTGTATTTCGCCGCCCTTTTCATCTTCGGACAACCCTGAACCAACCCAAAATACTATGCCTTCCCCTATGTTCACCGCCGGTAGCGATGGCGCTGTTTTTCGCAGTGCCGTCAATTACTTTGCTGACCGCCAGGATTTCATCGACCGCGAGCAATTCCGTATTGAGGCGCGCAACCACGATACCGGATGCAGTGTTCGCATCCACATTCTGGCCGATGGCAAGCCCATCCGCGAAATCGTCAACACCACCTATTGGTACTATGAACGGTACACGTTCAACGACAGCAAATGGGAAAAGGGAGCCTGGGATTCAGCGCTCGCCAAGGTCATCGCACAACTTCGGGAGGATGTTAACCAGGAAGAAGAGCGTCGCACCGGACTGGCAGAACTTCGCGAACAGCAGAAAGCCCAGCGAGATGCCGCCCAGAAAGCGG